>JABAOE010014390.1_pt1 | contig 12988 bp, 11 predicted proteins | sample 7062141 | NCBI WGS metagenome assembly JABAOE01 (sample SAMN14538627, study PRJNA623070) | marine sediment metagenome | biome: marine biome [ENVO:00000428]; feature: marine pelagic biome [ENVO:01000023]; material: deep marine sediment [ENVO:00002113] | place: India: Gulf of Khambhat ... | reverse complement strand
CACCAGCACCGTCGACCCGCGTGCGGCGCGGGACCGGAGCAGCTCGCGCATCTCGTGGATGCCCATCGGATCGAGCCCGTTGGCCGGTTCGTCGAGGACGAGCACGGGCGGATCGCACAGGACCGCGCCGGCGAACCCCAGTCGCTGCCGCATCCCGAGCGAGTAGGCCCCGACCCTCCGATCCGCCGCGTCGTCGAGTCCCACCTGGTCGAGGACCTCGTCGACCCGCTCGTGGGGCACGCCGGCGGCATCGGCGAGGATCATCAGGTGGTTGCGACCGCTGCGACCGGGGTGGAACGCGTTGGCTTCGAGCAGTGCCCCCACCACGGCCGTGGGGTCGGGAAGGTCCCGGTAGCGGGCGCCGGCGACGGTCACCGAGCCCTGATCCGCCTCGGCCAGGTCGAGCATGACCTTCATCGTCGTCGACTTCCCGGACCCGTTCGGTCCCAGGAAGCCGGTCACCCGGCCCGGTCGGGCCTCGAAGGACAGGTCGTCGACGACGGTGCGCTCGCCGTAGGTCTTCGTGAGGTGATCCACCACGATCCCCCGACCGACGCCGCCGTTCATCACGCGGATGCTACTTCGGCGATCACCTGGACCCGGTCGCCGGCCGCAGTGACGGTCTGCCCCGCTCCGTAGGGACCTTCGACCCCTGTGGGCGTTCCGGGGGCGGGGTTACGATCGCCTCGATCGTCGCGGTCATGTTCCGGAGAGGGGTGGTCGCGTGATGAGCCAAGGCGTCGAGGCCGCCGCGGGATGTCGTGAACGGGTGCGGCAGACGCTGGAGCACCGCGAGCCAGATCGCATCCCGATCGACTTCGGCGGCACGCCGGTGTCGGGCATCCACGTGTCGGTGGTGGCGGGCCTGCGGGACCACTACGGGCTCGGGTCGCGTCTGGTCAAGGTGAACGAGCCGTACCAGATGCTCGGGATGATCGACGACGACCTGAAGCAGGCGATGGGAGTCGATGTCGAGGGCGTCACCGGTCGTGAGACCATGTTCGGGTTCCGCAACGACCGGTGGCAGCCCTGGACGACACCTCAGGGACTCGAGGTGCTCGTGTCCGAGGAGTTCCGGACGACGGTCGACGAGCGGGGTGACACCCTCATCTTCCCGAAGGGCAACCGATCGGCCCCGCCCAGCGGGCGGATGCCGAAAACCGGGTACTTCTTCGACACCATCATCCGGCAGGAACCGTTCGACGACGCCTCGCTCGATCCGGCCGACAACCTCGAGGAATACGACCTGGTGACCGACGCCGACCTCGACGATCTCGAGGCGGACCTCGCGGTGGCAGAACGGACCGGGCGGGCTGTCATCGCGGTGCTGCCCGGGATGGCGCTCGGCGACATCGCCTTCGTCCCTGCGCCGGGCCTCGAGCATCCCAAGGGGATCCGCGACATCACCGAGTGGTACATCTCGATCAAGACGCGGCCGGACTACATCCGGAGGGTGTTCGACGCACAGGTCGAGATCGCACTCGAGAACCTGGCCCGGATCCACGGCCGGGTGGGCGACCGGTTCGACGCGGTGATGACCTGCGGCACCGACTTCGGCACCCAGACCTCGGCGTTCTGTTCGGTCGACACCTTCGAGGACCTGTGGGCGCCGTACTACAAGCGGGTCAACGACTGGATCCACGGACACACCGGCTGGAAGGTCTTCAAGCACTCGTGCGGGTCGGTCGAGCGGTTCATGAGGTCGTTCATCGAGTGCGGGTTCGACATCATCAATCCGGTCCAGTGTTCCGCGGCGCACATGGAAGCCGAGCACCTCAAGCGGGAGTACGGCCGCGATCTGGTGTTCTGGGGTGGGGGAGTGGACACCCAACGCGTCCTCCCGTTCGGTACACCGGCGGAGGTCAGGGAGCAGGTGTTGGAGCGATGTGAGGTGCTCGGGACCGGTGGTGGGTTCGTGTTCAACACGATCCACAACATCCAGGCGGGCACGCCGGTCGAGAACGTCGTGGCGGTCGTCGAGGCCGTCCGGGAATTCAGTGCGGAGACGCGATGAACGAGAAGTTGCTCGGAAACCTCTTCACGGCCGTTCTCGAAGGACAGGCCGACCGCACCGAGGTGCTGACCCGCCAGGGTCTCGACGCCGGATTCGAGCCCCTCACCCTCATCGACGACGCGATGATCCCGGCGATGACGGAGGCCGGTCGCCTCTTCGAGACCGACGAGTACTTCGTTCCGGAACTCCTGATCGCGGGGAGAGCCATACAGGCCGGGCTGGAGATCGTCCGGCCCTTGCTGGCCGGTGGGGCTCTCCATCACGCGGGGCGGATCGTGATCGGGACGGTGCAGGGGGATCTGCACGACATCGGCAAGAACCTCGTGGCGATCATGCTGGAGGGCGCCGGTTTCGAGGTGATCGATCTCGGCCCCGACGTCGGCCCGGGGGAGTTCGTGGCCGCCATCGAGGAGCACCGACCGCAACTCGTGGGCATGTCCTCGTTGCTCACGACCACCATGCTGGCGATGCCCACGATCATCGAGGCGATCGACTCCGCCGGCCTTCGCGGCGAGGTGAAGGTCCTGGTGGGCGGCGCTCCGTTGACGGAGGAGTGGGCCAAGGAATTCGGCGCCGATGCCTTCGCCGACAACGCCAACGCCGCGGCCCGCACGGCGCTCGAGCTGGTGGCCGCTCGGTGACCCTCGACGACCTTCTGGCCCACGGCCCGGTGTTGACCGACGGCGCCTGGGGTACGCAGCTCGGGCACCCCGCAGGCCACCGCCCCGACGTGTGGAACCTGACCGACCCGGATCGAGTCGGGAAGGTGGCGCGCAGCTACGTCGACGCGGGCAGTCAGATCATCCTGACCAACACCTTCCAGGCCAATCGCCACGCACTCCGGGATCACGCCCCGGACGCGTTCGCGATCAACCGTGCGGGTGCGGAGATCTCGAAACAGGCGGCCGGTGACAGGGCGCTGGTCTTCGGGTCGATCGGCCCGAGCAACAAGCTGCTGATCAGCGGCGAGGTCACCGAGGACGAGCTCCGGCAGGCGTTCATTGAGCAGGCCCAGGGTCTCGCGGCCGGCGGCGTCGACGGGATCGTGATCGAGACGATGTCCGACCTCGCCGAGGCGACCATCGCGCTCGCAGCCGTTCGAACGACCGGCCTGCCCGCGGTTGTGTGCATGACCTTCGACACCGGGAAGAACAAGGACAGGACCATGATGGGGGTGACGCCGGCGCAGGCTGCGGAGGAGCTGAGCGTGGCCGGTGCGGACGTGGTCGGCGCGAACTGCGGCGCCGGGGTCGACACGGCCGCTCCCATCTGTGCAGCGCTGGCCGAGGGCACCGACCGTCCCGTCTGGATCAAGGCCAACGCCGGCCTGCCCGAGCTGGTCGATCGCGAGGTCCTCTACCGGATGGAGCCGGCGGAGTTCGTGGGCCATGTCGAGGCGGTGATCGCCGCAGGGGCCGACTTCGTCGGCGGATGCTGTGGCACGACCCCGGAGTTCATCGCCGCGCTGGCCCGGGCGCTCAGCCGCTGAGGATCACCTCGACCTGGCTGTCGGCTCCTTCCCGGATGAGCGCGCGAGCGTGATCGTCAGCCGCGCCGACGAGGCGGACGGCGGTCAGGCGCAGTTGCCGAGCGAGGTGACCCACGACCACGAGGGCGACGTCGTCGAGTGAGGTCACGTCGACGGTGACGGTGACCGGGACGCGTTCGTCCCGTGCGGGATCTGCCATGCGCCGCAGCGCGATCTTGGAGGCCTGTTGGTCACTCCAGTCGGCCCCGGTGACCACGAGCTCGATGGCGGTGGCACCCGATGCGACGGCGACCCGGACGTCGCGCTCGCGTCCCCGTGCCTCGCGAAGGTCGACCGTCACCACGTGCGCGGCCGAGTCGGTCGGGCCCGGCGCCCGTGGGGCGGGGGCCACGACCCGCAGATCGGCCCGTGAAGGCGACGTACCGGGGAGGAGCGAGGGCTCGAACGGGAACTGCGACAGCACCTCGAGGCCGGTGTCGGTCACCAGGCAGTGCTGCTCGAGCTTCACCCCCTCGCCTCCCGCCTCGTGGCCGATGAAGCTCTCGACACAGATGGTCATGTTGGGCTCGAGCACGCCGTCGTAGCCCGCATGGGCGTAGTCGCGGCGGTGGTAGAGGTAGGGGTACTCGCCGGTCATCCCGACCCCGTGAGCCGAGAGGTAGTAGCGGTTCGCCTCGTACTCCTGCGGGATGTCCCAGGCCCGCTCGGAGTACTCCCTGAACGTGAGGCCGGGCTCGATCACGGACATGTTGTGGTGGATCTGTTCGTGGGCGACGGCGTACAGCTCGCGTTGGTGCGGCGTCGGCTCGTCCGGTCCTGCGTGGAAGGTGCGTGAGAAGTCGGCGTAGTAGCCGAAGCACCCGACCACGTCGGTGTCGAGCGCGACCAGTTCGTTCGGTTCGATCACCCGGTGGCTGGTCTCCTGGAACCACGGGTTGGTCCGCTCGCCCGAGTTGAGCAGGCGGGTCTCCACGTAGTCGCCCCCCTGGGCGATGATCGCCTGATGGAGGACGCTCCACAGCTGCTGCTCGGTCAGCCCCGGCGTGAGGGCGTCGCGTAGTCGGGCCACGGCCCGTTCGGTGGCGCGAAGCGACGACCGGATGCACTTGAGCTCCTCGTCGGACTTGACGGCCCGCGCCCGTTCGACGGGCTGCTGCGCGTCGACGATCCGGAATCCCTCCCCGGCCAGTGCCGCCGCCGCGCCGGCGTTCACCCGCTCGATCCCGACGGTGGCGTCGGCGCCACAGTGCTGCCGGACGACCGCAGCCATCTCGCGGGCCCAGAGCCGTTCCCGGCCGCTGATCCCGTTGCCGGCGGCGACGAAGCTGGCCGTGATCGCGGGTCGGATGTCGTCGATCGTCTCGAGTCCGGCAGAGAGGTGCTCGCAGCCGGTGAACTCGTAGAGGATCACCGGGCCGTCGAGCGGCACGAAGAGGTATCGGGCGGGATTGCGGGCGGTGAACACCTGCATGTTGCGCGAATCGGTCGTGTAGCGGATGTTCACCGGGTCGAACAGGAGGCAGGCGTCGACGCCGTGGTCGGCCATCTGCGCCCGCACCCGTCCGAGTCGGTGGAGGCGCACCGAGCGCAGGTCGATCAGATCGTCGGCCGGATCACGATCGAGCAGCAGCAGGTCACCGAAGGCGGGCTCGTCGGTGTGCCAGCGCAGCTGCAATCTCGTGCGCCCTCAGTCCTCGAACACCGGTGGACGGTTCTCCCGGCGGGCCCGGACGGCTTCCTCGAAGTTCTGCGTGGTCAGTCGGACGAACAGCTGGGTGTGGGTCTCCAGTTCGATCGCCGCACGCAGGCTTCCCGTCTCGAGTCCCGCCCACATCGTCCGCTTGGTCAGCGCGGTGCCCTGTGCGCTCCAGCCGTTGATCCGGTCGGCGAGGTCGAGGGCTTCGGTCATCAGGTCCTCGTCGGGAACCACCCGGGACACGAGCCCGACGGCCGCGGCCTCGTGGGCGTCCATGTCGCGACCCGACAGCATCAACTCGAACGCCCGCGAGGAGCCGATCGCCCGGGGCAGGAGGAAGCTGAGCCCGAGCTCGGTGGCGGTCAGGCCGTTGTTGATGCCGGCCGCCCGGAAGTAGGCGGACTCACCCGCGAGCCGGATGTCGGCCCCGAGCGTGAGACACATCCCCCCGCCGATGGCGGCCCCGTTGATCGCACAGATGATCGGCTGCGGCATCCGTTGCATCGCGGGCACGAGATCGGCGAGCACCGACATCGCCCTCGTCGCGATGCGGGTGAGTGTCATCCCGTCGATGTTGGGTGGTGGGCCGGCGTCGTCGGACGTGTCGGCGCCGGAGCAGAAGCCGGACCCCTCTCCCGTGAGCACGACGCACGTGGTGTCGTTGTCGGCCGCGACCGCGTCGAAGGCGTCGTGGAGAGGGACCATGAGTTCGAACGCCATCGAGTTCATCCGCTCGGGGCGGTTGAGCGTGATGACCGTGGTGTGGGGGCGCGGCTTGTCGATCAGGATGAGGTCGGCGCGTCCATCGCTCATATGCGAGGCACCCTAGCCAGGCGCCGATCTCCGGGGCACGCCGCCCGGCGACGCCCGGGTGGGGGGCGGTTGCCCGGATGGTGCGGTCGAGAAGGTGCGAAGCTGGTCGGCATGGATGACGACTCGTCGGTCGCGAGCAGGCTTGCGCCCTCCGCCTGGACCGACAGCTACCGATCTCTGGTCCGGGTCGCGCGGCCGGAGTTGACCGCGGCCGATCTCGAGGTCCTGGCCGTTGCCGCGTACCTCTTCGGTGACGACGGGGTCAGCGCCGAGGCGTGGGAGGCGGCCTACGGGCGTCATCTCGACGAGGGTGACCGGGCGGACGCGGCCCGGTGCTCGTTCTGGTTGGCCCTCACGTCGATGCTCCAGGGACGGATGGCCCACGCCGGCGGATGGCTGGCCCGGGCGGAGAAGGTGCTCGGCGACGATCGCGAGTGCCCGGCGGCCGGTTACCTGCTGATTCCCGGGTTGCTCGGCTCACTCGAGTCCGGGGACGTGGACGGGGCGCTCGGTCTGGCGATCCAGGCCGGTGAGGTCGGGGCCCGGTTCGACGACGCCGACCTGGTGGCGCTGGCGACGCTCGGGCACGGCCAGGCCCTCCTCGCCGGCGACGACACGGCCGCCGGGTTGGCGAAGCTGGACGAACTCATGCTCTCCGTCAAGGCCGGTGAGGTCGGTCCCATCGCCTCCGGCATCGTCTACTGCGCGGTCATCCTGGAATGCATGCAGGTTCTCGATCTGGCCCGGGCGACGGAGTGGACCGATGCCCTCGACGCATGGTGCCAGGCCCAGCCCGACCTGGTGCCCTACCGCGGTCAGTGTCTCGTGCACCAGTCACAGCTCCACCAGGCGGCGGGGGACTGGCAGGAGGCGGCGGCCACCGCGGCGCTGGCTCGTGAGCGCCTGAGCGACCCACCTCACCCGGCACTCGGTCTGGCCCTCTACCAGGAGGCGGAGCTGTTGCGGGTCCTCGGTTCGCTCGACGCCGCGGCCGAAGCCTACGCACAGGCGAGCAGAGCCGGGTACGAGCCGATGCCGGGCCTGGCGCTTCTCTCTCTCGCCCACGGCGAGGTGCAGGTGGCTTCGGCGGGCATCCGACGGGTGCTCGGGGAGACCTCCCGGCCGGTCATGCGACCGCCCCTTCTCAGCGCCGCGGTGGAGATCCACCGGGCGGCCGGTGATCGGGATGCGGCGCGTGCGGCGGCGCTCGAACTCGAGGACATCGCGAAGGGGTCGACGTCGGAAGTGATGCGGGCACTGGCGGAGGACGCCGTCGGGTCGGTGGGTCTGGACGACGGGGATGTCGCCGGCGCGCTGGGCCACCTGAGGGTCGCAGCCGAGGCCTGGCGGAAGCTCTCGATGCCGTATCACTCGGCTCGTACCGGGGTGTCGATCGGGCTCGGGTGTGCGGCGCTGGGCGACGGGGCCACGGCGGCCCTGGAGTTCGAGAACGCACGGGCGACGTTCACCGCGCTCGGCGCCGCCCCCGATCTGGCCCGACTGGAGTCGTTGGCCGGAGGGTTGACGCCCGGATCCCGAGCCGGGTCCGGCACCGGTCCGCTGTCCGCTCGCGAGCTGGAGGTGCTCGCCCACGTCGCAGCCGGTCGGAGCAGCCCTGAGATCGCCGAGGAGTTGTCGATCAGTCAGCACACGGTCCGTCGCCACCTCGGGAACATCTTCGCCAAGCTGGGCGTCAACAGCCGCGCCGCGGCCACCGCCTACGCCTACGAGCACGGTCTCCTGTAGCGGATCACCCGGCTCGGCCCCGATGGCGCATTCGGACCATCGAGCAGATCGAGCCGCAATGGGGCGTTCGGGCGATGCGGGGCGGTGGGTTTTCGTTCTTTCCTGGGATCGACGACGAGACACGCCGTCGACCGATCCGAACGGAGGCCCCTGATGTCCATGCTCGACCAATCCACCGCCAGCCGACTGAGCGAGGAGTTCAACCGCTGCTTCTCGGAGTTCGAGGCCCGAAGCGACCTGTTCGCGCCGGACACGTTCTTCGACCTGCTGCCGCCGCTCTGGCGGTTCCAGTTCGAGGGGCCCGGTGAGGCCTTCACGGCCCAACTGCGTTCGATCGCAGAGGGTCCCGTCGACATCGAGGTGGTCCGCACCGTTCCGACGGACACGGGATTCCTCACCGAGCACGTGGAGACCCAGCACACGCCCGACGGCGACATGGTCGCCCGGCGGATCCACGTGTGCGAGGTGGATGGTGACCGGATCACGGCGGTGACGACGTACTGCAACGGTGGCTGGGACGAGGAGTTGCGCACCCGTCACGCGGCCGAAGCCCCGATGATCCGTCCCTGACGGTGCGAGACGACCCGAACGAAAGCGAGGACCGACCATGACCACCGCCACCTACCGGGACTTCTCCGAGTCGGCAGCTCAGCTGTACGAACGGTTCTTCGTGCCGGCCATCGCGAAGCCGGTCTCGACCCGGTTGCTGCACACGGCGGCGCTCCGGGCCGGGGAGTCCGTGCTCGACGTCGCCTGCGGCACGGGCGTGATCGCCCGGACGGCCGCATCCGCAGTGGGTCCGACCGGCTCGGTCACCGGCGTCGATGTCGCCGCCGACATGATCGAGGTCGCCGCCACGGCCGAGGCGCCGCCCGGCGCGCCGATCGAGTGGCGCCGGGCCGACGCAGTGTCACTCGATCTTCCCGACCGGAGCTTCGATGTGGTGCTGTGCCAGATGGGGCTGATGTTCGTCGAGGACAAGGCCGCGGCGGTCGCAGAGATGTACCGGGTGCTGAAGCCCGGTGGCCGCGTGGTCGTCAACACCCCCGGCCGGATCCAGCTGCCGTTCGAGATCATGGAGCGTGCGATCGCCGAACACATCGATCCCGGGCTCGGGGGTTTCGTGCGGGTGGTGTTCTCCATGCACGATCCCGCCGTCCTCGGTGCACTCCTCACCGGGTCCGGATTCGGTGACGTCGAGACGACCGAGTACGACGCTCGGCTCGATCTGCCCGGGCCGGCGGAGTTTCTCTGGCAGTACATCAACCTCACACCCATGGCCTCCCGGGTCGCGCAGGCACCGGACGCCGACAAGGCGGCGATGGAGGCTCATGTGGTCGACGGCTGGGCTTCCTCGGTGGTCGACGGGAGGGTTCCGCTCGTCCAACCCATGGTGCTGGCTTCGGCTCGTCGGTGAACTTCTCCACGCAGGTGACGCCGACGTCGTGAACGACGCGACAGCCCTTCCCGGCACCGATGCCCCACCCGTCCTCGGCGCCGACCACGTCGCCCCCACGGCTCGATCGGCCGGTCACGCACCCGGGATCGAACGATGACGACTACCGGGGTCCGGGCCACACGAGTGCGGCCCAGGCCCCGACCCAGAGCCAGCCGGCGAGGATGTCCGACGGGTAGTGGACGCCGATCGCGAGGCGTGAGAAGCCGACGAGACCGACCACGACCGCCCCGGCCACGACGAGGGCCTGGCGGCGCCGCCTCCCCCGGGTGATCAGCAGCAGTGCCATCCACAACGCCATGGTGTTCGCAGCGTGTCCACTCGGGAAGCTGTAGCGCGAGACGGAGGACGGGTGGGGCCGGACATCGGGCCGCGGTCGGGTGATGATCTCCTTGAGGACCCGGTTCCCCACCGCGGCGACCACCACGATGCCGAGGTATACGACGACGAGGGGGGAACGCCGCCTGATCACGAGGACCGCGACGACGGCGGCCGACGCCGCGATCATCGGGACGGGGTCCGTCGCGCTGCCGACTGCGACCATCGCGTCGTCGAAGGTCGTGCCGATCGCCGCCTCCAGCTCGATCAACGCCCGCTCGTCGCCCGGCATCGAGTTCGCGAACTCGACGACCAGTGCCACTGCCAGGAATGCGGCACCGAGCAGCGGCGCCACGACCCGTGCCCGCCCGCGGTGGTGGGAGGTGCGCATCGCTCCATCGTGAGAACCCGTCGTGGCTGACGGGTCCATCGTCAGCCCGGCGCGGACATGTCGTCGCACCCGTATGCGTCGCCGGGGAAGTCGACCGCGGCCGCCACGTCGTCGACCTTCACGCCGATGCGCATCCGCTTCATGCCGCCGACGCTAGTGCCGAGGCCGGAACGAGGCCCCGACCGCTCACTCTCCGAGGAGCCAGCGGACGCGGGGGATCGACGCGGCGTAGTGGACGAGCACGAGCGCGCCGAGGGCGAGCCCTGCCGGCCGGGGACCGCGAAGGAGGAAGCCGACGGCGCCGGCGCCGAGGATGGCGAGCTCGAGGGTCAGCCGCACGCCACCGGGGACCCGGACCGGTGCGGCGCCCGACCGGCTCGGATCGCCGGGCACGTTGAAGGTGGTCCAGACGGCCGCAGCGAGGACGGGGACCAGGACGACAGCCCCCCAATGCCAGGGCGCCGGGGTGACCCGCCATGCCGCGGTGGCCAGGCCCGCGAGCGCGGCGACCTCGAGCCCGAACCGGAGCGCGAGGTTCCAGGCGGGCATCGCGGGTGGTGTCACGATGGGCCGGCCCCCGGCCCGCCCCGGGACGGCGGTGGGATGCCCACGCCGGATTCCCCCGTCCGAGCCGGACTGACGATGCCCCGCATCCGCACAGCGTAGGGTCCCGACGTCGTCGACTGACTACGGTGACACGGCCCGATCGACCCGGAAGTGACATGCGCGAACCCCACATCGGTCTGACGGCAGCCGAGAGCACGTCGGTGCCGCCCGGGCCTCCCTACCGGCGCGGGGCGCCGAACGTCGTGGTGATCGTGCTCGACGACCTCGGGTTCGCGCAGCTCGGGTGCTACGGCTCCGACCTCGACACGCCGAATCTCGACCGTCTCGCCGAGCGGGGCCTGCGGTTCACCAACTTCCACACGACCGCGGTGTGCTCCCCCACGCGGGCCTGCCTGCTGACCGGCCGCAATCATCACCGGGTGGGGATGGGCATGCTGCCCGACCTCACGCTCGACTTCCCCGGGTACACCGGCGAGATCCCGCCCGAGGCGGGGACGCTGGCCCAGATCCTGCGGGCGGAGGGGTACAGCACCACCGCGATCGGCAAGTGGCACCTGACCCCGCGTGACCAGCGCAGCAACGGGCCGTTCCACACGTGGCCCACCGGGGTCGGCTTCGAGCGCTACTACGGCTTCCTCAACGGCGAGACCAACCAGTGGACGCCGAACCTGGTCCGCGACCAGACCCACATCGAGCCTCCGGCGACACCGGAGGAGGGGTATCACCTCGATGCCGATCTCGCCGACGAGGCGATTCGGCGGCTCCACCAGCTCCGGATCGACAGTGCCGACCGGCCCTTCTTCCTCTGGTATGCGACGGCCGCGCCCCACGCCCCGCATCAGGCGCCGCGGGAGTGGATCGAGCGGTTCGCGGGCCGCTTCGACGACGGCTGGGACGCCTGGCGGGAACGGACCCTCGCCCGGCAAGAGGAGCTCGGCATCGTGCCGCCCGGCACGGAGCTGTCGGCCCGGCCGCCGTGGGTCGAGGCCTGGGACGACATCGACCCGGACCGGCAGCGCCTCTACGCCCGGATGATGGAGGTCTACGCGGCCTTCGTGGCCCACGCCGACCACCACATCGGGCGGGTCCTGGACGAGATCGACCGGCTCGGCGCGGCCGACAACACCATCGTGGTGCTGATCTCCGACAACGGGTGCTCGGCCGAGGGCGGCCCCAACGGCAGCTGGAACCAACTGCGGCACTACATCAGCGACCAGCCCGACGACCTCGAAGAGGAGCTGTCCCACTACGAGGACCTCGGCGGCTTCCGGTCGAGCGGCCACTACCCGTGGGGCTGGGCGCTCGCCGGCAACACACCGTTCCGGCGGTGGAAGCGCTACACCTTCGAAGGCGGGGTGCGCGACCCGATGGTCATCTCCTGGCCCGCCGGCATCGACGGCGGGGGCGGCGTCCGGACGCAGTACTGCCACGTGATCGACATCATGCCGACGCTGCTCGACCTGCTCGATCTGGAGATGCCCGCGGAGGTCGACGGCGTGGCGCAGATGTCGGTCGACGGCGTCTCGATCCGGGACACGCTCGCCGATCCGGCGTCGCCCGACCCGAGAACCGAGCAGTACTACGAGCTGTGGGGGAGCAGGGCGATCTACGCCGACGGGTGGAAGGCGGTCACCAACCACGTCAACCAGTTGACCGCGGCCGAACGCGACAATCTCGAGGGCAGCCACGACTTCGCCGACGACGTCTGGCACCTCTTCGACACCACCGTCGACCCCACCGAGTCGAACGACCTCGCCGGTCGACACCCCGACAAGGTCACCGAGCTGGTCGAGCGCTGGCACGCTGCAGCCGAGCGCAACAACGTCCTGCCGATCGACGACGGGTTGATCAACCGGCTCGCCCACATGCGGCTCCGGTGGGCCAGCTGGCGAGGCACCCACCGGTTCGATCCGGGCGACAAGGTCCACGAGAACAGCGGGCCGATGCTCGGCGGTGCCTTCCGGATGACCGCCCTGTTCCCGGACGGGCTCGAAGCCGGCGCGTCGGGGGTCCTCTGCGAGCAGGGCGACTGGATCGCCGGGTGGGCGTGGTACCTCCGGGACGGTGCGGCGACCTGGATCTACGACGTCGCGGGTGCCCGCGGTCGGGTCGACGGGACGGTCCCACCGGATGCCCGGTCGCTCGTGCTCGAGGCGACGCCCCGCGACGGCAGCGGCCACGACGTGACGCTGTCGGCCGACGGCGAGGTCATCGGCCGCTCGACGGTCGAGGGGACGATGACCGGCGCGATCTCGCCGGACGGCTCGTTTCTCACCGTCGGCTACGGACGCCCCTTCCCGGTCACCGACGAGTACGAGCCGCCGGCACCGGCACCGGCCGGGTTCGCCGGTGTCCGGATCGACCTCGGTCCGCAGGATCCGCTCGACCTCCGAGCCGAGTTCGAGCGGGTCATGCGTCACCAGTAGGAGGCGGGTCGGCCCGATCCGGGCCGAACGGAACCCATGGGTTGGGCCGAACGGCCCAGATCCCGCAAAATC
>JABAOE010005123.1_pt2 | contig 12988 bp, 12 predicted proteins | sample 7062141 | NCBI WGS metagenome assembly JABAOE01 (sample SAMN14538627, study PRJNA623070) | marine sediment metagenome | biome: marine biome [ENVO:00000428]; feature: marine pelagic biome [ENVO:01000023]; material: deep marine sediment [ENVO:00002113] | place: India: Gulf of Khambhat ... | reverse complement strand
CCAAATTACAACATCCGCGATCTAATGGTCGAGAAGGCATGCGGCTTCCAGGTATTACCGGGAAGTCAGGGGCTGGACGGCTTCTACTACGCATGTCTCGAGAGGACGTCCAAATAACAGGCGAAGAAACTAATTTAGCCGTGCGGGAAAGACGGAAATTCTTGCTGATGCCGTTAGTGGCAGCACTGTCCTTGGCGGTGCTGCTTGCGCCGGCGCGCGCGCAAATTGAACCACCGCACGAGGGCTTCTTCGATGTTCGCTCGGCTTCAACGACGATGGTCGCGGGGGTTCACGAACTCGAGGCGCGGCTGCAGCTCATCCTGAGTGCCGAGGCCAACGACGCGCTCTCGAGCGGCGTGCCGTTGACAATCGAGCTCAATATCGAAGTGATACGCGTGCGCCGCTTCCTGCCGGACGATCTCGAAGCAGAGCTCACCGTTACTTACGAGCTCGAATACCGGCCGTTGAGCCAGCGTTACATTGTCCGCAATCTCAACAGCGGCGAGCAGGATTCATTCGCGACGCTCTATTCCGCGCTGAATAACCTCGGACGCATCCAGAGCCTGCCCGTGATCGATGACGCGCTTTTGGAACCCGGCGCCGATTATCGCTTGCGTCTGCGCGCGCTGCTGAGCACGCGCCAGTACCCGGCGCCGCTTCGCATCCTGTTTTTCTGGCGCAGCGAATGGCATCTGCAAAGTGACTGGTACCAGTGGAATCTAAATCGCTAAAAAGAGCTGCCATTGGACTGTTCGGCGCGATCGGTGTCGGGCTCGCGCTCGTGGCGCTCTTTATGCTCGGTCAGACGGCTGAAAACTCCGCCGAGTTCGACCGCGTGCATATCTATATTCTGCTGATCAACGTTGCAGGCGTCCTGGTCCTGTTCGCGCTGCTCGTCGGCAATCTCGCACGACTGGTGCGCGATTACCGCAATCACGTACCCGGATCGAAGCTGAAAGCACGCATGGTGGCGATGTTCGTCGGTCTCGCTGTGTTGCCATTGCTCGTCGTGTTCTATTTCTCGATGCAATTTATCAACCGCGGCATCGACACCTGGTTCAATGTGGAGGTCGAGGCGGGACTCGATGATGCACTCGAACTCAGCCGCGCCGCGCTCGAAATGCAAAAACGTGAACGCCTCGAGACGACGGCACGAATTGCAAATCGCTTGCAGAATGTGAGCTCGCGACAACTGGTGTTCGAGCTGAGCCTGATGCGCAGGGAAGCCGGCGCTGGTGAGATTTCCCTGTACGGCCGCAACAACCGCATCATAGCGACGAGTTCCGACCAGTCCGCGGGCAGCCTGCCCAGGCCGCTGTCCGACGAAGTGCTGCTGCAGATTCGGCAGAACCGTCCATACGTCAGCCTCGACCCGACCTTGCGCGGCGGTTACGAGATCCGCGCCGCGGTGCCGTTCGGCAATGTCAGCCGCCCCGACCTGCTCGGCGTGATCCAGGCGCATTACCCGGTGCCGGACCGCCTCGCTAATATGGCCAATAACGTCGACTCGTCGTACAGCGACTACAAGCGCATGGTCTACCTGCGCGAGCCATTGAAGCGCGCGTTCTCGCTGACCCTGACGGTCGTACTCATGCTGTCTCTCCTTGCCTCGATCTACGGAGCGTTCATCCTGTCGCGGCGTCTCGTCGCCCCGATCCAGCACCTTGTCGCGGGCACAAGGGCGGTTGCAAAAGGCGATTTCGATACGCGCCTGCCGACACCGGCCCGCGATGAAATCGGATTCCTGATCAGTTCCTTCAACGACATGACGCAAAGGCTTTCATCGGCGAGACGTGAGGCTAGCCTCAGCCAGGCGCTGGTCGAGGCGGAACGCGCCAACCTCGAAGTCATCCTGGCCCGATTGTCGACGGGCGTCGTCGCGCTCGAATCCGATTTGCGGATCCGCACCGCGAACCAGGCGTCGGGCGCGATCCTCAACGTCGACCTCGAGAATCGCGTCGGCGAATACCTGCCGGATGTCGCCAAAGGACAACCACTGCTCGAGCAGTTCGTCGACGTGGCCCAGGTGCACCTCAAAGCCAACGAAACCGAATGGCGGGAACAGATCGTCTTGCGTGGCGAAGTCGGACGGCGTGTATTGACCTGCGCCTGCACGACGTTGCCAGGCGATGATGATCATGCTGCCGGGTTCGTCGTCGTATTCGATGACATCACCGCATTATTACAGGCGCAGCGCGACGCAGCCTGGGGCGAGGTAGCACGACGCCTGGCGCACGAGATCAAAAACCCGTTGACACCAATCCAGCTGGCTGCGGAGAGAATGCGCCGCAAATACCTCAACACTCTGGATGACCAAGACGCACAGGTGCTCGATCGCGCGACGCACACGATCGTGCAACAAGTCGAGGCAATGAAAGAAATGGTGAATGCGTTCAGCGACTATGCACGCGCACCGGATATCGACATCAACCTCTTCAGTATCGACAAGCTCGTCCATGAGGTCGTCGATCTTTATCGCGCGCAGGAGAGCGGTATCGAGATCATTCTCAAGACCGATCCCGAGTTGCCCGAAGTCGAAGCCGATGTAGGGCGTATCCGGCAAATACTGCATAACCTCATACGCAACTCGATCGAGGCGCTCGAGAACGCGAGCGACGGCCGCATCGAGGTTTCGGTCAGTGCGGCCGAGGTGCACGAGGTGGACATCGTGGAAATCGTCGTTGCGGACAACGGCCCCGGCTTCCACACGGGACCGGTCAGCCAGATCTTCGATCCCTACGTCACGACGAAACCGAAAGGAACGGGACTTGGCCTGGCAATCGTCAAGAAACTCGTGGAAGAGCATGCGGGCACGATACACGCGGAGAACCGCAAGGAAGGCGGTGCGGAAATATGCATCGAATTGCCAATCAATGAGGCAGAAAGAGAAAAGATGATGACCAAGTTGCCTGGTCGTGCCGAAATACGGAGGGAGAGAGCATGAGCACGTCACATGTGCTGGTCGTCGATGACGAGGGCGATATTCGTGCCCTAATCGACGAGATCCTATCAGAAGAAGGCTACGAGGTGACCGTTGCGGCCGATGCTGCCGAGGCGCGCACTGCTCGCGACAAGGAGAAGTTCGATCTTGTGCTGCTCGACATCTGGATGCCCGATACCGACGGCATCAGCCTGTTACGCGAGTGGTCGGAACCCGGGGATCTCGACTGTCCGGTCGTCATCATGTCAGGACACGGCACCGTCGATACGGCGGTCGAGGCAACACGTCTCGGGGCATTCGACTACGTCGAGAAACCCCTGTCTCTCACGAAACTCCTGCGTACCGTGGAGCGGGCTCTGGACGAATCCCGCAAGCATGCCGCGCCTGCACGCAGTCTTTTTCCATCATTGCTCGCGCCTGTTGGTCGCAGCCCGCTCATCAAGAATTTGCGTGAGAACGTTCAGCAAATCGCCAAACACGACGCGCCGGTTCTCCTGATTGGCGAACCGGGCACCGGACGCGGAGCGTTTGCCCGTTACATACATGCAATGAGTAATCGCGCAGATGAACCGCTCGTCAGCCTGCTTGCCGCGTCGCTGACAGACAGCAACGCCGAGGAGCACTTACTCGGCAGTGAAAACGGTGGCGACGTGCAAAACGGGTATTTCGAACGAGCCAAGAACGGCACACTGGTCATCGATGAACTATCGGAACTCTGCGATCAGGCACAAAAACTCGTGTTGAGTGTGCTTGAGCAGGGGCAATTCATCCGCTCAGGTGGCCGCGAACCGCTAAAACTGCAGGCGAGGGTCCTGGCAACGATCAACGCCGATTACGAGAAAGCAATAGATAACGGAAAGCTGCGCCGCGAACTTGTCTCGAACCTCAATACGCTAACATTGCGCGTACCGCCACTCAGGGAATATGCCGAGGACGTGCCCGAACTGCTTAGCTATTACGTGGACAGGCTGATCGACAGGGAAGACCTGTCTTTCCGCCGTTTCAGCGTCGCGGCACAGAATCGCCTGCGCAACTATCCCTGGCCCGACAATGTCAGGGAACTGAAAAACCTGGTTCGTCGCTTGCTGCTTACGGGATCGGGCGAAGAAATTTCGCTTGACGAGGTAGAAAGTGAATTGAGCGGCGCCAAGGTATCCGACGAACCACTCGTGAAGCAAGACCTATTGTCATTGCCGTTGCGAGAGGCGCGCGAGCAATTCGAGCGCGCGTACCTGCAGCAACAACTGAAACTGTGCGACGGTAAGGTCGGCAAGCTTGCCCAGCGAGTCGGTATGGAGCGGACACACCTGTATCGCAAGTTGCGGTCACTCGGCGTGGACTTCCGCTCGGTCTCCGGAGGCGAAGAGTAACGTCAACTCCTGACCGTCAATAATCAGAAGCCGCTAATGCCTCGTCGAGCATTGCGATCAATGTTTCGCGGTCGTAGCTGTACTCGTGACCCTCGTTTAACTGCACGAGTTCCTCGATCGCCTTTTTGATTGTCCTCTCGGCTTCACCCTGATTTGGCACGACCATGTAGCGACGTTTTGGCGTGTTGGCCGAAAAGAAATGCATGGCAGCCGCCGATACCTCGTCCGGTGCCTTGAATTGCGAACGGTCGCCCGTTCCGTCCAGGATGCCGCGCCATTCGTCCACGAACAACGACCCTTCGGCGGTGTAATCGCGCTGTTTCAACCGTCTGCGCAAGGAAGTACCGATTGCTGAGTTGTAGTTGCCCGGTTCGATGACGCTTACGTGGACTCCGAACTTTTGCATCTCGGTGGCGAGCGAATCTGTATACGCTTCGACGGCGTGTTTGCTCATGCTGTACGAACCCAAGAATCCGGACGACAGGATTCCGGAGATAGAACCGGTCGTCGTGATACGTCCCTGGCTTTCGATGATCAATGGCGCCAATGCTTTCGTTACTCGGTAAGGCCCGAACAGGTTGACGTCCATCTGGAACTGCATGTCCTCTTCGTCGACCTCAATCATCGGCCCGACTATGGCGACACCGGCATTGTTGACCAGGCCGTAGAGGCCCCTGCCGGCGTCGCGAATAGTCTCGACAGCGGCGTCGATCTCTGCCTGGACGGTCACGTCCAGGCGGATGCCCTGGATGTTATCGATAGTGCTCAGTGCATCGAGATCTGCCTGCTTCCTGGCGCCGGCGTAAACGAAGTAGCCGTTTGCCGCCAGCGTCTCGGCCATGTTGCGACCGATCCCGGTGCTTGCACCCGTTACAAGAATGGCTTTCTGATCGCCGGCACTCTCGGCAAATGCAATGCCATGCGGGATACAAAGTACGAGTCCAAGCAACAGAACGCGGCAAATCTTACGCATTTCTACTTCCCCGAATAATTTGAATGGCGGATTTATGTTTTCGACTTGGTCCAGAAGTCGGCGTTCCTGATGCCGAGCGCTTCCGGATCGAAGCTATAGGTTTCGACACCGGCATCCTTCTGTTCTTCATAGTCAGCGAGCGCCTTGAGCGCCGGCTTGCCCATGAAAAACAGGACCAGGATGGCGACGATGTTCAGCCAGGCCATGAGCCCCACACCGATATCGCCGAGACCCCAGGCCAGGGTCGCGGTTCTGACCGCACCGTAAAAGACAGATCCCATCAGCATGAGCTTGAGGAAAATCATTTCGCCGGGAAAGCGAAAAAATCGCCTCAGGTACGCGATATTGGTTTCCGCGATGTAGTAGTAAGCAAGCACGGTCGTAAACGCGAAGAAGAACAGCGCAAACGCTACGAACGGTTTGCCAACTCCCGTCAGGACGCTATCGACGGCAAGTTGCGTGAACGCAGGACTGCTTGCGTCCGTGGTTGCCGGCAGGTTCTGCACAATGAAACCGCCGTCGCCGCCATGCACGTTATACGCGCCCGTGATCAGGATCATGAACGCGGTTGCCGAACAGACGAAAAGCGTATCGATGTAAACCGAAAACGCCTGTACAAGTCCCTGCTGCGCCGGATGCTGTACCTCTGCGGCGGCGGCGGCGTGTGGGCCCGTCCCCTGTCCGGCTTCATTGGAGTATACGCCGCGTTTCACACCCCAGCCGATGGCCGCACCGACGCCGGCCATGGGTGTGAATGCGTCATTGATGATGAGACCGATGACCCGCGGCAATTCCGTGATGTTCAGGAGAACGATGCCGACCGCGGTCAGGATGTAGGCAAGTGCCATGAACGGCACGACGACTTGCGTAAAATGCGCGATTCTTTTCACGCCACCGAAGATGATGATTCCGAGAATGGTCACGACGATAATCGCCGCTGTCAGCTTGGTGACGCTGATCGTTCCAAGAAAGGTATCGAACGATCCGTTCATGCCGAACGCGATCTCGGCGGATGTGCTGATTGCGTTCGCCTGCACGGTCGGCAGAAGTAGTCCAACCGCAACGATCGTCGTCACCGCAAACAGCCAGCCATACCATCTCTGGCCCATCGCCTTCTCGATATAGAAGGCAGGACCGCCACGATACTGACCTTCGTCCACTTCCTTGTAGATCTGGCCCAGTGCAGCCTCGACGTATGCCGTCGAGGCACCGAGGAAGGCGACGACCCACATCCAGAAGACCGCACCCGGACCGCCAAAGCCGATGGCCGCGGCAACGCCGGCGATATTGCCGGTGCCCACACGTCCGGATAGTGAGACCGCGAGAGCCTGGAACGATGAGATGCCTTTGTCGGATTCCTTGCTGGAGAACAACAGGCGAATCATTTCGCGAAAATGCCGGACCTGCAGGAAGCGCGTGAGGATCGAGAACATGAGGCCTGCGCCGAGGCAAAGACCGACGAGCCAGAAACTCCAGACCCAGCTGTTTATGTTGTTGACGATTTCTTGCATGGGGCCGTCCTGTGGATAGCTTGCCCGTATCCGGGAATTCCGGGGATACTACAGGAATCCCAACAGCCTGACTTGCCACGATGAGAAAGTTTGCTTCTTTTTTCTCCTGGTCATTCGCGCTCCTGGCCGCAATCGTCCTGTTCAACGTATTCCGGTACCTCATCTTCTGGTCGCCGACCGAAGAAATTACGTTCAGGAGTGGTGACATCGAACTGTCCGGCCTGCTCGCAAAGCCCGAGGATGAAGGCAGGTTTCCTGCCGTTGTTATTTTGCACGGATCCGGTCCCGAGTCTTATGGCGATCCGTCATACAAGATTACGGCGGCAACCCTCGTGCGAAGCGGCTTTGCCGTGCTCCTGTATGACAAGCGCGGCGTCAGAAATAGTGGTGGTGATTTCGATTCCGCCCTGTACGTCGATTTCGTCGACGATGCTGTCGCCGCCGTCAAATACCTGAGGACCCGCAACGACATCGACACTAATCGTATCGGGCTATTCGGTAACAGCGAAAGCGGCTGGTTGACACCGGAAATCGCTTTTCGCAGCGGCAATATCGCGTTCATTTTCAATCGCGTTGGGCCGCCTTTGCCCTGGCTCGATACCGTGCTCTGGGAGGTACGCAACGAATTCCTGGATGCGGGCATAGCCGAAACCGACATCGACAAATTGCTCGACATAACCGAAAGAAGATGGCGCTTCATGCAGGCAGTGGGATTCGATTCCTCAGTTGCACGTGGCGCCGAATGGGACGAGATCAACGCGGAGCTGAAGTTGCTTCGCGAATCGATTCCGCTGGCCGACGAAGTGTTGCCGGAAGAGCTACGACCATACGACCGGAAGTATTATAGGAACTTCGCACTCGATTCCTCCTACGATCCCGGACCATTTCTCGAAAAAATAGACGTGCCTATGTATTACGCATTCGGAGAAAATGACTTAAACGTACCTACAGTCGAGTGTGTCGAGTACCTTGAGAAGCTGCGTAATGAACACGGCAAGAACATCAATTACACGGTGTTTGAAGGCCTCGGGCATTCACTTGCACACTGGAGCGGCATCCTGACCGGCGGCTACTTTCCGGAGTACATCGACATAATGGTCACGTGGACTACGCAACAGCTGCATTAACAGGCAGGCAAACTATGTATTGAACGCAGGACCGAAGTTTCTGACGACTTTAAGCCAATGCCTGCGCTCGAATTCCCTCGATACCAAGAAAGCAAATTAAAAGTCTGACGCCAAGCCGAAATAAGTGCCGTCACCAGCGAGAACGACGTCATCCTGGCCGACTGTTGACGTAAACGGTGACGCAGATTTGCCATCGCTACCCATGCTGTAAATATCGTAAGATCGATTAACCGGAATTAAATTCTTATCTTTGCGCACTGCTCCATTATTCTTGAGTCCGTCGACGACAAGATATTGGTATGGATTTCCCCAGGGATCGATCAAATTATCTAATCCGAGTTCTGCTAAATTATCAGGGTAACCACGCCGTTCGTTTATCAGGAATTCTTGAATCTCAAGGTGAATTTTACCGATATCGCCAATCGCGCGGGCAACACGCGCTTTCTCAACGTACTGGCTGTACGCGGCAACAGCTATAGTACTCAGAAAACCCAGAATCGTTACCGCGGCGACCAACTCGAGCAGCGTAAACCCGCTTTGCTGCCTTTTCATAATCTCACCACACGCATGATCTTAAAAAGAGTGTCAACCACTGTGAAAAAAGTCTAACGAATCCTTGGTCCAAATGCGTTTAACGCAGTCACATTCACAGGTATTTTTAAGGTGGGCGTTATGTAATAAACGCAGAATCTACAGGGTTTTCTGGGTACGAAGCTCGGCCGACAAGTCGATCAGCGTAACCATTCGACGACAGATACGCCGATGAAACTGCCCACCGCGTAGCCCAGTGACCCGAGCAAGAGGCCAGGAATTAGCAAATCCCGCCATCCTTTAGCTGAAGCCAATGCTGGCGCGCTAGCCGGCCCGCCGATGAGTACAGCAGATGCCATCGCAAGTTCGGCGAGGTCAAGTTTCAGGACTTTTCCGATGCCGAATAAGATCAGGAGGTGGACGGCGATAATGACGCACGCGAATAGAAAAAGAATCGGCGCGATCTCGATTAACTGCCAGATATCCGCACCTGCACCGATGCTGGCGAGGAAGATGAACATCATCACATTGCCGGCTTCCCGGTGGCCTGAAAGTTTTTCGACCTGTTTTGGAAAACCGGTCGCGACGATCAGTGCCAGCAGGGTAATAACGAGGATGGAGTAGTCGGACATACCGACGAGGTCCGCAAGGAACTTTCCGATCGCGGCCAACGCAAAGGCGAGCGCCAGTCCCATAACGAGGCCGGCAAGATCGAGGTCGGGAATTCGGTGCACGGATTCCGATTCGGCATCGAAAAGTACGGCATTGTCCATGTGATGAGTCGGATAACGTTTCGCTATCCATGCGATACCCGGGATAAGGATGATCAGGAGAAAATGCAGGTTGGTGATCACCTGGTCGGCAGCGACAGCGGCAGTGAGCATGTTGTCGTCCTGCATGGCGGTAGCTTCTGCGACCGCCGCAAAATTCAAACCGCCGCCGATGTAAGTTCCGGTGAATATGCCGGCGAGTTTCGCTTCCTCGGGGCCGAGGTCAAACAACGAAATACCGATAAACACGCCGAGAACTACGGCCGCGCCGCCAATGATGAAAGCGATGAGCGTTGGACCCGATTCCTTGAATATCCGCTTGAGATCGGCATGAAACAGTAGCAAGGGGATGGCGATCGGGACGAGGTAATCCCAGACGACGTCGTAAACAGGTGCGGCGGTCGGAATGATGCGCAGGTTGGCGAGCACGATGGCTGCCGTAATCAGCAGCATGACACCGGAGTATTTCCTGCCCCAGGTAAACCGCTCGCACCAGAAACCGAATCCGGCGAGCGCAATAAGCACTGCCCAGATAGCGAAGTCCTGGTCAGGCCCGATGAGCGGCAACGACATTGGTTTCGGGCCCGCTATTCGATAATGGCTGCTCGCACGAGGCGATGCAGCAATTCGCTATAAAACGTACCGCGGGACGGCAGGTACTGCGTCAGCAGAATCGCTATCAGGTCCTGTTCCGGGTCGATCCAGAAGACAGTGCTTGCGAGACCGTTCCAGGAAAACTCGCCGTTACTGGCCGGATAGGTGAGCCGCGTATTGTCGGTGATGACGTCAAAATTAAAACCAAATCCCCTGCCGTCCGGTACGCGTATCTGTTCGCGCAGACGATTCTGCGACATCATGTCGACCGTTAACGGCGAGAGAAAGCGTGTGCCGTTGAATTTGCCGCCGTTCAGAAGCATCTGGCAAAAGCGCCAGTAATCGTCACTGGTCGATATCAGCTGGGCGCCGCCGCTGAAGGCGCTTGGCGGGTTAAAGAAGTCCAGGTGCTGCTCTCCGGTAAAGGGTTCCCTGACACCGCTTCCATTGTGCGTGTAGATATTGGCGAGCAGTGATGCCTTGTCGGGGGGCACCCACGCCATCGTCTGGTCCATGCCCAGCGGGTCGAACAGGCGTTCCTTGAGGAATTCGCCGACCTTCATGCCGGTCCAATTTTCGACGAGGTATCCCTGGATGTCGACGGCGACACTGTAATGCCAGCGTGTGCCGGGCTGGTATAACAGCGGGATAGTGGCCAGCTTGTCGATAAAGTCCTGCAAGGTCTGGCCGTTACTGACCATGTCTGCTTCCAGATACTGCTTGTCGACCGGGGTGTCGCTGAAAATGCCGTAGGTAAACCCGGCGGTATGTTGCAGCAGGTCATGAATCGTCGGCTCGCGCTCCATCGGCTCGAGCACCATGTTGCCTTCTTGGTCTTCGCCGGCGAAGACCTGCAGGTCGGCAAATTGGGGAATGTGCTTCGACAACGGGTCATTGAGCGAATACAGGCCTTCCTCGTAGAGCATCATCATCGCGACGCCCATGACCGGTTTGGTCATCGAGTAAATACGAAACAACGTTTCCTCGGTGACAGGAACTTTGCTCTCGACATTGGCGAAGCCGAGGTTTTCATACAGTACGACTTTGCCGCGCCGTGACACCAGTATCTGGAATCCACCCGACTCGTTCTTGTCCAGCAGACGCTGGAATTGATCTTTTAAGCTTGCCAGGCGCAAGGACGACATGCCGACGTCCTCCGGGCGCGACGTCTGGAGTGACGCCGCAAACACGAGCGACTGAAAAAGGAGGGCCGTCACCAGCGCGGCGAGCTGAAGAATCTTTCTCATCCTGAATCCCTGCGGAGTCTGTTCGTCGTTTTCGCTATTTTAAAACGGCTCAGGGTAATCCGAAAATCCGCGGCGCGGGCTCGATACTGCCGTCGGGGTTGAATACGAGCCCGGGGGTCGTGAAGTCGAGATAACTCAGGCTGCGCATCAGGTTCAGCGCCCGGTTTCTCCGGTCGATCGACGGTCCATCGGGTCGCAGCTGTATCGTCGAGTGAATCTTTCCCTCGATGAAATTGCCCTCGCCGTCCAGGGTCGCGACCAGGATCGGCGCGATGCCCTTGATGCCGGCGACGCTGATACCGTAGTACGTCGCGAAATTGCCGAGACTGTAGGCAATCAGGCGGTTCTTGTAGCGCTCCATCGCCCGCACGACGTGCGGGCCGTGACCGATAACGAGATCGGCACCGGCGTCGACCATCATTCTCGAGAATTTCACGACGTCGCCGCGCGGTTCGCCGAAGTATTCCTCCTCGGCAAACGGCAGCCGCGTGACGTCCTGCCCTTCGGCGCCGCCGTGGAATGAGATGATGACGATGTCGTGGCGAGCGGCATGCTCGGCGACTGTCTCTGCGGCCATGTCGTAATCGAGCATCATGTTCGAGTTCTTCGTGACGGCAAAGGCGAGTACGGCGATATTCAGTTCATTGACGGTAAATGAGGCAAAGTCTCCCGCCAGCCCGGAATGATGAAGGCCGGCTGCCGCCAGCGTCTGCATACTGGCGAGGCGTCCTTCCTCGCCGAAATCCCGTGCGTGATTGTTCGCGAGACTCATGACGTCGAAGCCCGCGTTGACGAAATGATCCACGTAACGCGATGGCGAGCGAAACAGGTAACAGGCGGCCGGGTTACTGCATTTTTTTCCCGGTTCGCCGTTATCGAGAAGCACGCCTTCGAGATTGCCGAAAGCGACATCGGCGTCGCCAAGTATCGGCGTTACGTGCCGAAGGAAACCGGCGCCGTCGTCGTCGGGCAGGTGGTTCTCCGGGTAATCAGTACCGAGCATCATGTCGCCAACGGCCGCGATGCTCAATCGCATTGCAGTGAGGTCCCTGGCCGGTTCCGCGACGGGCCCGTCTCCCGGTGACGACGCCGGCAATTCTGCCGGCGGTGGCGGCGGCTCGGCCGGCGGCACTTCCTCGAGCGGTTGCGTCGCGCAACCGCTGAGGCAAAGAACGCCCAGGATAAAAGTCTTTCTAGTCACCTAAGCGGATGCGCAGTACGTCTATTTCTGCCTGGCGCAGGCGGGCACGCAACAGGTTCAGGCGATCGAGGTCGCGGGTCGGACCAATGCGGACGCGATGATAGGTCTTGTCGTCGATCGACACCCGCTGGATACGGGACTCGACGCCCAGCAGCGCCAGTTGCGCGCGACGCCGGTCGGCGTCGCTGAACTCAATGAACGATCCGGCCTGCAAAACGTAAACGCCGGGTTGCATGATCGGATCCGGTCCCGTGTCTTGGCGAACGTCCGGTTCCTGCTCCGGAATGATGACCTCGAAGTTTGGCAGCATGTCGTAGAAGTCGAAGCGTCGTTCCGGCGGTTCGTCGGGCGCCGCTGAAACGGCTTGCGCATTGTCGGCTGCCACGCTAGCCGTTCGTGTCGGGGCCGGGACGACCGTCTGTGCCTGGCCGCTCGATTCGCGATCTTTCATGTAGATGGCAAATGCCACTGACAGGCCGATGCTGAGGCCGAACAGCATCCACACCCAGCCCGGGTACTCCTGATGCTTCTTCTTGCGGCTGCGTTTGCGCTTGCGTTTGGCCATGCGATCTACATCGAATCTGGTGCCGATACTCCTATGATCTTCAATCCGCTGGCGATCACGATGCGTGTTGCCGTTATCAGCGCCAGCCTGCCATTACGCAGCGCATCGTCTTCGACGATGAACTGATGTGCGTTGTAATAGGTGTGAAACTCGTTGGC
>JABAOE010023930.1_pt1 | contig 12994 bp, 12 predicted proteins | sample 7062141 | NCBI WGS metagenome assembly JABAOE01 (sample SAMN14538627, study PRJNA623070) | marine sediment metagenome | biome: marine biome [ENVO:00000428]; feature: marine pelagic biome [ENVO:01000023]; material: deep marine sediment [ENVO:00002113] | place: India: Gulf of Khambhat ... | reverse complement strand
GATGTCTTCGCGGCCGACCGCCAGCGAGAAATCATCCGCGCTCAACGCCGCAACCGTTTCCGCGGGACCGCGGACGGTGACGTCGATCTGCATCAGCCTCTGCTTGGCCTGCTCGACGATGCCGGACTCGACGGGTTCCTGGTCCCGGCCTTCCTGGCCGGAGGTCAGGGGGAGCAGGACGAGCAGCGCGGCGACTCCCCACGGCTTCCGGAATCTCATGGCGTAGCTCCTTGGTGCGAGCCGGTTCGGCTTTCCGGATCGTATCCCACGGACGGGACCTCCCGTTCCCGGGGCCCGCTACGACCGCGGCACATCGGCCGCGGCGCCCACCCGTCAAAAAATGTCCGTGCCACGCGGCAAATCGTGGCACCATCACGGTTACGAGTTTGTCATCCGCCGCGAGAATCCGCCAAGTGGCGCGGAAACCGAGCNNGTGTGGTATTCGACCGGAATCCAGGAGACTTCGGGGTCATGGCAGGACGAGGAAAAGCGAAGGGCACGGTCTGCGGCCGCTGCAAGGGACGCCTTCCGCACGGCGCACGGCGCTGCCTGCGCTGCGGAGCCCAGGTCTTCGTCGCCCGCGAAGCTTCCCCCAACGAAGCGGCGCGCAACGAGCGAGAACGGCTGCTGCGCAAATACGACCTCAGTGAGACTCAAAAAAGCATCCTCTCCGCCGCCGCCGAGGTCGACGCCAAAGAAATCACCGTCTGCGGGGCCGAAAAGGGAGCGGAAGGAGAGGTCAAATCCGGCAAACAGCGCTTCTACGGCAACGAGGCCGTCGCCGCGCTCGCGGGCCTGGCGGGACCGGGCCTGGTCTCGCCTCACGGGGAAGACCGGTTCACGCTTACGCCGGAGGGGCTCAAGCTGGTCGAAACGTTGAAGGCCGAGCCGGTCTAGGGCTCCAGAAGACGTCGCGCTTCGGCCCGTTCCCGATCGTTCAGCTTTTCGTAAATGCGGTCGCGCCAGTCTGCGGCATCTCCGACGCCCCGCTCGGCCGCGCGCACGAACCATACGTAGGCCCGCGCGTAGCGTTTGCCGCCGGCGCTCTCGCCGCGATAGAGCAACAGCGCCAGGCGGTAAGCCGCCTCGCCGTGGCCCGCCTCGGCGGCCAGTCGTAGCCATTGTTCGGCGCGGTGCAGGTCGCGCGGCACGCGGTCGCCGAGCAGCGAAGCGCGCCCGCGCTCGTAAAGTTGTTGCGGGGTCATCCCGGCGCCCATCGCAGCTTGCCCCGCCGCGGTCGCGGTGCCGGCGGGGACCTCGAGCGGTTTCGTTGCCGGCTCACCCGTTTCCGCTCGTCGAGTGGAAGGCGGCGCATCGGACGGCGTCTGCGCCGCCGCCGCCGTCTCTTCGTCTTTCACCGGAGCAGTCGAAGCGACCTCCGGCCGGCGTCGGGAATCGAGGCTGGGCGCCGCCGGGGTCTCGTACAGCAGTTCGAGGGCCGCTCGCGCTCCCTCGTGGCCGCGGTTGGACGAGCGCTCGTAATAGCGCACGGCCTTCTTCATGTCGCGCTCGGTGCCGACTCCGTCGGCAAACATCCGGCCCAACTGAAACTCGGCTTCGGGGTCGCCGCCCTTGGCCGCCTTTTTCCTCAATTTGAAGGCGCGAAGCGGATCGCTCTCGACCCCGCGGCCTTCTTCGAGGAGCCCGGCCAACGCGGTCAAGCCCGGGCCGTAGCCCTGGCCCGCCGCCAGCTTGAACCATCGCGCGGCCTCGCCGGGGTCGGCGGCCACGCCGGTTCCTTCGAGGTGGATCACCCCCAGGTTGAACTGTGCGGGCGCCCGGCCGGCGCCCGCGGCTTTGGTGTACCACTCGATGGCCTCCGTCAGGTCGCGCTCGACGCCGCGTCCGGTGTGCAGCATGAATCCGAGACTGCCCTGGGCCTGTGCGTGTCCTTGAGTCGCGGCACGCCGGTACCACTTGACGGCGGCTTCGTCGTCGCGGTCGACGCCCTTGCCCTCGACGTAGAGCCGCGCCACGCGAAACTGCGATTCCGGGTCGCCGGCCTCGGCAAGTTGAACCCAGACCTCGAGAGCCTCGGCGAACTCGCCGCGTTTGTACGCGTCGAGCCCGGCGTAGAAGTCGACCTCGGAGGCGCGGACCGGAGCGCAGAGCAGCAGCGCTCCGGCCAAGAAGATCTCTGTCGCGAACCACGTGCGCACGTCGGTTCCATTCTAGGCGCGAAGCGGATTTCCGCTTTGAAAAAATAAACCTGTCCCCGTTGTCGGAACATTGGATGCGGATTCGTCGTCGATCACGGCATTGTTATCCGGCCCACGATGACGTAAGCCGCCCCGGCCGGCCGGCGGTCAAACTTCCCCGAAAACCGATCTTTCCAGCTGGTTCACCGTTTGCACCTCTCGCGGCGACCGGCCGTTTGGCCGGCTGCGAGGCCGTTTGCCTCGCCGAAGGGGTCGCCCAATGTTTGATGCCATGCGCAACAAATCGACGACGACGACGATCCTCGCGATCGCGATGACGCTGCTCGCCCCGTGGTCGTACGCGGCCGGACCCGAAGCGGACTCCGGCCCCGATTCGGGCAAGAGCACGCCGGCACGCATCGAGATGGACGACGCGACACTGCAGCGGATGCTGGCGTTGCATCACACCGAAAGACAGGCGGTCCGCCTGGTGATGCTGCCGACCGCGGTGTTCGACAAGAGGGGCCGCATGGTTCGCGGTCTCGAAGCCGAAGACTTCGCGCTCTACGAAAACGCGCAGCCGCAATCGATCCGCTATTTCTCGTCCGACACGTCGGAACCCGTGTCCATCGCTTTCATGCTCGATCTCTCCGGAAGCATGCGCCAGCTGGACAAGCTGGTCCACGCCAAGGAGTCGATACGCTTTTTCGTCGACGCACTCGAGCCGCAGGACCAGTTCGCCCTGATCGGCTTCGCCGACAAGCAGGTGGCTTGGATCACGGACTTCACCCGCGATCGCGAGCGCTTCCTGCTGCGCCTGTCGGTCCAGGAGGGCTTGGGCCAGACGGCGCTGCACGATGCCGTGGCCGCCGCTCCGGGCTTGGTCGACGAGCGTCTTGCCGGCCGCAAGGCGATCGTGCTGATCACCGACGGCGTGGACAACTTCAGCCAACTCGACCAAGCGGTCGCCCTGGATCTCGCCAGGCGGGTGCACGTGCCGATCTACGCCATCGGCTTCATGTCGGTCGACCCGGATCATCTTCCGAAGAACACGGTTGAGACGAACTTCCAGACGCTGAACACGATCGCCGACGAGACCGGCGGCCGCGTGTTCGCGGTGCACGACCCGGCGGAACTGAAAGAAGCCATCCAGACGATCGATACCGAGCTGCGCTTCCAGTACATGATCGGGTACTACCCGAAGCAGGCCGCGGCGGCGGGCGAGTTCAGGCGCGTGCAACTCGAGGCCGGCAAGCGCCACGCCGTGCGCACGAGATCGGGTTACTACACGAAGCCCTGAGGTCAGTCCGTCCGGGCGGTCCAGCGAGCGATCTTTCCGGCCGGTACTCCGCCGAGATAGGCCAGCACCGCGACCTGGTTGCGCAGCGTCGTGCGCCAGGTGCCGTCCCGGCGCCAGCGTCTCGACGACGTCTCGACGGCTTCGCGCGCGATCTCGACGCGCCCGGTTCGACGGATGCGCCGCACGAATTCGAAGTCTTCCATGACGGGCAGATCGGGGAAGCCGCCGAGTTCGTGAAAACGCTCGGCGCGAACGAACAGCGCCTGGTCCCCGTAGGGCAGCGCCAGCCGGCGCGCGCGCAGATTGGCGATGCGCTCGATGGCGCGCAGCGTCGATGTCGCCGGTTCGATGCGCAGCCGAAACGCGCCGCAGGCGATCTCCGGCCTGCCCAGGATGCGCTGCACCACGCGTCCGTAGCCGCACGGCAGCACGGTGTCGGCGTGCAGGAAGACCAGGAGCGGATGACGCGCGCGTTGCGCACCGGCGTTCAGCTGGCGCGCGCGGCCGCGCGGCGCCGTGATGACCGTGGCGCCGGCGCGAACGGCGCGCTCCGCGGTGCGGTCCCGGCTCCCGCCGTCGACCACGATGCACTCGACGCCGTCGGCCCCGAGGGCGCTGTCGACGGCGGATTCGATCGACTCGGCTTCATCGAGCGTGGGGATGACGACCGAGATGGGCGTGGCGGTCACTTCGCGGCCTTCAGGTGCCGATCGAAGTGGTCCAGGATCCGCTCGTAGAGCCGGCGGGTGACGAGCGGATCGCGAACCATGTGCGTGAAACCCGGCAACGGGAGCACTTCGAAACGGCGCCCGGCTTTGAACAAGGCTTCCGTCAGCTTGAGGCTGTGCGCGAAATAAACGTTGTCGTCGTTGGTCCCGTGGAGGATCAGCAACGGACGGCTCAGTTCGCCGGCGTACGTCAGGACGTTGGAGACCGCGTACGCATCCGGCCGCCGTTGCGGAAGACCGAGATAGCGTTCCGTGTAGTGCNNAGGCTGTGCATGAAGTAGACGTTGTCGTCCGCGGTGCCGTGGATCAGGAGAAGCGGACGACGCAGCTCCGCGGCGTAGGTCAGCACGCTCGTGTCGCGATAGCCCTCCGGGTTGCGCTGCGGCAGGTCCATGTAGCGCTCGGTGTAGTGCGTGTCGTAGTCCTGCCAGTCGACGACCGGAGCGCCGGCGACACCGGCGTGGAAGACGCCGGGCTGCTGCATCACGGCCATCGCCGAGAAATAGCCTCCGAACGACCACCCGTATATCCCGACGCGCTCCAAGTCGAGTTCGGGGTAGCGTTCGCCCAACGCCTGCAGGCCGCGAACCTGATCGGCCAGCGGGAGCGAGATCAGGTCGTACTTGACCGCCCGGTGCCAATCGCGTCCGCGGTGCGGCGTGCCGCGGCCGTCGATCGATACGACGACGTAGCCGTGATCCGCGAACCACTGGGCCAGCCAATAGCGACGCGGATCGCGACGCACCATCGTCGACGTCGGACCTCCGTAGACGTGCACGATGACCGGATAGCGCCGCCCGGCATCGAAATCGCGCGGCCGAACCAGGACCGCGTGGAGGTCCGGCTCGCCGCCTGTTTTGGTGAACTCGACCGACGGTGGCGGCGGTTCGGCCTCGGCCGCCGATCGGAGACTCGCGTCGAGCGGGCGGTCCTCGTTCCACAGCGTCACGGTCGAGCCCTGATCGGTCGTTCGGCGGCGAACCAGGATCGGTCCGGGAGGCGCGGGAGTCATCGAGTGCTCGCCGGGCTCGCGACTGATGCGCTCCGGCCGGCCCTCGCCGAGCGGGACGCGAAACAGGTGAACCTGCGTCGGGTCGCTGCCGGCTTCGACCCACACCCGGCGCGTCGCAGGGTCGTGGCGGACGAAGCCGCGGTAGCCCATTTCCGGCGGCGTCACCCGTTGCCGCAGGCTCCCGTCGGCATCCCGGATCTCCAACTCGCGTCCACCGTTGCGCTCCGTCGTCCAGAAGAAGCCGCTGCCGTCGTCGAGCCAGCGCGGCATGTTCTCGTCGATCTCGACCCACGCATCGTCCGTCTCGGTCAGCAGGGCGGTCGTCGTGCCGTCTTCCGTGGAGATCGCGAACAGCGTCTGCTCCGTCTGCTCGCGGTTCTGCAGCAGCACGGTCGGACGACCGCGCGCCGGCCAGTCCACTTTCGCGACGTACTCGTAACGCTCGCGGTCCCAACGGATCGGCGTCCACTTGCCGTCGGAGAAGTCCACGAGACCCAACCGAACGGTCGCGTTGGCCTTGCCCGGCCGCGGGTAGGGCCAGGTCCGGGGTGCGCGTTCGGGACGCGTGGCGTCGGCGATGTGCATCGTCTCGAGCGCGCTGTTGTCGGTGGACTGGACGATCAGCCGTGTGCCGTCCGGCGCCCACCAGTAGCCGCGGTGGCGGCTCATCTCCTCCTGGGCGACGAACTCGGACTCGCCGTACCGCACGGTCCCGTCGGAGCGCGTCAGTTTCCGCTCTTTGCCGCTACGGACGTCGATGACCCAAAGATCCCCGTCGCGCACGGCCGAAACCTTGCCGGCGTCGGGCGAAAAACGCGCGTCCAACGGCGCGCCGGCCCGGCTCACGAGTTCGCGCACGGAACCGTCGGCCGGCGCGAGAACGAACAGCCGGCCGGAGAGCGGAACGAGGATTTTCGTGCCGTCGTCGGACATGCGAAACGAGGCGATCCCGCGGGCCGAGGACCGCGTGCGCTCGCGTCGCGCCCGCTCCTCGTCGGACAACCGCTCCTCGCCGCCGCCGAGCAGTTCCTCGGCGGACAGCAGCCGTTGCTCTTCGCCCGTCGCCAGGTCGAGACTCCAAAGATCGCGCACCGCGGAACGCGGGCCCGAACGCAGGAACAGCAGCCGTGTGCCGTCGGGGGTGGATTGAAACGACGTCGGGTGCCCGAGGCGGAAGCGGCCCGTTCGGGAGTAGCGCTCGAGGAAGTCCTCGTCCGCCGAAGCGGGGAGCATCGCCAGCACGATCGCGGCGGCGCAAACCGAAGCGGTCGGGTGTTTGTTCATCAGATCACCTCTTCCACGGCCGGTGCCGTCCCCGCGCGCAGCAGCAACTCCGCGGATTTGGCCGGGTTGCCGGCAAAGCCGTAGAGGTCGGAGATCCAGTGCAGCAACGTGCGCTCGGCCGGCGCACGCCCGGCGGCACGGTCGAGCAACCGGAGCGCCTGCGGAAGTTCTTCGCTGCGGATCAGGCGTCCGGCCCGAACCGCATCGGCGCGCGGATCGTCCCACTCGACGATCTTGGCCAGTTCGACGTCGGCACGTTCGATCTGCCGCAAATAAAGGTGGACCCAGGCCCGTCCGGCGGCGATACGGTCCGCGGGCCCGCCCAGGGCTTCACAGTGACGGTACATCGCCAAGGCGTCCTCCAGTTGAACGTGAGCCAGCTCCAGCTCGGCCAGAAGCAACGGGATCCGAGGATCCCGGGGGCTCTGGCGCATGCGCTTCGCCAGTCGCGGTTTCAAGCGGTAATAATCGTCCCAGCGCCGGGCCCGAGCGAGGCTCTCGCGTCCCTCGTTCTCGCGCCCGTTGCGCAGCAACAGACGTCCGAGATCGCGATGGGCGGTGGGCAGCCCCGGCTTTCGCTCGAGCGCCGCGCGGAGCAGTTCCTCGGCCTCGCCGTCATCGCCCTCGCGGATCCTCAACAAAGCCAGCCGCTGGTGCAGTTCGGCGGAATTCGGCAGCATCTCCAGCGCCGCGGCGGCGACCCGTCCGGCTTCTTCGTAGCGTCCCTCGATCCGCAACACGAACTCGAGCTCGAGCGCCGTGCGCTCGGACCGGGGGTCGAACTCGTGGGCGATTCGCAGGTGTTCCAGCGCCGCCTCGAAATCGCCGTCGACGGTCAACAGGATCCGCGCGAGAAAGTAGCGCCCGTCGGCATGCCCGGGATCGATTTCGATCACGCGCCCGAACGAGGCTCGCGCCTGATCCCAGAGGGACAGCCGGAATTCGTGGACGCCCTTGGCGTACCACGGATGTTCGAGACCGGGCCGCCGTTCGATCTGTTCGCGAAAGAATTCGATGCCCGCCGGGTCTTGGTCGGATTCGGAGTAGATCGTCGAGAACAGGCGGTAAGGTTCGGCACTCAGCGGAGCGACTCGCAGGGCCTTGTTGGCCTCGTTCAGGGCGTCGGCGACGCGCGATTCGCGCAAGAACGTCAACGCGCGGCCGGCGCGGGCCTCGTACTCCGGACCGGGCGGCGGTGCGGGGGTCGCGCTGCCGACGACGGCGGGCTTGCCGCGGTCTTCGGCGGCGCACGCGAGAGTCAGCAGCAAGGCCAGCGTGCATGCCCAAGCCGGCCTCACTCCGCGATTCCTTCACCTTCGACCAACGTGTACGTGTTGCCCGCGTCCAAGCCCTCGACTTCGACCGTCGTGCCGGAGGGCCAGCGCACCCAAACGCGCTCGATGCGGCTCGCCTCCCCGAGCCCGAAATGGACCGCGTAGGCGCTTTGGGACTGGTACGACCCGAAGGGGTTGACCTCGCGAACCTGGGTCCGGCCGCCGGCCTCCAACGTGAGCTTTGCACCGATGGCGTCGCGGTTCGACTGCGTGCCCTTCAACAGAAAACCGATCCAGTTCCCGCGTCCTTCGGTTCGATTCATCAACACGTTCGGCGCGGCGCCCATGTTGGTCACGACGAGATCGAGGCCCCCGTCGCCGTTCAGGTCGGCGACGGCCAAACCCCTCGAGCATTCGACGATCTCGAGACCGCTTCCTGCGACGCTGCTGAGGTCGTCGAACGTGCCGTCGCCCAGGTTGCGGTACAGGGCGTTTGCTTGCTTGTACCTCGTGTTGAGCTTGGGGTGCTCGTCCACGGCGCCGTACACGTGGCCGTTGGCGAAAAACAGGTCGAGCAGGCCGTCGTTGTCGTAGTCGAAGAACTTCGTGCCCCAGCCGAGACTCAAGTAAGTGTCCGTGATCCCCGATTCGAACGTGGCGTCGACGGCGATCAGGTTGCCGTCGTTGCGGTACAGCGTGTTCCAGTCATGCGAGAAGTTCGTGACCACGAGATCGGGCCGCCCGTCGCCGTCGTAGTCCGCCGCGTCGGTGCCCATCCCGGCCTGCTCCTTGGCGTCTTCGTTGGCCGCCAGTCCGGACAGCATCCCGACCTCGGTGAACTGCAGATTCCCGTCGTTGCGCCACAACCAGTTCGCGGTCGAATCGTTGGCCACGTAGATGTCGGGGTCGCCGTCGTCGTCGAAGTCGACCGTCACGACGCCGAGCCCGTAGGCCAGCCCGCTGAATTCGAGCAGCCCCGCGGCCGCGCTGATGTCGGTGAACGTCCCGTCGCCGTTGTTGCGGTANNCAGATCTGCGTCGTCGGGGGGCTTGAAAGGTCGTACTCGACGTAGTTGGCGACGTACACGTCGAGATCGCCGTCGGAGTCCAGGTCGGCGAACGCGGCGCTCGTGCTCCAGCCGTCGGGGGCGCCGCTCAAACCGGCCCGCTCGGTCACGTCCGCGAACGTCCCGTCGCCGTTGTTCCGGTAAAGCACGTTGGGGCCCCAGGCGGTGACGAACAGATCCTTGTCGCCGTCGTTGTCGTAGTCGACGAAATACACGCCGTTGCTCCAGCCGTGAAGATCGACGCCCGCTTGCGGGGCGACTTCCGAAAAGGTCGCGTCTCCGTCGTTGCGGTAAAGCTTGTTGGCGTGCGGCCGCCGCCGGGCGACCCAGTCCTCGACGGTCTGCGCGGTGGCCAGGTAGAGATCCAAATCGCCGTCGTTGTCGTAGTCCGCGACGGCGACGCCGGTTCCGGTCGTACCCAGCAGGTGTTCTTCTTGGTTGCCGCCCGAAACGGTTTCCGCCGAAACGCCCGACGAACCCGCCACGTCAACGAACGAGGCGGAAGGGGACTCGCTTTGCGGGGCGTTCGGGGAACACGAAACCACGAGCGCGACAACGCAAGCCAGCCACGCCGGGCCGCCTGAGGGTCGCAACCCGCCGTGGGTCGGTCGGTCGGTTATCATCGGCACCAATCCTACCGGGAGGTCTCCTGTCATGGCCAGTCAACTCATCGTCCACGGTTTCGAGACCTCGAACAACATGAAGGTTCGCGTCGCGCTGGGCTACAAAGGCATCCCCTACGAATTTCGCTCGATCGATCCGCGCGACCGCCGCCGCGTCGTCGAGTTGTCGGGCCAGCACCTGACGCCCGTGCTGGAACACGACGGCCGCGTTTTGTTCGACTCGGCGGCGATCCTGAGATACCTCGAGGCCAACTTCCCGGAAAGTCCGCGGCTGTTCGGCAGCAGCCACAAGGAACAGTGGGAGATCGAAGACGAAGAACTTTTCGCCCGCACGGAACTGGCCCGGCCCTTGATGGACATCGTGCACACCCGCGTTTACGGCGGCGAGGTCGACGACGCGATGCTCGCGCGCTGCGCCGCGGATTTCGGCCGCGCCGCGTCCAGGTTGATCGATTCGCTGAACGATCGGGAATGGCTGGTCGGCGAGAGCATGTCCGCGGCCGACGTGACCGCCGCGGCGGTGGTTTACCGCGTTCAACGCGCCGGGCTGTTCGCGGTCCCGGCGGAAACCGACACGCTCGGCGGTTGGGTCGATCGCGTGATGCGGCACGACCGATACCTTTCTTGACGCGTCGAGGGCCGCCGACCTAGTCTGTGCCGGACCCTCTCGCAATCGGAGCGGCGCATGTCGAGTCCGCACAAAGGAAGGCTGCTCCTCGCCGGTTACGTTCCGGCGCTGATTCTGTCTTTCGTCGCGCTGAACCAGATCCGCCTCGCCAAGACGACCGACATGACCGCCTGGAAGGGCGGCGGCTTCGGGATGTTCTCGACGGTCGACCGCCCGCGCGCGCGACAGGTCCGCTGCAATCTCGTCGGCGGCAACAACGATGTCCCGCTGGCCATCCCGGCCGAGTTGAGCGACCTCTCCGAAAGCGTCAAAACGAATCCCACCGGGCGGAAGATGAAACGCCTGGGGCGCCGCATCGCGGACACGGTCGAAGACCGGCTGCCCGGGCTGGAAACGGTCCGCGTGGAAGTTTGGAAGCGCACGCTCGATCTCGACAGCGGGGCGATCAAGACCGAGAAATGGCGCGAAGCGGCCTATCGAATCGGTGCAACCGATGAGTGAGACGGCGGGGTCTTCCGTTCGCGCGTTCCTCGACAAGATCGCCGGGATGGAGCCGTCCGACCTGGCCATCCGGCTGACGCTGGTCTACCTGCTGCTCAAACCGCTGGAGATCTGGTTCCTGCACGTCCCGATGATCGTGCTGGTCGGAGCGGCTTTGCTGGCGCCCAAGCTCGGACGCAGCCCCGGTTTCTGGTTGTTGCTCACGCTGCTGGCCGGCGGGCAGGTGTTGTGGGCCTGGGACTGGATCGACAACCACCAGTACCTGCAGGTGTATTGGTGCCTGGCAATCTTCCTGAGTCTCCGCTCGGGCGACTGCTCGCGCTCGTTGGCGCTCAACGGCCGCCTGTTGATCGCGGCGGCGTTCGGCTTCGCACTCGTCTGGAAGCTGTTCCTGACGTCCGACTTCGCCAACGGCAACCTGTTTCGGGAACTGCTGCTGACCGACCCGAGGTTTCAGCGCCTGTCCGGCTTGATCGGCATGACCGAGGCGATGCGCGTCGACAACGACCTGGTGCTGCGACAGCTGGCCACGGGCCGTCTGGCCGCCGGCACGCTCGCCGAACCGGCCGGATTGGCCGCCCTGGCCCGCCTCATGACTTGGTGGACGATCGTCACCGAAGCCGCGATCGTCGTCACGTTCCTGCTGCCGTCCCGGATCAACGCGGTGCAAGCCGCGAGGGATGCCACGCTGCTCTTGTTCTGCTGGACGGCTTACTCGTTCGGCAGCGTGACGGGGTTCGGCTGGCTGCTGCTGACCATGGGAATCGCGCAGTGCGCCGTGCGCCGCCGGCGCACGCGATTCGTCTACCTGGCCACGTTCGTCTTGATCCTGATGTACGCCCGAACGCCGTGGAGCGAACTGCTCGTCTTGCTGTTCGGCTCGTAGTCGCTACCGCGACATGTTGCGGATGCGCTGGGCCAAGGTGACCAGCAGCGGCCGCGCGACGCGAGCGCGCGGCAGCAGGCGGTTGCGGAAGCGCTCGCCCGAGACGCGCAACATCCGGACCGGAGCATCCTTGGGGCGCACCGTGGCGCTACGAGCGCTTCCGTCGAGCATCGACATCTCGCCGACGATTTCGCCCGCCTCGATCACGGCGACTTCACGCTCGCGCGTTGCGCCGTCGACGGCGATCACGACCGACGCGCGACCCTCGATGAGGACGAACAAGTCGTCGGAGTCCACGTCGCCCTGCTCGCAAATCGCCGTTCCCAGCGGAACGGTCTCTTCGGTGACGAAGTCGAGCAAATCGCGCAGATCCTCGGGCGCCAGTTTGGCGAACAGGTTCACGCCGCGAAGGAACTGCATCTTGGCCAGCATCCCGAGCTCCGTGAAACTTCGCGCCGCCGCGACGTCATCCGCGCCGCGGGCCGCGTCACGCACGAGTTCGTCCGCGTCGGCCGCGGCGCGCTCGAGGATCGGCCGGGACCAATCTTCGTCGGCGGCCGCGGCGATCCACGCCGCCGCGGCGCGGACGTAAGGATCGGGCGAAAGGCTTCTGCCTTCGACCGTTCGCGCCAGCGCGGAGGAGTCCCGGGCAGTCGGGGCGGGCAGCGGTTCGACGATCCAGGGTTCCATCGCGAGCACGAGGTCCCGGCCGGCCGGACACGCATCCGCAAGCTGCCGGACGACCGTGGCCGCGTCCTCGCCGAACAGCCGGAACCGCAGTGCGCGGACGCGCTCCCCGGGACCCACGATCTCGAGCAAGTCGAGTGCCCGCTGGATCGCATCGCACTGTTCGCGGCGCAGCAAGTAACTCAGGAACGCTTCGGCCTCGGAAGGGTCGGGGACGCTGAGCGATTCGAGATCGGCGCGCACCGTCCGGATGTGTTCGATCTGGGCGCGCGCACGGTCGAGCAGAACGCCCGATTCTCCGCGCATCGACTCGAGCAGTTTGTCGTGGGCCTCGCGATCGATGCCGAAAGCGCGGCGCAGCTCGGCGATCTCGTCGTCCGTCGCGTGACGGACCAGCGCTGCGGCCAGCGCGGTCTGGTAGCTTTCCAGCTGGGCCCGCTCCTCGGCCCCCGCCGCGCGTTCGCGGGAAAACAGATCGCGTTCCTCCTCGCTGAGCCGGGCGACGACTTTCTCGTGCTCGCGTTCGGAGATCCCCAACTGCTTGCGGACGCCTTCGAGCAGGCGCAACTCGCCGGCGCGCACCAGGCCGTCGGCGATCATTTCGCGCACCGTGCTGGCGTAGGCCGCCACGTTGTGCTCCCGCGCATGCTCGCCGGCCTTGATCCAGCCGTAGACCTCGCGCGGGTCGTCCGGCGGCGGCTCGTCGAAGGGCCAGTTGCGCAGCAGCTTCGCCGCGCTCTTCTCGCGAATGAAGCCCTCGCGGGTGCGGCCCCAGCGGTGCGCCAGGAACAACGTCGCCAGCAGCGGAGCGGTGAACGCCATGACGCGGGTTCCTCCCTCGATCTTGCGCAGGCTCGGCGCGCCCGC
>JABAOE010002656.1_pt11 | contig 12995 bp, 13 predicted proteins | sample 7062141 | NCBI WGS metagenome assembly JABAOE01 (sample SAMN14538627, study PRJNA623070) | marine sediment metagenome | biome: marine biome [ENVO:00000428]; feature: marine pelagic biome [ENVO:01000023]; material: deep marine sediment [ENVO:00002113] | place: India: Gulf of Khambhat ... | reverse complement strand
TGTCAAGAACGGAGAAGAATCGCGAATCGAGATCGGCGCTGCCAAATGCAAAGGTAATGTTGCTCGGCATGTTAAGCGTGATCTCGTCGCCACGGCGTGTCACGCTGACACCGGTATTCTCCAGTTCCTTGCGAAGCTCCGCTTCCTGTCTGTCCATGTAGACGCCGACCGCACCGCCGGCCAGCGCGCCAACGCCCGCGCCAATCAGAGCTCGCTGACGACGCTCACGCGCGTCGTCACCACTGATGGCCCCGACCACGGCACCGGCAGCCGCACCGATCGTTGCGCCTTTGGTCATATTGCTGACTTTTTTCTCTCCGGTATACGGATCGATCGTCTGACATCCTGTGACCGTTACGATGTAAATTACAGCTACGACTGCCGCCCGCGTTGCCTTTTGATTCATGCCATCTCCCAAAGTCTTTTGCTAGTGAGTTAATTCAATTGCATTGACAATAAAGTTGAAACCGGTTTTACCTAAACGCGACAGCCTAAGCTTTGCGAGTCAACAAAGGTCGACGTTCACTGATACACGAGTCAGCTGGTATTTAAGCCAAAACTCGTTTTGCACTGACCAGCTGTTTGACACGCTAACGGCGAAGATGACTCAACATCCAGATAAATCCACCCAGTTGCAGAGCAAGGAATGCGCCGAATGCGACAGCATAGCCTTGCGGCTGATAGCCGCCGCTTTCCAGCGGCCAGCGGTTAACAATGACGCCAAACGCCCACTGGGAAGCAAATGCCGTCAAGAATACCAACAGGTTTAATGCCGTCGTGGCGCGGCCGGTCATATAAACAGGGAATTCCTGTGAGACGATGGCAAAGGCAAGACTGCCAGACGTACCAAAGAAACCCCAACCGAGCCAGATCCACAAGGGGAAGCTGCTGGCGCCGAACACCAACAAAAGTTGGACGGCGATAAACGCGGCACTGGCAAAAATTAATACCGTGATTGGCGCAATACCCCGCCGCGCCAGACGTGCGGCGAGCGCACCCCAGAACAGAAAGCCGGTCATCGTGGCCACGCCGAGAGCGAGCAGATGAAAAGCTACCGCCTGCCTACCGAGGCCAGCCACATCAACCAACCACGGTCCTGCCCACAGCCCCTGAACTGCCATGTGGAATGACTGAAACAGCGTGGTACCGAGAGCGATTTTCCAGAACACCGGCGAAATAAATACACCGGCCATACCTTTGAGTTGGTTGGCAAACGATTCGTCAGGTGACTTACCGTATTTTTCGGGAACAAAGAAAAACACCGCCGCCGCCGCGATGAAGGTTGCCAAACCGAGCATCAGAAACAGGCCTCGCCAATCGGTAACGTGCAACGCCGCTTCAACCGGTGCCGTTGCCGAGATCGCACCGAGGCCGCCGACAAACATCATACGGCCTGTCATCGCCGGCAAACGTTCGAGCGGGAACCAGACTGTAAACGCCTTGATGCTGGACATTAGGCACGCCGCGACGCCAAAGCCGATCAACGTGCGTCCAAGCAACAGACCAGCGAGACCATTAGACATGGAAAACACCACAGCGCCGCTTCCAGCGAGCAGCAACAGGAACGCGTTAGTCCTCCGTGGGCCAATTCGATCGAGCATCAGGCCAACCGGAATTTGTAGTGACGCAAATCCCAGAAAATATGCTGAGGTCAACAACCCGAGCGCGCTGGCCGACAAGCCAAATTCGTCTATTAGGTCGGTCGAAATGACCGCGTTGACGGACCGGTACAGGTAGGAAAGAAAATAACCGGCGGAAAACGGCAAGAAAACTAACAGCGCGACTCTGGTAGCCGGCGACTCGCCTGCGACGTGGTGAACCATCACTCAGCGCCAAAAAAAATGGCGGCGTGTGCCAACCGTGTTGGCACCGATCAGTGAGTTGACCACAAAGCTCAACAGTGAGACGAACAAGGCGACGAAGAAACCCGACCAGAATCCGGAAACGGCGAGACCCGGAACCAGCCAGGCAACACACAGCAACATCAGGGCATTAATGACAAGCACAAAGAAACCAAGCGTAACCACCGACAAAGGCAAGGTCAGCAGCACCAACAACGGCCTGACAAAGGTGTTGACAATGCCTAGTAGCAAGCCGGCGATGAACAGCGACCGCAAATTCGTAAAGGCAATACCACTGAAGAACTCGTCGGCAACCCACAGCGACAGCGTGTTCACACCCCACAGAATTAGAAAACGAAGAAGTCCTGAATACATTAAGCACATAATACGCGACGCGCAGAGCATTGCGATAGCGGTCGGATTTAAACACATTCATGGCCCGGAAATCCCGCACATGGCGTAGTCTTCGGCTATTCACGTCAACTGGGAACGCGCCCCAGTTGCGCACCACCCAATTCGCCAGCAGCGGCAGCCAAAGTGGATTAAAGACGCGCAACCTGACCCCGCATCAGTTCGGGCTGGAGCGCCGTATAACTAAGCAACACATGCTGCGACACGCCTGTCTGGTCATGCTGGATCCCTTGGTGCTTCTATCGGCCTACATAGCTGGAGTCCAATACAATCCGACCGTTCATGATTACCCGCGCCGGAAACGGCTGATCCGTCTGTTATTCGGCTCGCCTTGGAACGGTACCGGCCAGTGCATGCTCCCCGGCTACCGCGTTTCTGGGCCGCCTTCGGATCCAGTCCAAGCTCGCCCCCATCAAGCCAGTACCTGACACCGCATTGCCAACGATGATGGTTCCGGGCGCCGGCGTATTCGGCGCCATGTTACTGATCTGCGAGCAGCCAAGCTGGCACGAGTACCCCACGCTCGTTGCGGTCTGAAGTTTGCTTTTCAAGGCTGTCAATTACTCGCGATCTCTTGGGAGTTCTAGGCAATGCACAGAATTATCTTGCTGGCGATGCTGCTTGCGGATGTCTCGATCACATCAACCGCTTGGGCTGACATCTTTCGCTACGTCGACAGCAATGGCGACGTCCACTATACGAACACGCCTAATGACAGCCGCTTCAAAATTCACCGTCGGTTCGATGACAGCAACCCGATTGCGAGCACTTTTGCCCGTGAAATACGCCATTATGGACCCCGCGTGCGCGAGCGCTACGAGCAAGAGATTCAGGCCGCGGCGAAGGAACACAACATCGATCCTGCCTTGATACACGCCGTCATATCGGTAGAGTCAGGTTACAACCCGTTTGCCAGATCGCAACGCGGTGCAGCCGGGTTGATGCAACTGATGCCGGAGACGGCGCGGCGGTTCGGTGCGCGCAATCGCCTCGATCCCGGCGAGAACATTCATGCCGGCGTGCGCTACCTACGCACGCTAATGGAGTTGTTCGACCATGACCTAGAACTGGTGCTGGCGGCCTATAACGCCGGTGAGACTGCTGTCATTCGTGCCGGTCGCCGAATCCCGCAGTATTCTGAGACCATGACCTACGTGCCGCGCGTGCTCGAGTACTACCGGCGCTACCGTACCCGCCTCTAGTCTGGCGCATCAATGTGGAATCCGGGCAGCCAGCTATCCGATGTGGCAGAGGGGAACGCGTGGAACACGTTCGGTGCTATACGCTGCCCTTACGCGCGGCCGGGCTTTGCGACCAGTTACTACCGCCGCGAAAATGCATTCACACACTTACCACAACGGTATGTTGCTGGGTTATTCGACACTGCTGCGGATTTCGTCAGCCACGTTGCCGACATCTCGATGTCAGGATGAATCGCCAAAAAAACATCACACGGGGTGCCAAAGAGTGGCATCCCTATGCGCGCGGCAACATGCTGATCAGATACGCATTGACACTCCCTGTCATAGGGGGCGACGCGTTACGGCAGCGGGTACATTGCTTGCACCTTAATGGACCGAGTCACAACGCAAAGTCGTTGCGAACATTTTGACCAATTTGTATGAGCATTTTTTTGTAAGGCCATTTGTAAAGGGAGAGTGGACCATGAACATGCCAACTCATAAATTCACGTTCAAGGGGCTGCTTAGCGGCTTCGTAATCGCGCTGCTTGCGATTCCGGGGACGACGCTGGCTCAGGAGCTGGAAGGGAACGACACATCGGCCCAGGCACAAGCCTTGTCGGTCGTGTCTGGCAGCGCGTCGCTTGCCGGAATGATTGGGGACAATGCGGGCATGCCGACGGGCGATGTCGACATATTTGCCATCGACGCTTCGCAGGCAAGCATGTTGGACATCCGCGTCACCTCAACGGACGCCTGCAGTAACGTTGACCCAGCTGTCGCCCTTTTTGATGATGCTGGCAATAATCTGCGTATGAGTGCGGACGTGTTTTTTGATATGGCTCCGGGCCAAAGTATTTGTGATGCCTGGATCAAACCCACCGCCGCACTGCCAGCCGACGGCCGCTACTATGTCGTCGTCACGGGAACGCCAATGTTCATGAGCTCCGGCTGGGTACTGTCGGCAACGACTGCAACCGGCGGTGGCTATTCGCTGGATGTTTCCGGGGTGATTCCGCTGGCCGCCGAAACCGGTGGCAACACGGACACTGAAAACCTCACGGAGACCAACGACCCCGTGGATACCGGTGAAGAAACACTTACCAGCCACGGTGTCATGAGGATTACCATGGAAGTTCTCCACTGGCGCGGTCGTGATGGTGACGTCAGCAAGCGCTGGAAGCGTTACATCAAGCGCATCGGCAAGAGACACGGCCTGTACCCGATCCCTGTTGCGATGTTCTCCTCCGAGGATTTCGATGCAACCACGATCGAGGAAGATTCTCTGAAATTCGGGGTCGACGGAATTGAGGAGAGTCTGTTCCGCTGCTCGCGCCGCGTATTCGATGTCAATCGCGACGGCATGAAGGACAAAATATGCTTCTTTGACGCGCTCAAGGCCGGCTTTGACGTGGGCCATGTTGAAGGCAGGTTGACCGGAATGTCCTCCGAGCACGGGTTCTTTGAATCAGCAGCGACGCTGAAGATATTCAAGATCTCCAAGGACAAGCACAAAAACTGGAAAAAGGGTCATCGCCATCACGATCGTCGTAACCATCGTGCCCATCGGAATCATGATCACGGGAATCATGACCACGACTAATTAGCAAGCCCGCATCTAAAGGGAGTGTCAGCCCCCGCCATCGGCGGGGGCTTTTTCTTTGCGCAACTGCCTTAGTTCTTCACGCAGGGTGCGCACTTCGGCATGTAGCCGACGAATGTCTCCGTGCAGTTCCTGACGCAGGCGCTTCTCGTCAGCACCGATGAAAAAAGCCGAGATCGTCGCCGTCACCATCGACAACAAGGCGAACCCGACCAACACCATGATTACGGCAAAAATACGCGACGCGGTCGTCGTCGGCACCATGTCGCCGTAGCCGACGGTCGAACCAGTGACGAATGCCAGCCACAATCCCTCGCCAAATGAGAGCACGGTCGGCTCGAGCAAGTAAAAGCCCAGCCCTGCCAACAACAGCATCAAGAAAGACACACCAAAAACCAATGGCACGCCTCTGGCAACCAGGCCACCACCAAACGCAGATGCGGCTCGCGCCAGTAACAACGCGACTAGCGCTAAGCGTGCTACACGCGCCGATGCCACCCAGACGCCGGAGACAAGGCCAAGCAATCCCAAGCCAGCGAACACAATGATAATGACGTTGAGCCAGTTACGCGCGACGTAAGCCGCTTTGCGGCTGCTAACGTGCAACATCCAGACGAGTTCAAGAGTGAACGCCAGCAGAATAAACCAATGTAGCGAACTGGCCAGCGTTCTCACCCAGCGAGACAAATCTCCAGTGTCGAGCACCGCCACCGGAACCGACATCAGGGCGATAGCGATCATTACACCGTCGAGCCGTTTTTCCCAGATGCGGGCATTACGATTGTCATCCGGGGCCACACCACCCAAACCGATCCAGTGCCTGACATCTACCGCCATCGTCTCGCCCCCTTGCTCTGCACCAGTTTCATATTGCCCCGCTACGTTTCAGCAACTCCGCAAGCGCCGCGGCTAACATTTGATAGCCACGTGCGTTGGGATGGATCGCATCAGACTTGTACGCCTCGTCCCTGAGTATCCTGTTAAGCACATTGCCCTCGTACGGTATCTCGTAATCCGCTGCAATGCGTTGATAGAATTGTGCAGTGTCACCCAGTAGAGCAGGCTTGGGGACCCCTATCAGCACAACACCCACGCCTCGTGCCATTGCCGTTTCAATCATTTGCCGCAAGTTTTTTTCGATTTCACCGGCGTCGACCTTGCGCAACATGTCGTTGCCTCCCAGGCACAACAGCATGATTCGCGGTTGGTGCAATTCGAGCACCTCGGCGAGCCGCACGAGCCCCTCCGCAGTGCGTTCCCCCGGCACCCCCTCCGCAACAACCGTGCGCCCGATTAATCCCGACAAAATCTCCGGATAGCTCTCACCGCGCTGCGCACCGGTGCCATAGGTCAAACTGTCGCCGAAGGCGAGCACTATGTCATTTGGGCCGAGGGGTGGCAGGCCGGGGTGACCCTCGCCGCAACCGCTTAGTGCTGCCCACACGAGTAGCCATGCCCATACACGCGACGGCCCTATATGCAAGGGCCTCATTAGCACCCCGAATTGCATTAGCTGCACCAGGGGCCAGGTCCAATCGTGGCGTAACAACTTGCGGTAAAGCACTGTTATTAGTCCCCGGCCACCGTCATCGAGTCGATCAATATCGAACCAGTTTGCCGCGAAGTGCGCATCAACACATCGTCCGCAACGGAAACTATCGATGCGAACATTTGTTTCAGATTACCGGCAACAGTAATTTCGTGCACTGGAAATGCAAGCTCGCCATCTTCGACCCAGAAACCCGCTGCTCCGCGCGAATAATCGCCTGTCACCATATTCGTACCATGACCCAACAAATCAGTAACAAGCAGACCGCGCCGCATTTTTTTCAGTAACGCTTCAAAAGTGTCACCAGTCGATTTCACCACCAGATTGTGGGCTCCTCCGGCATTCCCAGTCGAACGCATCCCCAGCTTGCGCGCGGCATAGCTACCCAGAAAATAACCCTTGAGCAGGCCGCTCTCCACCACGGCACGCGGGCGTGTGGCAACGCCCTCGTTGTCAAACGCGCTGCTCGCCAGCCCGCGCTTCAGATGCGGTAACTCCTCGATTTGCACGAATTGCGGAAACACGGGTGACCCAAGACTCTCGAGCAGGAAAGACTGTTTCCGGTACAAGTTGACACCGCTAACCGCAGCAACAAAATGTCCAAGCAGTCCCGATGCAACCGGCGATTCGAACACTACCGGGACTTGTCTCGTGGAAAGCTTCTTCGCATCGAGCCGCCGCCCGGTGCGCCTGCCCGCGGTTGCGCCGACCAGCTCCACGGCTTCGAGGTCTTCCGGCGCGCGCGCCATACTCCACCAAGAATCGCGTTGCATGTTGTCACCTTTGCCGGCCGTCACCGCGCAGCTGACATAGTGCCGCGTACTCGGGTAACCCGCAACAAACCCGTTACTATTGGCGTAGACGAAGTGCGCCTGCTGTGCCGACACAGTGGCACCATCCGAGTTATTGATTCTCGAGTCGGCGTCGAATGCCGCGCGCTCACAGTCCCGAGCAATTCGCACCGCATCTTCAACCGANNTGATACAAATCGAGATCAGGAAATGAGCCAGCCAGCATCGACGGATCAGCCAATGCAGCGAAGTCGTCCGACTTGGTCAGTCGTGCAATCGACAATGCCGCCTCGACCGTCGTACGCACTGCTTGCTGAGTCAAATCAGAGGTACTGGCGTGCCCTCTTTGCTTGCCAAGATAAACGGTAACACTCATGCCTTTGTCACGGTTGTACTCGATGGTCTCGACTTCGTTTCTGCGAACCGTGACCGTTTGGCCAAATCCTTCATGCACGTCTAACTCTGCTGCCGAGGCGCCCGCCGCGGCCGCCCGTTTCAGCACATCATTAGCGATTTCTTTCAGTTGCTGCTGCTCGTAGGTAAAACCGTCACTAGTCACTTGTTGGTCCGGATTGATGCAAAGAGTGGTTACTTCAAAACAGTCGCAACGCTGACAAAATTGCATCTCAACGTGTGTCGGTTATCATACCACCCGCTTTTTTCTGGATCCGGGATATGGGACAGGGCACCGAGATCAGTAAATCTCAACGCAAGCGGGAAATGCATGCGCTGCAGACCCTTGGCGAAACGCTGGTCGAACTGCCAGACGAGCAACTTGCGCGACTCGTGCTGCCGGAAACCCTATACGACGCCATAATGCAAGCGCGTGGCATTTCGCAACGCGGTGCTTTGCGTCGGCAGTTGCAATACATTGGCCGCCTGATGCGCGATGTTGATGCAAGCCGAATCCGCGATCAGTTGCAATCGGTCCAGTCAGGAACCGAGCAGGATATTGCCATCATGCATCGCACTGAACGATGGCGCGAACGCTTGCTGGGCGACGAGCAAGCACTGGCAGAATTTGTCGCGGCGTATCCTGGCACCGACGTGCAACAACTGCGAACGTTGCTGCGCAATGCAATGCGCGAGGCGGCCGCCGAGCGGCCACCGCGGGCCTATCGGGAACTGTTTCGCCATATCAGGAACATATTACTCGACGACGAAGGCGCAACTGTTGTCGGTGACGGACGTTGATGATGCACGGCATGGGTTGCGGTGAATCGCGCCGTGCCGAACTAGGAAGACATAGCAGCCACAATGCAATTTTCAGAAAATGAAGGCATCAATTCATGTTTTTTGGCAGGTTGTGGCTGGCTGCCCAATTCGTTATAGGAGTATGACGCACCAATGAACAATCACGACGCAGTGTCAATTGGGTTGGTATCAGTCAGTGATCGTGCCTCCCAGGGCATCTACGAGGACAAAGGCGTTCCAGCGCTCGAAGAATGGTTATCGCGCGCAGTGCTCAATCCCGTGAACTTTGTGGCACGTGTCATCGCTGACGAACAACCGTTGATCGAGAGTACCCTCAAGGAGCTGGCCGACGTTGAGAGCTGTGACCTGATTCTGACCACTGGGGGCACCGGCCCGGCGCCACGGGATATTACGCCTGAAGCCACTCTAGCGGTTGGCGACAAGGTCATGCCTGGCTTTGGCGAACAAATGCGACAGATCAGCCTGCAGTTTGTCCCGACCGCGATCCTTTCCAGACAGGTGGCAGTGATACGCGGCGCCAGCCTGATTATCAATTTGCCGGGACAACCAAAGTCGATTCGAGAAACCCTCGAGGGTCTCAAAGATGAAACTGGCAAGCCGCTGGTTCATGGCATCTTCGCAGCGGTACCCTACTGCATCGACCTCATTGGTGGACCATATATCGAAACGGACGAGGCAGTGTGCAAGGCTTTCCGACCGAAATCAGCGATTCGTAAGCGCTGATCAACCAAGCACGGCAGCACGAGCGTGAACGTCGCGAGCGATCATTTAGAGACCATCGAAATCGAGACACGTCCATCACCCAGCCACTCGATTATCTGGCTGCACGGCCTCGGCGCGGATGGCAACGATTTTGTCCCTGTGGTGCAACAACTTGGTCTGCCCAACCTGGGAATCCGCTTCATTTTCCCGCATGCGCCGATGATGCCAGTCACCATCAACGGTGGTTTTGTCATGCGCGCCTGGTACGACATTCTCGATGCCGGACTGGCGTTGCATGAGGAGGACGAGCGCGGCTTGCGTGCCTCGGAAAGCAGGGTCAGCGAGCTGCTGGACAACGAAACGCGACGCGGCATCCCGGCGTCAAGAATCGTTCTGGCCGGTTTCTCTCAAGGCGGCGCGATCGCACTACAGACGGGCTTGCGCTATCGCCACAAGCTTGCCGGCATGCTGATTCTATCCAGCTACTTGCCGCTAATGTCAAAAATGGAACAGGAGCGAAGCGCCGCGAATCAGCGCACGCCAGTATTCATGGGGCATGGGCAAAACGATAATGTCGTGCCGATAGCGCTGGCGATCGCGTCACGCGCGCAATTAACGCGAACCGGTTACTGTGTCGATTGGCGTGAATATCCGATGGTGCACGCAGTGTGCAATGAAGAACTGGCCGACATTAGCGACTGGCTAACCAAGGTGCTGCTATAAATGGGCCTGGTCATTCGATACGATCGTCGACCCGGTAACGTCCGACTTCGAAGCCATCGCCGATCTCCAGGGCCATTAGCGGCATCAGTGCATAACTGATTTCAAATACTTCCATTTGTAGTGCGCGCCGCGGAGAAAATACACCCGGTGGCAGCAGCAAATTGATTTCTCCGTGCGCAACGCTGTCCCCTACGTGGGAAGGCAGCAACAACCCCTTGCCGATTGCTTCACCACTACCGCGTTCGTCCAAGTTGACCACCTGCACACCCCGCCCCAGCAACTCGATACCAACATAGAGGTGCTCCGGATTCTGCGTTACCAGCCTGCGAATAATGCCGGCTGCCCACATCCGACCGCCAGCGGGCTGCACCCCGACTAGTTGGCCGATGCTCAGGGCTTCGCCGCGCGCTGCCGGCACCAAGGCTCCATAGCCGGTCTCGCTTTCGTTTGCCAGGCCCCACGACTCTACCTGGTCGTCGTCAATGAATGCACTGTCGTCATGCGAGGCAATGTATCCAATAATCTCAGGGAAATTCACGATAACTGACATCAGTGACGCCGAGTGCCGCCGTTCTTGGCGGCGCTCCGGACGCCTCGGTGACCAATGCCGTTCCAGGTGTGCCAACACGTCGATCACCAGCTCTTCGTCTGCCACACCGTCTAAATTGATATCGCTGTTGCAGATCGTACCGGCGGCCAGGCTGGCGGAAATGGTTTCCAGATCTGCGATAGCCTCACCCGGGCCGAAAAAACGCGTGCCCAGACGCACCACGCCACCAGGCCGATAACGTGCCGGCGTTGTCCATTGATCGATATCGACAAAGAAAAAGCACCCCATGGCCGGGTATCGCTGCACATCGAAACGGCCCGCGACATGAGTAATCAGCCGATACGCAATGTCGATTTCGACTGGCGCCAGACTATCGATTGCCGACACGGCAAAAATGAGCGGCTTGGTGAACTCTCGCTGCACGGTCGAGCGGTCGTCATAGACGAGCACGCGTGCACGCGCCATTCCCTTGTCCTCCACATAGGACCAAAGCTGCGATAGCGTTTTCCAGACTTCAGGCTCTACTGGGCGGTAACGCAAACGCAGCCATTTCATCCGCAAAGCTATAGCGCGAAGTGCACGGGCAATGACCTGCGGTAACCGGTCTCCAACCTCGGCCCAGCCACGGCCGTAAGTCTGGAACTGATGGACAAGAAACAGATAGGCCGCCGCCAGTCGCGCCAGATATGACACCACCGAATCCCATTCCCGAATCTGTTCAGCGGATGCCTTGTCCGGGTTGCCGGCGAGAAATCGGCTCTTTAACTCGCTCACTAGGTCAGCGCCGCGCCAATCCGCCGCTTCAACCAGGTCGATCAGTTCGACCAGTCTAAGATGCGGATCGCGTTGCGCATGCTCGAGTTCGGCACCAACCTGCACCAGGTGTTCTGCAGGATCAACCGGAAAGATCGCCGGACGCGCTCCCAACTGGGCATTGTCTGCCGTCAGCGGTAGCTGACGTGTTTCCTCTTCTGCGCTTGACATGATACCGTCTCCCGGCGCCTTGGCCATTGTCGTCTATTCTAGTTTTTACTATTTTTAATCATTAACTTATGGTGTTACGTACGGTTAATCAGGACGCCGATGTAAGCACCGCTGATAGCGACGATGCCGATTTCATGCCTGCGCCGCCTCGGCATCATCTCGCAACGCCGAGGCGTGACCACGCTGCACGTCGATGCCTGCCAATATCAATAAGCCGATGATGAAAAATACGCCCACCGTTAGCAACGCACGACGGTGGTCACCACCACTGGCCCAGGTCACCGCGCCGTAGGTCACCGGCCCGAAAATCGATGACAATTTGACGGCGAATCCCCACAAGCCGAAAAATTCCGCGCGCCGCCTGGCGGGGCTCAGGTAGCCTACGAGAGCCCGTCCCGCGGACTGGCTTGCACCAAGGCAAAGCCCGGCGAGATTGGCCGCGACCCAGAATACGCCTCGCGTTTGAGCTAACCAGGCTACTGCGATCGTCAGCAACCAGCCAAGCAGGGTCAGCGCGATAGTGGTTTTGTGTCCGATTCGATCCTGCACGTGGCCAAAAGCAAGCGCCCCAAAACTCGCCGTCAAGTTGACCACCAAGATCAACAGAATGGTGTCGTTGGTCTCGAAACCAATCGCTTGTTGGGCGTAAATCGCAGCAAGCGTGATCACCGACTGTACGCCCGCCTGGTAGAACAGAATGCATGCCAAGAAGCGCAGAAGGTCCTTGTACTCCCGGGCATGCTGCACGGTATGCCAAGTGCGCGCAAAGACGCCGCCGTAGCCACCGCTGGGTAGTGGTTGCGGCCTGGCCCTTTCCCTCAGCCACAGAAATGTCGGCAGCGCGGCCATCAAGAATACCGCGGCGGTAATCAACATGGTCACCGGGACGAATTGTTCGCTACTGTGGCCCAGACCCTGTGCGTACGTCACGTAGCCAAGGCATAGTGCCAGGGTCAGCAGGCCACCGATGTAACCGAGTCCCCAGCCCCACCCTGACACCTTGCCGAGCGCATGGCCGCGTGCAATTTCCGGTAAAAAAGCGGCAATTAGATTCTCGCCAGTGCCGAAAAAATAATTCGAGACAATCAGCAGCACGATACCCAAAGCCAACTCGCCGGGCCCGACCAGCCCTAGAGCAGCCGTCGCCGCAATACAGCCGAGGGTGGTGATAACCAACAGCTTCTTTTTCGCGGCGTGAACATCGGCATAGGCACCAATGAGCGGTGCAGTGAACACAATTAGCGAGTAAGAAACAGACAACGCCAGGGTCCAGGCGAAAGTGCCCCAGATTGCCCCTTGCGAGACGACCGCAACAAAATAGACATTGAACACCGCCGTAATCACGACTGTGGTATAGCCAGAGTTGGCGAAATCGAACATCGCCCACGCCAATACCTCCCGCCACTGCACGCCTTCACTAAGGGTTAGCGATTCACGCCTCTTCA
>JABAOE010001086.1_pt1 | contig 12995 bp, 11 predicted proteins | sample 7062141 | NCBI WGS metagenome assembly JABAOE01 (sample SAMN14538627, study PRJNA623070) | marine sediment metagenome | biome: marine biome [ENVO:00000428]; feature: marine pelagic biome [ENVO:01000023]; material: deep marine sediment [ENVO:00002113] | place: India: Gulf of Khambhat ... | reverse complement strand
CGTGACATCACCGGGGCGACGTGCTAAGACATCCGCCGGGCGTCGGAATCCGCAGCGGCGGATGGGAGCAACACAACGTGATCAGCTTTATCATCGACGAGAGCCATCTGCGCAAGCTGTCGCCGGAAGCGCGCACGGAGCTGCTGCAGATCATCGGCGCCGAGGTCTCGGAGCTGAAGCGTGCATATGCCGACATGGAATGGGATCCGGAGGAGAACGAGTCCTATCCCCTGAGCACCGAGGAAGCCGAGGCGCTCATTCTCGGGCTGGACCAGCCGGCGAAGAATCTCCTGCGCACCTTCTGCATGAACTACAACGGCCGGGTGGGCAGCGGCGAGCTGGACGAGATGCTTCATTCCGCCGGGATCGAAAGCTACGAGCAGCTCGGCCACGAGGTTTCCGCCATCACCCAGCGCATGCACAGCGCGACCGGCAACCCGGACGCGTGGCTGTTCAACTGGCACGCGCGGGACTGGGAGTGGGACGAGGAGAAGAATACCTACGTGCAGGGCCGCTACTTCATTTCCAGGCCCGCCATCGACTCGCTGCGCGCGGCGTTCGACATCGGTCCTTCCGGGGGCTGATCCCCCGGCTTCGCCGGTCGACCTAGCGCAGACCGGCGAGGAAAGCGCGGAAGCTCTCGCCGAGCTCGGGGTGCCGGCGCGCAAGCTCCACGGTCGCCTGCAGGTATCCGAGCTTGCTGCCGCAGTCGTAGCGTTTGCCGGTAAAACGATAGGCCTGCACGCCGCCCTCGTGCACCAGCGCGGCGATGGCGTCGGTAAGCTGAATCTCGCCGCCTGCTCCGGGCTTCGTGTTCTCGAGGGCGTCGAATATCTCCGGCGCGAGCACGTAGCGGCCGACGACTCCCAGGTTCGAGGGCGCCTCGGCGGGAGGCGGCTTCTCGACGATGGCGTCCACCCCGGCCACCGGCCCCGCCTCGCTCGAGACGCTGACGATGCCGTAACGATCGGTCTCGTCGTGCGGCACCTCCTCGACCGCGACCAGGCTGCAGCCCTGCTTCTCGTAAACCTTCACCATCTGACTGACGCAGCCGTCGCCGTCGCTGGCGATCAGGTCATCGGCCAGGATCACCGCGAAGGGCTCGTTGCCGACCACCGGCTTCGCGCACAGCACCGCGTGACCGAGCCCGAGCGGCACCGCCTGGCGCACCGCGATACACGTCACCCCGGAGGGCAGCACCTCCCGGACCTGGGCAAGCTCCTTGCTCTTTCCGCGCGCCTCGAGCTCCCGTTCCAGCTCCGGCGCGCTGTCGAAATGATCCTCGATGGATCGCTTGGTGCGGCCGGTGACGAAGATCAGCTCGGTGATGCCGGCGGCGATAGCCTCCTCGGTCGCGTACTGCATCAGCGGCTTGTCGATGACCGGCAGCATCTCCTTGGCCGTTACCTTGGTTGCGGGCAGAAAACGGGTGCCGAGACCGGCAACGGGGAAAACGGCCTTGCGTATCGGCTTCATCGCGTTCCTCGATGCGTTGAGGTCCATCCCGGCTCCGCGAGCTCGATATCGTCCATTCCCACCTGCACCCGCGCGGTCTTGTCCTCGGCGAGCTGCAGAAGCAGCACCACGCGTTCTTTGCCGGTCTTCGCCTGGAATATGGCCTCGTAGCCCGCCATGACGCCCTCGACGATGCGCACACGGTCGCCCGGCTCGGCCTGCGGGGCGACGACGATCTGCACCCCGTCCTCCTCGCGCTCGAGCATGGCGCCAATGAGCGAGTCCGGCACGCGCGCCGCCCGCGCTCCGAAGCGAACCAGATTGGCCACACCGATGGTGGATCGGATCGGTCCCCAGTTATCCGTCTCGTCGCTCAGGTGCACGAAAAGATAACGCGGAAACATCGGCTCGATGACCGATGTGTACTTGCCCCTGATGCGCCGGCGGTTTCGAATCATGGGAAGATAGGACGCGTAGCCCTGACGCTCGAGATTCTCCAGGGCAAGGCGTTCCTGCTGTGGCTTGCTGTAGACGAGATACCAGGCTTTCATGACGCGTGCTTTCGCTCCCTGGCGTAACCGCTACCTTCCGACACAGTGATAATCCAGCCCGACCCGGCGCATCTCATCGGGCTCGTAGACATTCCTGAGATCGATGAACGTGTCGCCGCGCATGCGGCTTCGCATCTCCTCGAGATCGAGACCCCGGTAGGCATTCCATTCCGTCATGAGGACCACCGCATCGGCACCGTCGAAAGTGCCATAGGCGTCGACGCAATACTCGACCTCATCGGGAAGCAGCTTGCGCGCCTCCTCCATGCCCTTCGGGTCGTGGGCCCGGATGTGGGCGCCCCGTTCCATCAAGGCGGGAATGATCGCGACCGAGGGCGCATCACGCATGTCGTCGGTCTCGGGCTTGAACGTCAGCCCGAGGACGGCAATGGTTTTACCGGATTCGCTGCCGCCGAGCGCCTTGCGTATCTTCTGAACCATGCGCGCGCGTTGCGCCGCATTGACCTCGACCACCGACTCGATGATACGGCACGGCGTGCCGTGCTCCTGGGCGGTTCGAACGAGCGCCAGCGTATCCTTGGGAAAGCAGGAGCCGCCATAACCCGGTCCCGGGTGGAGAAATTTCCGGCCAATCCGTCCGTCGAGACCCATGCCCCTTGCGACCGCGTGCACGTCTCCGCCGACCGCCTCGCAAAGCGCGGCCATCTCGTTGATGAAGCTGATCTTGGTGGCGAGAAACGCGTTCGCGGCGTACTTGATGATCTCTGCGCTCTCCAGCCCCGTGACCACGATGGGCGTCTCGATGAGATTGAGCGGCCGGTACAGCTCGCGCAGCAGGCGCTCGGCCCTCTCGCTCTCCACGCCGAGCACGATCCGGTCGGGGCGCATGAAGTCGGCGATGGCCGCGCCCTCGCGCAGAAACTCGGGGTTCGACGCCACGTCGAAATCGGCATGCGGATTCTCCTCGCGGATGATCCGCTCCACCTGGCGCGCCGTGCCCACGGGTACCGTCGACTTGTCCACGACAACCGTATAGCCCGAGAGATGTGCAGCGAGCTCCTTTGCCGCCGCGTAGACATAGGAGAGGTCGGCGTGCCCGTCGCCTCGTCTCGAGGGCGTGCCAACCGCGATGAAGATCAGATCGGCATCGCTCACCGCCGGCCCGAGCTCGCTCGAGAAGCGCAGGCGGCCCTGATCGATGTTTCCCTGCACCAGGGTTTGCAGCCCGGGCTCGTAGATGGGGATCTCGCCGCGCTGCAGCCGGGCGATCTTCGCTTCATCGACGTCGACGCAGACGACGTTTGCGCCGAACTCGGAAAAGCACGCACCCGACACGATTCCCACGTAGCCGGCGCCGATCATGACCACGTTCACGAGCCGAACCCCACCCTTACAGCCGCCACAGGGTCACGCCTTCGGGCTTTTCGGCACGTCGAAGAACGCCCCGCACATCGGCCACGACTCCGGCGCCATCTCCCAGCAGCTGCGTGATGAGCCCCCAGCCGGCGTCCACGTACTCGTCGTGCGCGACCGCCAGCACGACGCAATCGGCGGGCCGAAGGTTTTGCTCCGCGATCAGCGGGATCCCGTACTCGTTCATCAGCTCCTCTTCGTCGACGAGCGGATCGCTCACCTGCACGTCCAACCCGTAGTCGCGCAGCTCGCGGACGATATCGATGACCCGCGTATTGCGCAAATCCGGGACATTTTCCTTGAACGCCATACCGAGCACGGTGACGACCCGGCCCTTCACGGAGAGGCCCTGCTGAATGAGGCTCTTGACGACGTGTCCGGCGACGAACACCCCCATTCCGTCGTTGATGCGGCGGCCGGCCAGGATCACCTGGGGGTAGTAGTCGAGCATGGTCGCCTTGTGGGTCAGGTAATAGGGATCGACGCCAATGCAGTGACCGCCGACGAGGCCCGGTGAGAACGGCAGGAAGTTCCATTTGCTCGACGCCGCCGCGAGCACGTCACGGGTGTCGATGTTCATACGCTCGAAAATGAGCGCCAGCTCGTTCATCAGCGCGATGTTCAGGTCGCGTTGGGTGTTCTCGATGACCTTGGCGGCCTCGGCGACCTTGATGCTCGGTGCCCGGTGAACGCCGGCCGCCACCACCGACTCGTAGACGTCGGCGACGGTTTTCAGGGTGGCCTCGTCCTGTCCCGAGACCACCTTGACGATGTCCTTGAAGCCGTGCTCGCGGTCGCCCGGATTGATGCGCTCGGGCGAGTAGCCGACCCGGAAGTGTTCCCCGCAGGTGAGTCCGGAGGCGCGTTCGAGCTCCGGAACGCATTCTTCCTCCGTGGCGCCGGGATAGACCGTGGATTCGAAGACGACGATATCGCCGGGCTTCAACTGTCCGCCGACCGCGCGCGACGCCGATCGCAGCGGCGTCAGATCCGGCTGCTTGGCCACATCGATGGGCGTCGGCACCGCGATGATGTGAAAGTCCGCGCCGCTCAGGTCCTTTGCATCGCTGGTGAAAAGGATGTCGGCCGAGCCGAGCGCGTCCGCGGAAACCTCATTGGTGCGATCGTGGCCGGACTTCAGCTCCCTGATGCGCTGTGCATCGGCATCGAAACCGACGACACGCCCGTGGGTACCGAAGGCGACGGCCACCGGAAGGCCGACGTAGCCGAGCCCGATCACGGAAATCTTGCGCCCGTGCGCCATCATGCCACCCGATAGTATTCCTTGTACCAGTCGACGAAGCGGCGCACGCCCACCTCGATGCGCGTGTCGGGCCGGTAGTCGAAATCCCTGACGAGATCGTCGACGTCGGCATAGGTGTCCGGCACGTCGCCCGGCTGCATCGGCAGCAGATTCTTCTCGGCCTTGCGGCCGAGACACTCCTCGATGACCTCGATGTAGCGGTCGAGCTCGATGCAGCGGTTGTTGCCGATATTGTAGATGCGATGCGGTGCGCTGCTGGTCGCGGGATCGGGCCGGTCACCACTCCAGTCCGGATCGGGCTCGGCCGGCTTGTCCAGCACGCGCACGACACCGTCCGCGATGTCGTCGATATACGTGAAGTCGCGCCGGTGATGCCCATGATTGAAGACATCGATGGGCTCGCCGGCGAGTATCTTCCGGGTAAACAGAAAAAGTGCCATGTCCGGCCGCCCCCAGGGGCCGTAGACGGTGAAGAAACGCAGTCCCGTCGCCGCCAAGCGGTAAAGGTGACTGTAACAATGCGCCATCAGCTCGTTGGCCTTCTTGCTGGCCGCGTACAGCGAGACGGGGTGATCGACATTGTGATGAACCGAGAAAGGCAGCGTCGTATTGGCGCCGTAGACGGAGCTCGAAGAGGCGTACACGAGATGCTCGGTGCCGTGGTGGCGACAACCCTCGAGGACGTTCATGAAACCCACCAGGTTGGTGTTCACGTAGGCGTGGGGATTCTCGAGCGAATAGCGCACACCGGCCTGGGCGGCAAGATTGACGACCCGCTGCGGCTGCTCGCCCGCGAAGATCTCCTCGAGCGCCTCGCGATCGGCGATGTCGGCGCGCACGTCGTGAAAGTGATTCGAGCTCGTCAGGCGCGCGAGACGCGCCTTCTTGAGCTCGACGTCGTAGTAGGGATCGAGGTTGTCCACTCCCACGACCTGGTCGCCGCGCGCGAGCAGCCGCTCGCACACCGCGGCGCCGATGAATCCGGCGGAGCCTGTTACCAGAACCTTCATGAAGTGGAGATGATTTCGTTCTAACCAGCTGTTCGGGAACGAATTCCCTGGCTGCGGCAGCCCGGGGCCGCGCCATCGTTCAGGAGTCGGAAGCCGTTGTCAAGCATAGCACCCGAAGGAGTCGGAGCTACCCTGGTGAGGCTACCGGAGCAGCCCCCGGGCGCAGCCCGAAGCGACGCTCGCGCACGCGGTGGGTGTGGCCGGCACCGTGCCCGGCGGGAACCATTAAGAACGAAAAGCGCTAAGCCGACAGCCCTGCCCTGCGCAGACCGTCGAGGTAACGCTCCTGGTCGATCTCGCGCCTGAAGCGCTCGAGTCGCTCTGTGACGAGCTCCAGGTCGCTAGCGGGCTGCGGCGCACCGCTCTGCGTCAGTTGCTTGCGCCGCGTCTCGGTAAAAGTCAGCCATTCCGCGCGCGCTTCCTCCAAGCGACCCGCCTGCCCGTAGGCCGCAGCCAGGTTCGCATGATGCCAAATGCCGTACTCGCCACCACGCCGGAGCTCACGGACGGCCTCGTCATAGCGGCCGGTGAAATAGGCCGCATGTCCGAGAACGTGGTGGTAGGAGTTCGGATGAAACGGGTTCAAGCGCATGGCGTCCCTGATGAGCGCATAAGCTTCCTCCGTTCGCCCCAGATAGACGAACCCCAGTGCGAGCCAGGAAATGCAATGTGCATCGTTGCGGTTCAAGGCGAGCGTTTTCTCGAACTGCCCCTCGCTTTCGTCGAAGCGGTGTTTTCTCAGCAGGGTCCACGCCAGGGTCAGGTGAGACCAGTTGTCGTTGCTGTCGAGTGCCAGAGCCCGTTGCACCGTTTTCAGGGTTTCGTTCCACGTGTCCTCACTTTCAAATCCCATCCCGGCCAGCAGGTTGTCGCATGCTGCCAGGCGCGAGTATGCCAGGGCGAATTTCGAATCGAGCTCGATGGCCTTTGCATAGAGCCGCTTTGCTTCCAGCAGATCGTCATGACTGATGCGATGAAAATACATGTTTCCGCGCAGCAGGTAATCGTAGGCCGTCATGTTTTCGGTTCGCTTGCGTTCGCCGCGCTCGACGACAGCTTTCTCGATTTGCCCGGGCAGCGTTGCCACGATAGCGTTGGTCACTTCATCCTGAACATCGAATATATCCTCGATGCTTCGGTCGTAGCGTTCCGCCCAGATGTGATCGCCTGTCGCTGCGTCAATGAGCTGCGCTGTGATGCGTATGCGATTGCCGGCCTTTCGCACGCTGCCTTCGACGAGATAGCGAACGCCCAACGTGGCGCCTGCCTCCTTGAGATCGACCGCTCGACCTTTGAAAACAAAGGACGAATGACGTGCTATGACGAATAGGGCAGGAAATCGTGATAATGCAGTGATGATGTCCTCGGTGATGCCGTCGGAAAAATACTCCTGCTCCGGGTCGCCGCTCATGTTGGTGAAGGGAAGCACAGCGATGGACGGCTTGTCGGGCAGCTCCGTGCCGGGGGACGGGGATCCCACCGCCGCTGTGAGCTGCGATCCATCGAGAACCACCCGATAGGCCCTTACCGGCTCCGGAATATTCTTGACCTTCTGTTCGCCCATGAAATCGAAACCGGTCGCGAGCTTGTTTCCAACGGCCGTGCGCACCGATTCGGATATGCAGATTCCTCCGGGGTCTGCAAGGCTCTCGAGCCTTGCTGCCACATTGACCCCGTCGCCGTAGATGTCTCCGCGATCCTCGATCACATCACCCAGATTCACGCCAATGCGAAAGCGCACCTTGCGCATGTCGGGCAAGTCCTCGTTTCGACTCCAGAGCTCACTCTGGATGGCGACGGCCGCCGAGAGCGCGTCGATCACCGCATCGAAGCTTGCGAGGACGGCGTCACCCGCGTAGTGCATGACGCGGCCACGGTACCGATCGATGGTGCTGGAAATCAGATCGAGGTATTCGCTGAGCGTGCGGTGAGTGGCGTCCTCGTCTTCACCGGTCAAGCGCGAATACTCGGCCACATCCGCGTACAAGATGGCGGCGAGCTTACGGGGCAGTCGCTCGGAATCTTCCACGGATGTCTTCCTTCAGATACATGAGAAGGCCCAGAGCAAAGTTTACCGGCGTACCGACAGGCGCGTCTAACGCCTGACTATCTGCGGCAGCTCCCCACCGATGCTCGGTAAAGGACGTATGTCGGCGCTGCCCCATAGTGCGCGCGATGCTCACAGTCGTAGTCGGTGCCGTATACGTCGAAGACATGATAGCCGTCACATTCGGCGACACTGACGACGGCCTGGCCGGTGCTTGGAGGAATCGTGATCGGCGCCGGGCGCCGCTCCGAGAACGTCATATCGATCGCGATTACGTGCTGCTGAAAATTCGCTGCCACATGCTCGACCACCTGTTGCCGGCACACGCCATATCGGGGCTCGCCCGAGCCGCTTACCGAGCCGCAGCCGGCGAGCACAGCGCTGCCAACGAACGCGAGCGCCGGAAATTTCGGCATCGCCCTCGCAAACGCCGCCTTTGGCGTCCTCATGCCGACAGGTTGGAGTGAAATGATTGGCGTCCCCAAGGGGACGCCCTGCTATTCCGGTGCTGCGCGGCACCACCGTTCTGAGGGTCCCGAATCGCCGAGCGTCCAAGACTTGGTAGCTCACTCGCTGGTCCCGTGAGTCGCCTACACCCGCTCTGGAGCTCGAGCCCTTGCTGCGGCGCAATAGTGCGAGCCCGACCAATTGCCGCCATCGACTCCGCCGAGCCGAACCCTGACCCCGTTCGACTCGGTGAATCGTGCCTGGGAAACTGAATGTCCACGGGCAAGATCTGTCGTGTCATGGTCCCCGGGTGACTCAACCCGCGTGTCCGGTTTAATCTCACCGGAGCATCCCGGCGCCAGAGCTTCGCTCCCGAAATGGGGATCAGTACATGAGCGAAATCACTGCTATCGGCCTCGGCCTCATGGGTTCCGCCTTGGCGAGAACCATGCATTCGAGCGGCCACGACCTGACTGTTTGGAACCGGTCCGCCGAGAAAATGCTGGCTTTTTCGCAAGACGGAGTGGCGATGGCTGCGGATGCCGCTTCAGCCATCGCCGCCAGCCCGGTCATCCTACTCTGCATCAATGACTATGCCGCGACAAATAGGCTTTTTGAGTCGGAAGGCATCCCTGCATTGTTGACCGGGCGTGTCGTCGTTCAGCTCAGTACCGGCACTCCGAAAGAAGCGCGAGATGCATTCGAATGGATGAAGACTCACGGCGTCTCGTATCTGGACGGCGCGATACTTTGTGGGCCCGATGATATCGGCACCGACGCAGCCCAAATACTATTATCCGGCGAAAAAGCCGCCTACGAGCAGGTCGGCTCTTTACTGGAATGCCTTGGCGGAGAGGTGCGATATCTCGGAACAAATGTGGGTGATGCCTCTGCACTCGATCTGGCTTGGCTGACGACGCGCTATGGCCGATTCATCGCCATGATTCATGCGGCAAATGTGTGCAAATCGGAAGGTGCCAGTTTGAAGCATTTCATCTCTCTGTTTCGCAACGATCCCGTCTTCCAACGATACGTAACGGTCATAGCGGACGAAAGCTACCAAGAATGCACGGCAACTCTTCGAGTCTGGGGAGCTGCACTTGAGCGTATTCAGCGACAGGGTAATGACGCGGGCATCAATACGGAGATCCCTGATTTCATTGGCAACTATTTCGCCAGGGCTATCGATGCCGGTTTTGGCGACGAGAACGTGATGGCCCTGTTCAAGATACTGGACCAGTAGATGCCCCCGCAAACAGCAGCGACCTTGCCGCCTTCCTTCAATGCGGCCCAGCCCCCGCGTCAGCCGGAAATCAAGGGAGCAGCACCCTCGTGAAATTTCCTGACGAAATTTGGCGTCCCCAACGGGATTCGAACCCGTGTCGCCACCTTGAAAGGGTGGTGTCCTAGGCCAGGCTAGACGATGGGGACGTGTTCGTGTGTCTTCAGTCTCAAGCGCCAGAAAAAAAGGGCTGACGGGTCAGCCCTGTATCGTTGGTGGAGCCAGGCGGGATCGAACCGCCGACCTCTACAATGCCATTGTAGCGCTCTCCCAGCTGAGCTATGGCCCCGGCGTAGAGCCCTTGCCGGCCGCGCCATCCAGGAACGGCCGCGCCTCGGTAAGCTGCGAGAATCTACGGGAGCCCCCCAGGACTGTCAAGAAGTGTCCCCGCTATCCGCGATGTAGGCAAGGGCCGCGTCGATCCGTTCCAATGTCCGCTCACGTCCCACGAGAAGCAGGGTGGCGTCGATGGATGGCGACATGTCGCTGCCGGTAACGGCGACCCGCAGCGGCTGGGCGAGCTTCCCGAGCTTGATCTCGACGGCCTCGGCGCTCGAGACGACCGCCTCGTGGATCGTATCGGTCCGCCACGACGCGATACCGGCCAAGCGTTCACGTACCGCGCGCAGGCCCGCGGCCGCCTCGGGCTTGAGGTGCTTGCGCGCCGCCTTCTCCGTGTAGCCGTCGAGCGCACCGAAGGCAAACAGGCTTTTCTCGGCCATCTCCACCAGCGTCTTGGCGCGCTCGCGCTGGACCTCGACGAGCACGTGCATGTCGGGGCCGTCGCCGAGGTCGACGCCGCGTTTGCCGAGCTGCTCCTCGAGCAGCCCCGCCAGCAGGGTCGAATCGGCATTCTTGATGTAGTGCTGGTTGAGCCAGCTGAGCTTGTCCATGTCGAATACCGACGCGGCGCGATTGACATCGGCGAGATCGAAAAGCTTGCAGAGCTCCTCGCGCGAGAAGATCTCCTGGTCGCCATGTGACCAGCCGAGACGCACGAGGTAATTGATGAGCGCGTCCGGCAGGTAGCCGTCTTCGCGAAACTGCATGACGCTGACGGCGCCATGACGCTTCGAAAGGCGCTGACCGTCGGAGCCGAGAATCATCGGCACGTGGGCGTAGACCGGCGGCTCGGCGCCGAGCGCCTCGAAGATATTGATCTGCCGCGGCGTATTGTTGACATGGTCGTCGCCGCGGATAACGTGGGTAATCTGCATCTCCAGATCGTCGATGACGACGGTGAAATTGTAGGTCGGCGTGCCGTCCGGGCGTGCGATCACGAGATCGTCGAGCTCGGTATTGGAGATGACGATACGGCCCTTGATCACGTCCTCGATGACGACATCCCCCTCGAGGGGATTCTTGAAACGCACGACCGGCTCGATGCCGGCAGGCGCAGCGCCGGTGCGTGCGCGACAACGGCCATCGTAGCGGGGCTTGAGTCCTTTCGCCCGCTGCTCGTTGCGCATGGCATCGAGCTCCTCCGGTGTGCAGTAGCAATGGTAGGCCTTGCCCTCGCTGAGCAATCGCTCGATGTACTCGCGATAGCGTTCGAAACGCTGAGTCTGGTAGTAGGGCCCCTCGTCGTAGTCGAGGCCCAGCCAACTCATGGCGCCGAGGATGGCGTCGACCGATGCCTGCGTGGAGCGCTCCCGATCCGTGTCCTCGATACGCAGAATGAAAATGCCGCCGTGGCGGCGCGCAAACAGCCAGCAGAACAGTGCCGTGCGCGCGCCGCCGACGTGAAGATAGCCGGTGGGGCTCGGGGCAAATCGAGTGCGTACCTTCATGCGCGTCGTGCTGTCTCGACGTCAGAGCGCAGTCCCGGCGTGCCGCACGCGCCTGCACGATTGACCTGTTTCAAGGGGTCCCCCTAGAATGGTGACGGCGTGGGCGATTAGCTCAGTGGGAGAGCACTGTCTTCACACGGCAGGGGTCGCTGGTTCAATCCCAGCATCGCCCACCACCTCTTTCCTGCTCCCGTATGGCGCTGACCGGCGAACCCAACCGTTGCCGGTGGAATGTACGTCGCAGACGATTCGCGGGCAACCTAGCGGCAGTCGAAGACGACGTACTCGGTGGCCTCCCCCAGGTCACGCCCGAGCGCGATCTTCCCTCTGCCCGTGAGCACGATGTCCTCGCGTCTCAGATACGAGGGCCCCTCGGCAGTCTCCACATAGGTCCCGTTGGTGCTCATGTCGGTGAGAATGAATTTGCCGCGCCGGCACTCGATGCGCGCGTGCTCGCGCGACGCCATGCTGTCGTTGACCACCATATCGGCTTTCTGGCCACGTCCGAGAATGAAGACGTTCATGTTCTGATCCAGATCCATGACCTCAGCGTGATAACGCAGGCGCAGGCTGGCGAGCTTGTTGACACCCTGCGCCAGCAGCCCGGTTGCCATGCGCGTCACGTCGTCGGCCTGCCAGATGACCTCGAAAATATCCACGTCCTCGGACTTCCCCTTGATGGGAATGCGGTCCAGATGCCGAGTGCTCGATCGCGTCGCCGGTGAGAGCTCCGCGGCGGTGTCCTGGGTGGTGATGATCTGTCCGCCCTTGGCGATGCCGGCCATGCGCGCAGCGACGTTCACCGCATCTCCGAAAACGTCGCCGCCCTCGAGAATGCACGAGCCGTAATGCATGCCGATGCGTATGCTGAAATCGGCCGGGGTGTGCTTGTTGCGGTGTGGCAGATCCTCGGCGACCGATTCCTGCATCGCCACGCAGGCTTCCACGGCCTGCTCCGCGGTGGCGAAGGTCGACATGATCTCGTCGCCGATGGTCTTGATGACCGCACCGTTGTGGCGGTTGACCTGCTCGGTCATCAGGTCGAGACATTGCGAAACGAGCTCTCGCGCGATGGTATCGCCGAGCGTCTCGTAGAGGCGTGTGCTGCCGCTGATATCCGCGAATACGATCGCCCGTGAAGCGGTCTCTTTTGCCATGGGTCAGGCAGTTCTCCGGGCGTCAGCTGCGATCATCCTCGGTCGTTTTCCCCCGCTCCCGGCGTTTCGCATCGGGTTCCTCACCGAGGCGGCAACTGATCGTTATGTTATTGATTCTTATGACAATGCCCGGGGTCGCAGGCGCTGGGGCGAGTCACGCAAGAAGATTAGCACGCCGGCCGCGCGGATGCAGCGCGGGACGCAGTCCGGGATAGGGAGTTCGGAAACTAGCCGCCCTCGCTGGTGCCGCCCGTGGCCGCGGCGAGCTCGCGGGCGCGAATGCCCTCGAAGTACTCGACCAGCGAACGCCACTCGCTCTCGATGCGGGCTTCGACGGCGTCACGCTCGGCCTGCGTGGCGTTCTCCGACAACTGATAGCGGGACTGCACGTAGTCTCTGAGCACGCCCGAGTAAAATGACTGCCATGCCTGCTCGTCGGCCGGATTGTCCGGCCGCAGGTCGGCGGGTAAAGCCGGATCCATGAATACGGGCAGCAGCGTCGCCTGAACCGACGTCGTGTACGGATCCGGAAGCAGGAACACGCCCTCGTCGACGTAAATGAGCTCGCCGAGACCGGTGGTCTCGAGGCCCGTGGTCTCGAGACCGACGGTGCTCGCC
>JABAOE010002733.1_pt6 | contig 13001 bp, 8 predicted proteins | sample 7062141 | NCBI WGS metagenome assembly JABAOE01 (sample SAMN14538627, study PRJNA623070) | marine sediment metagenome | biome: marine biome [ENVO:00000428]; feature: marine pelagic biome [ENVO:01000023]; material: deep marine sediment [ENVO:00002113] | place: India: Gulf of Khambhat ... | reverse complement strand
CTCGAGCTCGAGCGCGCGGTGCCAGGCACGGCCGGTGAAGGCGTCGAAGACCTCCACGCGCAGGCGACGCACCTGATGGTCCAGATGCACGATGAACCACGGGACGTCGTTTCCCTCGAACGTGTACGTGGCCCCGGCCGGGCGGTCGAACAGGCGGTTGCCGATCGAGGCGGCGAGCCACGGGAACCCGTTGGTTGTCGGTGTAAGCACCGGGATGGCCTGGTAGTCGCCCGCGAAGCCGGCGTAGGGGACGCGGTAGCTCGCTCCGCCGTCGCGCGGCGTCAGTTCGATGTAGCCNNGTACTGCAGGCCCGTGGGGGCTTCGACGGTGATGTCCAGCGATGCGGTGCCTCCGGCAGGAATCGTGATCGACGGCACTGCGAACCTCACCGAAGCCGCCGCGGTCGAGAAGCTCGGCTCGATCACTCCTGCCGTGGAGACGGCCGGTGTGTGGGCGAGATCGAAGATCAAGGAGGACGAGCCGTCGTTTTCGATCTCCAGGGAACGAACTGCCGACTGCCCGTCGAGCTCTCCGAGCGAGAGCTTGCCCGGGGAGATCCGCACGGCCGCGCGGATCGCGTCGTCCACGTCGACCATCCCGGCCCCTTGGTGATGGACGCTCTGCGGCACCTCGGGCGCCAGGTCCTCACTGTTGGCCACGGGGTCCGCGCTGTTCTGCAGGATATCGCGCACGACCTGGGCCGGCGTGTGCGGGCGGGCCTCGAGGATCAGGGCCGCGGCGCCGGCCACGTGCGGCGCGGCCATCGATGTTCCGCTCAGTGTGGCATAGGCACCCCACTCGAGCGGGTAGGTCGAGTAGATCGATCCTCCCGGCGCGGCCAGATCCGGCTTCAGCTGTAGCGCGGGCGACAGGCCGAACGAGCTGAACGTGTTCATCAAACCGCCGCCGGCGATCGCCCCCGGGGTCAACTCGGTCGTCCAAGAGATTCCGGCCGGCAGATCGAGATCGCGCAGGAACAGTCCGTCCTCTTGTGTGATCGCCACGACGGGCCGCGTGAGCGGCGGAGCCAGGACGGTTCCGAAGATCATGCCGAAGCGGTTGTTGTGGATCACCACCGACGTCGCTCCGGCGGCGAAGGCGTTCATCGCCTTGTCGCGGAACAGGCAATCGCCGCGCACGGCCAGCGCGACCCTGCCGGCCGGGTTGGCCAGCAGCGGGTCCGCATTGCAGGCGCGGCCGATGTAGACGATCTGATCCGATCCGAGCCCGGGGGGATCCGCGGCGTTGGCCATGGTGCGGTAGGGGATCGACCGTCCCTCGGCCCGGAAGGACGGGAACAGCAGCGCGATGTTCGCGATCGATGCCACGCCGATGACCTTCTCCCCGACTCCCGGGGCGCCTCCCGCGTAGAGGCCCAGGCTGCCGGAGTTGCCGAAGGAAGCCACGACCACGACACCGGAGTTGACCAGGCGTGTCGCCGCGGCCGCGGTCGGGTACTGCGGCCACTGCCGCGAGCTGCCGAGGCTCATGTTGATCACGTCCATCCCGTCGGCCAGCGCGCGCTCCATCGCGGCGATGATCAGATCGGCCGTAGTCGGGCCGTCACAGCCGAAGATGCGGTAGGCCCCCAGGGTCACGCCGGGCGCCACCCCGGTGACCACGCCGTCGGCGCCCACGATGCCCGCCACGTGCGTGCCGTGGCCCTGGCACGGGTCGTCGGGATCCGGATCGGGCACCTCGGTCGACTCGGGACCCTCGTATGCGTCGCCGACGAAGTCCCAGCCGAACTCGACACGGCAACCGGGTCCGAAACAGCCTCCGAGGTCGGGATGGTGGTAATCGATGCCGCTATCGATGATCCCGACACGCACGCCGGCACCGGTGAAGCCGAGCTCGTCACGGGCCCGGTCGGCGCCGGTCATCGACAGCGCGTTGAACAGATCGACTCCGGCCTCAGGCTGCGGGTTCGGCTCGAAGGTCTCGACGGGGTACAGCGCGACGACGCCCGGTACGCGGCCGAGCTTGGGGAGGTCGCGCGGGTCGATCCGAATCGACAGGCCGTTCCACAGCGTGTCGAAGGCGCGGCGCTCCTCGAACTGAACTCGCGCCGCGGCGGCCGCCGCGCGGAACCGTTCCCTGTCGCGGCGCGTATCCGTGAGCGTGCCGCCGTCCGAGACCGGCGGGCTCGACAGCTCGACGAACCACAGGCCGGCCAGCTCGTTCTGCGCCGCGTCGACGAACTGTTGATCGGGTGGGACGGGAAGCGGAACGACCGGTTGACGCTCGACAGCATCGCGCCGCGCAGCGAAGGGATCCGAGGTGGGCGAGGCCGCCGATGCGATCGTCGCGAGGGCCAGGGCCGACACGGCGAACAGAGTGACCGGGTTGACACGGCGCATTGAAACCTCCACCAAGGGCTGATCTTCTGTAGCTGGCGGCGAGAATAAGAGATACGGCGATTCATGTCCAGATGCACAGATCGTCTCGAGTGAATCGCGGAATCGTCGGCCACGGCGCTTGCCAAAGGCGCGTGAGCTCGTGGGGTCCGCGGCCGGGTTCTGCGCTTGGCGAAGAGCCCGTGCTGTTGCGTCGATATCGCGAACGACGTCTTGCTGCTCAAGACCCGCTCGAGCTCGCCTGCAGCGTTTGCTTGTGCTTCTTCTGGTGTTCCTTGGTTCTCCTATGATTCAGCGGAACCTCGAACTTGACCTCGACGGCCTTGTCCATACCGGGGACGAGGAGCTGCAGAGTCAGCAGGCCGTCGAGTCCGGCCTCCGGCTGGGCGAAGAACAGCAGGTCCTCGAGGTAGGTCTCGCGGTCGAGGTAGGTCACGGAATAGAACTTGCCGCCCTCCAGCGGATAGAAGTTCGAGGCGACCGGTCGGCTGAGCGAAAAATCATCGCCGGTTCGCAGACGGTTCTCCTTGTCGAAGGACTTGGCGAATTGGAGTACCGACGCCTGCTTGGCGATCTCTTCTACGGGTGCGGGCGTCAACATGTTGCCCTTGGAGTCGATGAGCAGGAAGCGTTCCGGCGTGATCTCGAGCTCGGCGCCGCGGCCCCACACGCCGACCGCGATCTGCAGCGGGACGTACTTCTCGTTTGCAGCGACGGCAGCGGAGAGGCTACCGACGACAACCTCGACCCGATCCACCCGTTCCGCGTAGGTGGCAAACGACGCAGACCTGCTGGTCTGCGGCGCGAGCGTGCTCTCGGCCTCCCGCGCGGCCAGTCCTGGGACGTTCAGCAGCAAGCACGCGGCGCTAAGTGCGGCCTTGAGTTTCATCTTCTTCTCCCCCTTCTCGCGGAGCTCCGTGCGCATGACGATCTTGTTCTACAAGATCTCGTTCGACAAGGATAAGGGAAATCCGTCGTTTCGGCAGTCCCCACTCCGAACTCCCGTGTCAGTTGTTCGGTTCGAGCGACGAATCCTGAAAGACTGCTAGAATCGCGAGATCTCCTGAATTTCACTCGTCTTGGGCGGACGAATCATGTGCGGCATCGCGGGTATCGTCGGCGCGTCTCCCTCGCGCGAGATCGTCGAGCGAATGACACGACGACTGACCCACCGCGGGCCGGACGATTCGGGTCTGTGGGAGGCCCCGCGCGTCTGTTTCGGTCACACCCGTTTGTCGATACTCGATCTCTCGCCTGCAGGACACCAGCCGATGTCACTGGGGCCGATCACCGTGACCTACAACGGCGAGATCTACAACTTCCGCGAGCTACGCCGCGAGCTGCCCGGGCCGTTCCGCTCCGAGTCGGACACCGAGGTCTTGCCCTGGCTGTACCGGCGAGATGGCGAGGAAATGGTACACGCGCTGCGTGGCATGTTCGCTTTCGCCATCTGGGACGGGAGGGCGGGGCGGCTGTTCGCGGCGCGCGATCGCCTGGGCATCAAGCCGTTGTTCTATCGAGAGCTGCCCGGAGGGCTGGCATTCGCCTCCGAGCTCAAGGCGCTGCTCGAGATCGATCGCCCACCGGTGGACCGCACGGCGCTGCGGGATTACTTCTCCTACAAGTACATCCCCGCCCCCAAGACGATCTACTCGGGAATCCACCGACTGCCGCCCGGGCACACGCTGGTGTGGGACGGCCAGCTCCGCATCCGACGATACTGGACCCCCGGCACCGAGGTGTGGGTCGCCGACGCGGACGAGGCGGTCGAGCGCCTGGGCTCGATGCTGCGCCAGATCGTGCCCGAGCACACACTGTCCGACGTGCCGGTCGGTGTGTTCCTCAGCGGCGGCATCGACTCGACGACCGTGACGGCCCATCTCGAGCATCCGCGCACCTTCACGCTCGGTGTGGACATCAAGCGGCGCGACGAGTCGGGCAAGGCGCGTCTGGTCGCCGACCATTTCGGTACGGTCCACCATGAAGAGATCGCGGGGTCGATCGACCTGGACGAAGCGCTCGAGACCGTACCCGGCGTATACGACGAGCCGTTCGGGGACAGTAGCGCCTGGGCCACTTGGCTCGTCTCGCGAATGGCGCGCAAGCACGTCAAGGTGACGCTGAGCGGCGAGGGCGGCGACGAGCTGTTCTGCGGCTATCAGTGGTACAGCAAGTGGTTGAGTCAACGCTCGACAGTCGTGCACCGCGGTCTCGCCGCGGCGCTGCCGCCGTTCAGCGAGGGCGCGCGCTCGGTCCAGCGCCGTGCGGCCACCGGGCTCGAACGCTACTCCGCGTTCCTCTCCGCGTTCACGCTGCGCCAGAAGCAGGCGCTGCTGACGTCCGACCTGCTCGAGGAGGATTACGACGATCTGTGGCACTTCAGGCGCTTCTGGCGCGAGGAGCTGGAACCGCTCAAGCGCATGCAGTGGGTCGACATCCACACCTACCTTCCCGGCGATCTGCTGATGAAGGTCGATCGAGCGAGCATGGCCCACTCACTCGAGGTCCGGCCACCGCTGCTCGATCACCGTCTGGTGGAGTTCGCGCTATCGATGGACACGAAACTGCTCCGCGACGTCGCTGGAAACCGCGGCAAGCTGATCATGCGCCGGTTGATGGACGGTCGTGTGCCCGATGGCCTGTTCGATCTGCCCAAACGCGGTTTCAACTTGCCGATCCGCAGCTGGGTACGGCGCAGTCCGGCATTGCTCGAGGGCGCGCTGGCGCGCTTGTCGCGTGCGGGAATCACGCGCCGGTTGCGAAATCCCAAGCTGACCCACGAGCAAACCTGGTCGCTGCTGATGCTCGACCGCTGGATGACCCAAAACCGCCTACCCTGATCCCCCCGGCGCAACAAACGGGGTCAGACCCCNNNGGGGTCTGACCCCGTTTGTTGCGCCGGGGGTGTTGTCGCGGAGATTCGAGGATTCTATATTGGCCGTAGTCGGGAAAGGAGTGGGATGATGACGGAGTACGCCGAAGCCGATCCGGGTCTCCCCAAAGAGGTTCGCAACTGGGGCATGGCATGCCACATCATCGCGCTGGTCGGGCTGTTCGGTAACGGCATCGGTTTCCTCGTCGGCCCGCTGATCGTGTGGCTGGTCAAGCGCGAGGACCACCCGTTCATCGACGAGCAGGGCAAGGAGGCGGTCAACTTCCAGATCACGATGATGCTCGCGGTCATCGTTTCGATCATCCTCAGCTTCGTGCTGATCGGTATCTTCTTCTTGCTGGTCCTGATCGTGCTGGAGATCGTGTTGCCCATCGTGGCCGCGATTCGGGCCAACAACGGCGAATACTACCGCTACCCGTTCGCGATCCGACTGATCAAGTAGAGCGGCTAGCCGCTCGATCCGAACCCAAGTGTCCGGCCCAACTTCCCGCCCCAGCGGTTCTCGCGCTCCTGACGCAGCGCCTGCTCGAAGTCGGCCATGGTCACGCTCGCGGTGTCGCCCCGCACCAGCGCCAGACGCGCCGCGTTGACGATCACGTTCTTGATCTCTCCACCGGACAGCGGAGACTCGGCCAAACGGTCCAGATCCACGCAGCCACCGAGGGGCACGCGCTGGGGAAGCAATTTGGCCCAGATGCGCCGCCGCAAGGCCCGGTCCGGCCGCCCCAGCTCGACCTTGATCGCGATCCGCCTGGAAAGGGCCTCGTCCAGCACGGTCTTGCGGTTGGTGGCCAGTACGCAGACTCCATCGAACCGCTCCAACTCCTGCAGCAGCACGTTGACGTCTCGAGCCTCCCAAGCGCTTCGCGTCGTGCTCCGGTCGAAGAACATCGCGTCGGCCTCGTCCCAAAACAACACGGCCCGGCTCGCCCGCGCCTCGCGAAAGATGCGCACGATGTTCTTCTCCGTCTCCCCCACGAAGAAGTTCTGCAGCATGGCGTAGTCGGCGACGAGGATCGGCCGCTCCAGCTCGTGGGCGATGGCCTCGGCACAGGCGGTCTTGCCCACACCGGGCGGACCGGCCAACAAGACCCCGATCGTCCTTCCGTAAGGCAGGACCTCGGCAAACCCCCACTCGTCGAGCAACCTGCGCCCGTGGCGGGCGTGAGCGAGTACCATCTGCAGCGCCGTCGAGACTCGATCCGGCAGCACGAGTTGCTCCAGTCGTACGACGGGATCGCGCGGCGCGAGCCGCCCGAGTCGCCGGGCGTAAGGCCGCCGGGGGTCGAGTTCCAACAACTCGAGGGCGCGCGGCGCGAGCTCGAACTCGACCTGCTCGAGCGCGGCTCCCTCCGCGGAAAGCACCGGATCGCTCCCTCCGCTGGGCTGGATCAACGCCTCGCGACGCAGCTTGCTCGCGGGGTCGAGCATCCGCAACAAGTCGTGCATCTGGCCGGCGTATCGGCTGGCAGCCTGGGCCAGACCGGCGCCCTTGAACAGCGGCGAGCTCGTCTGTAGATGACCGAGCTCCTTGCCCACGAGCGCGAGCAGCACGATGCGCTGTCCCCGGTTCAGAGCCGACTCACGAGAGTACAGCGCGGCCGTGCTCCAAGAAGCACAGCTTCGCAGCGTGCGCTCCAGTCCTTGGAGCAGCGCGTCGACACGTCGTAGAGCAAGCCGTGAAGCTCTCCTGCTGCCACAGGCATGCCGCTCGTCGTCGTGGGCGTCGGCCAGCGTCCACAGGGCCGATGTCAAGGTGCTCAATCGATCGAGCAGGGCCCGCTCGTTGCTGACCGGCCAGGTTTCGACCTTCCGCGAGTCCGCCCGCAGCAACGACTCGACCAGCGCCGGGTCGGGAAACGCCTTGCGATCGCACCGATCCTCCTGGAGATCTTCGTAGTCGATCAGGCCCGCCAGGTACAGACGCCCCTCTTCGGAAACCGCCCGGAACGCGGCGAGCGAGCCGGTGCCGGACAGCCCCAGAGCGTCGGCGATGCTCCCCGTCGACTGGATCAAGGTCAGCCGCTCCAGCACGAGGAGCATCAGCACCTCGCGCTCGATGCGGTTCAGTCGGTTACGCACGCAGACCCTGCTGAACGGCGTGCGTTGCCCGGTGATGCGAACGCAGCAATGCCAGCGCCGGCTCAGTCGCCGGTCCTCGGCGCGGACGACGCGGATGTGCGCTTCGTCCGCCTTTCTTCTTCGCTCCGCTTCGAAGCGGGCCCGACGGGCCTGAAACATCTTGCGGGCGGCGTCGAGCAGTGCTTCGGAGGACGCGAAAGGCTCGAGTCGCTCCATGGCTCATGGTCTGTCTGCCCGGCACGGAGTTCGCGCGGGCAGCGATCTACAGCAGTTTCGTGACACGCCTGCACGTGACGCGTGGGTTTCCAGCGATGAACGGTCGAGGCGGGACCTCGTTGACGCGCCCCGCCGTGGCGTTATGCGGGCGGGAGCGAGAGGCGAGGTGCCCGGACCGTCGTCGCGCCGATTCCGCGATTCAGTCCAAACAACTTCGACGAGCTCCTTTCGAGATGACGGTTATGGCCTCACGATAGCAGCCGGCGCGGTTCGTCTCAAGCGGAGCGCGATGCCCGGATGGAACCGGCGCGGCGATCCGTTTCGCGACGTCCCTGATGAGAGCTGGCTCGCCAGGACCGGACTCGGGTGGACTAGAATTCGGCTCGAGCCGGTCGTCGCTCGATGGGCGAGTCCGGTGATACCTGTCTTGGACCGCGCGTTCGTGGTGAGTGTTCGATGATAACCGGTTGTCTCTCGGCGAGATGGGGGTCCTGGATTCTCGCCGGCGCTTTGCTGGCCGGCCTGGGCAGCAGTCCGAGCTGGTCGCAGGATGATGCCCCGCCCGAAGCAGATCCGCTGAACCACGCCTACGCCGTTTACCTCGGCTCGGGGCTTTACGTCGCGGGTGGACGCTCGGTCTTCGTTGTCAGGATCGCGCCGAGGATCAAGGTCCGCTCGGAGGAGGAGCACTCGTTCGGAATCCGACTGCGGATCAACGCCACCTTCGGTTTCTACGATCTGAAGCCCGAAGATTTCCTCGATGCGGAGATCCCGGACGAACTCGGCACATTCGCCCTCGTCCCCGGTGTGGAGTTTCCGATCAAGTTGTTCGACAACTGGACCCTGGCACCGTTCCTCGACGTCGGACCCGCGACCGACACGGCGTTCCGGGAGATCACATTGGTCGTGGGCACGGGCCTGCGCAGCCGCGCCGAGTTGCACGACAAGCGGCACACCTTCCTGCTGTGGAACGACTTCATCTACGCGAGGAACTCGAGGACCGACGTCAGCCAGACCGACGACTACACGCTGTTTCGCACCGATTTCGAGCTGCGCGGGTTGGTCAAATACAGTCTGGGCCAGCGACCGATGGACCTGGGCCTGCTGTTCAGGTCCGAGTTCTTCTTCGACACCGTGATCGTCGAGCTGCCTCTCGGAAGACCCGTCGGGATCAACCACCGCTGGGATATCGGTCTCACCACCGGATCGACGGAGCCCTGGCAGTTTTTCAAGAGGATGATCACGGCACCTCGATTCGGAGTTGCCTATCGCTTCGGCGAGGGTACCTCGAGCGTCGTGTTCAGCATTCGATTCCGCAACTAACGCAGCACGGGTCTCAGCGCCCCACCACGCGCACGGTGGTCGTGCCGCGGAAGCGGACGGTTCCCTCGACCTCGCCGCTGATCGTCACCTCGACCGCCTCACCGGCCGGCAGCAGCGCGTGCAACGCGTCGCGATCGAAACGCAGGATCACCTCGTCGATGCCGTCCGCCGTTTCGTCGGCATACTCGACCCGCGAGGCGTCGGGTCGCAGCGTATCGTAGAGCGAGACGCTCGAGACGACCACTTCGCGGGGGTCGTAGGCTGCGGGCAGTTGCAGCGCGGCTCGAATCCAGCGGCCGTTGGACTTCACGTTCACCGTGTCGGGATCGATGTCGAAGTAGTCCAAGTCGATCAGCGCCGTGTGAAGTGTCACGGGAACACGGATCTCACCGTTGCGCGGGTCGTTCGAGCGGATCAACAGCTCCGAGTGGAACTCACCGGCATCGAGATCGCGGGAGCGTATCTCGAGATCGATCTGGCTCTGGCCGCCGGGCGGGACCACGCCCGCCGCCGGGGTGGCCGTCGTCCACGGAGCAATGCGGGCGATCTCGACGGCGAGACCGTCATGAACGTAGCCCTCGTTGTAGGCCACCAGAACGCCGATGTTGCGATCACCGTTCTGGATACCGATCGAGGCGCTGTCGAGTGTTCCCGACATCGACCGATACTGGAACACCATCTTCCCCGACGGGTAGAGGATGGTCTGAAACGTCAGCTCGGACGACGAAGCGAAGCGACCGACCCCGGTGTACTGCACGATGAACCGCGAACCGTCGCTGTGATAGGTGATGCGTTCGGCGCCGCGCAGGTGCAGGTCGTCCCAGAACGGAGCGATCAGATTCTCGGGAACCGCGAAACCGTCGTTGGGCAGCGTGTCGGGGTTGCTGTAGCTGGTCTGTTCANNCTGATATTCAACGTTGCGAAAGTCTCGCCGTAGAACGGAAAGTCGAAGCCGATGCGCACCGGTCCCGAGTTCTCGTCGTCCCCGGTCAGCCTCAGCGGGGTGCCGCTTTGAGCGATGTCGACCCACTCGAAGGCGGGCCCGTTGGGCTGATCGCTATCCTTGAATTGGTAGCCGTACTCGTCGGGTCCGCCGAGGCGCTCGACGCTCCACTCCCCGGCGCCGTTGTCGCTCTCGTCACCCTTGATCCGCTCGCTCCACGGGGGCGGAGCCGGCTGCGGAGTGAACACCTCGAACAGGTCGGCGTCCCACACCAGGTCGCTCCCGCCCGTGTTGGTCACGCGAACGGTCTCGATGGCGACAATCCCGCCGCGCGGCGGCAGCACGGTCTCGACCTTGCCCGGTGAGACGCCGGCGACCGGGGCCACGAGCGAGCTGCCGCTGAGGTCGATCACCACCTCGGGCTCGTCCGGATCGTTCGAGGCGATGCGCAGCGTGCCGGCCAACTGCCCCACGCCGCTCGGCGTGTAGGCCACCGGAACGCTCACCGATCCGAAAGGCGGGATGCGCATCGCGGCCGAATCCACGGCCACGCCGGGCGCGTCTGCCGCAATGGAAGAGATCTGCAGCTCGGCACGACCGTCGTTGCGGATGGTCAGCGGCAACGTTCGCCGGTAGCCGACGAACACCGTGCCGAAATCCAACCGCTCCCGCGGGGCGTCGTAGATCAAACGAACCGTGTGCCGGTTCACCGCACAGAACGTCGACACGGTGGGCGGGTTGGCGATGTCGATCTGCACCACGCCGTCGTCGGCCAGCGCGTCCAGATCGGTCGCGGCCAGGGTGAAGTTGGCGCTGGCCGGGAAGCAGTCGGCCCCCGCATCGCCGACGAATCCGAGCGCCAGATCGTCTGCGGTCACCCGGGCCTGCTCGCTCGCCGCGCCGAAGTCACCATCGGCGACGAGCTCGAGCGTCGCGCCACCCGCGCGCTCGGCGCCGAGCTCGAACCTGTGCGAGGTCCGCGCGCCGATCTCGAAGAAGTCTGCACTCGACTCGAGTGTGAAGACCTGGCCGGGCAGCGCAATGTCGGGGATGCCGAGCACGGTGAGACTGGCCGGGATGTGCACGGCCGCGTGGTTCGGATCGTTGTGCGCCAGCGTGATCGTGGCCGCGAAGGTCCCGGGCGGCAGGCGACGCGCGTCGAAGCTCACCTCGAGGCTCGCTCGGCCGGACGGGGGGACCGTGAACGAGCTGGGCTCTGCCGCGATGAAGGACAGTTCCGGGGGATTCTCTCGCAGCGCCAGTCCACCGAGGCTCGCCGCCACGGCACGGCCCACGATCGTGAACTCGGCCGTCCCCGGATCGATACGCACCAGCTGACCTCGCCGCTGCCCGGTCCCGCCGAACAGCACACCCTCGCGGTCGAACTGGAGACTGACCACGCCCCCGGGCACGGGCTCGCCGTTCGCGTCGACGATCGGACCGACGGGCGTGGCGGTGCCCGTCGACGGGTCGATGGTGTACAGCGACGGCCCGCCGCCGGTGCGGAACTGGACGCCGGAGGCGCCGTACAGCGTAGCCGTAGAAGGATCGAAAGCGAGACCGTCGATACCTCCGGGTCCGCCCTCCGTCCCGATACCGTTGCCGAACCTGCCGATGATCGTTGCGGCGCCGCTCGTCTTGTCGATGATGGCGAGCGTGTCCCCGCCGGTGCCACCGTCGTCGATGGCGTTGACCGCGGCGAACAGGATGCCGCTCGCCGTGAAATCCAGACCCGATAGCACGCCCACACTGGTATCGGCGACGAAGCTGATCACGGCCGAGGCCGGATCGACGGTGTACAACACTGCCGAGCCACCGCCCTCGCCCGCGTACATGACCCCGGTGGTGGGGTCGACCGCCAGAGAGGGCGCGCGGATCCCCAACGGGCCGACCAACCTGGCTTCGCCGGTCGCCGGATCGATGCTGTACAGGTTGCCGTTCGCCCCGTCGGTGCCGAACAGCGTGAAGCTGGCCGCGAATCCTGCGGGCGGTCCCACGACGACCGAGACCTCGAGCGGGCTGCCGCCGCCGTTGGAAACGCTCACGCTGCGGGTCTGCCGCTCGCTCTCGAACAGAGTCGCGGCCAACGCGTTGGGCGCGACGTCGATCACGGGCGCCTCGGCCCCGGCGCCGGTCAACGGGATCTCCAGTCGTGCCATGTCGGGATCGTTGTTGATCAGGGTCAACGTCGCGCCGAACTCGCCGATCGCCGGTGGGGCGAAGCTGACCGTGATCAGGCGGGAGTCTCCCGGCGCCACCGTCAGCCGCGTCGTCGACGGGGCGAACTCGGCGGCGTCGGTCGTGATCGAGTCGATCTCGAGCAGCTCGCTGCCCTGGTTGAGGATCTGGATCTGGCGCGAGACGGTCTGACCCAGGAACACGGTGTCGAAATCGAAGCTGTCTCGCTTCGCGTCGTAGCTCACGCGCACGATGTGCCGGTTCACGGCACAGATCGGATCGACGCTGTCCGTATTCTGAACCCCGATCTCGATCATCTCGTCCGCGGTGATGCGCGCGAAGTCATCGGCCGCAAAGGTGAATGTGCCNNAGTCGGATCCGATCGCGCCGACAGATCCCACGACCGATCCGTCGACGATCAGCAGGGCGAACTCGCCGGTCACCCCGTAGTCACCTTCGGCAATCAGCTGGACCCGGCCCTCGCCGGCCGGCGCTACCGGCAGCCGCAGCGTGTGTCGGGTGAAGGCCGCGTCCGTGAAGTAATCCACCATCGACTCGAGCAGCACCGGCTCGCCGAGGAAGGCGATATCCGCGGCACCTGCCACGCTCAGCGAAACCGGGATCGTGACCACCGGCTGCCGCGGGTCGTTACTCGCCACCTCGATCGCGGCCGGGTACAAGCCTCGCTCGAGGCCGGCCGTATCGATCGTCACCGTCACGACGGCCGAATCGGCCGGCGGGACCGTGCCTGCCGTCGCATCGAAACGGACGAATCCGGCCCCGGCAGGCGCCACGCCGATGGAGTACTGCAGGGGTCCGCTGCCGCTGTTGGAGATCGTCAACGCCCGCGCTGCGCGACCGCCCTCGAACAGCGTCGCCGTGACCGACGCCGGATCGACGCCGATCCGTGGCTCGTTGGCCCCGGCACCGCTCAGCCCGAGCTCGATCAGCGGAGTATCGGGATCGTTACTCTCGATACGCAAAGTTCCGGAGAACGGTGTCGTGTCCG
>JABAOE010001194.1_pt3 | contig 13002 bp, 11 predicted proteins | sample 7062141 | NCBI WGS metagenome assembly JABAOE01 (sample SAMN14538627, study PRJNA623070) | marine sediment metagenome | biome: marine biome [ENVO:00000428]; feature: marine pelagic biome [ENVO:01000023]; material: deep marine sediment [ENVO:00002113] | place: India: Gulf of Khambhat ... | reverse complement strand
TCCGTTATGCAATCACGTCGTTTTACAGGCAGTTTTGCGACCGGCGACTACGGCTATCTTCTCAGCTTGCCCGATCCGAGAACGTTTGGTGTGAACTTCCAGGCTCGGTTCGGTCAGCAGTAGCCAACGGCGCTGATGCCAACAGCGGGCGGCTGCATCGCAGCCGCCCTTTTTGTCGTTGAACGAGGTGTGATTCACCGTGGAGTTCTTTTCGGCAGCCCAGCCTCGATCTGACCGAGGGCGGGAAGCACCGGCCTCTCCATCCCGCCGCAGCCTGCTCACAGCTTCAGCGGCAGTAGTAGCCGCAGCACCGCTCACGGGGCGGGCGGCACCATCAGCTGAAACAGGGCACACCCTCAGCTACGGCGAGCGCATGGATTCCCGCTTTCTGTTTTATGAGGACCCCTTTGAGCATCAGCGCCAGAGCTATCGCATCCTGCGCAATATGCACGACGAGGCGGACGTGCTGTTCTGGTACCACTTCACCATGTTCACCGTGGTGGAGGGGCGGCGGCCGGAGCCGGTGGTGCGCTGGGAGGGCATCGAGTTCTCCCATCACCAGAAGCTTGCGGACGGGGTCTATCGGATCCACGGGCACAACATGTCCTTCCCACGGGATTTGCGGACCGGTGCCTGGACCGATAGGGCGGTCAATCCGATTACCGGCGCAACAGTTGAAGTGCCGCCTATCACGCTCACCGAGGATCCGGGCTTCGTGTACACGCCGGAAGGGAAGATCACGCTCGACAATCCTACGGCGGCGCCGCGAACTCGAATGGAGCAGTTCCTCGTCGAGGACGATGTGGTCAAGATCGAGCAGGTTCGGTTGCCGCCGGCGTCCTGGCCGGCCACGTTCGTGGAGACATCCTCCAACTGGTCCAGCCGGGACCTGTTCGAGAACACGGATCTGCCGTCGCTGCCGGCCGGCACCGCGGGCGGCTATGTCTTCCCATGGCCGGCGTGGCTTGCGATGGGGGATCATCCGGGACACATGTTCGCCACTTGGCACGGCCGCAAGCTGAACGGCGTGGCCGAGCTGCCGGCACATTTTATCGAGCGGGCCGAGCCTGAGCAGGCTCATCTGCTGAGCGTGGACATGTCGGTCTTTGCTGAGCCGCTGCCGGAGCCTCTGGCCAGCCGCTACGGCAGCGGTTGAGGCGAGTTTTTGGCGGTGGTCCGCGCCATCGCATAAGACCCCGGAGACCGAGTGGACCGCACGAGTCTGGGGGCATCTGATTGCAGTGTTGGCATGACGGAGTGACGTAACGTAATGAGAGGACCATCCAGAGCAGTTCGGCGGATCGACAGCTTGCCAATGCTGGGCATTGCGCTGGTGCTGGGTTTGCTGACCGCTGGGTGCGGCGAGCGGACGCCACCCGCTCAGCCGCCTGAAACCGCCACACCGCCTGAGACCACCACGCTGGCTGAAAACAGCAATCAGGCGCGCGTCGGGCAACCGGTGAACTACACAGAGAACAGAGAAGCCTGTTCCGACCGCGATCCTGACCGCAATGCGTATTTTGGCGATCTCCATATCCATACCGGCTTTTCCTACGATGCCCGGCCCTTGGGTACCCAGATCACGCCGGCGGATGCGTATCGGTTTGCCAAGGGCGAGCCCATAGAGGTGCCGCCCTATGGCGAGCAGGGAGAAGCGCTTGAGACCCTGGCATTGAAACGGCCGCTGGATTTCGCCGCGGTCACCGATCATTCGGAATTCTTCGGCGAGCTTGCGCTGTGCGCCGACCCGTCCAGTGCGGTGTACGAGCATGCGACCTGCCGCCTGGTTCGCGATGGCGGGGGGCGGGGCATGACGCCCTTCTTCCCGGCGATCTTGAGCCACGAGCCGACACGACCGGAGATCTGTGGGGCGGACGGCGCCGCCTGCTGGGAGGCGTCCATCTCGCTGTGGGAGGCCACCCAGGAGATGGCGGAAGAAGCCTACGACCGATCGTCAAGCTGTAAGTTCACCACCTTCATCGGCTACGAGCACACCGGTACGCCCAACGCCAACAACTATCATCGCAACGTCATTTTCAGGAATGACAAGGTGCCGGAACGCGCCATCTCCTACGTTGAAACGCCCTACGATCATGAACTGTGGGCGGCGCTGACAGAGCAGTGCCTTCGGGGGATAGCAGGCTGTGATGTTCTGGCCATTCCCCACAACTCCAACTTGAGCGCCGGGGCCATGTTTCCGTCCTACCGCGGCCGCTTCGACTCAACGCAGTCGGCGCAAGCCATGGCGAATCTGAGGAACGCCGCGGAACCGGTGATGGAGGTGTTTCAGCACAAAGGAAATTCAGAGTGTTTCAACGGATTTCCGGACGTGCTGGGGGAGCCGGATGAGCTGTGCAACGTGGAACAATACATGGCCATCGGGGAGCGAGTGGATCCTCTTGGCAGGTCCACCGTCGTTGATTTCTGTGAAGAAGGCGAAGTGGGCCGGCGCGGTTTCGTGCGTCAGGGGTGTATTTCCAAAAACGACTTTTATCGCAGCGTGCTCTTGACCGGGCTTCAGGATCAGGCGGTCATCGGCGTCAATCCCTACAAGATCGGGGTCATCGGCTCGACGGATACCCACATCGGGCTGTCCGGGCATACCGATGAGCAGGACTGGCACGGCCATCTGGTCCCTGAAACCACGTTGCCGCTGCGGCTGAAAGAAATGGGCACATCGCCGCGCAGCCTGGATGCCAATCCGGGCGGGCTGGCCGGGATCTGGGCCGTTGAAAATTCGCGGGATGCCTTGTTCAACGCACTGAAACGGCGCGAGGTCTTTGGCACGACGGGGACGCGAATTCGGCCGAGATTGTTCGGTGGCTGGGAGATCGCTGCGAGTGCTTGTGAAATCGATAACCGGCCGGAGTATGGCTATCGAATGGGCACGCCCATGGGCGGGGATCTGGGCGCCAGGCCTGCCGGCGCCAGGCCGAAGCTCTTTGCCATGGCCATTCAGGATCCTGAAGCGGCCGCGTTGCAGAAATTGCAGATCATCAAAGGCTGGATTGATGCCGACGGACAGTCACGTTACAAGGTGTTCGACGTGGCCGGGCAGCAGCATCAGGCGGGGGAGGTGGACCTCGCCGCCGGCCGCTGGAGCGGTACCGGCGCGTCCTCCCTGTGTGCCGTTTTCGAAGACGAGGAGTTCAATCCGGACCAGCCCGCTTACTATTACCTGCGAGCCGTGGAGGTGCCCACCTTGCGCTGGAGCTGGGCCCAGTGCGTCGCGCTGCCTGAGAGCGACCGGCCGGAAGAATGTGAGAATGACGCTCCGAAGACGATCCAGGAGTTGGCCTGGACATCGCCCATCTGGTATCTGCCAGAAGCATTAGCCGCCGGAGGTTGACCATGCGCCGCACCCTGACTCTGCTTGCTCTGGCCGCGGCCGTCGCGCTGATCGCGGTGGCTGTGCTGGTCGACTGGCGGTTCTGGTATCGCTGGAACACCCTGCCGGAAGACCCGGGTGAGTGGCCGGCCAGCTACTATCAGCCCACGGTCACCGTGGCGGGCGACCCGGGCGAGTTCTTCCCCAGCGCGGCTGCCGGGGAGTGGACCATCGACGAGGCGGCGCTGGAAGCCGCGGCCGCCTGGGCCGAAGAGCACAACACGGCGGCGCTTATTGTCCTGCACAAGGGCGTGGTGCAGCTGGAGCGTTACTGGCGGGACATCGGGCCCGATTCCCTGTTCACCGGGCGGGCCATGACCCGCTCCCTGATTCCGCCGCTGGTGGCTCGTGCTCTTCAGGAAGGCGCCATAGGCAGCCTGGACGATGGCGTGGGCGACTACCTGCCGGAATGGCGCGACGATCCCCGCGGCCGGATCACCCTGCGCCAGCTGCTGGAAAACACAAGTGGTCTGGAAAACGATCTGCTGGCCGGGGATCCGGATCCTTCCAACAAAAATACGCAACTGTCCCTCAGCTCGGATTTCCATGCGGCCGCGCTGGACTTTGAGCTCGAAAATCCGCCGGGGGAGTTTTTTGCCCTGGCAAACGTCAATGCTCAGCTGCTTGGGATGGTCCTGGAGTCCGCCACCGGCGAAAGTTACGAAAGCTATCTGAACAGCCGGCTGTGGGCGCCGCTGGGTAACGGGCCGGCCGAGCTGTACATGGATCGGCCGCGGGGGATGCCCGCCGTGTATTGCTGTTTCCGGGCAACGCCCCACGACTGGCTGCGGGTCGGATACGCGCTGTTGATGGACGGGCAGATCGCAGATGACCCCTTGTGGCCCGCGGGCTGGGTCGCGGAGATGACCCGGGGCTCCGCGATCTTTGCCAACTATGGTTACCAGATCTGGGTCGGTAATCCGCCGGGACCCGTCCGGCAATACCGGCAGGATCTGGAAACCGGTGCACCCCATGGACCGCCCATCGCCGCCAACGGCGTGTTCTTTTTAGAGGGTGGCGGCTACCGAACGATGTATGTCCTGCCGGAGCAGGCGCTGGTTATTCTGCGGCTCGGCTATTTCCACCCGGATTGGCAGACATCGGCCATCCCTAACCTCATTCTGCAGGGTTTGGACGCTGGGGAATGACGCCTTGGGCTGGGCGACGGGCGGCCCGTTTAACAGACGCATGGCGCCATGCAAAACCCCTATTGCCGGGGATCTGCGCTTGGCGCTAACGTCTGGCAGGCTTACGAATACCAACAAAGTGAGATCCGATGAAAAAGACTGACTCCGGTTTCGACATGATCAATGGCATCCTCCAGGCGCCGGTTGACCGCCGCCGCTTGCTGCAGCTGGCAGGCAGCGTGCCCGGCGCTGCGCTGGCCACCTCTATCGGCATGCCGGCCATGGCGGCGAGCACCAGCCGCAGCCCCTGGTTTGATCCCATGTCGGCGGAGGACAACCTGGAAACCTACATCCGCATGACCCGCTCGGCGGATCCCGGCGCCGTCTCGGTGGGCTGGTATGGCGGGCGGGTGTTCTCGGTCATCGGCGATCAGGAGATCATCAAGCCCCTGTTCGACGTGGAGGGCTTCGGCATCGGCAGCACCGAAAAGCAGGACGATGGGTCCTACAAAAGCATGTGGCGCGAGGTGGGCTATTACAAGGATCTGGCCACCGGGAAAATAATGGAGACCTGGTACAACCCCCTCATTGACGAGACGGTGGAGGTCTATCCCATCAACAACGATCCGGTGAACTCCGTCTTCCGCCCCCGTTTCCGGCTTGGCTTTGGCGCCACCGATGACGAGTACAGCGAGATGATCGATTTTCTGCTGCCCTGGAACTTTGTCGGCCGCAACGCCATGGCGGCCTTTGACGTCAATCTGTCCTGGAAGTCACCGCTGGATCCCAAGATCTGGAAGCGGGAGGCGGCCGGTGAATACGTGCGGGTCAGCGAGTACCAGCAGTGGCGCGTGGACCTGGATGAGCTGCACGATAAGAGCGTTCCCAGTCTCAAGCCCTATGGCAGCTGGAACCGGGTCGCCGCCTGGCTGCCCTGGATGCTCATGGGCCAGAGCGAGGGACATCTGTTCTATCGCTCCCACACGCTGAAGCTGAATGGCGTGGAGGATCTGCCCCGCGACATCCTGGACTACACGGAAAAGAACTATGCCAAGTACCTGACGGCACCGACCGAGTGGAAGGAGCCCAACGTCTCCAGCTACGAGATGTATGCCCGGGATCGCAAGCCGAAGAGCTGACATCCACAGCATCATCGCAGCGCCGACCAGATCAGCCCTCCCAAGCCGTCCCGCGCAGCGGAGCGACCGGAGGTCACTCCGGACTTCGATGATCCGCGGCCCTTCGTCACGGCCCTTGACAGCATGAAGCAGTAGATGGACGAGAATGGGGGGAGTGAGCCTGAGTGTCCACGCTGCCGGGTTGTTGCCCATGAAAGAGGCGGACTCGCTGAGGTATGGTGTTTGTACCGGCCGATCCCGTAACCGACGATAGGAGGCTGCAATGGAACAACGAGCAACGGAACCCTGGTGGGCGGTGATCGGCCCCGACGAGGGCGATTCCCACTGGCAGCCATTGCCCTCTCGCGGCTACGTGACCATGAAGCTTACGCCGGAGACCATGCCCTATGACTCTTTTACCAGCGGCGTTCAGATCCTGCCGCCCGGCTGTCATGTGCGCGAGCACGGCCACAAGCAGAACCACGAGCTGGTTTTTGTGTACGAAGGCAGCGGCGAGGTGGAAATCGAGGGCCACACCTACCAGGCCACCAAGGGCACCACAGTGTTGTTCGGCCGTTACGCTCGCCACGTGATTACCAACACCGGCGAGGTGGATATGGCGATGTTCTGGGTGTTCATGCCGCCAGGCCTGGAGCACTGGTTTCGCGGTATTGGCCGTCCCCGGCAGGCAGGTGAGGCCATGCCGGCGGCTTTCCCGCGGCCCGACAACGTGGATGACCTGATGGAACAGCAGCGCTTCGTGCCGCCCCGCGCCCGTTGATGGCGACCAATCTGCAAAAACAACGCGTTGCCATCGGCAGCGATGCGCATCTGGCCGTAGAAGTGGAGGGCAGCGGCGAGCCGGTGCTGCTCATCGCAGGTCTGGGGGGGCGGCTTGCCTTCTGGCATCAACAGCGGCCCGCCTTGACCAGGCATTTCCAGCTGGTACTGCACGATCACCGGGGCACAGGCGGCAGCACCCGTTCCGATATGGATTATTCCGTCGGTCAGATGACCAGCGACGTGCTCGCCCTCATGGATGCCCTGGCCATTGAGCGCGCCCACATCGTGGGTCATTCCACTGGCGGCGCCATCGCCCAGACCCTGGCCCTGAACCACGCTGAGCGGGTGGGCCGGATCGTGCTGAGCGCCACCTGGGCGGGCTACGATCCCTTTTTCGAGCAGTTGTTCAAGCTGCGTCGGCAGATGCTGGAGACCTGTGGCCCCGCCGCTTACATGCTGGATGGCACGTTACGGGCGCTGCCGGCGGCCTTCCTGCAGGAACGGGGCGCTACGCTGGAAGCGCTGGTGGCGGAGCGGGTCGAGCAGTTCGCCGGCATGGCGATTGAGCTGAGCCGCATCGACGCGGTGATGGCCCATGATCTACGCGCGCGGCTGGGCGACATTGTCCATCCGGTGCTGGTGATCTGTGCCGCCGATGATCAGATCACGCCGCTGCCCTTTTCTAAGGAGCTGGCTGCGGCGATCCCCGGCGCGCAGCTTGCGGTCCTGCCCTTCGGCGGCCATTTCTTTCCCCAGGTCGATCCTGAAGGCTTCAATCAGTCGGTACTGGAATTCTTGCAGGCAGCGTGATGCCAAGGACTCTGGTTACCGCCGAGCACATNNACGGGATGGCACGGTGATGATTCCCGGTGCCTTCATCGATTGGGTCGAACCGCTGAGCGCGGCCATTGACACCGTGCTGGATGGACAGCGCCGGGGTGTTGTCGCGGCCCCGCCCCTGGATAACTGGCAAAATCCCATTCGCGTTCAGGAGGCGTTCGGCGGCGGCACCATCGCCCAGAATCTGGTGCCCTACGATGAGCGCTTTGCCCACTGGCTGAGTCGTTCACCCGCTGGCGAGATGTGCGCCGCGATCATGCAGAGCAGGCGGGTCCGGTACTGGATCGATGCCAGTTTCGTAAAGTCCGAAGATGCCGCCGCGGAGGGCACGCCCTGGCACAACGACACCTGCACCTGGCCGTTCTGGGGCGAGCAGATGGTCATTTTGTGGATCGCGCTGACGGACATCGGCGTCGACGACGGTCCATTGATCTCGGTGCGTGCCTCCCATGGCGGCAACGGCCGCTATTACTCAACGTTTTTTCCCCCCACTGACACCCTCCCACCCGGCTACAGACCCTGGCAGGAACTGCTGGATCAGGTGACGGCACCGGATGCCCAGATACTCACCTGGACGCTGGCAGCCGGCGACTGCCTGTTCATGCACCCCAACACCGTCCATGGCTCGCGACCCCGGGCGGCGCGCAACACTGCGCCGCGGAGGGCCTTCAGCACCCGCTGGCTGGGGGATGATGTGGTCTACCAGCCGGATGAACTGACCGCCCGGCTGACGGAACGCATCAACGGCCACCCGGCGATGCGTTACGGCGAGCCGCCGGGGGACAGCGCTATTCCCATCACGTGGCCGCCATCCCGGTGAGTCCCTGGGGCGGTCAGCCGCGCGTCCTTCGCTAGCCCTTCGCCAGCGTCGGAAAGCCGGCGAAAGAAGGCACCGTCCACTCCCCGTGGGCGGTGTTATGTCGTGAAACCCTCAAGCACAGGCACCGCCCGCGCCGCTCTGGTGGTGTATTCGTGCCTGCAGTGGGATGCCCGACTTTTGTGCCCCAGGTCACACGCCTGCCCCAAGAACGCGTGCGCCACGTATCACTTTGCCGCTCCTGCTGCGCCTTATGTCACGCGGAGCGATCTGATCGGAGCCACTGGGAGCCGCAGAGCAAACTGTGTGCTGTGACACATTTTTGGGAGTTGGTTCGCGGTAATTTTTTCGCCGAACCCGTAACGTCTTGGCGCGAAGACGAAAAGGACTTCACCGCTGTTTCCTAGACTGCGTAACTTGAGGAGCCGTCAGGCCGGATTCACTCTGAGCGAGTTGCTTGTTTCGCTCACCGTCGGGGCGTTGCTGTTGGGCGTAGGTATACCGAGCTACATGCAATTTGCCCAGGATGCGCAACAGATCAGCTCAGCCAACGATCTGATTTCCAGTCTGCACGCCGCACGGGACGTCGCCGTCACGCGCAACGTCCGCGTCACACTGTGCCCCACCAAAACCGGCGCGGACTGCGATGCCAGGAGCTGGGCGGCGGGTTGGCTCGCCTTCATCGATGACGATGGCAATGGCAGCGTCGGGGCCGACGAAGACATTCTCCTGGCGGCCGAGGACCTGGACGATCTGACCGTGAACAGCAACGAGTTCTCCCAGTTTCTCATCTATCGGCCGAACGGCCGCATCATGGTCGACAACATCCGCCAGACCATGGGGGAGTTCACCTTGTGCGATCAGCGCGGTGCGGACCACGCGCGGGTCGTGATCATCGACATGAGCGGGCGTCCCCAGGTCTCCGAGCGAGCGGCCGATGGCTCGGCACCGTCGTGTCCGGCTGACGCCTGATCCGGCGGTTCACTCATCACGAGAAGGATTTGAAGCAGATGTTCGCAGGGCGCCGACAACGTGGCTTTTCGCTGATCGAAGTATTGGCAACGACCGTGATCTTCAGCGTGGGCGTGCTCGGCATTTCCGGCCTGACCTCGGTGTCCAAGCGGGCGGGCTTTGATGCCGTGCAGCGCTCGACGGCTGCCGAGCTGGCCTACGCCGTCCTCGAGGAGATGCGCTCCAACAGCCAGGCTCTTGCCGTCTACACCGCCGCCGGGGCCCTTGGCGGTGGCGCGATCGGCGCCGAACCTCTGCCCCGCTGCAACGATTCCGCGAATCCCTGCAGCGCGGCCCAGCTTGCCACCCACGGTCTATGGGAACTGGAGCAGATGCTCGACACCGGCTGGGAGTCTGCTGACGGGGCCGGTACCGGTGGGCTGGTTTCGCCAACGGCCTGCATTGTGGGGCCGCCTGCGGGCGCTGCCGGGGACTACACGGTTACCGTCGTCTGGCGCGGTGTCACGGAGATGACCGACCCGGCGCTCAATGGTTGCGGGGCGGGTACCGGACTTTACGGCGCTAACGACGCGTTCCGCCGCATGGTGGTCGTGCAGAGCTTTATCAATCCGGCGCTCTAACCGCTGCGGAATCGGCTTCCTTGATGATGAATCGTCCCCAAACTGGCTTTACGCTGGTTGAGCTCATGATCTCCATGGCGCTCGGCCTGCTCATGGGCGGTGCGATCGTCGCCGTGTTCGTGTTCAACCGGCACAGCTTTGACGCCGACGAGATGGTCCAGCGGATGCAGGACGATGCCCGGCATGCCATACGGGAGCTGACCAACGACCTGAGCATGGCCGGTTACTGGTCCGATCTGGTATTTCCAACGGCGGTCGTACAGGACGGAACCCTGGCTGTGGCCACCGACTGCGGCCCGGCTGGTATCGGTAACTGGATCTATCAGCCGGTGGCGCCCGGCACGACCCAGTCGCTGGCGGTGACTACGCTCGACAACGCGACCGGAGCCATGGCGAATGCCGCCTACGCCTGTATCAACGCCGGCGAGCTGCAGCCGGGTACCGATGTCGTGGCCATCAAACGGGTTGCCGGTGCCGAGGCCGCCGCGCCGCTCGCGGCCAATACGGTCTATCTGCGTTCCAACGGCACCGTCGGGATTCTCTATCGGGAACCTCTGGGTGTTCCCGCCGTGCCGGTCCCAGCTCCATTTACGGAGTGGGAATACCGACCGAGCATTTATTACGTGCGCAACTTCGCGGTCGTGCCCGGCGACAATGTGCCGACGCTGTGCCGCAAAGTGCTGACCTTCGTAGCGCCCCCCACCATGGACACGGAATGCCTGGCCACGGGCATCGAAGATCTCCAGGTGGAGTTCGGGCTGGATACGGACGCCGACGGCCAGCCCAACATCTTCTTGCCCAACCCCACGCTTGCTCAGATGCAGACGGCGATTTCGGCGCGCATTTACGTGCTTGCACGCAGCAGCGAGTTCGACGTCCAGTACACCAATGACAAGACCTACACGATCAGCAACGCGCCGGCCTACACGCCGGCCGACAATTTCTATCGGCGGGTGTTCAGAATCACTGTCGGCATGCACAACCTGCGAGCTCTGAGGAATTTCGGAACATGATGGCGATGCACGAGCGGTCCAGTACAGCAACTTGCCAAGGTGGCGCGATCCTTGTCACGGCTTTGATATTTCTCGCCGTCATCACGATGCTCGGCGTGACCTCCATGCGCTCCAGCACCATCGGTGTGCGTATGGCCCACAATGAAGAATCGCGCTTTACGGCCATGGAGACGGCGCAGGCGATCAGCGAGGCGATCCTCGGCACGCCGGCGGCGGCCCCCGTCATCGGGGACCCGGGCTTCACCATCTGCACGGCCGGTGAAATGGGCTGTGACCTGTATGGCGTGCCTCTGCCTGCTGGCCATGTGGGCAATTCCGTGGCCGCCGGGCATCTGTCCGCCCGCGTCGAGCGCATGGCGCCCTCGGAAAAGCCGCCGCCGCGGGGACTGGAGTCCAGTCTCGACAAGTTTTCAACGGCGTCGTTTCGCGTCATTTCAACCTACGACCGGGGCGATGAGGGTCTCGGTCGAGCACAGCTGGTGGAGGGCGTGCTTGTTCTGGTCCCGAAATTCTGACCGGCGCCGGGAGATCAGCAGGTGAGAAGTAGATTGATACGGCTTGTTCATGGCGCTATGGGTGCGCTGCTTGTGGCAGGCTCAAGCATCGCCCTGGGTGACGACACCGACGTCTATCTCAATCCCGGCGCCGGGCTGCCCCCTGGTAGCGAGCCCATGGTCATGTTTTCCCTCGACTACCGGCCAAACCTGGGCTCCACGGCTTGCAACGGCGATCAGTGCGACGCCTTGATTGCTGAAGGCTATCTGCCACCGGCTGGACCCTATACGTTCTTCGACGTGCTGCGGGCGGCGCTCAGAAAGGTCATGGATCCGCTGGAAGGGGTGCGGGTGGGCCTCATGCTCAACCACACTCACGAGAGCAATTGCGAAGGGCCGGACGCCGGCAAGTGCAGCAATGGCGGCTACATCGCCATGGGTTTCGAACCTTTCCTGGTGGGCGATAGCAACGGCGCGAAAGCCAGATTCCACGGGATTCTGGACGCCATGCCCACGCCCAAGGGCGGTCAGAGTCACTCCTATCAGGGTAAGGAGCTGTTCTTCGAGTTTTTCCGTTACCTGACCGGGCAGGGCATATACAACGCCCATAACGGCTGGACCGACTACTTCACCGATAACAAAAGGAATCTGGATACGGACGGTGCCGGCTACGACTGGGATGCATCCATCGAGTCTGGTGCGAACTACGTGACGCCCCTCGCCGCAGTGGGCGAGTGCNNTTTTTTAATGATGCGGAGACCACCGAGTATCTACACCGTCAACTCGATGTTTTTCGTCAGCAACCAGGGCAATGATTCTGACCGCGCGATCGAGGATGAGATTGATGATGGCGGATTCGGAATCAAAGTAGGCAACAACGATTTCGCCGGCGTGATTGGCTACCTGAATGATGCGGACCTGGCGAATGGCAACTATGGCGAGGCACCGGCTATCGACGGCGACCAGAAGGTGACCTCCTACTTCCTTGTCGACGAGAAAGCCATCAACAAGACCACCTTCGGATATGCCCAAGCCGGTGGTACGGGCGTACCCCTGGAGCTCAGTCAGGATCCCGATGAACTGGTCCGCACGCTGCAGGACATCTTCTCTCAGATCCTGAGCGTGAGCACGACGTTCGTGGCGGCCTCTGTGCCGGTCAACGTCTTCAACCGGGCGGAGATCGTCGACAATGTCTACGTCGCGCTGTTTCAGGTGGACCAGGACAAGAAACCGGCGTGGATCGGCAATCTCAAGAAACTGAGGCTCTCGTCGATCGATGGCGCCTCGCTGCTGGTCGATGCGCTGGATAATCCCGCTATCGCCGGCGATGGGCGAATTCGCCGCGATGCGCTGACGCTCTGGACCGATCCCTGGACCCTGCCCCCGCCGGACCCGGACGAGATGGAAGTCGATCAGCGCGACGGACGCAGCGTGGCCCGCGGCGGAGCGGGCCAGAATCTGCCGGGTTTCGTCGGCGGTAGTCCAGGTCTGGTCAACGGACCTGGCAATCGCCGTGTGTATTACGATCGCGGCGGTTCACTGCTGCCGCTGAATATGGATATCGCTGCAGCAACCGATCTGCAGGGCGACCTGGGCGCTGCGACGGCCAACGAGGCCGGCGAACTGATCGCTTTCGCTCGCGGCAATGATATCGACGATCTGGATCGCGACGGCGATGTCGATGACGCTCGTGAATGGATCTTTGGCGATCCGCTGCATTCGCGACCTCTGCCGCTGAACTACGGGGTCCGCAGCGGGTACTCGGTCACCAATCCCGCGATCTACCTGGCGGTGGCCTCCAACGACGGGTTCCTGCATTTTATTCGAAAC
>JABAOE010007392.1_pt2 | contig 13022 bp, 9 predicted proteins | sample 7062141 | NCBI WGS metagenome assembly JABAOE01 (sample SAMN14538627, study PRJNA623070) | marine sediment metagenome | biome: marine biome [ENVO:00000428]; feature: marine pelagic biome [ENVO:01000023]; material: deep marine sediment [ENVO:00002113] | place: India: Gulf of Khambhat ... | reverse complement strand
TCCAGAAGCGGCGCTTGAAATCGATCAGTTCCGGATTCGGGCCCTCGTCGCCCGTGGGCACGCCCTTCGGCTCGAGCGCCATGCCGCAGATCGGGCAGCTGCCGGGCCCCACTTGTTCGATTTCGGGATGCATCGGGCAGGTAAATATGGTTCCTGCCGGGGCCTCCTCGGCCGCGCGCCTGTGCGCTCCGGAGAGGTAATGTTCGGGATCGGCCGCAAATTTGTCGCAGCAACCCTGGCTGCAGAAGTGGAACAGTTCTCCCTCATGCTCATGGACTGGCTTGCCGGCCGTTGTATCGACAGTCATGCCGCAGACAGGGTCGATTGCCGCTCGACTAGCGGTAGTTTCCGTGGCCTGACCGTGGCAATCCGAGTGTTCTTGAGAAACCATGGCTTTACTCCTCCAGCGCGCCGAATATAGCTCGCTTGTCTCGCTGGCAGCAAAGGATCATTCCTGCTTGCCTTCCCGCCCGGCTTGCAGCCGGTCAGGAATGGGTATGCCGGCAACGACGCTTCTGTAACGCGTCCGCATGTCTCAGCCTGCATGACAAAGGGGTAATGGGACGCCCGACGGAATGGAATCAGGCGCCACGCTCAGCTCGACCCCGTTACCGGTGCCGTCGCTGGTCATCACTCGACCGGAGCCCTCACACGGGTCCTTTTGTGAGCTTAAAACTGAGCAACCACAGAAAGACGCCTGGAACCGCCTGGCAAGCGCCAGGAAAGATGATCAGCTGAGCGACCCCGCCCGTATTCCGCTTCAGTACCAGCGCCCGAACTTGAAGCGCAACGTCAACTGCAGTTGCGACTCGGACTTGCGCGTGTCGAGGTCGAAGTAGCTCCAGGCCGGGCGCTCGGTAAAGATCCGCATCCACTCCGCGGCGAGCGTGACATTCGGACTCTGCGCGAACTGGTATGACAGGGTCCATGCATGGCCGCGCTCCGAATTCTCATCGAGCGGCGTCGTATCGGCCTCGGACATTTCGAAATGGTCGTACCGCGCCGTAATTCGATGCCGGTCGAACGCGCGTGTTAGCAGGACATAGTTGGAGAGAAAGGTAACGTCGACCGAATAGACGCCGTTTCTGAATCTGCCCCACGCCGTAAAGCCGTCGAGCCACTGCGCCATGAGGCCGACATCACCGGGCAGTGTCGCCTGCATGCCGACATGGTCGAAGTAAGTCCACCAGGCAAACTGGTTGTCTTCCAATCCCTGTGGGTCTGCGAGGTTGTCGTAGTGCATGGCTCGCAGCTGGAAGCGATCGCCGTATCGCCATTCGGCGTTGATGTAGTAGCCCGGCTCTTCGTCGATCTCGAGCAGCGGCGTAATGAACGGGTCCTGCTCATCCCACCAGTTGCCCGGCTGGATCCTCGGTATCGGCGGCAGAGGAATCTCGTCGCTGAAACGCGACTGGCGATCATGGATCGACCAGCCCTTCCACGCGATCAAACCACCGGCTGGGTCATTGCCTTCGAAAATTGCGGCATGCAGTGAAACCGTATGCGCACCGCCAAATGACTGCAGTCGCCTCGAGAACGAAAACTCGACGCCGACCGAGCGCAACTCCTCTCCGACCCAGGTATTGATCGCGGAGGGACTGATCGAATACGGACTGCTCCAGCCGGGGCCGGTGTTCTCGAAAGATATGCGCGGATAAAAAACGCCGGCCTTGACACGATACCGATTGGCCGAGTTCGGCACCGGCCGCCACTCGAGGTAAGCCTCGGTCGCGTCGACCGTCGGCCCGTGATCGTCGTCGTAGGCTTCGAGAACGACATGGGCCTTGACGGTGTCGGCCACCATGCTTTCGATATCCACGTAACCGCGGGTCAACCCGATGCCATCATTCTCCGGGTCATAGCGCAGTTTTCCGGCCGATCCATCCAGCCAGGATGGATGCCCGGAGGCTTTGATCAGGCTGATGTCCAGCCCCATATCCACCCGGGACGTGGCGCCCTCGCCCTGCGCCTTCGAGACGACAGGAGCCAGGACGAAAACCAGCGTCGCGGCCAGCGCGGCGCCGGCGGACCATCCTCTCTCCGGGCTGAGGTGTGCATTTAACATATGGAACGAGTCTAATTGTCGCAACGCCCACCCGCCGTGACTCGGCGCACAAACCGGACCCCGCGGCCAGCCGCGGACGCGAGCCAATACGCTCTTCGATTCAGGGGTCGCCGCAGCCGGAAAAACGAAAAGGCCACCCACCGTCAATTCCCGTCCCGGGAGCGGAATATTACATCAGTGATATAGAATGAGTCCGTCGCTCGCCGCGAGCGAGCGTCGCGTTTCGGCCGGAGGCAATATGCTGATTTTCGTTACCGCGATCACCGTCGCACTCGTCGTGTCTTTCCTGTGCTCGATTTTCGAGTCGGTTTTGTTGTCGCTCACACGGCCACAGGTCGAATTGATGGTATCCCGCAAGAAACCGGGTGGTCGGCTGCTGGCCGCTTTCAAGAACAACATGGATATCCCTATCGCCGCCATCCTGATCTTGAACACCGCTGCGCATACTATCGGCACGGCGGTCGCCGGCGCGAGTTACTCCAGCGTGTTCGACCCGGCAACGCTGTGGATCTTCTCGATCGTCTTTACGCTGGCCGTCCTGTTGTTCACGGAGATCATCCCGAAAACGCTCGGCGTCGCCTATGCAAAGGCGCTCGCGACACCGGTGGCCTTCGGGGTCAACTTTTTGACCGTCGTACTGAGACCGCTCTTGTGGATCAGCGAACGCATTTCCCGGGCGTTTCGCGGCGACGCCGAGTTGCCCGTCACATCGATGGACGAGATCCGCCTGATGGCGGTGCTCGGCCGCAGCGAAGGTGTCGTCGGTGACCAGGCAGCCGATATGATCGTCGGCGCAACGCAATTAAGACATCTCGACGCACACGACATCATATTGCCGCGTGAGGAAGTCATTTTTCTCACCACCGACATGGATCGCGCCACCGTCTTGTCAATAGTTCGCGATTCCGGACACAGCCGTTTCCCGCTCTCGCCGACCTCTGACCTCGGTGACGCACACGGCGTGGTGCTGGCGAAAGACCTCCTGGTGTGGATGCTCGAGAACGACGCTCCCGTCATCGACTGGGACTCGCTTCGCAAAGAGCCGCTGGTCGTGCCGGACAGCGCGGCAGTGCCGCAGCTGCTGCGCAATTACCAGGAGGCGCAGCGCCACCTGGCGATCGTCGTGGACGAGTACGGCAGCGTCGGCGGGATCGTAACGCTCGAGGACGTACTGGAGGAGGTCGTCGGCGACATCCGTGACGAAAGCGATCGACCGGCGGACGATATTCACGAACAGGCCGACGGCTCTGTCGTCGTCAAGGGGCATGTGGACCTTCGCCGGCTAAGTGAAAAACTCGGCATTTCCTGGCGACCGACTGAAGAGGTCGCGACGATCGGTGGCCTGGTGACGGAAACGCTCGAACGCATCCCCGTGCGTGGCGACAGGATCGCCTGGAACGGCTATGACGTCGAAGTGCTGCGCGCAGACCGGCGCCGCGCACGTCTGCTCGAGGTAAAACCGCGCAAGAAGGATGCGCCGTAGCGCCAGCGCGACGCGATATACCGGTTTGTGCCTCGTCCACGGTTTTGCGCTGCCGAGTCCGCGTCGAGCGGATACTCGCAAGCGTGGCGCAAGCCGTTACAATGCGTCCTGCACGACCGAGGGTAAGGGGGAATACCCATGACTGACATGGACAATCGTGTCGATACAAGACTTGTCTACGCGCACAGTATCGCCGCGCTCGTCACGCTCCTGATCGCCGTCTGTTTCGGCATCCTGGTGTCGCTGCAGTTCATCGCACCGGACATCACCGGCGGCTCGCTGCCACTGGGCTGGGGCCGCCTGCGTTACGCGCATACGCAGGGCATCATGCTCGGCTGGCTGGGCAATGCCTTCCTCGCGTTCCTGTATCACGCGGTACCCATTCTGACCGGCCGCCGGGTCACGAGCAGGACGCTCGGCTTCTGGATGTTCGCCATCTGGAACTTCGCCGTCATGGCGCCAGGCTGGATTCTCGTGCTGGCGGGCGTCAGTCAGCCGCTCGAGTGGGCCGAGTTCCCGCTGGTGGTCGACTTTTTCATCGTGCTCGCACTGCTGCTTGCCGCCGTACAGTTCCTGCCGCCGTTCTTCCAAAAGGGTCTCGACAAGCTTTACGTGTCCAGCTGGTACATCATCGGCTCGCTCGTGTTCACGCTGCTTGCGTTCCCGATGGGCAACATCGCACCGGAATTCGTGCCCGGCGCCGCCGGCGCCGCCATCAGCGGCCTGTGGATTCACGACGCCGTCGGCCTGTTCGTCACGCCGCTCGCGCTAGCGATCCTCTACTTCGTCATCCCGGCCTCGACGGGCCGGCCCGTTTTCAGCCATTTCCTGTCCATGCTGGGGTTCTGGGGCCTGTTCTTCTGGTACCCGCTGAACGGGACTCACCACTACATCTATTCGGTCATCCCGATGGAGGCGCAGTTCACTGCGATTGCCGCCTCGGCGCTGCTGGGCGTTGTCGTCGTACTGGTGGTCACCAACCTGATGCTGTCGCAGCGCGGCGCCGGACTCATACCCAAAGAAATCGCGCTGCGCTTCGTATCGATGTCCGTCGTCTTCTACGTGATCGTCAGCGTGCAGGGCGCGTCGCAGGCGCAGATGGCGCTCAACCAGACCATCCACTTCACGGACTGGGTTGTCGCGCATTCCCACCTCGCGATGCTGGGCTTTGCAAGCTTCGCCGGCATAGGCGGCATTATCCATGCGTGGCAGCGCATCCCGCGAGCGCGTTATAACGCGAAAGCCTTCGAGTGGGCCTACTGGCTGCTCCTGCTTGGCATCTCGGTCATGATGATCGACCTGACGATGGCCGGGCTTGTGCAGGGCAAGCTCTGGCAGACCAGCGCGCCCTGGCTCGAGTCGATCCGGGTGTCGGAGCCGTACTGGTTCGTGCGCACGCTGTCGGCGATCCCGATCGCTAGCGGGTTCATCCTGGTGCTGGTCGGCCTGCTTACCGGCCCTCGGGGCGCCGGCGCGGCCGCGGTCGATCGGGCGCTTATCGAGAAACCGGTCGCCGAAGTCACGCCGACCATGCAGAGCGATTCCGGAGGAACCGACCAGCCAGCGCCGCGAGGCCGTGGACTGGTGATGGCCTATACCGTGGCCTCCGTCGCCGGCCTCGGGTTCTTCGTGCTATCGGTTGGCTGGCTGGGCGTCTGGCCCGCCAAAGTGCTGGCGGAGCAGACGGCATTGATGGCGCCCCCCAGCCCACTGCCGCTGACGGCGTCGGAAGAACGCGGCCGGCTCGTATACGCGCGGGAAGGCTGCGCCTACTGTCATTCGCAACAGATTCGTTACCTCGATGCCGATATCCGCAGGTTCGGCGCACCGACACTGGCGTGGGAATCGCGTTTCGACTACCCGCATCTCATGGGGACCCGTCGTATCGGGCCCGACCTGTCGCGCGCCGGCGGCACGAGAACGGAAAACTGGCATTACGTGCACCTGTTCGCCCCCCGCGCGGTCGTGCCGCAGTCGATCATGCCGTCCTACAGCGCGCTGTTCGACGGCTCGCCGGACGAACCCGGCCAGGACGCTCGCGATCTGGTTGCCTATATCGAGTCGCTTGGCCGGGCTCGCGAGCTGGCCTGGCCAGAGGGCGACCGGCTCGGCGCCGAGGCAGCGGGTAACGATAAATGGGCGCGGATGTCGTTCGAGGCGCCGCAGCTCAACGCACACCCTGCAAAGACCCGGGCACGCGGCGGCGCACCTGAACTCGAGACCGCGTCTCTCTCTCCGTCCGGCCAGCAACTATGGACCAGCCAGTGCGCCGGCTGTCACGGCGCGTCCGGCGAAGGCGACGGGCCTGCCGCACAATGGCTGTTACCGGCGCCAACCGATCTCACGCAGCGCGACTTTACGCTGGAGAGAATTGCGGACGTCCTGTGGAATGGCGTGCACGGCACGGCCATGCCCGCCTGGCGCGACCACTCCGAACAGGACCTTGCGGCGCTCGCGGCGATCGTCAACAGCTTCGGACCGGGTCAGGATGCCGACGGCGTATTGCCGAGCATGCTCGAGGCTGGTGAATTCGTGTACCTGACGCATTGCGCCGAGTGTCACGGCGAAGACGGCGACGGCAACGGTTTCGCGGCAAGCGAACTGCCCATCATGCCGAGCGATTTCCGCGGTGAGCGCCCGACACTCGAAGAGAGCGTGCGGATATTGCGCAATGGCGTCGAGGGCACGTCGATGGCGCCGTGGACGGACCGGCTCAACGACGACGAGATCGTCGCCGTCTCGCATTTCATACGCCAGTTCTTTGCAACGGGCGGCACGGTCGGTGCGGACTGATGCTGACGACCGTCATTCTTGTCGGTTCGCTGCTGCTCGCGGTGGGATTTACCGTCGCCTGGCTGGTGAATCCCGGCTTCCGGAAGAAGATCGAGCGGCCCAAACACCTTTTTGCCGACCAGGTTCGGCAGTATGATGAGCGTAACAGGGAAGCCGATCGCGAGCCGGGAGCGGAGTAGAAAGATGCACGATCAGGACACCCAGCGTGGCGGAATGCAGACTGCAATGCTTGTCTCGGTGGCCATTGGCGCCGCACTGATTGCCGGCACCCTGGCGCTGCGGCTGCAGGACGATAGCGGCGCACAAGCCTATCCGCCGGAAGCGACCGAAGAATACGGCCGCCGTCTCCTGCGCGACACCGCTTTATATATCGGTCCGAATCAAGACGATCCTGGCAGGCGGTACTCCGGCACCAACATGGCGTGCGCGTCCTGTCACCTCGAGATCGGCACCAAGCCCGGCACTTTGTCCCTGCTGCCGAGCGCGCCGAATTATCCGCGCGATTCGGGTCGCGACGGCGGTGTTCGCGACCTGCGCGATCGCATCAACGGCTGCATGCAGCGAAGTATGAACGGCAAGGCTCTGCCCCGAGACAGCGTCGAGATGATGGCGATGGAGCGTTACATCCTCGGACTCAATGACCAGTACGAAGCAATGGGCGCCACCAACCGGCTGTCCGACGAACAACCGGGCTTCGTCGAACCGGACCGCGCTGCGAGCGTCGCGGCAGGCGCGATCGTTTACGAGAACCGTTGCCAGGTCTGTCACGGTGCAGACGGCCTCGGCCTGCTGGCAACCGCCGATCCGGCGCGCGGCTACCTGTTCCCGCCGCTCTGGGGCCCGGACAGCTTCAACAACGGCGCCGGGATGAACCGCGTCCTGACCGCGGCGCGTTTCATCAAGGCGCGGATGCCGCTCGGCCAGGCCGACCTGAGCGATGACGAGGCATTCGACGTCGCCGCCTATATCAATTCTCACCCGCGGCCTGAGAAGAGCAACCTTGAGGTCGACTACCCGGACCGGACGCGTAAACCGATCGACAGTCCCTACCCGCCTTACGCCGACGATTTCCCGCACGAGCAGCACAAGTACGGACCGTTCCGGCCGATACGCGAGTACTACGAGAACCTGCAAACGGCAGAATAAAAAAGGCCGGGCCGCACGATGAAGCGCGACCCGGCGGTCGTTTACTGATCCTACTGCTTGCGGTTCGACAATTCCGTGCCGTTGATCGGGATCATCAGGTGCGCGCTCGAGGTACCTTCCCGCATCATCCACGGCAATCCCCTGCCCTCGAGGGAGGCATCTCGCTGGCTCCCGGTCGGCATACCGATATCCGCCGCCATCGCGTTCGGCAGGCGCATGACCCACAGCAGCTTGAGACGATCGTCTTCCTCATACAGTCGATAGGCCATCGAACCGAGCGGCGCCTCAGGCAATTCGCCGGCCTCGCGAGCAGCGGCGACCGCCGCACCGACTTCCTGCATGGATTTGCCTTCTGCAAACAGCTTGGCCTGCATGTCCGCGACAGCCCCTTGCGAACGGTGGTAGCAGCGCGTGAAGCCCGTCTCCTCGCTCTTCGCCTGGCACTCGATCGCGTTTCGACCGGGGCGCAGCACCTGGCGATTGCCGTCTTCGTCGTAATCGATGACCGCCGCATACGGACGCAGGTCCTCCGGCAATGGCAGGGTCGCGTGCTCGATCGGGTCTGTCATCGCTTTGGTGTCACGCGCCATGGTTGCGCCGCCGGCATTGGAAATTTCAGTACCATTGATCGGGATCATCAGGTGGGCGCCGGGCGTGCCCTCGCGCATCATCCAGGGCAAGCCTTGCCCGGCGAGCGCATTGTCGCGCTGACTCAGCGTCGACATGCCCAGCTGATCGGACGTCGTATTGGGCAGCAGGACAACCCAGAGATACTGGATGCGGTCGTCATTGTCGTATGAACGATACAGCATGCTACCCGCCGGGAACGGCTCGACCTTGCCCTCCGCCTCGGCCTGGCCAAGCGCGGCCTGCAGTTCGCCGCCCGACAGTCCTGCAGCCGACAGTTTGGCGCTGTAGTCCCGTCGCGCAGCCGTCGAGGTCGGCCAACACCACGTAAAGCCGTTATCGTCGCGCGGCTGGCACTCGACATGATTGCTGGCTTCGCGCAGGTTGACCCTGTTGCCATCCTCGTCGTACTCATAAACCCCGGCGCCTGCCTTCAGGTCATCCGGCAACGGCGTCACCGCCTGCGCGATCTTGTCCTCGTCCGCTGTCGCCACGCCCCAGGACAGTGACGCCAATGCGACGACAATCAGTGATTTCAATTTATTCATCTTTCGTATCTCCTCTCGGACTCATCCCGCATACAGCAGGCTGTAGCCGTATTCCTGTGCGCGCGTCGTCGCGAACACGCCCGCGTGAACGAAACGACTGTTCGGTATCGCCGCGGCGACAAACTCTTCGTATATCTCCCTGGCATTACCGCCCGTCTGCTCGGCCACATATCGCGAATACCAGCCGGTCGCGGCGTTGCAAAGCGCGAAGGTCACGCCGCGTCCCAGCATCTTTCCGATCGTGTCGCCGCCGTGGTCGAGATCAGGCCGGTCGAGATGTGCCGGATTGACCTCGAAAGGTTCGCCGGTCGCGTAGTCGCTGAGACTCATCGCGCCGGAGAATATCTTGCCGTACTTCTCCCAGATCGAGTCCTCGTAGCCGAGCGCGGTTGCGTAATGCCGCCAGCAAATCACCATGGCGTAGTCGCTGTCTGCGCCATCATCCACGTTGGCGTTGGCGGTCAGGATATTATTGGCATAGTGCAGGGCCTCCATGCCGCCGATACCATAAGAGGTGTCTATCCAGACACGATGATGGCCCTCCAGCGCATCCATCCAGGCGTCACCTTCATGATGTCGCGCCGGACTGAATCCGGTTTCCTGCGCATGGGCTGAGCTCGCGCCCGCAACGGCGCCTGCCGCGGCTGCTCCCATGCCCGTCAAAATGGAACGACGGACTTTGAAGTCCATGTGTTTCTGCTTCAATGGATTTCCCCCGGGGCACCGGTCGGTGCCTGTAGTTCCTGCTTGTGCGGTCATTAAACGACAGCGCGCCGCGCGCCGTCAATGACAACGGCCGCGGCTTTTTAACGTTAAAAATCAATACGCGGCAGCATAGCAATCGCGCCGCGGATCGGCGGCCGCAATGCGATTACCGGTTTTCGGATCGAGCATCACCGCCGTGGCGCAGCCGGAGATCCGGAATGGCGGCAACACCCGCACCTCGTGACCGCGGTTGCGCAGCTCGTCGACTACCGCGTTACCAACATTGCTTTCGATGTTGATCCGGTTGAAGCCCGTTTCGTGGGGCCAGAACGATGCGTAAAAATGCAGCGTCTGCACGCGCGGCCACTCGATCGCCTGGTGCAGGTTCGGATACCAGTCGTCCTCGAACTCGAGGATATTCAACAGCGTCTGCAGGATCGTCTGCTCCTGGTTGTCACCACCCGGCGTCCCGATCGCCAGTACCGGTTCGCCGTCCTTGAAAACGATACTCGGCGTCAGCGTGTACCTGGGGCGGGACCAGGGTCGGAGCTGCGCCGCCCGTCGCTTGTCGAGCCAGAACTGTTCTCCCCTGACGCTCATGCCGATGCCGGTGGTGCCGAGAACGACGGCGCCGCCGATCCAGCCGCCGCTCGGCGTGCTGTCGAAGACGTTGCCGTCCTCATCGATGATGGCGATATGCGAGGTGTCTTTGAGCGATTGCGGATGATCGGACGCGGCCATCGCCAGCGGCGCCTCCGGGTCCGGGTCCCCCGCCTTCCAGTACGACCACTCGTTGACGCTGTTATCGAAAGGCAACGGATCACCGGCTACGAAGTCGGTCTGCGAGCGCCGCATGCTGATCTCGCGCATCCTTGCCCGCGCATACTCCTTGGACAGCAGCCCTTCTGCGGGTACGTCGACGAAGTCCTGGTCCGCGTAGTAGGAATCGCGATCCGCATAGGCGAGCTTCATTGCCTCGACCAGGACATGCACGTAGTCCGGACTGTTATGCCCCATCGACTTGAGATCGTAGTTCTCGAGAATATTGAGCGTCTGCAGCAACATCGGCCCCTGGCTGTTGAACGGCTGCTTGTAGACGTCGTAACCGCGGTAACTGGTCGCCACCGGCGCTTCGATGCGCGCAAAAAACTCGGCAAAATCGCCGATCGTGTACGGGGCCCCGTTGTCGTTCAGGAAAGCGACCATCTCCTCGGCGATGTCGCCTTTATAAAACCGGTCGCGCGCCGCGATGATCCCGCCGACACGACCTGCCGACCTTGCCGCCGCACGCTCGGCGGCAACCATCCTGCGAAACGTGCGCGCCATGTCGGGAAAGCGGATGGTCTCGCCGGCTTCGTAGAAAGAACCATCGGGCTTCAGCCACATCAGCTGGTTGAACGGCCACTGCCGGATGAAGTCTATTTCGCGCCGGATCGAATCTGCCGTCCGCGTGCGTAACGGGAATCCTTCCTCCGCGTATTCGATTGCGCGCTTTGCGACCTGCTCGAAACTCATCGTGCCCCAACGCTCGAGGACCGTCAGCGCGCCATGAAACGCGCCCGGGATGACCGAGGGATCGAGACCTTTGCCCTCCAGCGTGCGTCCGTCGCGCAGGTAGTCGTCGATAGCGGCGGCGCCCGGCGCCCAGCCCTGTCCGGTCACCGACACGACTTCGCCCTCGGCCGCCGGGTAGACGAGAATGAGCGCTTCGCCGCCGATGCCGTACAGGTCCTGCTCGACCACCCCACCAACCAGCAGGGCAGCGACGCCCGCGTCGAAGGCATTGCCGCCCTGCTGCAGGATCTCCATCGCCGCCGCTGTGGTCAGCGGATGGCCGGCCGAGACACCGGCATTGCGTCCGCTGACCGGCGGCCGCAACGGGCCTGCCGGGAAGTCTGAAGCCGACGGCGACAAAGCAGGCGCAGGCGCCTCTACCGTCGATACGGCGCAGGAAACGGAAAACAGGCAGGCGGCGAGGCACAGCGACAATTGGCGGGTGACGGTCATTGGCTTCCCGTTGGCATTCAGCATTAAGGATCGATGCTGCAATGTAACGTGCCGACCGCATCCGATCCAGACGTCTGCCTGCTGACCGCTAACGACAAATTATGCTAAGTCGCCGATTTGCGTGACATTTTCGCGACGAACGCACGATGATCTTGGTATCATGCGTCCTGTTTTCCCAGAAGATCCGGCCAAGGAAACATTCGGCCCGGTAGCAGCTGCGCAACGCAGGTCGGCAGCCCTGATACCCGGTGCGTCCCTGACATGAGCTTGTTTAATGAACTGAAGCGCCGGAATGTATTCCGGGTCGGTATTGCCTATGCGATCGCAACCTGGGTGCTGCTGCAGATCGTCGATGTCATCGCGCCACTGCTTGCCCTCCCCGAATGGGCACCGCGACTGATCTTCGTCATCCTCGCTGTCGGCTTTTTCCCGGCGCTGATCTTCGCCTGGGCATTCGAACTGACCCCGGAGGGACTCAAGCGGGAGCGGGACGTCGATCGCAGTCAGTCGATCACGGCGGACACGGGACGCAAGCTGGACTTCGTCATCATCGGCGTGCTGGCCATTGCCGTCGTGCTGCTGGTCGCCGATCGCTTTTGGCAAGGGGAACCGGAGGTAGTCGCGACGACAGGCGGCCAGTCGATCGCGGTCCTGCCATTCGTCAACATGAGCTCTGATGCCGAGCAGGAATATTTCTCCGACGGCATCACCGAGGAGATCCTCAATTCGCTCGCCGCCGTCAAGGAACTCAAGGTTGCCGGGCGCACCTCGTCGTTTGCATTCAAGGGCCAGAACGAGGACCTGCGCAGGATCGGCGACACGCTCGGCGTCGACCACATCCTGGAGGGGTCGGTGCGCAAGGCGGGCGCGACCGTGCGCATCACGGCGCAGCTGATCCACGTCGACGACGGCTTCCACATGTGGTCGGAGACCTACGACCGGGAACTCACCGACGTGTTCGCGATCCAGGAGGAGATCGCCTCGGAGATCCTGGGCCAGCTGCGCGCGAACCTGCTCGACGAAGAGGTTGAGGCTTTCGAATCACAGCGGACCGACCCTGAAGTCTACGACCTGTACCTGCTGGCCCGGCAGCGCATCTATGCGCGGACCCGACAGACGATTCAAAGCGCCGTCGACCTGCTCGACCAGGCGATCGAAAAAGACCCCGGCTATGCGCCCGCGTATGCGCAACGGGGCATCGCGGCCATGATGTTGTCGGATCGCTCGTACGGCACGATTCCCGACGCCGAGGCGCTGCGCCAGGGCAAGCGATTCGTCGACCGCGCCATCGAGCTTGACGAGAACCTGGCCGAGGGCTGGGCCGGGCTGGGCCTCTATTACGCGAATCGGCCGTCGGAACACGCGCTGGGCGTGGAGGCCTTGACCAGGGCGCTGGCACTGAACCCGAACCTGATCGACGCCAGCAACTGGCTTTACATCGCGCTCTCCGCCATGGGCGATATGTCCGCGCAAATGCAGCTGATCGAGGACATGCTCGAGCGGGATCCGCTGTACCGTCCAGCCGTCGGTAACGGCGTGCAGGTGTTCAACAACTTCGGCATGCCGGACAGGGCGCAGGCGCTGCTCGACCAGTTTGCCGCCTTCGACCCCAACGACCCCCAGCTGCTGCAGTCAAGGGCATTCCACC
>JABAOE010002826.1_pt2 | contig 13026 bp, 8 predicted proteins | sample 7062141 | NCBI WGS metagenome assembly JABAOE01 (sample SAMN14538627, study PRJNA623070) | marine sediment metagenome | biome: marine biome [ENVO:00000428]; feature: marine pelagic biome [ENVO:01000023]; material: deep marine sediment [ENVO:00002113] | place: India: Gulf of Khambhat ... | reverse complement strand
GCGACGGCATACGCAAAGGCCGGAAACAAGACCAGGTAGATGCGGAAGAAGTTGGACGACATGCCGCCGTCCAGGACGAGAAAGTAGAACAGCGTCCCTGCCACGGTGACGAGGACCCAGATCCGACGGCAGGCGAGGGCGCTCAAGCCTCCCAGCACGACGAATACAACGAGCCACCAGGACCGGGTCCACTCCGGAGACGGCACCACGATCTCGTGGAGCCGGCGCAGGCCCTCGTTGACCGCCGGGTGGAGCTGGACGATCAAGGTCGAGAGCGGTGTGAAGTCGGCACTGCGCGTGGCCAGGCCGTCCCAGGTGAAGACCCATTCGTGCGCCGAGACGATCGCGTGGTTCCTCCACCACGTCAACGCCAACGGGATCGCTACGCCCAGACCGAACGCCGCCCCTCGCGCAGGTGTCCGCAGTCCCGGAACGAACATCGGCGCGACGAACAGGAAATTCATTCGGGCGATCAGTGCGCCGCCGTACACCAGACCGGCAAGGCCGACCCAGATCAATTTCGGTCGGGCGACAAGAAGCCACAGACTCCCGAGCGTCAACACCAGCGCGAATGCTTCCGGGCCATGGTGGCAGGTGAAGCGGACGGCCGGACCGCACAGGGCCAGCACGATTGCCGCGACGAGCGCGATCCTGCGACTCTCCGCAGAACGGACGAACCCGTAGAACATCGGTACGGCAAGCGCCGACAAAAGTGTCGCGACCCAGCTCGGTTCGACGAACTCGGGAAACGCCGCGGCAAGCAGGTGCCAGACCGGGCTGTACCAGAGGTACGGTTGGCCGTCGAACAACGTGAAGCCGAGCCCGGCGCGGAGGTTGTCGACAAGTTGAAGGTGCCGCCACGGGTCGTACGGTGCCTCGTCCAGCGCCGCCCAATAGATGAACCGGGGGATGCAACCCGCCAGGAAGACTAGCCCCGCGAGACGGGTATCGGTCCGTTCCCAGGAGGAGCCGCCGGATCCCGTCGTCACTCTCGCCCCTCCAGACGCGCGGCCTCGGCGCGGGCTGCCGCGGCCCCCGTCGCGTCCCCGGCCAGTTCGCGCACCTCGCCCAGCTCGCGCCACAGGCGTGGGCGCTTCGGCCGCAGCGCGACGGCCTCTTCGAGCGCCTCCAGCGCGTCGCCGACACGGCCGAGGCTGGCATGCGCCGACGCCAGGTCGCGGAGGGCGGTGATGTTCCAGCGGTTGAGCTCGAGCGCACGTTCGAGCGAGTCGACCGCGGTCAACGGTTGGCGTGCCGTCAACAGGGTGTGCCCCAGCTCGTAGTGGGCCCAGTCCGAGAGCGGCGCCAGGGAAACCAGCTTGCGGTACGCCGAGAGCGCTTCGTCGAGCCGGCCCGCCCGCCGGGCGGCACCGCCGAGACAGCGCAAGGCCAGGCCGTTCGCGTCGCACCCGGCGACGGCGGCGCGCAACGCCGACAGCGCTCCCTCCGGATCCTGGTTCATCGTCGCGCAACCGCGCACCGTGGAAACGAACACCGCGTGCGCACCGGAGGTGAGGATCTCGCCCATCGGGACGGGCTTGAACCGCTCGTACTCGGGCCCGCCCATGCCGGCGGAGGTGCGGCCCAGAGCGACTTCAAACGCCGCCTCGATTCGCTCGCCCGACCACAAAGGCGCACGCACGGCCGTGGTCACGGCTTCGACGTGCCGGCGCATCTCTTCGCTCTCGAGCTTCGTGTCGTCTCCCAGGAGGTAGGATACGTAGCCGGGCGGGATGTTTCGAAGGAAATGACCGATCCGTCTTGGGGTAGCAGGCTCCCGGCCTTCGAGGTTGCGGTACCAGTCGAGGTAGAGCTGGTCCTCACGAACCGCGGGCAAGCGAGCCAAAACGGGATCGGCCAAGGCGTTGTAGTCGAGGATATGCACCGACGGCCCGACCTCGTGGCCGTAGAAACCGACCGCGCCGGCGATGAGAAGCGGGAAGCCGCACTCCCGCGCGGTCGTGGCTTCCAGCCACTTGTCGTCACGTGGCAAGGCAGTCTGTGCCTCGTTCCACAGTCCCGAGTTGCGGAAATAGTAGGCGCGCTCATCCGCGATCCCGTAACGGTCGATGAGGCTCTCTCTCGCGCGTCCGTAGTCCGGACCGCTGAGCAGCGGCGGGCCGGCGGACAGCAGGCCGAGGATGACGACACCTGCCGCGCCCGCCACGGTCCGCGCCGACTGCAGGCTTGCGGCCTCGCGAACGAGGATGACGACGGCCAGGACGAACGGCGCGCTGAGGAAGCGTCCGTTCATGAAATCCCCGCCGATCCAGAGAACGTACAGGAGATGGAGGAGGATTCCGCCGGCGATCGGAAGGTGACGACGATGCCAGGTCGCTAGGGCCAGGGCCGCGACGACGGTCAACAGGGTCAGGGGATCCTCCCTCAACGACGCGACGAGGTAGCGCAGGCCGAGTCCGAGCATCTCCGCGAGACCCGTCCCGGCGCCGAGTTTCGCCAGGGCCGTGTTGGGGAACGGGGATCCGAAATAGACGGTTGCGAAGGCGTACCACGCCCCACCCAGCAGGATCCCGGGCGCGAGCGGTCGCACGCTTCGGCGCAGCCCGGTACCCCGAACGCGCAGCGCAAGCGCCGGCAGAACCAGGAGCAGTGCATCGAGCCGGTTGACGACGAGCAGCCCCGCGAGCAAACCCTGGAGCCGCAGGACGCCCTCCGACTCGTCCGCCGTCCAGCCCACGACGAAGAACAGGATCACGAGCAGGTGGGTGAGCGGGTTCTCCAGGCCCGACGTCGAGTAGTCCACGAACGCCTTGGACGACACGACGAGGGCGGTCGCCAGGATCGTCGCTTGAAGAGTCGTCGCGACCCGGCCGAAAAGGGCCCACGCCGCGCCGAGCGATACACCGACACACAGCGCAAGCGACGTGTAGTAGATCTCCCCGCTCAGCGCCCTGAAGGGGATGTGCAACAGCAGCCACAGCGGGTGGGTGAAGACCTGCACGCGATCCGCCACGTTCCAGCGTAGGCCATAGCCGCCGACCACGTTCTCGATCACACGGAACGAGATGAACGCGTCGTCGCAGAGCCACGCAGTGCGCACCAGCACCCAGCCGAAGACGATCAGCCCGCCCGCGCGTACCCAGCGATGTGCCCGCCGCCGATCCACGACCGAAAGTCTACCGGGCGTCGGCCCGGTGTCCTCACCGGGTGCCACTTTGGCACCATCTGGATGACGCAGGCCAGCGCGACTCGGGCCAAAATAAAGGACTTCCAGCCCGCGAAGGTTCGGCCCCGATCTTGCACCCGATTTGCGGCATGAACGAACACGAACAGGACCTGCTCGCCGACCCCGGTAGCGACCGGATCCCCCGCGACGTCGACCTGACCGCGCTGTACCTGCGCGAAGTCGGCGCGACCCCCTTGCTCGACCGAGAGAAAGAGGTCGTTCTCGCCAGTCAGCTACAGCAAGCCCGCGACGATTTTCGCAAGGCTGCGCTCAAGCTGCCCAAGGAGCCGCGCACGCTGGCCTTCGAAAGCGCGGGTCTCAAGGTCAAACAACGGGAGCCGTGGTTGCTGCAACAGGTCGTCGCCTGCTGGGACACGCTTCAAGGCCTGGCGCGGGAGAACCCTACGCTCAGGAAGAACGCAGCGTTTCAGGATCTCGGTCGCGCCAAACGTCGCCTGGACAGCAGCCGTGACGCGATGATCGAGGCCAACCTGCGCCTCGTCGCCCACGTCGCCAAGAAGTTCTGCAACCAGGGCCTGCCGTACATGGACCTGGTCCAGGAGGGCAACATCGGCCTGATGAAGGCCGTGGAGAAGTTCGAGTACGAGCGCGGCTACAAGTTCTCGACCTACGCCTACTGGTGGATCAAGCAGGCGATCACGCGCGCGATCGCCGACAAGTCCCGGACCATCCGGATTCCCGTCCATCTGCTCGAGAAGGTGCGCAAGGTGCAGCGCGTGTCGCGCGAGTTGGAAGAAGAGCTCGGTCGCGAGCCCAACGTTCAGGAGATCTCGGAGAAGGCGCAGCTCCCGATCAAGGCGGTCGCCGAGATCCTGGGCTCGAACGACGAGGAATGACCAGCCTGTAGATGCGGATCGACATCCCCCCGGGCCGGGCGTAGCATTACTAATGCCATGGTCAGGTCCTCCGCCCTCGTGATGGTGCTTCTGGCGCTGGCGAGCCCGACGGCGGGAGTCGCCGACGAACAGAGGGTACGAACCGATCTGTCGGAGGAAGCCCACGCCCGATTGTTTGTCGTTCCTGTCCGCATCCAGCCCAAGAAGGGGAACAAGCCCAGCGAGTGCGCCGAGCTCGGCCCTCAGGACCTCGGGCTTCGCGTGCGCAAACGCGCACTGAGCGGCCAAGCCTTGCGTGAGCTTCTCGACAAGGGGGCGATCACGCTCGACCGCCGCCCGCGGCCCATGCTCCACGCCGTCGTCGTCGATACCAGCGGGAGCATGAGCCTCGATCTGCCGCAGGCCAAAGCGGCCGCGTCCGGCTACTTCGAGCGAAACCTCGGCGACCTGGACAAGGCCATGGTCGTCAGCTTCGACGACAGCGTCACGCTGCGACAACGTATCACCGCTCAGAAGCCGAAACTACTCGCCGCCGTGAGCGATCTCGAGGTCGCCGGTCAGACATCGCTGTTCGATGCGCTCGTCCACACGATCCGCGAGCTGGATACGTATCGCGGTCGACCCGTCATCGTGCTGATCTCAGACGGCCAGGACAACGCCAGCTTCTACGACGCGGAGGACGTGATCGAAGAGCTGGAGCAGCGTTCCGACCTGACCGTGTTCGCGATCGGCATCGGCCAGCGATCCGAGAGGGTACGCGAGATGTTGCGCCGGATTGCTTCGAGCACGTTCGGGACCTATTTCGACGTGGCCCGTGCCGACGAGCTCGGCGCGGTGTTCCACAAGATTCGCGAGATCTTGGAGGCCGAGGCGACCCTCTCCATCGTCGATCCCGATCCGAACGCGGGACCCGGGGAAGTCCAGGTCAAGTCAAAGAAGGGCGCCTGCGAGGTGCTCGTCCTGGGCGCGTCGCAACAGACCCACGAGGAGAAGATCGCCCGCACACCGATCACCGTCCCTGCGCCCCCGTTACCGATGAGCTTCAAGAAGTTCCTGAGCTACTCCCACCGGAAGGTCCTCGCCGACGGAACCCTCGTGCGCAGCAACACCGATTGCTTCGGCGACGACCGGTCGATGGCCCGGCGGCTGTCCGAATGGGAGTTCGAGGTCACGCCGCAGCGGATCCGCGGCTGCGCGCCGGATATCGCAATGGCCCACGGATATCTCTACGACCCCGATCCCGATGCCGATCCGGCTGTGACGCGAAACGAATCCGTTCAGGTCAAGGTGCGGTCATTCGATTTCGAGGTTCCGTCGTTCGAGTCCCTCGAGGAAGATCCCATCCATCTCATCGACGCGATCTTGGCGTCGATCCCCGACGACATCGCGGTGGACGCCACGGGGCCGGTCGATCGCGCAACGCTCTCGCGGTGGTTGACGGACACCCCCATCTTGGTTCACGGCACCACGTTCCTCGAGATGCGCCCTCGTTTGGCGCAGGCGCTGGTTTCGCATCCGGCCTACGGTGACTGGGCGATGGGGCGCCTCGGCGAGTGGATCGAGCAGGATATCCACGACCTGGAAGCCCGCTATCGCCAGCTCTTTCCGGGGTATTCGGACGAGACGGTTCGCGCGGCGGCGCAGAGCTCCGACGACGCCGTGGCCATCCGCGCGCGACTGAAGGCACCTACCGAAGTCGACCTGCAACCGTTCCTGGCCGCCTGGCTCGGCGACATCGAATCGCACACCCTTTTCGCGCGCTGGGAACGCGAGGCCGTTCGGCGTCGCCTCGCGGGGAACGAGCCGGACGCGTCCACCCGGAGCTTCCTGAGGGACTGGCGTCGGCTTCGCCGGCTGCTCGCGCGGCCGTCAACAACGCGAATCATTGCGCCACTGGTGTTGATGTACGAGTCGGATTGCGACTGCGTCGGTTTCTATCGCATCGTCCTGCCACGTCCCGGCTTCATCCGCGCCCGCATGCAGGAACGTAGCGTCTTCTTCCAGGCGCCGCTGCTCGACCTTCCCCCCAAGATGCCGTTCGGCTACGCCATGGTCGGCGCCCTGCAGGAGCAGCTCCCCGAGGTTCTGGTGTCGCTGCGCGACGGCGGCTACCGGCTCGATTCGATCGGCTACGAGTTGCTGGGCCCGACCGAGTTTCACGACCCGGAGCGGGCGTTTTCGGAGACTCGTGTGTACCTCGACCTGGTCGGGCCCGATGTCGACGGCACGGACGAGCCACGCCGCGTCAACCTCGTCACGGATCTTCACCTCTCGATGCCGGCAGATGCGGAAGATCTGGGGGCCGCGGGGAAGCCGGGCCGCCGCCCGAGGTGGCTGATCGACGCCGTGAAGGTCGACGTGCGGAACGATCCCGAAATCAAACGGCAGCTCAGGCAACTCGACAAGGCCTTGGCCGGCTACGAATTGCTGCGGGGATCCGCGTCCCGCTCGATCACCGACTTGTCACCAAAACTTCCAGCGCGGCACGACGTTGGATTCGAAGGTGAAGGGCTGCTCGGCGCCCGGGCGAACGGTCACGCGGACCCAGCCGACCAGCGGTGATCCCGGAACCTGCAATCGTGTGAAGTTTTCGAGTCGTCGGCCCGTCGTGCGGTGGCTCAGCGGTCGATCGACGGTGTACTCGTGGTTGTCCCCGTGGACGACGAGCACCGGCTTGCCGAAGTCCTCGACCTCCGTCTCCAGGATTTCGAGGAACGGCTCGTAGGTTCGGCGGTAGCGGTCGGTCGGGGGCCTGTCGAAGTTCAGGTTGGCGTGGAACGCCAGGACGACGGCACGGGCCTCGGCCTCCCTCGCGACGTGAAACGTTTCCCGCATCCATTCCACCGCCGCCGCGGTACGCTCCGCCGAGGCCTCGTCGTTCTTCGTGGTGCGTCCGTCGAAGTGCGCCAGCCCGTTCCAACCGCCGACGAGGTGGACGGTGGCGAAGATGAGACCGGAAAGCTCCCAGCGGGCGTTCTCGACGTAGCTGCCGAATCGCTCGTCCGAGGCCTGGCTTTCGAGCGCCAGCGGGTTGGCGCCCAGGCTGGTTCGCGGGTCGTCGAAGAAGATCTCGCGCAGCCGGTCGAGTCGTTCCAGCGGGGCATACCCGCCCGAGCCGGGCTCCCAGCAATCGGACCACTCGTTGTCTCCGGGCGTGAAGATCACGGGGTGGCGTAACGCGTTGTACCAGCCCAGGCTCCGCCGGTAGCGCTCGTCGTCGCACGGTCTCCAGAAGATGTCCCCGACCTGGATCACCATGCTCAGGTCGTTGGCATCCAGTTCCTGCAGCACCAGCCCGTACTGCAGATCTTCCCAGAAGTAGTACGGGGCGTCGCCCAGGACCGCGAACGAGAAGGTCCCCGGCGGGTTGGGTTGGGGCTTCGCCGGGCCGCGTGTGGCCAGGACCAACGCCACGACCGCCAGGACCGCGACGCCTACCCCGATCGGGTACCTGCGCTTCACCGCCGTCTACTGGCCGACCTGGATGAACGCTCGAACGTCGCTCATCAGTCGGATGAGCGACGGCTGGTGGATGTACATCATGTGCCCCGACCTGTAGTACGCGTAGGTGATCCTCTCGGGCACCACGCCGTTGCGCATGAAGCTCATCTCCGCGTCGAAGAACGGCGTCGCGAAGTCGTAATACCCGGCGGCGTTGAAGACCCGCAGTGCACTGTTCTGGCGCATCGCGGTCCCGATGTAGGGCGCGACGTTGACGTTGAAGGAGCGGAATCCCGTGCTCGAGAGGTCCCAGTTCCAGTTCCGGCCGACCCTGCCGAAGATCCGGTACTGGCGTTCGATCTCGACGCCGAGATCGCTCGAAAGGTAGTGGTTGATCGCCGCCGTGTACGCGCCGTCGATGCCGTAGAACGACGGATCGGACTCTGGCGTCTCACCCGCGTCGTCCATGTCCCGGCCCGTGAACCGTCCGTCGAGCCGGCCGACGACGAGGCCCTCGTCGCGGAGCAGCTCCTTGTAGAAGCGTCGGTCGGTGATTCGAAGGTCGCTCAGCCGGAAGTAGTCCTCGCTGATCCCGGTGAAGTAAGACAAGCGCTTCCGGATCCGCGCTCTCTCGTCGTCGGGAAGCGTGTTGCCGCGCAGGAGTGCGGGCGCGTACTCCTCGACGGCGAACTCCCGGGCCTCCTCGAGGAACGCCTTCAGGTCCGCCGGCGGAGGGTCGACCTTCCCGTGATACGCGGCCGTGGCGGCCATCGTCGGCAGGTACGTGATGTAGCCCAGCTCGTTCCCGGTCTGGAACCCCGAAGTGTAGAAGTCCATCACCGTCGAGATCAGGATCAAGCCGTTCACCGCGACGTCGTCGAAGCGGCCCTCGAGCTCGTGGATCACGGCCGCCGATCGCGTGGTCCCGTAGCTTTCCCCGCCGATGTACTTCGGCGAGGCCCAGCGCTTGTTCGTCGTGATCCAGGAGCGAATGAACTCGGCGACGGACTGAGCGTCCTCGCTCACGCCCCAGAACTCCTTGCCCTCGTGCTCGCCGAGTGGACGGCTGTACCCGGTCCCGACAGGATCGACGAAGACGAGGTCCGTGACGTCGAGGATCGTGAGCGGGTTGTCCTCCATCAGGAACGGTGGTGCGCCGTCGTCCTTCGCGTCGCTGGGGACCACGACGCGCTTCGGTCCGAATGCACCCATGTGCAGCCATACCGACGAGGAGCCCGGGCCGCCGTTCCACAGGAACGTCACCGGGCGTTTCGTCGGGTCCGTGACGCCGTCCTGGACGTAGGCGATCGAAAAAATACTCGCCTTCGGCTTGCCGTCCTCGTCCTTCAGGTAGGTTTCGCCCGCCGTCGCGATGTACTTCACCATCGCGCCGCCGAACTTCCCGCTGTGCGATGTCGTGAACACCTGCGCCGGTGGGATCTCCGCCGGTTTCTCCGCCGAGGCCGGCTTGTCGGCGAGCGCTGGAGCGGCGCAGAAGATTGTCAGGAAGCAGACGCAAAGCGACGAGCGTATTGCCATGGATGTACCTCTCGACGGAATCCGAACCGGAGGGCCATCCTACTCCAATCCGACGTGCGCTAGGTGATTTCGGGAGAGACCGGGTATTCCTCACGTGTCAGCGCGGCACGGACGCAAGCGACGAGCGACACGCAACCCCAGGAGAGACCGAGCACGACGCCCCCGGCGATGATGCCTCGCCAGGGTTGTCCGATTTGACGGATCAAAAGGACGAGAAGCACGATCGCGGAGGTCAGCCCGTACGCGACCACCAACGTTCGTCGATTGGCGTGAAAGAACCCCATCGCGAACAGCGGCGCGAACAGGGACCGTACGAGGTTCGGCCGGTCACGCAGGTAGCGGACCCGGGCGGCCGTTCGCGGCGAGAACGACCGCTGAAAACCGCGGTACCCCTCCGCGTAAGCCATGAACACCATGAACACGGCCGTCGCGGTCCACTGCGTGGCGGTGAGCCCGGTTTCGTACGCGGACACCGCTCTCGGGAAAATGCGGGCGATCGCCATCGAGATCATGCCGATGACACCCGCCGCGCCCCAGATCGCGCCCAATCGACCTGTCCAACTCATGCGATCGCGGATTGTAGAGCAGCCGGCGAGTCGACGCTCGTGGCGACAAGGGAGCCTCCTCGGAGGGGCCGCGGCGGCCGCCGCGAACTCCCTCGCCGGATCGTTCTCGCCGAGGATCGGGTCGCCCTGGGCGGCCGGCTCGGCACCGCCGAGATCGGGCAAGGGGACGTCGGGTCGCGCATCCGAGCAGGCGAACGCTAGCAAACCGAGGCCCACAACGGAAAGACGACGCATCGCGCAAGCTTGGCCGCACCACGGCACACTTCAAACCACGCGGACGCCATTGACGGCCGCACGCGCCGGTGGGATCATCGCCGTCCGGAGTTCCCGCTTCCGCGCCGCGAGGTGGATCGTTGTCCGCACCACACACCTACGACGAAACCAAGATCAAGACCCTCAGTTCGCTCGAGCACATCCGCAAGCGAACCGGCATGTACATCGGCCGCATCGGCGACGGCCGTCAGTACGACGACGGCATCTACATCCTGCTCAAGGAGGTCGTCGACAACGCGATCGACGAGTTCATCATGGGCTACGGGAAGAAGGTGACCGTCGACATCGACCGGAAGCGCGTCACGGTTCGGGACCACGGGCGTGGGATCCCGCTCGGCAAGGTCGTCGATTGCGTCTCGCGAATCAACACGGGAGCAAAATACAACAACGAGGTGTTCCAGTTCAGCGTCGGCCTCAACGGGATCGGGACCAAGGCCGTCAACGCCCTGTCGGAGCAGTTCCTCGTCCGCAGCGTACGTGACGGCAAGTATGCCGAGGCCCGCTTCATCCGCGGCGAGCTGAAGAAACAGAAAAAGGGCAAAAGCGCCGAGCCGGACGGAACGTTCGTCGAGTTCGTCCCGGACTCCGAGATCTTCGGGGACGTCGACTACGACGACGATCACGTCAAGCACCGGATCCGCCTGTATACGTACCTGAACGCCGGCCTGACGGTGGGCCTCAACGGAAAGAAGTTCGTCTCCGAGGGAGGACTGCTCGACCTGGTCCGCGAGGACACGAAGGGGGAGGCGGCCTACCCACCGCTCCACGTGCGCGCCAAAACGATGGAACTCGCGTTCACCCACACGACCCGCTTCAGCGAGAACTACTTTTCCTTCGTCAACGGTCAGTACACGACCGACGGCGGGACGCACCAGAGCGCCTTCCGCGAGGGGCTGCTCAAGGCGGTCAACGATTTCTCGAAGAAGAAGTTCGACGGCGAGGACGTCCGCGACGGGATCGTCGGGGCGATCGCGATCCGCCTCGAGGAGCCGGTGTTCGAGTCCCAGACGAAGAACAAGCTCGGCAACCCCGAGATCCGCAGCCGGCTCGTGGCCGAGGTGCGCGAGGCGGCGGTCGACCTGTTGCACAAGAGCCCCGACTCGGCGGACAAGCTCATCCGCAAGGTCGAGGAGACGCAGAGGATCCGGAAGGAATTGCAGGCCGTCAAGAAACTGGCGCGAGAAAAAGCACGCGCCACATCCATTCGCGTGCCGCAGCTCAAAGACTGCAAGTACCACCGCACGGACCGCAAGAAGAAAAAAGACTCGATGCTGTTCGTCACGGAAGGCCAGTCGGCTGCAGGCTCGATCGTCAGTTGCCGGGATGTGCTGACCCAGGCGATCTTCGCCCTCAAGGGCAAGCCGCTCAACGTCTGCGACCTCAACCGCGACGCCATCTACAAGAACGACGAGCTCTACAACCTGATGCGTAGCCTGGACATCGAGAGCGATGTCGACAACCTGCGCTACGACCACGTGATCCTGGCGACCGATGCGGATGTGGACGGCCTGCACATTCGCAACCTGTTGATGACGTTCTTCCTGCGCTTCTTCGAGCCGCTGGTGCTCAAGGGGCACCTGCAGATCCTGGAAACACCGCTGTTCCGGGTTCGTAACAAGAAGAAGACGCTGTACTGCTACACCGAGGGGGAGCGGGACGCCGCGATCAAGACGATCGGACGCGGCGCCGAGATTACCCGATTCAAGGGGCTCGGCGAGATCTCGCCGCACGAGTTCAAGCGCTTCATCGGCCCCGATATGCGCCTGTCACCCGTCGAAGTCGACAACCACAGCGTCGTACCTCAGATGCTGCGCTTCTACATGGGTAAAAACACGCCGGAGCGCCGCAGCTACATCATGGATCACCTGGTCGTGGGACCCGAACTGTGAGCGAGCATCAGCAGGATCTCTTCGGTAGCGAAGACGGGACACCGCCGTTGGACGACGGGGGACACCTGCGCCGCCTGATCGACGACAACTTCATCCAGTACGCCTCGTACGTGATCCGCGATCGCGCGATCCCCGACCTGGTCGACGGTCTGAAGCCCGTTCAACGCCGCATCCTCTACTCGCTCAAGGAGAACGACGACGGCAAGTTCATCAAGGTTGCGAACATCGTCGGTCACACGATGCAGTACCACCCCCACGGCGACGCCAGCATCGGCGACGCGCTGATCAACCTGACCAGGAAGGAATACCTGATCGAAGGACAGGGGAACTTCGGCAACCTGTTGACCGGGGATCCGGCGGCCGCGCCGCGTTACATCGAATGTCGGCTGACCGAGCTGGCCCGCGACAACCTGTTCAACGACGAACTCACCAAGTTCGTCCCGAGTTATGACGGGCGGCGGAAGGAGCCGGTGTCGTTACCGGCCAAGCTTCCGCTGTTGTTGATGTTGGGGGCCGAGGGGATCGCGGTCGGGCTGTCCACCCGGATCCTCCCGCACAATTTCATCGAGCTGCTGCAAGCGCAAATTTCGATCCTGGACAAAAAAAAGTTCCGGATACTCCCCGATTTCCAGCAGGGCGGGTTGATGGACGCGACGGAGTACGCTGCCGGCCAGGGCCGCGTCCGCGTCCGTTCGAAGATCGACGTGACCGGACCTCGGCGGCTGACGATCCGTTCGGTCGCTCCGGGTGTGACCACCGACTCGCTGATCGCTTCGATCGAGGCGGCGGCCAAGAAGAAGAGCCTCAAGATCCGCGCGATCAACGACTACACGGCCGAGGCGGTCGAGATCGAGATTACGCTGGGTCAGGAGCAGGACCCGGAAAAAATGAAGCAGGCGCTGTACGCCTACACTTCCTGCGAGGTCGCGTTGTCCAGTCGTGTGGTCACGATCGACAGCGATCGGCCGGTCGAGATGGACGTCGACGCGGTGCTGCGCGCCAACACCAAGAATCTGCTCAAGACGCTCAAGCGAGAGCTCGAAGCCCAACGGCGCGGCCTGCTCGACAAGCTGCACCAGCTGACGCTCGTCCAGATCTTCGTCGAACACCGCATCTACAAACGCATCGAGGAGTGCAAGAGCTACCCCGACGTGCAGAAGGCCGTGCTCGACGGGGTCAACGAACATCGAAAGCTGTTGCGGCGCGACGTTACGGGAAACGACGTCGAGATGCTGCTGGCGGTCAAGATCAAGCGCATCTCGCGCTACGACATG
>JABAOE010002123.1_pt4 | contig 13034 bp, 15 predicted proteins | sample 7062141 | NCBI WGS metagenome assembly JABAOE01 (sample SAMN14538627, study PRJNA623070) | marine sediment metagenome | biome: marine biome [ENVO:00000428]; feature: marine pelagic biome [ENVO:01000023]; material: deep marine sediment [ENVO:00002113] | place: India: Gulf of Khambhat ... | reverse complement strand
AGCGCTTGGCACCTCGTCGCTGCGACACCGGTCGAGGCGCTCACGCGCACGGGCTCGCTGGACGATGCGATAAACACGCTCGATCGCGCACGCGCGAGAATGCTCGAAGTCCGATCGCAACGCGTCTGGCCCGGGCGCGACGAGAAAATTCTCGTTGCCTGGAATGGTCTGATGATCGGCGCGCTCGCAAAGAGCGCGCGCGTCCTTCAGCGCGACGACCTCGCCGCCGCCGCGCACACTGCACGCACGTTCGTCGAGAACACGCTCTGGTCCGACGGTCGGCTCAGCGCCGTCTACGCACAAGGTCGCGCACGGTATCCTGCTTATCTCGACGACTATGCGTTTCTCGCGCACGGGATGCTCGAGCTTCTGCAGACACGCTGGCGCACGGCGGATCTCATCTTCGTGATCGAGCTCGTTGAGACGCTGCTCACGCAGTTCGAAGATCGCGATGGCGGCTTTTTCTTCACAGCCCACGATCACGAATCATTGATTCATCGCCCAAAACCGTTTGCCGACGAGGCGACGCCATCGGGTAACGGAGTCGCAGCCCAGGTATTGCTGGCGCTCGGGCACTTGCTAGGTGAAGTGCGCTACATCACGGCTGCAGAACGCACGCTCAAGGCTGCGTGGCCCGCGCTGCGCGATTACCCGCATGCGCACGGCTCGCTGCTCAGAGCGCTCGACGCGACGCTCAACGCGCACGAGACGGTCATCTTGCGCGGACCCGCCGCCGAAATCGCAGACTGGCAGAAGTTTCTCAACGCGGGTTTCAATCCCCATCGCACGATCTTTGCGATCGACGACGCCGAATGCGAGCTACCCGGGCTTCTGGCCGAGCGCCGCACGGCGGACGGTCCGATCGCGTATGTCTGCCGCGGCACGACCTGCGGCGCACCCATCGACTCGCTCGAGGCACTAACGGCCGAGCTCGGCACGGCAACCCGCCCCCCCTAATCCTCAGTTAGGCCCCAAGCCCTGTGGGGTCAGAGTAAAAACTGCTTCGTTTTTACTCTGACCCCATAAGTTCGGTCCGACGCTAATACGCGACGGGCTCGTCACCGCTCTCGATGACGACGGGCTGACCACCGAGGCCGGCGAACTGAACGGGCACGGAGACGATCGAGCCACCTCGATTGCGTTGGACGACGAAGTGTAAATGCGGCCCGGTGCTGTATCCGGTGTTGCCGGACGCCGCGATGCGCTCGCCACGCACGACACGATCTCCGGGCCGTACGCGAATCGAGTCCCAGCGTAGGTGGGCGTAGACAGCCATCGTGCCGTCGTCGTGCAGAATGCGTACGAGGTTGGCGCGCGTGTTGCCGTCGGCTGTCGTGGCACCGAAGTAGTCTGAAGCGACTTGCATCACCGTGCCGGCGCGTGCTGCATTGACGCCCGTGCCGATAGGCATTGCGAAGTCGATCGCATGCGTGCTCGAGGGATCCGTGTGTGTTATTCGCTCAGGATAGGCTTGCGTGACGGTGTGCCGCGAAGCAACGGCATAGGGTAAGCGGTAGGGGCTTGCCGGCATATGTCGAGCGCCGGGCTCACCGGGAATGTGCAAGTACTCGTAGTCGAGACCACCGCTGGCCGCAACGACTCCGGCATCCAGACGCAGAATTTCAGTCTCGCTGCGCGCCGGCAACACATGCAACAAGTTCGTGTCTTCGGAAACGAGTTGATCGACGTCGGTGAGGTAGAGACCGAGTTGCACGGGTCCGTAGAGAGCGTTCTCGGCAACGAGCCTGACCGTGCCATTGTCCTGCAGCTCGCGAATGTCGACGCCGTTAGCATCCGGCAGGCGCTGTTGCGCGTACGCGCTGCTCGCACAGAACACGCTGGCGAGGCCTGCGATCAGGCTGAAGAGAAGCGGCTTGCTCGCGCGCGCGCCGTGCGTCATCCCTCTTCGTCGAGGTCGTCGACGTCGGCTTGGCCAGCCCAGCGACGTCGCAGGTGCGACCATGACATGCCAGCACCTAGGATAGCGGCCAAAAGCACGAGCAGGATCCATTCCATGGCAGTGCGATCGGAGAGCTCGACGAGATTGAAATCGAGCAAAAGCCAGAGAATGGCGCCCGCCATCGCCACTGCGAGTGTGATACCCACAGGCCCGAGCGACCGCAGCGTCGCGCGAAGAAACACGACCCAGCAGATAATGAGCACGATGCCGAAGAAGAAAACGACGGCGGCCTGATCTGCCCAATACTGGCGTGCGAGATCGACGTAGTTGAAGTCGATGGGGTTCCAGGTTGCCAGGACGAGCGTTAGTGCGATCGCAAACCGCGTGCCGACACCACCCAGAGATATCGGTTTCATTCTAGAATCTTCCCCGTACCCAGCGCTACGGCAAGGCCTGGCGCAACCACTCGCCGTCAACGCGTCTGAGCTCGTAGCCGGGCCAGTAATGCTCGTCGAGCTTCAACGTAATGACCTGCGAGACGTCGTTCCACGTGACGGTATTGAGCCGCAAGGAATCACGGTCGTCGAGGCCGCTGACGGCGTCGATGAAGCTGTCCAGATCCGGCGTCGGTCGACCGTCGACGGCCATGATGCGTCGGCCGGCATACAAGCCCGAACGACTCGCCGGTGACCCGAATCCGAAATAGGACACGTAGACACCTTCCGGCGTAATGCCACGCTGTGCCGAAATCGCCCGATGCGGCGCCTGTAGCAACGCGCCTGCCCAGAGCACAATTCTGTCGACGCCCTCGCCACTCAGCGGCACGGTCGCAACTGTCTCGGTGAGTTCCTGACCGTCGCGGAAGATACTCACTTCTATCTGTGGGACTTGACTCGCACGCTCCACGTCTCGAAATGTGTTGGCCTCCATGCCATCAAGACTCAACAGGATGTCGCCGGGCCGAAAGAAACCCGCCGCCGGGGATCCCGCAACAATCGTCGACACAGCGAGGATCTGGCGTCGCTGCGGGTCGAGTCGCTCGTAGCGCTCCACCCAAGACTCGGGCAGACCGAAATTTCGGGCCGTGGCGAGCGGCATGCGCCGCCACTCGACCTCGAGCGAATGCAGAACGGTTCCGTCTCTGAGCCGATCGACCATATCCACAATGAGATCGGCCGGTATCCCCATGTTGATTTGGGAGAGCTCACGCCCCGACTGATAGGCGAAGCTCGCCCAAAGAGCCGCGACACGGCCCTGCCGATCGACGATGACGCCGTCGAAATCATCGGGACCGTTGACGAGCTCCACGCCTTCGAGGTTCGAGTCTCGAAAACGCAGCGTCCGCGATAGCGGGAAATTCGCGGCGACGACGGCCGCAACTTGGCTCGGCTGCGAGTTCAGCGTGAGATCGCCCTTGAGTCCAACCACGGCGACGTCGTCGCCCGGCAACAGCTCCTCCGTTACGAAGCGCGCGCTCGTCACGGGCGTGTTACCGATGAGCTCGGGGTCGTAGGCAACAACAGCAAGGTTGTGCAACGGATGAATGTATTCGACGCGTCCGGCGATTTCGAGCGATCCTGCGAAAGTAATACGGACGTCGCCGATCGCGACGGGCACCGTGTTGCGGTCGACCACGATGAGGCCGCGCTCCGCGTCGGCGATGAGCCCGGTTCCATAGTAATGACGATCGGACACACCCGAGACCGTGTACGGCATGTCGAAATTGATGAGCACGAGTGACGTTGCGATGCGTTGGACGTAGCGCTCGCCCGGCTGCTCGGGGAAGGTCGTCTCACGCGCAACGACGGCCCGGGCAGGCGGCGGCTCGGCAAGCGGCTGACAGGGCCATAGGCCCGTTTGATCGTCCCGCTTGCACCGCGCGCTGGGGAACCAACGCCGGTCGTTCGTGATCAATCGCTGTCGCTGTGTCTGCGGATCGTCGAACTGCAGGAAACGCACGGCCACGCGCTCACCCTGGGGCAGCCCTTCGATCACGCGCTGCAGATCGTCGAGACCGTTCATGGGCACGCCGGCGACACTCAAGATCAAACTGGCTCGTGGAATGGCAGCCGTGCCAAAGACATAGCCAGGATTGGCGAGATAAACGCCCGACGCCGGCCGATTGAAATGGCGCGCCTGCTGATAGGACAGCTCGTTGAGAATTCCCTCGCCGTACTCGATGAACTCATCAGGTGTGATCGCGTGCAAGTCGTCGACCTGCAGCTCCGCCTCGAGCGGTAGACCGCCACGCTCGATGCGGATGTTGACGGTCCCGCCGACGTGATCGTCGAGCACGCGCGCCAGCGGCACGAACGCCGTCGTAAGTTCCCCGTTGACGCTCACGACGATGTCGCCGGGCTCGAGAAAATTGCCAGCCTCGCTACCCGGTATGACACGCTCGACGACGAGCAGACCAGTTTGGTCGGGATAAGCCTCACGCATTAACGCCTCGGTCGCCTCGGCCAGACCGAGGCGGCGCAACTCGGCGTAGGGTTTGTGTACGAACTCAGTCTGCAGCGTACCGCGCGGCACGCTCTGCCCGGCCCGGACAAGCTCGAACGCACGCTGTACGCGATCGAGCGGCAGGAAGAAGCTCGAAGCCGCCTGCGAGTTGGCACCGGCGTTCAGTGCAACAACGCGCCCCTCGATATCGACGACCGGGGAGCCCGATGAGCCGCCGGACGTGCCCGATGCGGCCTGAAGGTAGAACGTGTTGAAGTCGTTGTAGTTGCCGCGGCCGTAGTTCGGCGCCTGACGATCGAGGCGCGCGATCGTCCCGGCGAGTATCGACAGTTGCTCGCCCGCATCGTTGCCGATGACGCGTATATCACGGCCGATCTGCGCAGCCTCGGGAACGAGCGTGAGCTCTGCCGGGCGAATGAATCTGAGATCGGCGGGATCGTATTTAAAGAACCCGAAGTCGTGCACGGGATCGCGATAGACCGGCACGAGCTCGACTTCCTCTTGATTCAAGAAAATTGCTTGCGCCACAACCGGCCCGGGCGTTACGACGTGGCGGTTGGTCAATATCAGGCCGCGCTCGGCGTCGACGACGAACCCGGTCGCTTGAGTAGACTGGTTTCGCTCAGTGTCGAATGCGCGCGTGCTGTCGACGCGAATCGATACGACGCCCGTCGAGATCTGCTCGAGTGTCGTGTTCCAACTGAGCTCCTGTGCAGCGGCACCTAGCGCGAACGCGCAAGCCGAGACCGCAACGGCGTATCGAATCATCGTTCTCATAAGTCGAATTGTATGACTGGCATAGGCACTGTGACCAGCAAAGCGCCATTTTGCTCCCCGGCAGTCGCATATTCGGTTCTCTCGCTCAGTCATCGAGCTCGGTGAGCAGGCGCTCGTAATCGTCGCTAGACAGTAGCTCGTCGAGCTCTGCGGGTGATTCCGGACGAATCGTGAATAGCCATCCTCGCCCATACGGATCGGCGTTCACGAGCTCTGGCGTATCGGCGAGCGCCGCATTCGTCGAGCTAATTTCCCCAGCGACCGGACAATAGACATCAGAGGCCGCCTTAACGGACTCCACGACGGCGCACGCGTCGCCGGCGACGACGTTGGTTTCGTTCTCCGGCAGCTCGACGAACACGAGATCGCCCAGTGCCATTTGCGCGTAATCCGTGATGCCAACGGCCCAGCTGCCGTCGTCCTGCTCGCGCAACCATTCGTGGTCCTTGGTGTATTTCAGGTCACTCGGAATCTCGCTCATTTGTCCTGGCCTCTCTGTATTGCTCGATGAGCGGCATCGAGCACCAATGACTTTGCGAACGCGGTCGGCCGGTTCACGATGAGATCGTCTACGAGACGACCGTCTTGACGCAACATATGGCTGTATAAAGCGTTATAGATATCCGGCGTCCTTAGAAGAAGACTCACAACATCGTCGACGAGAAGGCGTCTCAGTGCGCCTTGCGTGACGATGCTAGACGACCCGGCGTTGCGCTGACTGCGGAAGCTCGCCAACAAGACCAAGCGCCTCGCGCATGAACACCTGCTTGGCCAACGGCAGCGAGTCGACAAGCGTCAATCCGGACACGCGCACGGGCGCGAGCAGCGGTCCCGCGCGCGTAAACAGACGATGCAGCACGTCCATGGCAAGCATCGTCTTCAGATTGCGGCCTTTCTGACGTCTCTCGTAGCGTCTGAGTACGCGCAAATCGCCAGGATCCTCGCCCCGGTTTACAGCGTCGTGCAGGACCTCGACCAGTACAGCTGCATCAAGCAATCCTAAGTTCATGCCCTGACCCGCCAGAGGGTGAATCGTGTGCGCGGCATCGCCAATCAAGGCAACGCGGCGTGCGCAATACTGGCGTGCGTGAACGGCACGGAGCGGGAAGCTCACACGCGTGCTGACGGACGTCGTCTCACCGAGCGCACGATCGGTTGCCGTGCTCACCGCGTCCATGAAATCGTCATCGCTAAGCTGTAACAACGACTGCGCCTGATCCGTGCTCGTAGACCAAACGATCGAGCTGCGCCCGTCTGCAAGCGGCAACAGCGCAATCGGTCCGGTGCGCAAGAATCGCTGCCACGCTGTCTCGGCATGGGATTGCGCCGTGCCGATATGTGCGACAACAGCCTTCTGACCATACGGCACCGTGATGACAGGAAGATTCAGAAGCCCGCGCACTGTCGAGTCTCCGCCGTCAGCAGCAAGCAGCACGTCGGCGGTCAAAGTCCGACCATCTCGCGTGGCGACTTCGACACCGTCCGCCGTCACGCAAACGTCGCCGACCTCGGTGCCGAACTCGAGCTCGGCGTTGGTTTGCGCGGCCAGGGTCTCGATAAGGCAATGGCGAATGAGGCGATCCTCGACGATGTGACCGAGATCGGGCTCGCCGAGCTCAGCGCTATCGAACGCCAAAGCACCGACCGACGAGCGAAAATCACCCTCCCAGACGTGCATGCGCCGGTAAGGACTCGCGCGTCTTGCGACGATGCCCGACCAGGCGCCGGCCGAGTCGAGCACATGCTGGGACGCCCGCGACAATGCGTACACGCGCAAGTCGACGTCTGCTTCGCTCCAGATGGGCGCTGGGCGCGGCTCGACCAAGCGGACACTCCAGCGCTCGGCCTGGCGGTCGGACAACAGCAATGCTGCGACAGCGAGACCGACGGGCCCGCCACCCACGATCAGCACGCTTCTCTTATTATGAGTTGTGCGCGGCACGCTAGCTTCTGGTGGTCGGCCCGCGCCCGGGCAACAGCGGCAGACCGCGCGCCAAGCGAGTTAAGCGCCCGGACAAGCCCATCGTATGCCTCGCGAGACCGGCTTTCGCGCCTGGTATCAGATCGAACAGCATGAGGCCGAGGCCGCGGGAGATCTCCAACGGTGCCGACGCCTGGCCGAAGAAGCGAATCAGCCCATGCGTGAATGCGGCAACGCGTTCTTGATCGCGAGCTCGCCAGCGCTGATAGCGCTCGAGATAGGTGCCTGCACCCGGATCGGCATCGGGACCCGACTCGAGCAGCGCGTCACTCAGCACTTCGGCGAGGGCCGCAACGTCTCGCAGCGCTAAGTTAAAGCCCTGCCCGGCAACCGGATGTAAGTTCACAGCCGCGCTTCCTATAAGAACAGTGCGCTCGGCGACGAGCGACTCACTTCGCAGGCGCATCAGCGGATAGGCGCTACGGCGGCCGACCTTCGTCAGCCGACCAAGCCGATACCCGAACGCGTCCTGCAACTCAGAGGTGAACGCTTCGTCATCGAGTCGCATGACGCGTTCGGCCTCGTTACGTGGCAACGTCCAGACCGCAGCAACCCGATCGTCTGCCAGCGGCAGGAACGCAATCGGGCCGTTGATTGTAAACCGTTCGAACGCACGACCACGGTGCGGCATATCGGTACGGCAGTTCAAGATGACAGCCTGCTGTGCGTAATCGTCCTCGAGCGCTTCGATACCGAGCACTTCTCGCACTTGCGAGTGTGTGCCGTCAGCCGCAACGACGAGTTTCGCGCGAATTTCGAGCTCCTGCGTATCCGTCTCGGCACGAACGACGACAGCGTCGGGGCCGGGTTGCAACGAACGTAACTGTGCCGGCGCAACCGCCGTGAAACGCTCAGCGTCTGATAGGGCGTGCCAAAGCGCCGTGCCGAGCACGCGGTTTTCGAGCAGATAACCCAGCGCGACGACGCCCTCCTCGGCGGCAATGATGCGTGCGGCACCGAAACGACCGCGCTCGGAGATGTGGATGCTCGTGATAGGCGCCGCCTGACCATCGACCTCGTTCCATAGGCCGAGCGTATCGAGAATACGCTTACTGCCATTGGCGAGCGCCGTAGCACGGTCGTCGAAGCTCGGCTGCTGCAATTGCGACGGATCGCGCGCCTCTACAAGCGTAACGCTCAGCGGCGTTTTCGAGAGCGCATACGCCAATGCCGAGCCGGCAAGGCCGCCGCCAATAATGACGACGTCAGCACACCGCTCAGTCGCGCCCACGACCTTGCGCCATGAGTGCCTCGATATCCTCTGCGGCAAGCGGGAGATCGGCAGTCAGCACCTCGGGGCCATCGCGACCGACGTGCACGTCGTCTTCGAGCCGGATGCCGATGCCGCGCCAGCGCTTCGCGACGCCTCGCGCGTCCGGCGCGATGTAAACACCCGGTTCGATCGTCGTGACCATGCCCGGCTCGAGCAGCCTCCAGTCATCGGCGACCTTGTAGTCGCCGACGTCGTGCACGTCCATACCGAGCCAATGCCCGGTCTTATGCATGAAGAACGGCTTATACGCTTCCGCCTTGATCAAGCTCGGCAGCCTACCCTCTAGAATTCCGATGTCGCGAAGACCTCGCGTGATGACCTTGACGGCGGCGTCATGCGGGTCATTCCAGTGATTGCCCGGTTGCACTTGCTCGATCGCAGCACGATTCGCCTCAAAGACGACTTCATAGAGCTCACGCTGAGGCTCGGAGAACTGGCCGTTGACCGGGAACGTTCTCGTGACATCGGATGCGTAGAGCTCGAGCTCGCAGCCGGCATCGATGAGCACGAGATCGCCGTCCTCGAGCACGGCACGGTTAGTTGTGTAGTGAAGCACGCAAGCGTTCTCGCCGCTGGCGACGATCGGCTCGTACGAGCAACGCGCACCGCTGCGCGCGAACTCATGTAAGAATTCCGCCTCGAGCTCGTATTCGTAGATCCCGGGCTTACACAGGCGCAGCGCCCGCTTGTGGGCGTTCACGGCAATCCGTGCGGATCGCTTCATGGCACTGACCTCGCGCCGGCTCTTGAAAAGCCGCATCTCGTGCAGAATGTGATCGAGGTCGATGAGCTCGTTTGGTGCGTGGCCGCGCTGACGACGTGCGTGCAACGTCTGCATCCATCCAAGGAGCCGCTGGTCGAACTCGGCGGATATACCCATCGAGTAGTACACCCTCTCGCTACGCTCGATGAGCCCCGGCAGGATGTCCTCAATATCGGTAATCGGGAACGCGTCGTCCGCACCGAAGTTTTCGACCACACCTTCGGGCCCGACACGGCGTCCGTCCCAAAGCTCTTTGAGCGGGTCGCGCTCGCGGCAAAACATCACATACTCGCCCTGCGGGCGGCCCGGCATCAGAACCGCTACGGCCTCGGGCTCGTCGAAGCCCGTTACGTAGAAGAAGTCACTATCCGGCCGATAGCTATACAAGGTGTCGCGACTACGCGTGCGCTCCGGCGAAGCCGGGAGAATCACGATTCCGTCGCGGCCGACGAACTCCATCAAATGCCGGCGACGCCGTGCGAACTCCTGCGCGTGCATTAGTGGATCACCTCGGATTCGGCCTGCGTTGCGCCGCGCGCCTGCCGCTCGCGTAACTCCTCGAACACGAGCTGAGTACCGACGCGCACATACTCTATTACCTCGGCCAAATCGAAATCGGCGCGATCCGTGTCCGCGAGATCCTCCGAGCCCAAGTGTGCACGGCTAATCTCTACGAAATCGGCAACGATTTCCGCGAGCTCGGCGTTGCGACCGCCCTCGTCGTCTCGGGCGTCGAGGTCTTCAGCCCGAACGCCGCCCAGACCGAGCCCCGTGAGAAATCCTTGACACCACAGCGCCAGTGCCGAAACGCGCTCGGCTAACTCGGCCTCGACAGGAGGCAGCAGCGGCTCGAATTCGAAGTTTGGACTGCTCAACAATCGCCAAGTCTCGGCTTCGGCTTCGTGTAGCTGCTCGCGTGCAGTGCCAGCCTCACCCGCTACGGTCATTTGGCTCTCATCAGCGTGTTGTAACCACGCAGCCGCAGCACCCGGCCCGCTGGCACAAAGCAAGCCACAGATACCACCATGAAACTCGGCGACCTCGACGCCGAGCTCGAGAACGTCGATCGCACCAGCAATCGTCAGATCATCCAGCGACGAGGCAGTCACCGCGACGCGATCCTCCATGACAGTCAGCATCGGTAAATCGGGCGCTTATGCTAACACTCAGCTGCAGCTTGTTGACCCCTCGAGGGCCGGCGGCCTATAGTCTGTAGCCATGAGCGCCGACGACGGAAACCAACGTTTCGACCTCGAGCTACAGCGCCTCGAGAAACGCCTTGATGAGCTCGTGGTCATCTGCAAGCAGCTCCAGGAAGAGAACCAGTCCTTGAAACAGCGCCAGGACTCACTCATCGAGGATCGGGCAACGCTGCTGCAGAAGAATGAGCAGGTGCGCGGCCGCGTTGAGGCGATGATCAGCCGGCTCAAGGCAATGGAGCAGACGCAATGAGCGATACCTACGCGCATGTCAGCGTCCGAATCTTGGGTAAGGAGTATCAGGTCGCCTGCCCGATCGAGGAAAAACCAGATCTTCTGGCTTCGGCAGATCTGTTAAATAAGAAGATGCAGGATATCCGAAACACGGGCAAGGTCCTCGGGCTCGACCGTGTTGCCGTCATGGCAGCGTTGAACCTTGCGAACGAGCTCATCAAGCGCACCGATGAAGATCGGCAGCTCAAAGACATTTTCGACCTCCGTATCAAGGCAATGCGAGAGCGCCTCGACTCCGCGCTCGGGCCTGGCCAGCAGTTGAGCCTTTAGGGCGACCGGTTTTGGCGTTCCCTGCGGTGTTCGATGCAGATTGGATAGTCTTTCGACCCTAAATCTTGACCTCGGGGTTGTGCCCTGTCGGTGGCGTTGAGCAGATCCGGCCGAGCCGGAAAGCCTGCAACCATCACGGCTTACCCCACCTTTTGCTCTGGTTCGAGAGCAACCATCTGCAACGGCACAGGCGGGGAGCGTCATCCCCTTTCAAACAGCAGCGACGCTGATCCTTCTTGACGACGATTTCGACAAACGGCCGTAGCCGCAAGCAGCTTCGGCGCAAGCTCAGAAGAGAACGCCGGGCATTCGAAGGCGCCGAGCGGCGCGACGCCGAACGCGCCATCGTCTTCAATCTTCAGCGGATGCGTGCCTACCAACGAGCGCGCAAGATTGCCGTTTACGTCGGCATCGATGGCGAGGTGGACCTCAGCGCGATCGGCGAGCATGCGCGGTCCAGCAATAAATCGATTTTCGCGCCCGTGCTTGCGCAAAACGGCCTGCGCTTCGTCGAAACGGGCGCTCGCAGCGGTTTCCGGCGCAACCGGTTCGGTATTCCGGAACCCGACGGCGTTAGACGCATAGATCCGAGAGAACTCGATGTCGTCCTAACACCCTTGGTCGCATTCGATACCCGAGGACATCGACTCGGCATGGGTAAAGGCTACTACGATCGATGCTTCGGTTTTCTGAGACGACGTACGCGCTGGCGTAAACCCAAGCTCATCGGCATCGGCTTCGATTTCCAGAAAATTGAGAAACTGGTACCGCAATACTGGGACGTCCCGCTGTGGGGTGCGGTTACGAACACGGGCATCGACTATTTTGGGGGCACGGCTACGGATGAATTACTGGCTTCTTAAATCTGAGCCTTCTGAGTTCAGCATCGACGACCTTGAGGCAAGCCCTAAGCATGAGACCTACTGGGACGGTGTGCGCAACTACCAAGCGCGCAATTTCATGCGCGACGCCATGGAAAACGGTGACCTAGCGTTCTTTTACCACTCCAACTGCGCCGAGCCCGGTATCGCCGGTATCGCGCGCATCGTCTCGGCTGCATACCCGGACCACACCGCGTTCGATCCGAAGGACAAGCACTTCGATGCGGCCAGCGACCCGGACAACCCGCGCTGGTTTATGGTCGACATACGACTCGAGCGAAAGCTCGCACGACCGATTACGCTCAAAGAACTGAAGCACTACAAGGACAATTCGCTTAAGGATCTAGCGCTCTTACGTCGCGGTAACAGGCTTTCAGTCATGCCAGTTAGTGCTGAGCATTGGAATTTTATCGTTGGGCTGGAACAACAAAAACCTATCGCTTGAATTCGAAGAACGCACTGCAATGACACAACATTCGCATCAGAGTGTGGAACCGATCACATTCTGCAACGAGTACTCGCGAAAATGAGAAATGCAAAAAAGTGCAACTTGCTGGAAATTTTGTTGCGTTTATATATACTCAACGCCGGTTAACCCCGACACGGAGACTACCCATGGCTAAGAAACCTGCTTCTAAGAAGCGTTCGACACGGAAGAAGGCTGCCAAGCGCAAGCCAGCGCGACGCAAAGTTGCGAAGCGCAAGACGAAGAAAAAAGCTGCTAAGAGAAAAGTAGCGAAGCGTAAGACAAAGAAGAAGGCTAAGAAGAAAGCCGCAAAGCGTAAGACGAAGAAAAAGGCTGCGAAGCGTAAGACCAAGAAGAAGGCTGCGAAGCGCAAGACCAAGAAGAAGGCTGCGAAGCGCAAGACCAAGAAGAAGGCTGCGAAGCGCAAGACCAAGAAGAAGGCTGCCAAGCGCAAAGCCAAGAAGAGAGTTAGCAAGAAAAAGTAACCTCTTCAATGTCTTATACGAGCCGCTAGGCTCTGACACGAATAAAGTGCCCGCTATATGCGGGCACTTTTTTTGGAGACGGCACCATGGATCAAGACGAAAAGAAACGCTTGGCGGCCGAGGCCGCAATTCCTCATATCGAGGACGGGATGGCCCTGGGGGTAGGAACGGGCAGCACCGTCGATTTCTTCATCGCAGCACTCGCCGAGCATGCTCCGAGGCTAAGCGCCGTCGCGTCGAGCTCCGATGCCTCTACGCAGAAGCTCCAGGCCGCCGGAATAG
>JABAOE010002144.1_pt4 | contig 13036 bp, 11 predicted proteins | sample 7062141 | NCBI WGS metagenome assembly JABAOE01 (sample SAMN14538627, study PRJNA623070) | marine sediment metagenome | biome: marine biome [ENVO:00000428]; feature: marine pelagic biome [ENVO:01000023]; material: deep marine sediment [ENVO:00002113] | place: India: Gulf of Khambhat ... | reverse complement strand
CAGATCCGCATGAAGATCGGCGTCATGTTCGGCAACCCGGAAACGACCACCGGCGGCAATGCACTGAAATTTTACGCGTCCGTCCGCATGGATATCCGCCGCATCGCCTCGCTCAAGCAGGGCCAGGATGCCATCGGCAACCGCACCCGCGTCAAGATCGTCAAGAACAAGGTTGCACCGCCATTCAAGGAAGCAGAATTCGACATCATGTACGGCACCGGCATCTCCCGGGAGGGGGACCTGGTCGACCTGGGGGTCGAATGCAACGTCGTCGACAAGAGCGGCTCCTGGTTCTCCTACGGTGAAGAACGTATCGGCCAAGGCCGTGAAAACGCCAAACAGTTCCTGGCAGAACACCCTGAAACCGCCGCTGAAATCGAGACAAAAATCCTCGATCATTTCGGCCTCAACCCTGCAGGCAAGCCGTCTGAAGGAGAATAATTCATGGATCTCAATGAAATCCTGTCCGTTGGTCTGAAATCTGGCGCTTCAGACATTCATCTCAAAGCAGGTCTGCCGCCGATTTATCGCATTGACGGCACCTTGCGCCCACTGCCGAAAGCACCGAGGATTTCGCCGGAGCTAACCGAACAGATCACCGAAGAAATCATGAATGATCTGCAGCGGGAGCGCTTTGAAAAGGCCTGTGAAGTCGACCTGGCTTACGGTGTCCCGGGACTGGGTCGTTTCCGTGTCAACGCCTTTACCCAGCGCGGCTCGATTTCACTGGTCTTCCGTGCCATCCCTTTTGACATCAAAAGCTGCGACGACCTGTTGCTGCCGCCGGTCATCAAGAAAATGGCCATGGCCAACCGCGGGCTGATCCTGGTCACCGGTGCCACAGGTTCCGGTAAATCGACAACCCTGGCAGCGGTGATTGACTATATCAACACCAACCGCAAATCGCACATTGTCACCATCGAGGACCCGATCGAGTTCCTCCATCGCGACAAGAAGAGCATCATCAACCAGCGCGAAGTCGGCTCGGACACGCAGGGCTTCCAGCCCGCACTGAAGTCGGCACTGCGGCAGGACCCTGACGTCATTCTGGTCGGCGAGATGCGCGATCATGAAACGATCGAAACCGCGCTGACTGCAGCAGAAACCGGTCACCTGGTGCTCTCGACCCTGCATACGATCGATGCCACGGAAACAGTCAACCGGATCATCTCGGTGTTCCCGCCTTTCCAGCAGCGTCAGATGCGCATTCAGCTGGCGGCCGTTCTGAAAGGCGTCGTTTCCATGCGACTGGTACCCAGGCTCGATGGCAAGGGGCGTGTCCCTGCCGTCGAAGTCATGGTTGCTTCCGCTCGCGTCCGCCAGATGATCGACGACAAGGAACTGACCAAACAGCTTCCTGACGCAATCCAGCAGGGCTATGAATCTTACGGCATGCAGACTTTCGACCAATCCTTGATGGGTCTGTTGAAAAACAAGTTGATCAGCTTTGAAGAGGCCCTGAGGCAATGCTCCAACCCGGACGACTTCAAACTCAAGATGTCCGGAGTCTCATCGACCTCAGACTTATCCTGGGACGCTTTTGGTGGAAGCGACGAAGAAGGCGAACAATAAGGCCGAAAGCCGCTTTAACCGGGATGACCCGTGGCCGGCGGCGCTGCGCATACTGAGCCGTCGCGACTTCAGCACAGCCGAGTTGCGCAAGCGACTGAATGACAAGGGTTACCATCCCGAACCTGTTGAAGCCGCCCTGCTGCGCTGCCAGGAGCTCGGCTACCTCGACGATGGTCGCTTCGCGGTCAACCGGGCCACCAGCCTGATGAATCAAGGGCGTGCTGTCGGCCCTCGGGTGCTGCAGGATTTAAGGCAGCGGGGCATCAGCGAAGACCTGGCTGAACAGGCCTTGGAAAAGGCCCGCGAATCATTGGATGAAGAGGGTCTGCTGGCAGATTTGCTGGTCAGGCGATTTCCAGAATTCAACTACAACACGGCGGCCGCAAAGGAAAAACGCCGGGTTATCAATTTTCTCCAGCGACGCGGATTTGCAATCAGCCGCATCATGGAACATTTGACACGGAAAGGCTTTGCAACAGACGATGAAGACCGGTAGCGAAATACGTCAACTTTTTTTGCAGTTCTTTGCAGACCGTGGACATACCATTGTTGAATCATCTTCACTGGTTCCCCATAACGACCCCACCCTGCTCTTTACCAATGCAGGCATGAACCAGTTCAAGGACTGTTTTCTCGGCGCTGAAAAACGCGATTATGTCCGCGCCGCCACCTCGCAGAAATGTGTGCGTGCCGGCGGCAAGCATAACGACCTGGAGAATGTCGGCCGCACGGCCCGCCATCACACTTTCTTCGAGATGCTCGGCAATTTTTCTTTCGGTGACTATTTCAAGAAAGAGGCCATTGCCTATGCCTGGGAATTTCTCACGGTAGACCTCGGTATCGACAAGAATCGCCTTTATGTATCGGTCTACACCGATGATGATGAAGCCGCAGACATCTGGCATGAACAGGAAGGTGTCCCACGCGAGCGCATCTTCCGCTTCGAAGAAGACAATTTCTGGGCCATGGGCGACACCGGCCCTTGCGGACCCTGTTCGGAAATCTTCTATGACAACGGCCCGGAAATCGGCTGCGACTCGCCCGACTGCACCGTCGGCTGCGACTGTGACCGCTACATGGAAGTCTGGAACAACGTCTTCATGCAGTTTGACCGTCAGCCGGACGGAGAACTCGTCCCGCTGCCAAAGCCTGCGGTTGACACCGGCATGGGGCTCGAGCGCCTCGCCACCGTACTGCAGAAGGTCCAGTCCAACTACGATACGGACCTGCTGCGTGACATCATTGCATATATCGAAAAGCTCTCCGGCAAGACCTACGGAGACAACGAGGAAAATGATGTGTCCATGCGCGTCATGGCCGATCACAGTCGGGCCACTGCCTACCTGATCGCAGACGGCGTGCTCCCGTCCAACGAAGGGCGCGGCTACGTGCTGAGACGCATTATGCGCCGCGCCATGCGCCACGCCAAAATGCTCGGCTTCGAAGATCCGGTGTTGTTCAAGACTGCTGGCTTCGTCCTTGACTTCATGGCCAGTGCCTATCCGGCCGAAGCGAAGCGGAAGGCCTTCGTCGCCAAGGTTGTGCAGAATGAGGAAGAACGTTTCATCGCCACCCTCGGCAACGGGCTGCGCATTCTGCAGGATGAGGTTGCCCAGCTGAAACAGGCAGGACAGACAGTCATCCCCGGAGAAACGGTCTTCAAGCTGTACGACACATACGGTTTTCCGGTCGACCTGACCGCCGACATTGTCGAGAAAGACGGCTACAGCCTCGACGAGGCAGGCTTTGAAACCTGCATGGAAGCTCAGCGCACCAAGGCCCGCGAGCACTGGAAAGGCTCGGGAGAAGAGGCTGTTGCAGCCATCTACAAGAAACTGGTCGACCAGGGGATCAAGTCGACTTTCACTGGCTACGACAAGCAGGAAGACCAGGGCGAGGTCCTGGCGCTGATCAAGGACAATCAGCTGGTCCAGGAAGCGGTCTGCGGTGAAACCGTCGAAGTCATCACCGCCGTCACCCCCTGCTACGGAGAGTCAGGCGGCCAGGTCGGTGACACGGGTGAAGTTTTGACAGCAGAGGCGACGCTGCGCATCACCGACACCAAAAAACCGCTCGACAACCTGTTTGTGCATGTCTGTGAAGTTGTCACCGGCGCCGTCAAGCAAGGCGCGGTCGCCACAGTCAGGGTTGACGCTGAGCGGCGGCAGAGAATAGTCCTCAACCACACCGCGACCCACCTGCTCCAGGCGGCCATGCAAAAGATTCTCGGCGATCATATCAAGCAGGCCGGATCGCTGGTCGAGCCGGATCGGCTGCGATTCGACTTCACCCACTTCTCGCCGGTCACCAGTGAAGAGATCATCAAGATCGAAGAAGAGGTCAATGCCCAGATCCGTGCCAACGCAGGAGTGACATCCCAGGTCATGGCTGCCGACGAGGCACAGGCAGCCGGAGCCATGGCTCTGTTCGGTGAAAAATACGGTGACCAGGTGCGTGTCATCAGCGTTGGCGATTACAGTATGGAGTTGTGCGGCGGCACCCACGCCAAGGCCGCCGGAGATATCGGCCTGTTTCGCATCCTCTCAGAAGGCGGCATCGCTGCTGGCGTGAGAAGGATCGAAGCAACCACGGGAGATGGCGCGTTAGCCCAGGTCCATCACCAGCAGCAGACCCTGCAGAAGCTGGCCGACCTGGTTAAAAGTGATCCGCAGCAACTTGAAGCCCGCTTAGCCAAGATGGTGGAACGTCAGAAAGAGATGGAGCGTGAACTGGCCGCCCTGGAAAGCCGCCTGAAGGCAGGGCAAGCGGATGACATCATGAGTCAGGTCGAGGAAATCAACGGCATCAAGGTGCTGGCCGCAGTTGTCGATCCTGCCGACGGCAAAGGTCTGCGGGACATGGCAGACAAACTGCGCGACAAAATCGGTTCCGGCATCGTTGCCATCGGCTGCCCTTTTGAAGGCAAAGTCAACCTGCTGGTTGCCGTGACCAAGGACCTGACGGACAAGCTGCATGCCGGCAAACTGGTCGGCGCCCTGGCCGTTGAAGTCGGCGGACGCGGCGGCGGCAGACCTGACCTGGCACAGGCGGGCGGAAGCCAGCCGGAGAAACTGACCGCAGCATTGGAAAAGGTCGGGGAGATGGTGCGCAGCGCTCTTGGCTAGCTGACAGCCTACGATCGAGCAGCCCCGTACGGGTGGAGACATAATGCGACTGGAAGTGCGTGAAGAGCCCCAGCTGTTGCAGGAAGGCAAATCGCCGACCATTCTGGTGGTTGATGATGAGGCCATCATCCGTGACCTTTGCTCACGCGCTCTGAATGAGTACCAGATTATCCAGGCCGAAAATGGCAACGAGGCCTTGCGCCTCCTTGACGACAGGACCGTGGACCTGGTTCTGGTCGATGTCATGATGCCGGGGATGAGCGGCCTGGAGTTGCTTCAGCAGATCAAGGAGAGGGACCCGGCACAACTGGTCATGATCATGACCGGGTACACCGACAAGGAAATCATCCTGAGGGCTCTCAAGGCGCACGCCGATGATTTTATCCAGAAGCCGATCAACCTCCTTCAACTCAAGACATCGATCGGGCAGGCCCTCGAGAGAAAAGCGCTGCGTCGCGAGTTGCTGCAGCTCAAGCAACTCGACCGCATCAAATCTGATTTCCTTGGCCTCATTTCGCACAAACTGCGCACGCCGACAACGTCAATCTCCCTTTTCATCCAGAATCTTGCCAGCGGCACCTTCGACGTTGAAGATCCAGACTTCACCTCTGCGGTCAAAGCCATCCGCGAAGAGTCAGAATACCTGGCCTATTTGATTCAGGATCTCCTCTATTACAGCGATTTTATCCTCCAGGACAACCCGAGCAAGGCCTCACGCGAAGACCTCAAAGAGATCGTGTTCGCTGTTGTCGCAGAAAAGAGAGCTGCCATCGAACAAAAAGGGCTGTCCCTGCAAAGCAGCCTGGCCGGCAACTGGCCGGTCGTTATCGTCGATCGGCGAAGGATCGCCTTTGCCCTGAACGCCATTTTCGATAATGCCATCAAGTTCACTCCCGAAGGTGGTGAAATACGGCTTTCAGGTGAAATTGCTGAGCGCGAACTGGTTCTGAACATACAGGATAATGGCCCGGGCATCCCCGCGGAAGAGATTGCCAAGGTCTTTGAAAAATTCTATCAGATCGACCCTCACCATACCGGCCAGATTCGCGGCTTCGGCTTGGGCCTTTTCTACGCCCGACAATTCATCCGCGATCATGGCGGCTCCATCAAAATCGACAGCGTCCCAGGTCAGGAAACAACTGTCACCATCAGGCTGCCGCGCCTGGCTATTGCCGCCAGCGACTGATCGCGAACCGCCACCTGCTTCGGCTCTCAACAACGATCATTTAAACACTCGGCAAAGACCCTGGTCGCGCAGACGCCGTCTGTTCCGCTTTTGCTGTAAAATTAAGGCCTTGACATCTTTAAGCCCTGGGGGCATTTTGTTTTGCTTGCCCGTAGGGTTATGTTATATTTGCAATATTTTTCGCTGAATTACAGGCCGTTTGAAAAAGAGGAGCAACATGTTCAAAGGAACAACCATTCTCTGCGTTCGTCGCGGCAGTGAAGTTGCCATGGCCGGTGACGGTCAGGTCAGCCTTGGCAATACGGTCATGAAGCACACGGCCAGGAAGCTGCGCCGCATGTATGACAACCAGGTGATTGCAGGCTTCGCAGGCAGCACAGCTGACGCCTTTACCCTGTTTGAAAAGTTTGAAGCAAAGCTTCAGGAATATCGCGGCAACCTGCAGCGGGCAGCGGTTGAACTGGCCAAGGAATGGCGCACCGACCGCGTCCTGCGCCACCTGGAAGCCCTGCTGATCGTTGCCGACCAGGAAGCGACCCTGGTGCTCTCCGGAGTCGGTGACGTTATCGAGCCGGAACATGGCATTGCCGCGATTGGCTCCGGCGGCGCCTATGCCCAGGCCGCTGCACGAGCGCTTGTTGCACACACGGATTTACCGATGGCCGAGGTCGCAGAGCAGGCACTCAGGATTGCTGCTGACATCTGCGTGTTCACCAACGATCAGATCATCGTGGAGACCTTGTAATGAACAATTTTACGCCACGGGAAATCGTCTCTGAACTCGACCGCTACATCGTCGGCCAAAACAGCGCCAAGCGAGCCGTAGCCGTTGCCTTGCGTAACCGCTGGCGTCGGCAGCAGGTGGACCCGGAACTCCGTGAGGAGATCGCACCGAAAAATATCATCATGATCGGGCCGACCGGGGTCGGCAAAACCGAGATCGCCCGTCGCCTGGCGAAGCTCGCCCAGGCACCTTTCGTCAAGGTCGAAGCAAGCAAGTTCACCGAAGTCGGCTACGTTGGCCGCGACGTTGAAAGCATGGTTCGCGACCTGGTCGAACTGGCAATCCTGATGGTCAAAAGCGAGGAGGCCAGAAACCAGCGCATCAAGGCAGAAGATCTGGCCGAAGAACGCCTGCTCGACATGCTGCTTCCCGGCGAGAAGAACCTGGCAGACGACAAGGAAAGTTCGACCCGCGACAAGCTGCGCCGCTTGCTGCGCATGGGCGAACTGAACGAGCGCGTGGTCGAGGTGGAGACCCAGGACACCCAGGTGCCGAACATGCAGGTATTTGGACCGCAGGGCGCGGAGGAAATGGGCATCAACATCAAGGAGATGTTCGGCAACATTTTCCCCAAGAAAACCAAGCGTCGCAGCATGAAAGTCTCCGAAGCCCGTGAGTTGCTGATTGAAACAGAGGCGGAAAAACTGGTCGACATGGACAAGGTTCAATCCCTGGCCATAGAACGCACAGAACAGAACGGCATCATCTTTATCGATGAAATCGATAAAATAGCCAGCCGTGAAGGAGGCCACGGCCCGGAAGTCTCACGGGAAGGTGTGCAGCGAGACATCCTGCCGATCGTTGAGGGCAGCACCGTCAACACCAAGTATGGGCCGGTCAGAACGGACCACATTCTGTTTGTTGCCGCCGGGGCCTTCCACGTCGCCAAGCCCTCGGACCTGATCCCGGAGCTGCAGGGGCGCTTTCCGATCCGGGTTGAACTTGACAGCCTCGAGGAAGCGGACTTTGTCAGGATCCTCACCGAGCCGAACAACGCCTTGATACGTCAGTACCAGGCATTGATGGCAACGGAAGGAATCATCCTTGAGTTCAGCAAGGACGCCATTAGCGAAATTGCCAAAACGGCCGCACGGGTCAATGAGCGCACCGAGAACATCGGCGCCAGGCGCCTGCACACAATCATGGAAACCCTGCTCGAGGAACTCTCCTTCAACGCCCCCGAACGGCAGGAAAAGGCGCTGCAGATCGACGCCGGCTTCGTGCGTGATCGCCTTAGTGAAATTGCCGACAACGAAGATCTCTCGCGGTATATACTGTAAATCACCCCGGAGGGTGTAAAATGATGCAAGAACTGATCAACAAAGCAAACGTACTGGTCGAGGCACTGCCCTGGATCCGGCAATTCTATGGCAAGACGATCGTCATCAAGTACGGCGGTAACGCCATGGTTGAAGAACGTCTCAAGGAAGGCTTTGCCCGCGACATCATACTTATGAGGTACATCGGCCTGAATCCCGTGGTGGTCCATGGCGGCGGCCCACAGATCGGCAAGGTTCTCGAAGCCATGGGGATCGAAACCCGCTTCGAACAGGGGATGCGGGTAACCGACGCCAAGACCATGGACGTTGTCGAAATGGTGCTCGGCGGCAAGGTCAACAAGGAGATCGTAGCCAACATCAACAAGCATGGCGGCCGCGCCGTTGGCCTGACCGGCAAGGACGGCAACCTGATCACCGCCCGCAAGCTGGAGATGAAGACGGTCAATCCCGATACGCTGACTCCGGAAATCATCGACATTGGCATGGTTGGCGAAGTTGCCGGCGTGAATCCGAAAATCATTTCAGCACTTGAGCAGTCCAACTTTATTCCGGTGATTGCTCCGGTCGGCGTCGATGATGCCGGCCGAACCTACAACATCAACGCCGACCTGGTTGCCGGCAAGATCGCCGGTGCCCTTCAGGCGGAAAAGCTGATCCTGCTTACCGACGTCGAAGGGGTAAAGGACAAGCAGGGGCAACTGCTGAACACCATCGATACCCGAGACGTCCAGGGCCTGATCGATGACGGCACCATTGCCGGCGGCATGATTCCAAAAGTGACCTGCTGCCTCGATGCGATCGCCGCCGGGGTCAAGAAGACCCATATCATAGACGGGCGGATGGAGCATGCCTGTCTCCTGGAAATATTTACCGACAAAGGGGTCGGCACGGCTGTAGCAAAATTCAGCTAGCTGAATTTTGCCAGAACACGTAGCGAAAAAAGCACAACCTTATTTGCTGAGGCAACAAAATGAACTCGCAAGCATGGATCGATAAAGCAGAACAATGCGTCATGAAGACCTACGGTCGTTACCCGATCGTCGCCGAGCGCGGCCAGGGTTGCCGTTTGTGGGATGTTGACGGCAAAAGCTATCTCGACTTTCTGGCCGGAGTGGCGGTCAACAATCTTGGCCATTGTCACCCCAAGGTGGTTGCGGCTCTACAGGACCAGGCGGCCCGACTGCTGCATTGCTCGAACTACTACCATATCCCCCAGCAGATCGAACTGGCGGACTGGCTCTGCAATCACTCCTTCGCCGACCGGGTATTCTTCTGCAACTCAGGCGCCGAGGCTAATGAGGCTGCCATGAAGCTGGCGCGCAAGCATAGCCGGGAGACGTTCGGTGAAAACCGCTTTGAGATCATCACGGCCCTGGCGTCATTCCACGGTCGGACTATCGGCACGATCAGCGCCACCGGCCAGGACAAGGTGCGCATCGGCTTTGACCCTATCGTGCCCGGGTTCAGGTATGTCCCGTTCGGCAACATAGACGCTTTGCGTGAAGCCGTTACCCCCCAGACCTGTGCCATCATGCTTGAACCGGTGCAGGGAGAAGGCGGTGTCAACGTCCCTCCGCCCGGGTACCTGAAAGCGGTGAATGACCTCTGCAACGAGTTCGACCTGCTGCTGATCTTCGACGAGGTCCAGGTCGGCTGCGGCCGGACCGGAACCCTCTGGGCCTATGAGCAGGAAGGGATTGTCCCAGACATCATGACTCTAGCAAAAGCCCTCGCCGGTGGCCCGCCAATCGGAGCCATGCTGACAACCGTGTCTTTGGCCGAACGACTGGGTCCCGGCACACACGGCTCCACCTTCGGGGGCAACCCGCTGGTCAGCGCTGCAGCCCTTGCGGCCATCCGGACAATCGCGGAAGACGTGACCCTTAAGAACTGCCAGGCCATGGGGACATATCTTGCGCAACGACTGGAGAGGCTCAGAGAGAAATATGCCTTCATCAAGGAAGTCCGCGGGCAGGGACTGATCCTCGGCATGGAATTGACAATCGAAGGCGGCGCCCTGGTCGTTGCCGCCATGGAACGGGGCTTGCTCATCAATTGCACCGTAGGCAACGTCCTGCGTTTTGTTCCGCCACTGATCGTCAACAGAGATGAAATCGACGAAGCCGTTACAATTCTCGACAGCGTACTGGCCAACGTTGACCAAGGCAAGCAAGCGGGCTAAAGTCCGCAGGATAAGATTTAAGGAGTTTACCGTGAATAAAGACTTTCTCTGTCTCAGCGACTGGAGCATCGAGGAACTGGAAAAGATTTTTGCCCTGGCCGGAGAACTCAAGGCCAAGCAGAAAGCCGGAGCACAGCACCACCTGCTCGCAGGCAAAACCCTGGGCATGCTCTTCGAAAAAAGCTCGACACGTACCCGTGTTTCCTTCGAGGTTGGCATGTATCAGCTCGGCGGGCACGCACTCTTCCTGGCTTCCGGCAATACCCAGATGGGTCGCGGGGAGCCGATCAAGGACACCGCCCGCTGTATGGCGCGCTATGTCGATGGCGTCATGATTCGGACCTACTCCCAGGATGTGATCGAGGAATATGCTGCGCTCAGTGACGTCCCGGTCATCAACGGCCTGACCGATATGTACCATCCCTGCCAGGTGATGGCGGACCTGATGACGGTCATCGAGCACAAGGGCAACTACCGTGACCTGAAATACTGCTGGATCGGCGACGGCAACAACATGGCCAACAGCTGGATCAATGCTGCAACGGTTTTCGGATTTGAATTGCGCGTCGCCACACCGGCCGGATACGAGCCTGACACAATGGTCAAGGAACGGGCCGCTGAAGCCGGTGCCAACATCATCTATACCAACGACCCGGCTGAGGCCGCGCGTGGAGCCGATGTGCTTAATACAGATGTCTGGGCCAGCATGGGGCAGGAAGCCGAACAGCAAGAACGGGAGAGGGATTTCGCCGGTTACCAGATCAACATGGAGCTGGTCGCCATGGCCGCCCCGGATTGTGTCGTCATGCACTGCCTGCCGGCCCACCGCGACGAAGAGATTACCGACGAAGTCATGGAAAGCCGTCATGCGATCATTTACGACGAGGCAGAAAACCGCCTGCACGTCCAGAAAGCCATCATGGCGACCTTGATGGGATAAACACTCGAGTCAAGAGGCACATTGCGCGAACTGTTGTAAAAACGAATGAAGATTAGCTGTCCGAAATGTAATTTTTCGAAAACGGTTGAAGCGGCCAGAATCCCTGATCGACCGGTCAAGGTGAATTGCCCGAAATGCAACGAGGCCTTTACCTTCGACAAGTCTATACAGGTTGCCGGTTCGAGCCCTGCTCCAGCAGAGCAGATCACCTGCCCTGCCTGCGGGCTTATCCAGGAGACGGGTGACAGCTGCGGCGGTTGCGGCATCGACTACGCCAAATTCAGGAGCAGGCAGCTAGAGACTTTGCAGGAGAAGTCAAGCAAAGACGACTTGAACAGCAATCTCGCATCGTTACGCCGCAAGGCGATTGATCAGGCCCCGGAAGTACAGCCCAAAGCCGGGTTCTGGATCCGCGTGGTTGCTTCAGTGCTCGATTCTTTGCTGCTCTCGATCGTCCAGTTCATACTGACGATGTCCATCTCCCTGCTGGTCGGATTCATGGGGATTGCTGCCGGCGAAGACCCGGCAATCAACATGGTGATCTGGCTCTTCGGCATGACAATCAGTCTCGGCTATGCTGTGTTTTTTACCGGCTACTGTGGCCAGACCCCTGGCAAGATGGCCGTCAGGGTCAAGGTTATTCGCACTGATGGCCATCCATTAACTTACGGCCGCGCAGCAAAACGTGAAATTCTTGGTAAATTTGTCTCAAGCATCCTGCTTGGCATCGGCTATATCATGGTCGCCTTTGACAACCAGAAGCAGGGCCTGCACGACAAGATTGCGAACACATATGTCATAAAGCTTTAGAAGCGCGTAGCGAGTTGCACAAAACGTGGAAAGTCCTTTTTCACGTCATACGCCACACGTCTCGCGCCACCTGACCCAAAGGAGCATTCGATAAATGAGCAAAAAAGGAACCGTTAAAAAAGCCGTCCTCGCCTATTCAGGTGGGTTGGACACCTCGATTATTCTCAAGTGGTTGATCGAGGAATACGATTGTGAAGTGGTCGCTTACTCGGCCGACCTTGGCCAGGGTGAAGAACTCGACCATATCCCTGAGAAGGCCAAGAATACAGGCGCCAGCAGCTGTCACATCCTTGACCTCAAGGAAGAGTTCGCCCGCGATTTCGTCTATCCGATGTTCCGCGCCAATGCCATCTACGAAGGGCGATATTTCCTCGGCACTTCAATCGCCCGTCCCCTCATCGCCAAGGCGCAGATGGACGTGGCAAAGAAGGAAGGCGCCGACGCCGTCTCTCACGGCGCGACCGGCAAGGGCAACGACCAGGTTCGCTTCGAGATCGCCTACTATCACTTCGACCCGGCGGTCACCGTCATCGCGCCCTGGCGCGAATGGGATCTCAACAGCCGCACTGCCCTGGAGGAATATGCCCGCAAACATGGCATTCCGGTGCCCACCAGCAAGAAATTCCCCTGGAGCTCGGACCGCAACCTGCTGCATATTTCTTTCGAGGGAGACATCCTCGAGGATCCCTGGGCCGAGGCACCGGAAGAGATGTACGTTCTGACCGTGCGGCCTGAAGATGCCCCCGACCAACCGGAATACGTCGAAATCGAGTTCGAAAAGGGTGATGCCGTAGCCGTCAACGGCGAACGCCTTTCACCGGCCAAGCTGCTCGCCAAACTCAATGAGCTCGGCGGCAAACACGGCATTGGCCGTGTCGACCTGCTGGAGAACCGCTTTGTCGGCATGAAGAGCCGCGGCGTCTACGAGACCCCGGGCGGNNGCGCACCGCGCTGTTGAATCGATCACCATGGACCGCGAAGTCATGCACCTGCGTGACTCCCTGGTGCCGCGCTATGCCAGTATGATCTACAACGGGTTCTGGTTTGCTCCGGAACGCCTTGCTCTCCAGGCATTGATCGACCAGACCCAGCAAAGCGTCAACGGCAAGGCCCGTATCAAGCTCTATAAAGGACACTGCCGCGTTGTCGGTCGCGAT
>JABAOE010009839.1_pt2 | contig 13037 bp, 13 predicted proteins | sample 7062141 | NCBI WGS metagenome assembly JABAOE01 (sample SAMN14538627, study PRJNA623070) | marine sediment metagenome | biome: marine biome [ENVO:00000428]; feature: marine pelagic biome [ENVO:01000023]; material: deep marine sediment [ENVO:00002113] | place: India: Gulf of Khambhat ... | reverse complement strand
CAGCTCCCGCAGATGCTGTACTGCAAGATCCTTCGCAGCACGCATCCGCATGCAAAGATCAAGAAGCTTGACCTCGAACCGGCTCGTAAATACCCCGGGGTCCTGGCAGTGATATCTGGCGAAGACGTGCCGATCAAATTTGGAATCCTTCCCGTAAGCCAGGATGAGGAAGCCCTCTGTGTGGACAAAGTGCGTATGGTGGGGGACCCCATTGCTGCGGTAGCTGCCCTGGATGAGGCAACCGCGGAGGCAGCGATCGAAGAGATTATCGTGGAATNNGCAATCGCAAATGACGAGGTTCAAATTCACGAATATGCCGATGAGGGCAACATCCACAAGCTTGTCGCACTCGAGTTTGGAGATGTCGAGACGGGATTTGTCGAGGCCGATCGAGTTCGGGAGGACATCTTCTACTACGAGGGGAACACGCACCTCCCGATGGAAGAGCATGCCGCAGTGGCGCAGTACAGTGCAGAAGGCCGCCTTACGCTATGGTCTTCCACACAGACGCCACATTACGTGCACCGGGCATTGGCGAAGGTGCTCGAGCTGCCTCCCAGCCACATCCGGGTGATCGCCGCGCCAGTAGGCGGCGGCTTCGGAGGAAAGAGTGACCCCTTCTCGCACGAGGTGGTTGCCTGCAAGCTGGCCATGCTCACCGGCCGGCCGGTCAAAATCACCCTCACCCGCGAAGAAGTCTTCTATACGCATCGTGGCCGGCACCCGGTTCTCATGTGGATCAAGACTGGCATGAAGGCGGACGGGGCGATCACAGCGATGCACTTTCGATCCTTCCTGGACGGGGGCGCCTACGGCAGCTACGGTGTTGCCAGCACCTATTACACGGGTGCGCTTCAAACGGTCACGTACCCGATCGCAAACTACAAGTTTGAAGGGGCCAGGGTCTTCACGAACAAACCACCTTGTGGGCCCAAGCGGGGGCATGCCACTCCTCAGCCGCGCTTCGCGCTCGAGATCCAACTCGACAAATTCGCAGAGGATCTGGATCTCGATCCGGCGGAACTTCGATTGCGGCATCTGGTGCCTGCGCACTCCAAGACGATCAATCACCTATCCATCACTACCATGGGGTTGGGCGAGTGCATCCACAAGGTTGTGGAAGCCTCTGGCTTCACTGAGCGAAGGGGCAAGCTGCCGCCCGGCAAGGGATTGGGGATCGCTGGAAGTTCCTACCTCACCGGCGCCGGCCTGCCCATCTATTGGAACAAGATGCCCCATTCGGGGGTCCAGCTGAAGCTCGACCGCTCGGGCGGCGTGACGGTGTTCTGTGGGGCCNNCAGATCAAAGTCGATCGTGGAGGCGGAGTGACCGTCTTCTGCGGGAGTACGGATATCGGCCAGGGATCGAATTCGATGTTGGCTGCGATCGTGGCCGAGGAGCTGGGACTGAGCCTCGATCGCGTCGTTGTTGTGACCGCCGATACCGACCTCACACCGGTCGATCTGGGGAGTTATTCCAGCCGGGTGACGCTCATGACAGGAAATGCAGCGATCGCTGCCGCCGAGCCGCTAAGGAACATGCTTCTGTCGGCTGCGGCAGAGCAGCTCGATGTTTCCCCTGCCCGGCTAGCCCTGACAGACAATCGGGTGCAGTCCGTTGATGATCCATCGGTGGGCCTTCCGTTCGAGGAGGCGGCACAGCTTGCGGAGGCGACGTACGGAACGCTGGGTTCGGTAGGGAGCTACACGCCCCCGCGCCTCGGCGGCAGTTTCAGGGGCGCTGGTGTAGGTCCATCTCCAGCCTACAGCTACTCCGCCTGTGTGATTGAAGTGACTTGCGACCTCGAGACCGGCCAATTCACGATCGATAAGCTCTGGCTGGCTCACGATGTGGGGAAGGCGATCAATCCGATGCTGGTGCTCGGACAGCTGGAGGGCAGCGTTTATATGGGGCTGGGCGAAGCGATGATGGAGGAACAGGTCTTTCGCCGGGGCCTGCACAAAATCCCCTCCATGCTGGATTACAAGAGCCCAACGATTCACGAAGCACCGGAGATCGAGAGCTTCATCGTTGAAACACACGACCCGAACGGCCCCTACGGAGCCAAAGAGGCGGGCCAGGGCCCGCTGCTGCCAGTTGCACCGGCGCTGGCGAATGCCATCTATAACGCCACTGGCGTGAGGGTGGATGAACTCCCGATCTCACCTGAGAAAGTTCTCAAGGGCCTGCAGGAGAAAGCACGCGGGCGACCCGCTCGGGTGGGTCCTGATCGGATACCGGCCATTGATTACCCTGAACCGATCCATGTCGACCCGCCGGAAGAGCTGATCGGCGAATGACAAAGATGATGCAATATAGCCATCGCACAATTGATTTTGCGCCACCCCCGCAATCGGCTGTTGTGGGAGCAGGTCCGTATGAGGCATTGAGTCTCCTATGATTCGACTACCGGAATTCGAGTATCACGCCCCGTCGGCGATAGAAGAGGCGGTTGCCTTGAAGGCAGAGCACGGCTCGGAGGCGATGTTCTTGGCAGGCGGAACCGATCTGTTCCCCAACATGAAACGTCGACAGTTTGAGCCACGGGTGCTCATTGGGTTGCATAACATCTCGGAGCTTCAGACGATTAACAATGGCGCAGGAACGACGATTGGAGCGGGCGTCACGCTCACGCAGATTGAGACTGATGAAGCTATCCGCAGGAACTACCCGGCCCTGTCCCACGCTGCTGGTCTTGTGTCCACTCCGCAATTGCGAAATTCCGGCACCATAGGCGGGAATCTCTGTCTGGACACTCGCTGCACCTACTACAACCAGTCCTATGCCTGGCGAAAGGCGTTGGGTTTCTGCATGAAGAAAGATGGCGACACATGCTGGGTGGCGCTGAGCAGCAAGACATGTCTGGCAGTTTCCTCCTCTGATTGTGCGCCGGTCGTGGTCGCGCTCGGGGGCCAAGTTCGGCTTGCAGGCCCGGACGGAGAGCGGTCCATTCCAGCCGAGGCGCTATACCAGAACGATGGAATGGATTATCTCGATAAAAGCCCAGATGAGTTATTGGTCTCGGTAGAACTGCCGGATCTGAGTGGCTGGAGCATGAGCTATTGGAAGCTTCGGCGGCGTGGATCGATCGACTTTCCGATCCTGGGTGTGGCGGTTGCCATCAAGTTAGATGAAGCGGGTACCTGCGAGGCGGCGCGGATCGTACTTGGGGCGGTTGCTTCCAGGCCGCTGCTCGTCCAGGAAGCCGCAGATGTGCTGACGGGTCAGCCAATGACTGCAGAGTTGATTCTGCAAGCTGGGGAAGAAGCAGCCCGGTTCGCGAAACCATTGGACAACACAGACATGGCGCTGAGCTATCGCAAGAAGGTCACGCGTGTTTATGTAGCTCGAGCGCTGGCTGAGGCAGCAGATTTGGAGCTCCCTTCGTGAATCTGGAGCGTCAAGCTCAAGGCTTTTGAATCGCATACTGGGCCGACCCTGTGGCGCATTCACCCATGCAGCACCAAAGCTACGGATGCTGCTGTCGATCCGGAAATCTAAACTTCGACCGTAGACCGATCACGGAATGAAATCATGTCACTAGCTGATCGAAACGCATTAGTCACCGGAGCAGGAAGAGGGATAGGCCATGCCGCTGCGGTCGCTCTGGCAGAAGCCGGAGCCAATGTCGCCGTCAGTTCTCGCACGCAGGCTGAGCTCGAACAGACGGCAGCCAAGATCGAGGGCTTCGGTTGCCGGGCGCTGCCGATTGTCTGCGATGTCACCGATGCTGAACAGGTGGTTCGTATGGCAGACGAAGCAGCGCAGGGTCTGGGGTCGATCGATATCCTGGTGAACAGCGCCGGCGCCGCGGGAAGCCATAAATTCCTCGGTCATCCGGATGAGCTCTGGGAGCGCATGCTGGCGATCAATCTGACCAGCATGTACCAGGTCTGTAAAGCGGTTGTGCCCCAGATGGTCGAACATAAATGGGGCCGGATCATCAACATTGCTTCTGTTGCTGCCAAAACAGGCCTCAATTACGCGGCAGCCTATGTAGCCTCCAAGCACGGCGTTCTGGGTCTCACGCGTGCACTGGCCGTCGAACTGAATCGGTTCAATATCACGGTCAACGCTTTATGCCCCGGCTATGTCGACACCCCGATGACGGAGGCCACCATTGTCGATTCAGCGAAGAGGTCTGGAAGATCTGCGGAGGAAGTGCGACAGATCATCGAGGCAAGCAACCCCCAGGGTCGATTGATCGAGCCCGAAGAGGTCGCGTCGGTCGTTGTCTTTCTGGCTGATGACTCGGCGCGCAGTATCACCTCACAAGCGATCAACATTGAAGGGGGGGCGGTTTTGTATTGACCAGCCCACGACAGGAAGGCAAGCATGAGCAAATATGACTTTGGATATGAAGTTGGGGACGACATTGCAACCATCACATTCGACCGGCCAGATGTGCTCAACGCACTGACATTGGATATTTATGCCCAATTCCGGGATCTTCTCGAAGATCTGCGCACAGATGACAGCGTTAAAGTCGTCATCCTGACCGGGAATGGGCGCGCATTTTGCTCCGGTGGAGATGTCCACGAGATCATTGGTGAACTGCTGGACAGCGATATGCGCGCACACCTCGAGTTCACCTATATGACTGGAGCCGTCGTGCGCAACATGCGCCTGCTGGATAAGCCGATCATCGCGGCCATCAATGGACTGGCCGCAGGGGCGGGTGCTGTGATTGCACTGGCAGCGGACCTCAGGGTGATGTCGGAAGAGACCAAATTCGCCTTCCTGTTTACACGCGTGGGTCTCACCGGGGCGGACATGGGCGCAGCCTATCTGCTGCCACGCATCGTTGGCACGGGAAGGGCGCTTGAGATCCTGATGCTTGGGGACGATGTCGACGCCGCAAGTGCCAAAGAGATGGGTCTGGTCAACAAGCTCGTCCCAACGGATGAGGTGTTGTCCACGGCGCAAGAGCTTGCAGCCAGGCTTGCCGCAGGGCCGGTCTTGGCGCAGAGCCTCACAAAGCGTATGGTGAACAATGAGTGGAACATGGACCTGATCTCCGCACTCGAGTCGGAGGCACAAGCTCAAGCCCTTATGATGATGGGTGAGGACCATCGCATCTTCTATGAGGCTTTCAAGGAGAAACAAAAGCCAGAGTTTATCGGGCGCTAGTCGCTGAATAGGTGAGGGGTAGGAAAAAAAGATAAGGAGAACGAATCAAGATGAAAGCAGCCCTCCTCGTCGAACCCAAAAAGCCGCTGGTCATTGAAGAAGTTCCGACGCCCGATCCCGGGCCAGACGAAATCCTGGTGAAGGTGGCGGCCTGCGGCGTATGTCACAGCGATCTGCATTATGTAGATCACGGAACGCCCACCTTCAAGAAGCCGCCCATCATTCTCGGCCATGAAGCTTCAGGTACGGTCGCTGCGCTTGGCTCAAACGTCACGGAGTGGAGCGAAGGCGATCGCGTATTGCTGCCAACGACTTTCGCCTGCGGTCACTGCCGTGCCTGCCGGGACGGTCGTGACAATGTGTGCGAAAACCAGCTCATGCTCGGTAACAACGTGGACGGCGCTTACGCCGAATATGTACTTGCGCCGAGGCACAGCGCTTTCTTGCTGCCGGAAGAGATTCCGATCGAAGAAGGGGCGATTATCGCAGATGCCACAACCACTCCTTACCACGCGGTGGTCAACCGCGGTCGCGTAAACCCAGGGAACAATGTGGTCGTATTTGGATCCGGCGGAATCGGCGCCAACGTTGTCCAAATGGCGGCCATCATTGGCGCCAGAGTCGTGGCAGTCGACCTATCCGAGGAAAAATTGGAGTGGGCCAAGAAACTCGGCGCAGCTGAGACCGTCAATCCGAGCGGAGAGGAACGGATCGATAAGACGATCCGGAAACTGACCGGAGGCGGAGCTGATATCGCCTTCGAATGCATAGGTCTGCCGGAAACGCAGGAGCAGGCGTTTGCCTCGACGCGGAACGGCGNNGGATGTTGTGGGCTCGCTGGGATGCCGCAGCGCAGATTACCCGCGCGTGATTGAGATGGTCCGCCAGGGCAAAGCGCAGGCGGCTGAGCTGGTTACGGGTCGCTATAAGCTGGACGATATCAACGATGCATTCGATGGATTGCGAGCTGGAAAAGGCTTGCGTTCCATTGTTACCCCTTGATGATCCAGGCATGAAGTAGGGAGAGACCCCGATGGAATTTGTACGTTTCGAGCAATCGGACGGGGTGGGGGTCCTGAGGTTGAACCGGCCGCCCCTCAATGTGATCAATATCGCCATGATGAAGGAGCTGCAGGAGGCGATCGATCAGGCCGCTGCGTCTCCCGATCTGGGTGTACTGCAGCTTAGAGCCGAAGGCAAGCTCTTTTCCGCAGGAGTAGATGTGCTCGATCATACTGCGGATCGCGTGGAGGACATGATCGGGCTCTTTGACCAGCTCTGTGTTTCTCTGGCAGAGTTCCCGGTGCCGACGATCGCAGTTGTGCACGGACACGCCCTTGGCGGAGGCTGTGAACTGGTGATCTGCTGCGACATGGCCTGGATGGCCGAAGGTGCCACCATCGGTCAGCCCGAGATCAAGCTCTCCGCTATCGCGCCCATTGCTGCCCTCCGGCTTCCGGCAGTGGTCGGGCCGCGTTGGGCGGCGCTGATGCTCTTTACCGGAGAGGCAGTGGACGCGGTAACCGCAGAATCGATTGGGTTGATCAACGCGGCCGTACCTTCAGAGGAGCTCGAAGGAGCGGTAGCGGAGGTGACTTCCCAATTGACCTCTCTCAGTGCTGCTGCCACGCGCCTGAACAAGAAGAGCTACCTGGTAGGGTTGCGCGACTGGCAAGCGACCAGAAGAGAAACAGAAGAAATCTATCTCAAAGAGCTGATGGCGCTGGAGGACGCCCAGGAAGGCCTGGATGCCTTCATGGAAAAGCGGGAGCCTGTTTGGCGCAACCGTTGACTTCGGGCTGGCCAACCCCTTGATGGCTCTTTGAGACCGGTGGGGAAGAACTAGCTCATCGAGGTCGCAAGTGGAGAGGAACGCTCAGGAATGGACGCGAACAGCGAGCTTCAGCTGGTCCCTGCCTCTGGCTTGCGGGTATGCACGGCCTTAAAGTTCAGCATCAGGATCAACTGACAATCCTCGCAGCCTTCCGGGAAAGATTCCTTGCGGATTGTTTCCGCTCGGACTTCGAAGCCCAATTCCCCATAAAGCTGTTCAACCTCGACCAGGCGCTGGCCGCTGGCGACGAAGCGGTACTCCCATCCCTGCTCAAGTAATGCGGGATCCGGCTCGAACATCGCTGCGCCGAGACGTTCTAGATCTGTCATTTACCTCGATCCTGTTCCCATCAGGCCTGAATCTGGTCGACCCCGTGGATTGAGCTCGATGCGCAAGCTCTCAGGGCATGATTCCGAGCTCTGGCAATGGATATTCCTCCACCTGCTCTGGCTGGTGGCACTGCCGGCAGCCTCACCCGACCTGTCCGATGACCGTGATTGAGGCTTGTCCGGAGCTACCCGTTCGTTGCGCCGCTTCCTAATTGACAGCCTCCACCGATGCAGGGTCTTGGGCGAGTTTTTCGATCCTCAATAGGCCCAAAACAGCTGCCCCAATTGCACCGAGATACTGAACCAGGTCATCCTCAGGTTGATTCACCGGCATATCCAGTTTCTCGCGGATTACATCAGCCATGGTCGGAAAGCGCAATATGCCGCCAGCCAGGGTTATCTCTGGCTCCACCCGTACGCGTTTCATCAACTGCGCCGATCGGTCCACAAGCGAGATCATGGCCCCGTACATGATGTCGGCAGGTGCGCTGCCGTGGGAAAGGTGGTTGATGACCTCGGATTCAGCGAACACTGCACAGACTCCGGAGATCGGTACCGATTCCTTTGAAGTCAGCACGAGATTACTGATCTCTTCGGTTTCAAATCCCATATAGCGCGCGGTCTTCTCGAGGAAGGCCCCTGTGCCGGCCGCGCACTTGTCGTTCAGCCGGAAGGAGGTGACCCGCGATTGCTCATCGAGGCGCATGGCCTTCATCGTCTGGCCGCCGATGTCCAGAACCGTTCGTGTTCCGGGAAAGAAATATTTGCTCCCTCGAGCGGCGGCGGTGAGGTCAGTGACGTTCACATCACGAAAGGAGACCTGATAGCGACCATAGCCGGTGCTCACAACGTATTTGACGTTCTCTTTCTCCAGGTCCGCCGCCTCGAGCGCCTGAGAGAAAGCTCGTTGAGCAGCCTGGTCCAGCTTGAAGCCAGTGTTCACCATGGCCTTGCCAGCGATCTGATCGTTCTCACCTAAGATCACTGCCTTTGTATAGGTGGATCCGACGTCCAATCCAGCAGCGTAGCTCATACCAGCTCCTCCTTGGCTTTGAGCGGGACCCGGCTGCCCAGGATGTAATCCAGTGCAAACAGGGCTGCTCCGATGGCGCCCATGTAATGAGAATCCTCGCTGACGTTGACTTTCAACCCCAACGTGTCGTTGAGTACTTGCACCATCCCGGCGTTTTTGGCTACTCCGCCGGTGAAGGTCACTTCTTCCTCGATGCCTACCCGGCGAAGCAATCCGATCGAACGTGAGCCAATGGATTGGTGTACACCGAGCAGAATGTCTTCGATCGCCTTGCCCTTCCCGAGCCAGGAAAGAACCTCGGATTCTGCAAACACCGTGCAGGTCGTGCTGATGCGAACAGGCCCCTTCGCCCGCAGAGCGGTGGGTCCCAACTCATCGAGTGGAATCTCCAACGCTGATGATGCGGCCCCCAGGAAGCGGCCGGTTCCCGCGGCGCATTTATCGTTCATGCAGAAGTCATAGATCTCGCCGTCCGGGCCGACCCGGATGGCTTTGGTGTCTTGCCCACCCATATCGAGCACGGTTTTCGTTTCAGGAAACATGTGTACCGCCCCGCGACCGTGGCAGCTGATCTCGGTTACCTGAGTGTTGCCAAACGTAACTCGGTAGCGACCATAGCCGGTGCCCACAACGTATTCGATCTCTTCCTCGCGCAGTCCGCTGTCTTCAAGCGCCCTGAAATATGCGTTCTCCGCAGCTGCAACGACGTTCGCACCGGTATCAATCAGCGCTCGAGCGACAATTGCCTTGTTCTCATCGATGATGGCTGCCTTGGTCTGAGTCGAGCCTACGTCAACTCCCGCTGAATATGCCATATCGCTCTCCTATACCTGTGCCCGGAGTTTCCGAGCGTTTAGTCCTTCAAAAAAGGCGTCGATGCGATTCTTCAACTGCGCCTCAGAGACCACCCGCTTATCCATCATGTCCGATTCGATGAAGAGCGATGGAACGTCGGTAGCATCCATGAAAGCCCGCCGGGTATCTGCCTGGCCGGCAGAAGTTGTCCGGCAGCTCTTTATTGGGTGGTAGACCACACCATCAATATCGAACTTGTCCACCAGCTGGATCAGGGCCTGGTCCTGGAACAACATGGCATCGACTGCTTCCCTGACGCTGATCAGTACTCCTTCGGCAAGACTTTCCATCGGGCGGTCGAGGTCGTATTCGAAGCCCAGGTTGATTCCTCCGCTGGCAAACCACAGGTAGGTTGAGTTGACGAACACGCCTCCCCAGTCCGAGAAGAATTCGTTGAAGCGCCGGAAGATCGGGTAGCAGGGGACGCCAACGAAGATCAACCGGTGCTTCTCGTCTTGAATGGTGCCGATGCCGTTCTCCGACTTGAACTCCATCTCTTCCACTAACTCAGTGAAATAGCGACCGCCATCCTCTGAACCGCGGAATGCATTGGCGGCACCCAGGTAGATCGTTCCATCGGTCAGCGCATTAAACACGGCCGGCGTGGACTGATTCAGTTCCAGTACTTGCCGCCAACCCCGAATCAACTCATTGGCATTGCCCATCACTTCGCGCAGGCGGTCGATATCAAACTTCTTACCGGTGAGCTCTTCGCACAGCACAATCAGCTCATCGATCTGAGCGCTGACATATTTTCTGTCCCGCTCGAAGGCTTCATCTCCCGGCCAGGATTGCGTCCCGGCAGCGCGGGTGGAGGGGACATCCAGCGTGAAGATCGGAACGTCATACATCCGCTCCCAGATCTCAGCCCACTTGATGTAGGTGTTGCAGGCATTGGTCAGCACCGCCAGGGTCGGCTTCGGAATCTTGCCCATTGGGTGCTCGCCCCCGCGGAGCTGCATCGCGTAGTCTGCTTTCACGTACCCGCAGATGTCGGGCGAATACCCGTGGTCTTCGGCCTGATTCAGGTAATCATCTGCGACTCGACGAACGGCAGTTTGCAGGGAGTTGATCTCGGGGAAAACCATGGGGAAGTCGAAGACTCGCAGGATCTCCGCCATACTTCCCATAACGAAAACATAGGCTGCGTGGCCTCCGGAATCGGCAACATCGGTTAGCGAGGAGAACCACTCACGAAACATGGTCGAGCCATCTTTTGCCCCACGGCCTACGATATCGCTTGCTGTTGTATCTGGCATTGCCATAGATGTCACCTCGCTTTGGCGCTAGAAAAAGAGAATGTTCTCTGCGAAGGTCTCAAGCTGGACCTGGATCTGGTCGAAGCTGGTCATCTTCTCTTCGAACTCATTCAGGAAATACGGAATCCCGTGTTCGTCAAGGGCCTCGGCATACGCAACCTGCTCATCCAATCCTGGCTCACACATCTTGGCCGCGGTGACGATGGCTGCCTCGGCGCCGGATTCCCGGATGCGGTTCAGCAGCATCTTTTCTTTCGGCTTGCGCAGATCGTGCTGCACCGGGCTGTAGCTGGAAGATTCCAGATATGCGACTGCCAGGTTCATCAGGGGATCACCGTCGATTGGGACGTCTTCCGTGATCCACCGCATTCCGATCATGAGATCGTCGTCGACAACAAAACAGGAGCGTGAAATGACCCGCAGGAAGTCAAGCGGTGGCTGCTCGCAGAATCCGCCCTCAAAAACCACACGGATTTTGTCGTGCTGCTTTGTGTCGCGGTTACGGATCTGAGGCAATGCGAGCTCCAGGATCTCGTTGTGCTGCTCGCGCGGGAGCACGCCTCCTATTGCCATCAGGATGTAGGCTTCATCTACGGGCAGAAGCCAGGGCTCGCTGCGCTTGATTTGGTAGAGCTCGCGCAGCAGCCGGCGATTCTGGTTGAACAACTCGATCGAGTTTCGAAGGTCATCCTCGTGGATCGTGCCCCCGGTGACCTGTTCGATATCCGTTTTCAGGCGGTCGTACTCATCACGAAGGTATTGGGCGGAATAAGCCGAATTCGCGTTTTGCGGTAGATAAAGGATCTGGCAGGGGTACTCAAAATTGCGGCCCCAAACTGCGGCCAAGTTGCGGGCTGCGTCGCAGATCGGGTGGGTAACAAACATATCCAGGTCAACATCTCCGCTCAACGCAAGTTCCAGCGAAGTCTTCAGGATCGAGCACAGGTACGAACCAAAGCGTGATTCGGCCTGCATCGCATCGATGGGTGCACCGTGCAGCTTCAATGGAAGCGCTCCCGCAGCATGTGCGATCTCTTCTGGAAAGTAAACCTGGAAATGCCCGATTACCTTTCCGCCATCCTTGCGCCACTCTTTGACTGAGCCATAGCTGTAATCCTCGAGCAGCTCAAGCGAAGCTGAAAGGATTGCATCCAGTGTTTTGCCATCCGGGTTCACGAAGGGTTTACTGCTCACCGCCCACCTCCATAGCTCACGCGCTCCTCTGCCTCGCGGCTCCATTCGATTTTCGACGGGTGTGGATCCCCAGGGTGGAATCGATAAATTCCTCCGCGGGCTCCTTCAGGGTGGCACGTACTTCGTTCAGAAGCTCTGCCGCTTCAATCCCCCGCCATCCTTTGGGCAAGAGCTTTTTGGGAAGCTGAGGATCTTCGCGGGGGAAGGATGAATATTCGTACATTGTCCAGAAACGGCGTTCAAAGCTCTCGTCTCTCGAGAGGCCATCGCCGTTTGAACCATTCAAGATCAGCTGGTCAAAGGCCGAGCGGTTTCGCTCGATGAAACGGGCATAGCGGTCATTCAGGCTGGGGAGATCCCAGCAGCGGGCGACAATCTCCTTGTGTCTCGCCATTTCGAGCTTTGAATCGGTGAAGAAATCCACGTAGTCGGCAACGCCAAGTTCATCGATCAAAGCTTGAACTTCAGCCTTCATGGGGTAGGCCGCAATCATCGTTCCAGGGGACAGCATTCCGTAGCCAAGCCAGGTAAGCCCGGTCCGCAGCTGATGGCGTGCGGCGCGCATTTCTTGGGGAAGCGAATAGATGACCAGGTGCCAGCGCTCGTCCCATTGTGTCTGACGAGGGCCAAAGAGCCTTCTGCGGCCTTCGTCCAGCAAGTGCTTGCCTCTTGGGGTCAGTTGGTAGGCGCTGCGGCGCCCATCCTTCTGCGCACGGAGCCACCCTTTTTGCTTCATACGGGAAAGGGTTGACCGAGCTGCGCGTTCGCCTACGCCGAGCACATGGAGCACATCAATCAGCCCACTGGTCCAGACGCTATCTCCACGCGGGTTTACGTAATCCCCGTACAGGTTGAAGACGATGAACTGGGTTTGGGCTTTGGGTCGGCTCATAATATGTCGCACTAAATTGTCTGCGTAACAAAAAGTGCGATATATCTATGGTAGCACGAATTCCATTCGAGTCAATAGTGTGATCCGGTTCACACAGTTGGCTGAACGAAGCGCGAAGCGAGGTCAGCCGCCGCGCAGGCGATCGACCACCATATCTCCGACCCGGGAGGTGGAGAGGCCGCTGCGCGTATCGATGGAGGGGATGGATCCATCTGAGAGCAAATGCGCTACCGCGTCTTCTATTTGCACAGCGCCATCCGCTTCTCCCAGGTAGTCCAGCATCATGGCCACTGCCATGATCGCGCCCAGCGGGCTGGCGACGTTCTTGCCCGCATGTTTAGGCGCCGAACCATGGATCGGTTCAAACATCGAGGTTTTCCCGGGATGGATGTTTCCTGAGGCCGCGATTCCCATCCCGCCCTGGAGCATCGCACCCAGATCGGTGATGATGTCACCGAACATGTTGGTCGTGACGATCACGTCGAACCACTCCGGGTTCTTGATCATCCAC
>JABAOE010013151.1_pt1 | contig 13039 bp, 12 predicted proteins | sample 7062141 | NCBI WGS metagenome assembly JABAOE01 (sample SAMN14538627, study PRJNA623070) | marine sediment metagenome | biome: marine biome [ENVO:00000428]; feature: marine pelagic biome [ENVO:01000023]; material: deep marine sediment [ENVO:00002113] | place: India: Gulf of Khambhat ... | reverse complement strand
CTCCGAGAAGGAATTGACGTGCCGCGTCCACGACGAGTGCAACGGCTCGGATGTCTTCGGCTCCGATATCTGCACGTGTCGACCTTATCTCACGTTCGGCATCGAAGATGCGGTCAGGACCGCGCAACGAGGCGGCGTCGGCATCGTCGTTTACTTCCGAAAGGAAGGCCGCGCGCTCGGCGAGGTCACGAAGTTTCTCGTTTACAACGCCCGCAAGCGCCAACCCGAAGGCGACAGTGCCGCGACGTATTTCGAGCGCACCGAGTGCGTTGCGGGGGTGCAAGACGCGCGATTCCAGGAGTTCATGCCGGACGTGCTGAACTACTTCGGTATCACGAAGATCGACAACCTGCACTCGATGAGCAACATGAAATACGATGCCATCACTGCCGCTGGTATCAACGTTGTCAACCGCATCAAGATTCCCGAAGAGCTCATTCCCGCCGATGCACGCGTCGAGATCGAAGCCAAGAAGGCCGCTGGGTATTTCTCCGACGGTGATACGCCGGATTCTGAAGCGCTCAAGTCGGTAAAGGGTCGCGATTTGACGTGACGGACTGGTCCTTCAATGGATCCCTCGATTACCTAGCGAGTCCGAACGCAGTGCGCGACTGCGCCAGCCGCATCGCGGATTTAACTCGGCGCGGAAACGGCGCATTCGAGCTCGATAGGTCCCGCCTCGATGTCGTCGTCGAGCTCGTTGTCGATTCTATCCGCCGACGCTATCCCGACGTCGATGTGCCGTACCATTCCCGTTGGCGGCACTTCGAGATCGAGGGCACGGACGGCCTGCAGCGATTCAATAACGCCACTGCAAACCAGTCCGCGATAGAGCTCGCGCGCATCGGCATGGATCTGATTATCCCTTCCGTGCTCGTCGACGCTGGAGCCGGCCCCGACTGGCGTTACCGAACCGGCTCGGGCGCAGAACTCTCTCGATCCGAAGGCCTCGCGATTGCATCGCTCGAGATGTTCTTGTCTGGCGCGTTCTCGGCCAATGCGTCTCAACCTCTTCGCTCGGATGCCGAGGCACTGATCGCGCTGGACATCGCCGACTTTGCAGAACATATGCAGTCTACTGAGGAGACTCCGCTCATCGGTCTCGACAATCGCCTGCGCTTGCTGCAGCAGCTCGGGCGCCTCATCCAGCGTGAGCCCGACATATTTCCAAACGCTCGACTCGGCGACCTCGTGGACCACCTCACTGGCAGCTCAGCCAACGAAGTGAGCGCCACGGCCATTTTGGCTACCCTCCTGCGTTTGCTAGGTCCTATGTGGCCCGAGCGAATCAATGTCTCGGGCGTGAATCTCGGCGATGCCTGGCGCTACACACCACCGGGCGAGAGTCGCGAAGTCATCGTTCCGTTTCATAAGTTGTCGCAGTGGTTGACCTACTCCATTGCGGACACTTTGATTCGAAGCGGATGGGCCGTAAACGACATCGAGCAGCTCACTGGGCTCGCCGAGTATCGCAACGGTGGTCTATTCGTCGACAGCGGCGTGCTGCAGCTCAAGCAAGAGTTTTCTCGACCGAGCTATCCGGTCGATAGCCGCACGATCATCGAGTGGCGCGCCCTCACGGTTTATCTGCTGGATCGAACCGCGGAGCGCGTTCGTGAGACACTCGGCCGCGAGCTTTCCCTTGCTAGCGTCCTAGAAGGCGGTACGTGGCACGCTGGACGCGAGCTGGCGTACGCGCGAAGCCCATCGGGAGTATCACCTCTGCAAATCAATAGCGACGGCACGGTCTTTTAGTCATGAACATTCCAGCTAACTATCATGTGATCGATCACCCCTTGCTCCTGGAGAAGCTCCGTCGACTGATGGATGCGCAAACAGACGCGCCTGAGTTTCGGCGTCTGATTTGCGAGATGAGCATTCTGCTGACGTATGAAGCGTTACGGGACTGGGAAACGGAGGAGATCGAGATATCGACGCCCAGAGGTCCCGCCAAGGTCCGGACCTTAGCCAACCATCCGATGGTCGTATCGATCCTGCGCGCGGGAAACGGCATGGTAACGGGTGTGACTGAAGCGCTGCCGATGGCGCCGGTCGGGCACATCGGTATTTACCGCGATCGCGATCTCGACAGCACCGTCGAATACTTCTTACGGTTGCCGGACAACATCCGAGGCGCTTCAGTACTGCTCGTCGATCCCGTTATCGCTACGGGCGATACGATGTGTGCTTCGGTCTCCCGCCTGCGTCGATTCGGCGTTGGCGAGATTCGTGTGCTGACGCTCCTGGCCTCGAAGATTGGGCTCGACAAGCTCAGCGCCACCGACAGCGATATCTCCGTATGGGGCGTGCGCCTAGAGGAATCGCTCGACGAGCTAGGACATCTGAAACCGGGTCCCGGCGACGTCTCCGATCGCTTCTTTAATACCAACTGAGGCGATATCAACTGATAGCGCGAGCGCTAACCCGCAGCGGAAGACGGTGCTCTAGAGCCTCGCCACGCGATCAGCGCCGTCAGCAATAGAAGCACGGCAACGGCAAGAGCGTCAGTCAGCACGCCCGGGACGACCAAGAGTATGGCGACCGAGGCCGTGAGCAGGCGCAACGGCCAGCCTAGGACCTGCATGCCGAAAACGCCTTGGAGACTAACTCCTAGCGCCAGCACACCGATGAGCGCCGTCAGTGACGTGTAAGCGATGGACAGCGGCGCGCCGTCCATGATCAGCTGTGGCCCGTAGACCCAGGCAAACGGGATCAGGAAACCGACCAAGCCGAGCTTGAACGCCTTGATGCTGACGTCCACAGGGTTTGCCTGCGCGATGCTGCTGGCACCATAGCAGGCCAGCGCCACCGGCGGCGTGATATTCGACATGTTCGCGAAGTAGAGCACGAACAGATGTGCGCCCATGGCTGTCACACCCATCTCTACCAATCCCGGCGCAATGATTGCTGCACAAATGATGTAGGACGCCGTCGTCGGCATGCCGAGGCCGAGGATAATCGCGACGACCATGGCGAGCAGCAAGGCCAGCGGCAGCAGACCCATCGAATAGCTCAATATGATGTTTGCGATATTCAGACCGAGACCGCTCAGCCCCAGTACGCCGACGACGACGCCGGCGAGCGCACACGCGGCAATGACCATGATCGAATTTTTCATAGTCAAGAATAGCGCCGAGGCGATTTCGCCCAGGCCGAGACGACTCTGTTTCTTGANNCAGCACTATGCAGCTCAGCGCGCCAATCAAGCCGGCCCTCAGAGGCGACACCTGCGCGATCAATAGCGCGTAGAGCAGCACTGCAATCGGGAGTAGCAGATATCCGCCCTTCTCGAGCACGTCTCGCGCTCTCGGTATTTCATCCTCCGATAGGCCATGTACGCCCGTCCGGCGCGCTTCGAGGTCCACCATCCAGAACACGCCCACGTAATAAAGAATCGCAGGAATGAGTGCGGCCTTTGCAATGGAGATGTAGTCGCTACCGAGGATGTCCATCATGATGAACACCGAAGCGCCCATGATCGGCGGCAGTATCTGCCCGCCGGTCGATGCAGCCGACTCGACAGCGCCGGCGAATGCCGGCTGGTAACCGGTTCTCTTCATGGCGGGAATCGTAAACGTTCCGGTCGCCATGACATTGGCCACGGGACTACCGTTCAACGTTCCGAAGAACGAGCTGCCGACGATCGCAATCTTGGCTGTGCCGCCGCGGGACCTGCCGGTCAGGCTGACGGCCAGGTCCATGAGCACCTTGCCGCCGCCCGTCGCCTCCATGAGAGCGCCGAACAGAACGAATACGAACACGTAAGTGACGCAAACGCCCACGGGCGTTCCGAAGATCGCGTCGAGGCTGTAGATGTAACTGATCACGCGGTCGACGGCGAAGCCGGGATGACCGAAGATCCCTGGGAAGATCGGACCCCAGAGCGCATAGCCTATAAGCACTAGAGCAAGAATAGGCAGCGCCGGTCCCATCGTTCGGCGCGCGAGCTCGAGAATCGTCAAAACGAGGACCGTGCCAGCAACGAGGTCGGGCGTGATCCACAGAACGCCTGCCCGGTCCATCAATCCTTCGTAGTTCAGAATCGTGTACAGGTAAGCCGATGCGCTCATACCGATGAGCACGAAATCGTACACCGTGATCTGTCCGCGGTCGTTCTTGCGAGCGGGGTAGATGATGAATGCGACGACTGAGGCGACGAACAGGAACGTGGACCGCAGAACGAAGGCTTCGAGCGGATAGATGTTCAAGCCAACGATGTTGAACAGTGCGCCGATGACGGCGACAGCCACGGCAACGCTAAATAACGGTCCGCTACGGGATAGCAAATGTGCCCGCCAGGATTCGGTCTCAGCCACGACGTGTCGCCCGGCCGGCGCTAGGCCGTGAGCCCTGCGGGTATCTCGATGCCCTCATCGCGATAGTAGGCTACCGCGCCTGGATGCAGCGGAATGACCAATCGATCGAGTTGATCGGACTCGACTTCGGCTGCTCGATACGTGCGCTTGATCGCATCGACGCTCGAGTAGCAGATGTCCGCTATGTTGTAGACGAGCTCGTCCGGCACATCCTTGTGTGCCATCAATACGCTCACTGAAGAGAAGCTCTTGAGCGGCGTGTCGAGGCCGTTGTAGAGCTCCGGTGTGATGATGTCTTCGAGCAGCCACGGCGCTTGGGTCTTGATCTCGGCGTACTCTGCATCCGAGAACGAAAGAAAACGCAGATCGAGCGTCGTCTGCAGCTCCAAGATGGAAGGCATCGGAACACCGGCTGTTGCGAAAAAGCCCGCAAGAAGGCCATCCTTGATCATGTTGTTCGTATCGCCCTTCCCTGCGTTCTGATACCTGGGCCGGATACCGAGAATATCGAACACCTGCCGCGCAGCCGCGTCGTGCGTGCTGCCGCGATTGGCAAGGCCGAAGCGCTGACCATTGAGATCGGTCAAGCCGTGGATCGGCTTATCCGCTCTGACGACGAAGTGATGAATGCTGTTGAAGAAAGGAATAATGCTTCGAATGTCTTCGCGACCCTCGACGTTTGCGGATTGAACGGCATCGATGTTGTTGACGAAACCGATATCGAGCTCGTTGCGATGCAGGAGAATCGCATTCTGGCGTCCGCCGCCGGTCGTTTGAACGCGCGGACTCATTCCTGCGGNNCGCAAACGTAAAACGCACCGCCCGGCGTCCCACCGCCGATGCGAACGTAAGAAGACTGAGCGAACGAAAGCCTCGGCATCCCGAGGGTCACCAAGCCGGCTTGAACGAACGTCCGTCTTTGCATCACTACCTGCTTCTCGGCCTTCTTAAACACAACTGCGGCTCCGTAGACACGTTTGAGTTTAACGGTAGACCGGGTTGACCGTTTCTCGAATCGTGCACTCGAACGGCCTCACTTCAACACCCGGCCTATAAAGCCAGGCACCCTCCCAGATTGCGGGCTCCACCAAGTTCTCCGGATCCGTAACGATGATCTCGTAGTCGAGCCGGTTCTCATCTTCGCTCAGCCTATACCGCTCGAGTATCTCGACGTCCTGACTCATGGGCGTGCCGTCACCGTCCAGCAAGGGGAAATCGATCCGAGTCGTCTCGATGACTAACGTGTTCCCCTCGAAGCGTCCCACCGAGTAACCGAGGTGGTCCGGTGCCTGCGTCGGCGCGGGCGGATCTTCGGTCATGTAGATTACGCGTCGCGCATCCCATTCCTCGATCCGCTGGAGGATGCTATCGCCCTGGTCGATGAGCTCCATTGGATACGGATTCAGGACGGCGTTAGGCATGCCCGGCGGTATACACCGCAGACCCAGATCGTCGGTCCTCGGGTCGAACGCATCGCTCGCCGCCTGAGCGCGCGACGTCAGCACGAGCGGCGTGCGCAGGCGGTTGAACTCCCTGTAGCCCCATACCTTGAAGATGCCGCTGTCAGCCGCTTCGACGGCCGCGCTTGCCGGAGCTGTGTCATCGTCGGCGGGAGAAGTCCATCGTAGTGGCGCGCCCACGTCCGAGAAGATCACCTCTTCGCCGCTCGGCAACAGGAAATTCGATACGAACAGCGCGAGCTCCCCCCGGCGGGACGGTGCCCCGGCCGCCTTGACACGATCGCCAATGCTGACGGACTGTCCAGAAAAGCCCTGGCGCAGCAGCGTGTTCATGGCCCCGCCTTCCAAATCCCACTGCTCAGTCTCACCTGCTTCGTTGACGACTTCCAACGTTAGACCGACATGCGGGTTCCGCCAGAAGACGTCGGTCACCGTTCCCTCAATCTCAACCGTCGTGCTTCGGTCAAAGAACGCCGTGACGGAATGGTGCGCCCACGCGGACGGCGCGATGATCAGAATCAACAGTAACGCGAGAATCGGTCTCACTTGAGCCCCCTCGAATCCGCGGGTCTAGGCTCCTTCACTATACCTCGAAGAAGCGCTCGTTGACGCCTAAATCAGGGTAGACTCTATGAATGAGTTGGGTCGCGGGGGAAACGATCAAGCCTTACGATTGCGTCCCAGATGAGTATTAGTGAGGGGGCTGTTATGAGCTTCAGATATTCAAAGATCTTCTTGCTGCTGGTTGGGCTCGGGCTTGGCTCGTCCGGCTTGACGCACCATTCCGTGCATGGCGTTTTCAATCCTGAGGCGCCCTTCTCCGTGACCGGCGTCGTCACAGACGTCGATTGGGTCAACCCACATGTGTTCCTACACGTCGATGTGACCGACGAGAACGGTAATACAGCATCCTGGCAAATGGAGACGGTGCCGGCCGGCGCGCTGCGCAGAGCAGGCATTACGCCTGAGATGCTGATTGCAGACGGTCAACAGGTTACGGTGACGGGCATCACCGCCCACAAAGAGCCACACATGGGGTGGGTCCACCGGATTACTTACGAGGACGGCCACTTCTATCAGCTGGGCAATGAGGCGCTGGACCGCGGCGCAAGCCAACCGTCGGTGCCCCAAGAATAAGGAGCGTGCAATGAGAAGAGCTACGAAATCTCGTGCAGTCTCGCTGGCAGTGACCACAACGGCGTTGATCGTCGCAAGCGCAGAACTTTCTGCGCAGGACGCAGCGGCTTCAGACACGACGGGCCCGACACCGCGTTTGGCAGATGGTCGTCCGGACCTCAACGGCACCTGGTATTTCGGCAACATGACGCCGTTCGGTGCCGAACGCGTCGGCAGCGCATCGATCTGCGTCGTCGCATGCGACGAGGTAGAGCAGATACCGGCTGCAGGAGGCAGCAGACGTCCGCCTCCGGACCGGCCCACCTACAAAGCCGAGTACGTCGACCAAGTCTACGATCTGAATGCACGACAGGTCGAGGAGGATCCCGCGCTACGCTGCGAGAACCCCGGTTTGCCGCGCATCGGTGCGCCCGACAAGATCGTTCAGACGGCCGGACAAGTCGTGTTCCTCTATGACGATCTGAGCGGCAATTTCTTCAGGATCATTCCGACAGACGGTCGCGAGCATCGAGCCGATGCTGTGCCTTCGTATCTGGGTGATGCCGTCGGGCGCTGGGAAGGCGACACGCTCGTTGTCGAGACAGTCAACTTCAACGACAAGACCTGGCTCACGGACGACGGCACTTTCCACACAACGGGTCTGCGTGTCGTCGAGCGCGTGACTCGCGAGGGCGACAGCCTGCGCTGGGAGGCGACGGCCTACGATCCGGCCGTGCTGACCGAGCCGTGGGCCTTACGGCCACGAACGGGCTCATTGACGGATATCGAGCTCGTCGAAGCGCCGCCGTGCGATGAACGCGATCTCGAGGTCGTCTTCGATCCGACGACGAGCCACGACAATCCGCGTTAACGGCCAGACGTGACCCAAGTGGTAGCCGTATAGACCAACCCACTGCCCGGTTTCGAGCGCTTCCCGTTGCGTAACGCTGATCCGGAAAGGGATTACCTGCCGGGCTCTGAGACAGGCGCGCCGCCGAAGACCTTGAGGTCGGGTCCGAAGTCGGGAATGGCGTTGATCGTGAATTTCAGCGTGTCCGCCGCCTCTCCGTGCAGGCGAATGCCTATCGCGCCCACCTTCTGCGCCCTGTTGGGGTCAGTGCTCCATCCCGGAAAGCCCGTGTAGGTGACAATTTCGAACCCAGCATAATAGGAATCTGGCCACGGATGTCTCCCCTCGACAATTGGCCATGTGAAATCCCAGGTTGCGACCACTTCCCCGCCGTTTAGCGCTTCGAGGTGAATGTCGGAATCCATCCCTCGCTCGAAAATGAAAAACGTATCCGTCGGCTCTGGAAACGAGATCGTGAAAATCCCGTAATCTTTCCGCTCCCGATTGTAGTTGATCGAGTTGAGATTCAGACTCGCATAGGTGGCCACCAAGTCGGCATTGGTTGCGCCATTCGGGCCAGAAATTGGGCCTTCGTTTACCCAGGGATCCACGTCTGTGTACTGCCCGCGGCCTGTATTGGTAACGGTAAAGGGTTCCCGGACGAAGCCCGTACTCGGATCGGCATTTGAAACGCTGTCGACGTCGTTTCGGATAATGTTCGCCACTGAAACGAGCTGAAAATCTGAAAACGTTGTTCCGTCAAAAGTTACGGAATCGAGCCGCACGTCTCGCGTAGCCACATGGTACTTCTGCACGGCCGGATCCGGATTCCGGGACCAATTGGCTTGGAACTGAAAATCGGTGATCGTGGCAGCCCGGGAGTCCGGGTGAAGCAGGAGAGTTAGGGAGAATATCAAGCTACCCAACAGGACCCATGACTTGTTCATATCCGCATTCTCCTTTCACCGTCTCGGCCGATAGAGCGCATCGTTCCTGCTTCGACAGATTTCCCGAACTCCTCGGCCGCTAGTTGTTCTCATTGTTCAAGTCCGCCTTCGGCCACCTCGAGCCGTCCGCTCGATCCTGAGAATACATCACTCGAGGATTCGCTATAGCCCCGGCGGCGCACGCCTAAAACGTGTCGGGAGCTGCTGTGAGTCGACTGATCAAGAGCCTCTCTGTTTCCTCGTAAAGTGTTGATTAATCTATTATTTCATGCCATTATACTGGATATTCATACAGTTTCTGGCAGCCATCATGACGACAAATACGAAGCCCCAGGTGCTGTTGCCCGCAGAGCATGCGATCGAGCGCCTCGAGGCTGAGATCACTGAGCTCTGGGGTCACATCAACGCAGCCGAATATCGTTTTCTCAAGCGCCTTGCCGAGTTCGACCGCCTCGAGGGCTACGCGCGACACGGGCTCCCCGGTACTGCACATTGGCTCAACTGGCAGTGCGGGATCGGTGCCGTGGCCGCTCGGGAACGCGTCCGGGTTGCTCGAGCGCTCGAAGAACTCCCGGCCATCAGTGCCGCGTTCGAGCAGGGACAGCTCTCCTATTCGAAGGTGCGTGCGATGACGCGTGTCGCAACTTCCGCCAACGAAGCCGTATTGCTCAACGTGGCACTCAACGGCACCGCGCAGCATGTCGAAACGCTCGTTCGCCGTTATCGTCGCTTGCGGCGCGCGCAGGATGCGGCGCGGTCACAGGCGCTGCATCGCGATCGGTACTTACAGCTTTTCTACGATGAGGATGGCGCGCTCGTGATCCAGGCGAGGTTGCCCGCCGAGGTCGGGGCACTCGTTAAAGGGGCGATCGAAGCAGTCATGAGCAGGCAAGCGTCTGACGAACGGGCACGTGGCGAGCCCGATGAGATTAAGACTCAGTCTAATGTTTCAGCGGAAACAATAGCGGACGATTCGGCGCGCGAGCGGGTGGCCGAACCGGTGGCCGCGCGGCGTGTGGATGCACTCGTTGAGATTGCACAGCACGCGCTCGGTTGTCATGGCCTTGAGTCCGGCTCCGTCACCGAGCGATACCAGGTCGTCGTGCATATCGACCAGGCAGCGCTCGCAGAGGGAAGCACTGCTGCCTCTGAGCGATCACAGCGCTGCGAGCTCGACGACGGTCCGAGACTCGCCCTCGACACGGCGAAACGCTTGGGCTGCGATGCGGCACTGATTGGCATCGTCGAGGATCGTCGCGGCAATCCGCTCAACCTCGGTCGTCGTACGCGCGCAATCACGCCGGCGCTCAAGCGCGCCTTGGCAAGCCGCGACGGCGGCTGCCGTTTTCCCGGCTGCACGCACACGCGATTCACCGAAGGCCATCACGTCGAGCATTGGGCCGACGGCGGTGAGACGAAGCTTGATAACCTGATCACGCTGTGTCGTTTCCATCATCGGCTCGTGCACGAGGGCGGCTTCGGCCTGCGAGCGACCGATGACGGCGTGTTTGTTTTCACACGGCCCAACGGCACGCGCATCGTCGAGGTCGCTACCGCAAAGCGTGGGGCCGTTTTGCCGCTGTTCGCGAGCAACCGCGAGAGCGGGGTACGGATCGATGCCGATACGGCGCGTTGTGCCTGGCAGGGCGAGACGATGGACTATGGGCTCGCGGCCGAAGCGATCTACTACGCCGACCATGCCGATGAGCTAGCCCGGAGACTTCTCCGGGACTCTCGATGATGGCGGCGGTTTTCAGGCACCCCACGCGCGTCAGGAGGGGACGGTCAGTCAGATATCAACTCCCGTAAATAGCCTAATCTGTCATCCGTTTGTCGGCCCATCATGCGATACGCCGTCTCGAACTCATCGTATGACCGTCGCGAGATTCTAGTTTCGGCATCGGTCAGCCAGTCAATTGCGAACTCTAGTCCAATTAGCCACTCATCATATTTCGAGACGTAATCCGTAACTTCCTCGTATCGTTTAGGCCCGAGCTGATCTCGAACCGAGTCAGCTGCGATTTGGCATTGGTCGATAATCCCTTGATTTGGGTGTTTCACTGACGGTTCTCAGCCAGTCGCTCGACTCGACATACTGCGGTAACTCTCGGCCACTTCTTGTCGGGGTCCCGACTCCGAGCAGTTATCATCCGAATGTTTGCTACAGACCCCGCACGGCCATCTCTATGGCGTAGAGCCCCGTTCTCGCCGTGATGAACAGCGTTCGGCGGTCCGGACCGCCGAAGGCGACATTCGACGGCAGCTCGGGAACGGGGATCGTCGCGATCTGCTGACCGTCGGGTGAGAAGACCTTGACGCCCTCCTCGGTCAGGTAGACGTTGCCCTGCTCGTCGATTGTCATTCCATCCGATCCGATGCCCGCGAACAGCCGCTGATTCGCGAGCGTGCCATCCGACTGAATGTCGTAGACGTAGGTCAGATCTCTGCCGACATTCGGACCGTGGTCGGCAATATAGAGCTGTCGCCCATCGGCCGTTCCTAGCACGCCGTTCGGGGCCTCGAGATCGTCTGCCACGCGTATGACTGCCCCGCCATCAGGCGGTATGTAGTACACATGGTTGCCGTCCTGCTCGACGCCGGTCTGATCGAAGAACCGCGGATCGGAGAAATAGATGCCGCCCCGCGCGTCGGGCCAGATGTCGTTCGGACTGTTGAGCCGCCGGCCGTCATAACTGTCCGCGAGCACAGTCACGTTACCGTCCATTGAGATACGCGTAATCCTCCGACTCCCGGACTCACAGGCGAGCAAATTGCCCTCAGCGTCAAAGAACAACCCATTGGCGTTCCGCGAGTCCTCTTGGAACGTCGACAAACCTTCGCCGACGGTCCATTTGAAGGTCTTGCTGTCACGCACGTCGGAGAAATAGACATTTCCCTCAGCGTCGGCAGCGGGGCCCTCGGTAAACACGAACCCGTCTGCAAGCTTCGTCACAGAGGCCCCGGGCGCCACGAGATCTGAGTCGATCTGGGCGGCTGTGTGTTGCGATGCCAATGCGGTCACGGCCGCTGCGAGTAAGATCGAGGTAGGTTGAAGTTTCATTGGTTGTTCTCCGGCAACTCTATTTCGTCTCGACTAGGTCGGGCGGTCAGTGACATAAACTATCAAGCCGAATCTCGGCATGGCAAGATATTGCCGGATTCGGCCTCATTTTTTGGCCGCTGGGAGTGATCGCCGGAATGAGCAATCTTGCTAGAAACGCGTTGGCACTGGGAGTCTTGCTGGCCGGCCTGCCCGCGTTCTCACACCACAATCCCAACGTGCATTTCGACAGAAATCAGGAAGTCGAGATTTACGGGACCCTGACGGAAGTGAAGTGGCGCAGCCCGCATGTACAGCTCATCGTCGTCGTCGAGAACGAGAACGGCGAGGAGGTCACCTGGACACTCGATGAAGATTCCCACATCGCGTTGACCCGCCGAGGCGTTACGAGCGAGCAGTATCCGGTCGGCGAGCCGATTCGCGTTGCAGGCTTTCGCGGCAGACGCAATCCGAACTCGATGTTCGTTACGAACACGCTGCTCGCCGACGGCCGCGAGCTCGTCGCAGGACAGTCGCACGGACCTCGCTGGAACACCGAGCTTGTGATGTCGGAGGAATCCTATCAACAGAACTTGCTCGCCCGCTCGTCTGCGACACCGACTGGATTATTTCGCATCTGGAGCCACGATCTGACGAGTGATCTGGAAGGTGGCGTCGTTCGCGGCTTGTGGAACGACGACTATCCCTTGACGGACTACGCGCGTAGCGTTCGTGACAACTGGGATGAGATAGAGGACAACCCGTTCATGTACTGTCAGAACTCGTTGCCGGCGATTATGGACAGCCCCGCCCCTATCGAGTTCGTCGAAGACGACGGCGATGTCTTGCTACGGCACGAAGAGCTGAACACCGTGCGAAGAATTCATATCGAGAGCGAACCGAGCGGCAGCCCCAATCCATTCGGTATCTCTTCCGGGCGTTGGGATGGAGACACGCTCGTCGTTACGACAACGGACATCGATTTTCCATGGTTCGATCAGGCAGGCGTGCCGCAGTCGGAAGATCTCGTGCTCGTCGAACGGTTCTCGGTCAGTGACGATGATCGTTACATGCTGTATTCGGTGACCGCGACCGATGAGAACGTCTTCACTGAGCCAGTCGTTTTAGAGAAGCGATGGCTGTCGGTGCCGGGGGAAACGCTTCTCGAATATTCGTGCAGCTGGGAATCCGACCACCTGTAGTCACTAACGGCAATCGAACGATTGCTGTCATCAAGAACAACTAGAGCATGAAGCGCAGCGATCAAAAAATTCTGACTACTCACGTTGGCAGCCTGATACGCCCGCCGG
>JABAOE010005358.1_pt4 | contig 13039 bp, 11 predicted proteins | sample 7062141 | NCBI WGS metagenome assembly JABAOE01 (sample SAMN14538627, study PRJNA623070) | marine sediment metagenome | biome: marine biome [ENVO:00000428]; feature: marine pelagic biome [ENVO:01000023]; material: deep marine sediment [ENVO:00002113] | place: India: Gulf of Khambhat ... | reverse complement strand
GTTTGGGCCTTGGGTAACTGAAAAACCGACTGAACTTTTCCAACGGCTTGGGAAGCATCGAAATGCCCCCCAGTTTGAGATTATACCTTGGCCAGAAGCTGCCGTGGTCGCCTTTGTTTCGAGTTCATAGGTTAGGTTGGGTTCTTGACACTGCACTCGGAACTCTAAACAAACGAAGAAGCCGGCTTTAAGCCGGCTTTCAATTTTATTGGCTCCCCGGGTAGGACTCGAACCTACAACCNNGAAGAAGCCGGCTTTAAGCCGGCTTTCAATCTTTTGGCTCGTCAGAACCCCCCTCAATCAACTCGGTTCTCAAGTAGAGCGCCCGCTCGGGCACTCGTCTCAGACCGTGTAAGTGTCTATATTAATTGATGTCGCGGGGTGCTATCGGTCGTCGCGCTGGGCAGGTCGTCGATTCCCGACCGGGTTGCGATGGCGGGCTTGGACCCCAAAAACGGGATGGCGCCCATACTGATTCGTGCTTCATTCGCGCGGCACGGATCGCGGCTGCCACAATCAAGTCTTTGCGTGACTCTTTGTACTCGTCGTTTCGTCTGGGCATGGCTCAGCCTCCGTCGACTCTGGTTGTTTGGTTGTGGCAACGGAGCGAAGCCCAACCCACCGGGGAACCTGCGCACAATAGTCGGCGAAGGCCGGTCCGAATTCCTGCGTCAAGAGACGCTCCTCCGGTGCGATGAGAAGCACGTGCAGAACGGCGGGAGCCGCGACAAGCATGGGCAACAATATTGGCAGCGCGGTGAGACCAAGGGACGACAGAATGAGCAGCATGGCCAAGTACATGGGATTGCGGCTCCGTCGAAATGGACCCGAGGTCACCAATGCAGTGGTTGGCATCCCCGGTGCGGTACCCTGGCCGTGGCGTCGAAGCTCCCGCTTGGCGGCGACGATGAGCAGGATGGCTATTCCCAGGGATGCAGCTGCGACAGGGATGCCGAGCGCCCAGGGTATCCATCGGACTCTGGTCGCGGGAAGCAGCCAGTGAAGAACGGCAGCTGTGCTCACGAAGGCTAATGCGATTGCTTCTGAGGTTTGCCACAGGGACTGATGCGCCACAGGGGGGGATGTTTTCATTAAAAAAGAATATTCGTATTTTTTAAGGATGTCAAGACGGCGCGGTTGTTGTGTCGGCGAGGGCACGCCACCGTCTCATCGTTCTGCCAACGGCGCTACTCGCGGCAAAGATCACGGACCATATGGCCCAGGGCATCGCCGAGGAGCTACGCCGGACGCAGGCGAAAGTGAACGACGCCAGGAACTCTCGACTCGCCTGAAATCCTCGTGGAAGGCGGCGACTCAGGAGGAAAAACGTGACCTGCTCGAAATGTTGGTTTTGTGATGGCTTCTGTTGGTAAGACAACTCTCGCAGACCCGGAGGCAATGTTTCGGATCAACACGGTAACGTTGTAGCCAAGTTGAGGTCCCAGCAGCCTCGTTGTGATCTGGAACGCCACCAGCGTGAAAGGGATAAGGAGAATCGACGAGATCAGCAGGATGCGTTTTCTGCTCTGGCTCATTCCACTGCCTCTCTCTCATGTCACGCATGCTTCGGGATGATCTCGAACGTCGTCCTTTCCGGCTTCTTGGCCCTCCTACGTGGCGTCTGGCTGGCATTCGTGAGCTCCGTTCTAGTTGATCAAGAACTTTGTGTAAACCAAATCTCCGCGAACCCGAGTTGTGTAAACCAACGGGCCGTGCTCTGTCCCCGCTCTCTGCCTCAGAGAGCACGATCGGGGCTGAGAAGGGTGCCGAGCGCCTCGAAGAGTTATCTCTGGGGTCGAGCTTCGAGAGCCAGGAGGGCGGTGCTCTCGTGAGGCGATGCTCGCAAAAGGCCGCGATTCCTGGCCCTTATAAACGAAAGCCCCGGCGGTAAGTCCGCCAGGGCTTTCTGTAAACCAAACTGTGCTTCGGTTAGCTCAGGATTTTTTTGGCTCCCCGGGTAGGACTCGAACCTACAACCTAGTGGTTAACAGCCACCCGCTCTGCCGATTGAGCTACCGGGGAACCACAGGTTATCCGCAAAGATAGGATATTACCCCAAGTGCATCGGGGGGTCAATACCTATGTTTCGCCCCTTCCCGGCAAGAATAAGAAAGGGTTAGATTTACCGCTTTTGTGGGCGTGGTTTTAGGATAATTGGCTCAAGCTGCAGGTTTCAGGCAGGTCCTTTGCAAACCGGCTTGCAAGGTCACGCGCATTCTTTTTTTCATTTGTCCCCGCATTTGTTAATATGAGAATCAAGAGCAGGATGAAACGACTTTTCTTATAAAGTCCCGAAACTCAATACATGAGGAGCCTCGATGGATTCCTTGTTGGTAAAAGCATCCCCTTACCTGATTTTCTCCCTCGCCCTACTCCTGGCACTTTTCCTTTTCGTCATATCGGTACTCCTGGTTCGGAAGCTTATGGAGAGGAAAAAAAGCGGTGAGGAATTGATAAGCCAGCTTCAGATTCTTCAATCCCTGCAGCGGGAGATGGGAGAGTTCAGGGTTGCCCAGGAGGAGGAAGCGAAAAAAGCGTATGGAGAAATGATCAATGCGTTCCTGAAGACCCAGGAGACCCTGAAGGGGGGCCTGGAAACGGGCATACAAAGTATCACCCAGAACCTGACCTCCATATCGGGCGCCATGAACGACCAGCTCGCACGAAGCCAGAAAATCTTGAACGAACAGCTCGGTATTGCACAGAAAAACATATCCGATCAGCTGACGGGAACGGTAAAGATCATCGGTGACGTAAGAACGACTCTCGGGGGCCTTTCCGAGTCCGCCAAGAGGATGCAGGAGCTGGGGGAAAACATATCAGAACTCCAGAAGATACTGAAGTCCCCGAAGCTTCGTGGCAACATAGGCGAGGTCCTGCTGGAGGATATGCTGAAACAGGTATTGCCTTCCGAAAACATACAGCTTCAATACCAGTTCAGAAGCGGGGAGATAGTAGACGCCGTCATACGGGTGGGGGGGAACCTCATACCGGTGGATGCAAAGTTTCCCCTCGAGAGCTTTTCACGGTTGATTTCCTCGACCGACGAGGGATCGAAAAAGAGGGAAAAAAGAGATTTCATCACGTCGGTGAAAAGAAAAGTCGACGATATCGCCTCGAAATACATAAGGCCGGAGGAGGGGACCTACGATTTTGCGCTTATGTACATCCCTGCCGAAAACGTATACTACGAGATCATACTGAACGACGGGGGCACGAGCGAGGGGGCAGACCTTTACAACTATGCCCTGAGGAGGAAGGTGGTGCTCGTATCCCCGAACAGCTTTTACGCATATCTCGTGGCAATCGCCTTCGGCCTGAAGGGGTTCAAAATTGAGAAGGAGGCGATGGAGATAAGGGGGAGGCTCGAGGAGCTCTACAGGATCATCGAGCGTTTCGGTGAAGCATTCGAGGGGCTCGGCAAGAATCTGAACCTGTCCGTGCGAAAATACGAGGAGGCAAGGAAGAACCTTGAAAATTTGGAAACGAGGCTCGATCTCATAGCCGGAATCAAGGGCCAGTTGGGCGAAAAAGACGAAGGCTAGCGTCGGGCCCTGACATGCATCGCCCTTTCTATCCGTAACCGAGTGATAGAAAGGGGCATCGAAAATCAAATACAGGCATCTGAAAATAAAGAGCCGCTCTTTTAAGCGGGGAGGATTTTATGGCCGGGCTTGTCGTGCTGGACGTTGACGGAACATTGACGAAGGTGAGAAGCTCCTGGCAGTACCTGCATGAAAGACTGGATATCTGGCAGGGGAAGGCGGAATATTACCAGGAGTCGTTCAGGCGGGGGGAGATATCCTACCGGGAATTCTGCATTCTCGATGGCAGGCTCTGGGAGGGGGTAGAGGTAGAAAAGGTCAGGCAGATAATCGGCGAGATCCCTTACCGGGAGGGAATATATGATTTTTTCACAACCCTGGGCAACAACAACCGCAAATTCGCCCTCGTGTCGACGGGACTCAGTTTTCTCGTAGAGAAGGTCAAGTCAGAGTTTAATTTGGACTTCGCGTTTTCCAACCACCTCTTGGACGATGGGAAGTATCTGACGGGAGAGGTCAGCGTGGAAGTCGACTGGCATGATAAGGCCAAGATAGTCAGGGGCCTGAAAAGCGAGCTGGGAATTCTAAAAGAGGAGGTGGCCGTGTTCGGTGACAGCGACGGAGACATTGGCATGTTCGATGCGGGCGGGTTTTGCATCGCCGTGGAACCGACATCGGAAGTATTGCGAAGAAAAGCACACCTTGTCCTCGAAAATGGTGACCTCGAAAGAGGTGCCCGGCACCTCATAACGCGGGAAGAGAGCAGATGTACAGAGACATAAAAATTCTCGTCGACGGAAAGTACCATCAAAAAAGGATCGATTATTTCATCAAGGCTCAGTTTCCCGACGCCTCGCGCCGGAATATACGGAACGCATTTCTCTCGAGATCGGTTATTTTGAACGGAAAGCACGCAAGAAAAGGGGAGATACTGAGTGAAGGCGACACGGTATTGATCAGGGAGCTCAGATCCAAAAATGACGTAAAATACTCTCCAAACCTCGTTCATGGCCCCAGGGTCATATACAAGGATGATCAGATAGCCGCATTTTACAAACCGCCCTTTATGCACATGGTTCCCCTAAACGCGGGTGATAAGGACACGCTGGCAAATTTTGCCGCGTACATGTTTCCACGCGACCTTTGCTCCAGCTTTACGAACCCTCCGCTTTTCCTGTCGCGACTCGATTACGAGACGAGCGGGCTTGTCCTGGCTGCAAGAAACGGGGTCATGTATCGATCGCTCAAGGAAAAACAGGATAGAGGAGAGATCCTGAAGTACTACGATCTCCTCGTACAGGGCGAGATAGACCGTGAGATAGTCGTAAGGAGGGCCGTTATCACAACGGGGAGCGGGAAGGTCAAGGTTGACAGAAAGAGGGATTTTGAAGACGAGGCGTACCACACAAAGTTCACACCCGAGAAAAATTTCAAGGGGTACTCCCTGCTGAGGGCGGAGATCAAGAAGGGAAGAATGCACCAGATCAGGGCTCACGCCTCTTTTTCGGGATTTCCCATCGTGGGCGATCTGAAATACGGGGGGAAGGTGGTTCCCCCGATCAAAGATTTGCCTGTTCGCCCCCTCCTTCACGCAGCGGTTGTGGACTTTACCCACTCTGTGAGCAACCTGCGGTTGAAGATCAACTGCCCCTACCCCGAAGACCTCTACCGCGTTTTGGATTATCTCCAGGAGTTTTCAGACAGCTCCCGTTGAAGGATGTACATACAGGCCTTGAAGTTGATGTAAGATCCTTTTTCCTGGATGGTTTGCAGGAAGCCCTGCTATGTAGAATGAAGAGGGCTTTTTTTCTCTTGAGATTTATAAAGAACGGTAAAAAGTCACCTTGCGCCGCTTTCTTCCATCGTCCTCAGGGTATCTTCGAGTTCTTCGAGTTCCCGCTCGTCATCCGGCAACTCGCTCACATACCTGTCGTACAGTTCTAGTTCGTTTTCCGTTATTATCCTGTTTCTCAGAGGGTTCTTTGCAAGATTTCTCCTGTCGTCAACGTAATCAACGAGGTCTTTCTTGGCCTTGATCTGACTTTTCAGCGTGCTGATGGATTCTTCGAGTTCCTCGATTGCCCCCTCGCTGTCCCGGAACTCTCCTCCCGTATCATCCCAGGATGGGGTTAGTGCGCTTCCTTCCTTCCTTTTCTCCTCGGCGTACGTGGTTATCTGCGGAGGAGTGAATTCCTCGACATTGGATTTGAACTGTTCCGGTATGTTCTGGGGATTGTCCGTGAAATGAGTTACCCCATTTTGATCCACCCATCGGTATAACTGGGCCCCCGAGTGAGGAGCGAAGAGGATTAAAATGGAAAGAACGGCAACGGTTACCATGAATGAAAGGTATGATGATTTCATGTTGTCACCTATTTGTATATGAAAATGTTGAGGATTATCGCCGCTGCACCTATGATGAGAAGGCCAAAGGGAATTAAAAATGTTAGGTCCATCAAATATGCCCCGTGTTTACTTTTTTCACTTCTTTACTATAATATCATAGGAAAATAATACAACATCATTTGAACGACAACGTATATGATAGGGAAATTACAATTTAGGGGGAGGGGGAGCTTTCATATCCTTTTTTCTTTTAAAGGATTCTGTTTATCCCTTTTCATAACAAATTACCGTTTTGGAAGTGGAAGATGCCGAAACTACAGCTTGTAGACATCAACCTCGCTTTCGGTGGTGTAAAGGCCATCAGCGGCGTCAGCATCGATATCGCCGAGGGCAACATACATGCGATAATTGGTCCGAACGGGGCGGGGAAGACGTCTGTTTTTAACGTGATCAGCGGAGTGTACAGACCTCAGGAGGGCAGTGTTTATTTTGAAGGAAGTGAGATCACCAGGATGAAGCCGCACAAGATAGCCTCGATGGGGATCGCGCGGACCTTTCAGAATATAGCTCTTTTCAAGGGCATGACCGTTCTGGACAACCTGATGATGGGAAGGCATGTCCACATGAAAAGGGGGTTTTTCACGAACGGCTTGTACTGGGGAATCTCTGAAAGAGAGGAGATAGGGAACAGGAAGATCGTTGAGGACATTATCGATTTTCTCGAGATAGAGAACATACGAAAGAAGATCGTCGGAACTCTTCCCTACGGCCTCCAGAAAAGGGTAGAACTCGGCAGGGCACTTGCGCTCCGGCCGAAGATCCTGCTTTTGGACGAACCAATGGCGGGTATGAACCTGGAAGAGAAGGAGGATATGGCGCGCTACGTGCTCGACATAAATGAGGAGTGGGGAGACACCATTGTTCTCATAGAACATGACATGGGGGTCGTGATGGATATAAGCCATACCATCTCGGTCCTTGATTTCGGAATAAAGATAGCAGAGGGAAAGCCGGACGAGGTGGCGAATAACCCCCATGTGATACGGGCATACCTCGGTGAGGAAGACGATTTCATCCGGGAAATGGAGGCGAGGATTCAATGAGCACACCCGTTGATGAGATACTTTCGAAGCACGATACCTTTCCGAAACTCCTGAGATACCAGGCAAGCAGGTTCGGAGACGCAAAGGTTGCGCTGAGAGAGAAGGAGTTTGGGATCTGGCAGGAGTTTTCCTGGAACACCTATTACGAACGGGTCAAGTATTTTGCCCTCGGTTTGGTGAGCCTCGGTTTGAAAAAGGGAGAGAAGGTATCGATAATCGGCGATAACCGCCCGGAATGGGTGATGACAGAAATAGCTGCCCAGTCTGTGGGAGCGGTTCCGCTTGGTCTCTATCAGGATTCTACGCTGAAGGAGGTCGCATACATCATAGACCACTCGGATTCCGCGTTTGTCGTCGCTGAGGATCAGGAACAGGTGGACAAGATACTCGATATGCAAGAGGAGCTTCCCAAGGTCCGGTACGTCATTTATTCAGACCCGAGGGGACTTCGGGGCTACCGGGATCCGAAGCTGCTCGATTTCGATACCGTGGAGAGCTTTGGCAGGGAACAGGAGGAAAAGGATCCGGGCCTGTTTGAAAAGATGGTCGACGAAACATCCTGGGAAGACATAGCCCTTATCTGCTACACTTCCGGTACTACAGGGTTCCCCAAGGGCTCTTTGCTCTCCTACCAAAATCTTCTCTCAATGGCAAAAAACCTCCATCAGATAGATCCGAAAAGGGAGGGGGATGACTACGTTTCTTTCCTTCCCTTAGCGTGGATAGGTGAACAGATGATGTCGCTTTCAAGTGCTCTCCTCGTCGGCTTCACCGTGAATTTCCCCGAGGAACCTGAAACGGTACAGGAAAACATCAGGGAAGTGGGGCCGAGCGAAATGTTTTCCCCCCCCAGAATCTGGGAGAACATGACCTCCACCGTGCAGGTGAAGATCCTCGATGCAAGCCGGCTCAAGAGGTTTCTCTACAACCGGTTTCTTCCAGTCGGCTATAAATATGCCGACTGCAAATTCAACAAGGTTCAGCCATCTCTGGGGCTCACCGTGCTCTACAAGTTGAGCAAACTGATCGTTTTTCGCCCTCTGAAGGACAGGCTCGGGCTGCTCCGGCTCAGAACGGCATACACGGGAGGTGCCGCTCTCGGGCCCGATGTTTTCCGGTTTTTTCACGCCATAGGGGTGAACTTGAAGCAGATCTACGGACAGACGGAGATATCCGGCATATCCTGCGTCCATCGAAATGAAGACATCGATTTCGACTCCGTGGGGAAGCCGATAGAGGAAACGGAGATAATGCTTTCTGATACAGGGGAAATCCTCTCGAAAAGCCCTTCCGTGTTCCTCGGTTACTACAAGGATGAGGAGTCCACCAAAAATACCCTCTCCGAGGGATGGCTCCACTCCGGAGATGCGGGGTACTTCAACGAGGATGGGCACCTTGTGGTCATCGACCGGCTCAAAGACGTGATGATGCTTTCCGATGGCACGCGATTTTCTCCTCAGTTCATAGAGAACAAGCTCAAGTTTTCCCCCTACATCAAAGAGGCGGTGTGCATGGGAAATGAGCGGGATTATATCGCATCCATGATCTGCATCGACTATCCGAACGTGGGAAAGTGGGCGGAAACGAGGAAGATATCATACACGACGTACACCGATCTTGCCTCCAAAGAAGCAGTGTACGCGATGCTGGAGAGAGAGGTGATCAAGGTAAACGACACCCTTCCTAAAGAGTCCCGTATACGGAAGTTCGTCCTCCTCTACAAAGAGCTCGATGCAGACGACGATGAGCTGACCAGGACGCGGAAAGTCAGGAGAGGGTTTGTCGGCGAACGGTACAAGGAGGTCATAGATGCCATGTATTCCGAAGCGGAGGACATCGGGATCGAGGCGACGATCAAGTACCAGGACGGAAAAACGTCACACATTAAAACCACACTCGTGATCATTGACCTTTTGAAGGAGGAAAAGCAGCGTGGATTACTTCGTTCAGCTCATAATTAGCGGCCTTGTCATAGGAAGCATATACGCACTCGTCGCTCTCGGCTTTACCGTCATCTACAAGGCAACGAGGGTGGTAAACTTTGCCCAGGGGGAACTCCTCATGTTTGGGGCCTATGTCTGCTATGCCTTCGTGGTGCAGTATAGGGTTCCCTTCGTACCTGCCGTGCTCATAACGATGGTCTTTTCCGCATCCCTTGCTCTCGCCATAGAAAGGCTGATATTGAGGCCGATGATCGGAGAGCCGATTATTTCTATCATCATGGTTACCATCGGTCTTGCCCTCGTTCTCTCCTCCGTAGTAAAGGCCATATGGAAAACCCAGATTCGCGTATACTCGCCGAAGCTCTTTCCTCAGACAACGACGGATATCCGGGGAATACCCATCTCCCAGGAATTTATCTGGTGCTTCGTACTATCGATTATTCTTCTCATCATATTTTCCCTCTTCTTCAAGTATTCAAGGGCGGGGATCGCTATGAGGGCAACGGCTTTCTCTAACCAGGTTGCCCAGTCGATGGGCATTTCCGTAAAAAGGATATTTGCCCTCTCGTGGGCAATAGCAAGTGTCGTTTCGGCCCTGGGGGGCATACTCATCGGCAATATCAACGGGATTAACTCGCAGCTTTCACATTTTGGCCTCAAAGTTTTTCCCGCCGTTATCCTCGGTGGGCTCGACTCGATCCTCGGGGCAGCCCTGGGTGGCCTGATCATAGGCCTGCTCGAGAATCTCGGTGACGGTTTTTTCAAGATATACCTGAACGTAAGCGGGGTAAAGGAGGTGGCGCCCTATGTGATACTGGTCATAATACTGATGATCAAGCCTTACGGTTTATTCGGCACCGAGGAGATAGAGCGGGTCTGATGGGAGACGCAACAGATGCACTACTGCGGTGATTACAGGACGACGTACAAAGATGACATGAAGATATTCCAGACACCCTTCGTCCGGGTATGGATGGCTCTGTTTCTCCTCTTCATGCTCGCCGTTCCCTTTCTTGCATCGAATTATGCGCTTTCCCTGGTGACGCAGATTCTCATTGCAGTCATCGGTGCCGTAGGCCTCAATATACTCACGGGCTTTACCGGGCAGATATCCCTGGGTCACGGCGCCTTTATCGGCATCGGTGCATACACCTCGGGTATCCTCACGATAAAGCTGGGCGTGCCTTTCTGGCTGGCGCTTCCCTGTGCCGGCCTCATGGCAGCATTCATCGGGATGTTCGTGGGGATTCCCTCTCTCCGGCTCAAGGGGCTTTACCTGGCAATAGCCACCCTGGCGTCGCAGTTCATCCTGGAGTGGATATTCTTGAGATGGGAGCCCGTGACCGGAGGGTCGTACGGGTTGATCCTCGACAGGCCGAAGATCGGATCTTTCGTCTTCAGCGCGGATAAACACTATTACTACATCGTCTTCGCTTTAACGATCCTTGCAATGCTCTTTGCGACGAATCTCGTGCGGACGAGGACCGGAAGGGCTTTCATGGCGGTCCGTGACCACTACATTTCCGCCGAGATCATGGGTATTGACATATTCAAGTACAAACTCCTTGCATTCGGCATATCATCCTTCTATGCAGGGGTTGCCGGCAGCCTCATGGGCCACTACCTCATGTTCATCTCGTCGGAGCAGTTTACCATCGGTGTTTCCATCCAGTACCTTGCAATGATAATAATCGGGGGGCTGGGCAGCATAATAGGGTCTATCTACGGCGCCGTATTCATGGTCCTGCTGCCGGAAGTCCTTACCCTTGTGACATCCAAGCTTTCCTGGATCTATCCGAATATTTCAGATTTCATCCTGTCTATACAGGAGGGTGTGTTCGGGGTTATAATTTTAATTTTTCTCATATTTGAACCTGATGGAATTGCACATCGCTGGCGTCTCATAAAAGCGTACTGGAAACTCTATCCGTTTTCGTACTGACCATATCTTCCTTGAATGGAAGGGAAAGGGGGTGGAAAGGTAACGAGGGAAAGGAGGTTGGAAAAACCGGGTAAAAAAAACAAGGAGGGGGTTATGAAGAGAAAAGCCACACTGTTTACCGTATTGTTCGTTTCACTCGGCTTGATTCTTGGATCGAGCTATTCTGCGCTCGGGGCCGATATCAAAGTAGGCCACCTTGCCGATCTTACCGGCCCCACATCGGCCGTGGGAAATCCTTATGCAGAGGGGATAAAGGATGCGGCGGCATACATCAACGCCCACGACGGCATCAATGGGAAAAAGATCGACCTGCTCAGCGTGGATTATGCCTACGACAAGAACAAGGCCATAACCCAGTACAAGAAGTTCGTCCAGGATGGCGTGGTCGCTATTCAGGGCTGGGGGACGGGAGATACGGAAGCCCTGACGAGTTTCGTCGCAAAGGATCAGATTCCCTACATGTCCGCTTCCTATTCGGCCCACCTGACCGACCCTGCGAAGGCCCCGTATAACTTCTTCATCGCCGCAGATTACTCAACCCAGCTTCGGGCAGGGCTGAAGTACATAAAGGACGGCTGGAAGGAGAACCGGCCACCGAAGATCGTCTTTATCTACCCGAACCATCCATACGGGCTTGCACCGATAAAGGGCGGCAAAGAGTACGCCAAGGAGATTGGTTTCGATATCGTCGGCGATGAGATCGTCGATCTCAAGGCGATCGAGGCAACCTCACAGCTTCTCTCTGTAAAGAGCAAGGATGCCGATTTTGCATGGATCGGCGGAACCACGCCCTCTACTGCGGTTATCCTGAAAGACGCAAAGAAGCTGGGATTGAAGACGAAGTTCCTGATAAACCTCTGGGGCAACGATGAGAACCTTCTAAAGCTAGCCGAAGGAGCCCAGGATGGAAGGGCTATCGGTATGCAGGCCGCTTCCGTCTATGGAGACGACGTTCCAGGGATGAAGACGATCCTGGAAGTAACGAAGAACGAGCACAAGATGACCCATTACATACGGGGATGGGTATCTATGATGGTCATGAAGGAAGCGCTCATCAGGGCTGACAAGAGCAATGAGCTGAACGGGCCCGGGATGAAGAAAGCCCTCGAGACCCTGAAAGACTTCGATACGCAGGGATTGACTGCACCCATCACCTACATGGCCGATGACCATCGGCCCAACATGTCTGCGAAGGTTTTCGAATTTCAGGATGGAAAGATGGTCTACAAGACCACGATAGAACTGCCCAGGAAAAAGGAGTGGCTCGGCTTCTGATCATCTTGAGAGGGGGGCGCGATGCCCCCCTTTTTTTCATATCCTATGCTGAGGGTAGCGATGTTAAACGTCAACAATGTAGAGGTCGTGTACAGTGATGTCATCCTGGTCCTCAAGGGTCTTTCAATGACGGTGAACCAGGGCCAGATAGTGGCCCTCCTCGGCTCGAACGGCGCGGGCAAGAGCACCACGCTGAAAGCTATCTCAGGTCTCCTCAAGGCGGAGGAAGGTGAGGTGACCGACGGGGATATATCGTTTGACGACGAGAGAATCGATGGAAGGGATCCGGAAGAGGTGGTCCGGATGGGAATCTTTCAGGTCATGGAGGGCAGAAGGGTATTCGAGGACCTGACCGTCGAGGAAAACCTCGTCTGCGGCGGGTACATCCGAAAGGACCGGAAGGGAATCAGGGATGATTTCGGCAAGGTGTACACCTATTTTCCAAGGCTCAAGGAGAGGAGAAAACAGCTTGCAGGATACCTGAGCGGCGGGGAGCAGCAGATGCTCGCAATAGGAAGAGCCCTGATGGCCAGGCCGAAGCTGATGCTTCTCGACGAACCCTCCCTCGGGCTCAGCCCCCTCCTGGTGAGGGAGATATTCGGCATTATCAGGGACATAAACGAGAAAGAGGGGACCACGATCCTGCTCGTGGAGCAAAACGCTCGGGTGGCTCTTTCGATCGCACATTACGGGTACATCATGGAAAATGGAAAAGTCGTCCTCGATGGGGACGCGGGCAAGTTGATCGAGAATGAGGATGTGAAAGAGTTTTACCTTGGCTTAACCGAGGTCGGTTCGAGGAAGAGCTACCGGGATGTGAAGCACTACAAGAGAAGGAAAAGGTGGCTCTCCTGATTGCCTGCCATAGGATCCGATAACCCGGGC
>JABAOE010012389.1_pt1 | contig 13041 bp, 11 predicted proteins | sample 7062141 | NCBI WGS metagenome assembly JABAOE01 (sample SAMN14538627, study PRJNA623070) | marine sediment metagenome | biome: marine biome [ENVO:00000428]; feature: marine pelagic biome [ENVO:01000023]; material: deep marine sediment [ENVO:00002113] | place: India: Gulf of Khambhat ... | reverse complement strand
GAAGTCCTCGTCCCGGAAGCAGCGGGCGATCTGGTAGTAGCGCTCGACGCCGGCGACCATCAGCAACTGCTTGAACAGCTGGGGCGACTGGGGCAGAGCGTAGAACGACCCCTGGCGGAGGCGGCTGGGCACCAGGAAGTCCCTGGCTCCTTCCGGTGTGGACTTGATGAGGGTGGGGGTCTCGATCTCCAGGAAACCCTGGGACTCCATCGAGCGCCGCATGGCGGTGACGGCTCGGGACCTGGCCCGGAGGTTGGCGGTCATCCGGGGGCGCCGCAGGTCGAGGTAGCGATAGGCGAGCCGGCGCACCTCGTCGACCTCGGCCCGATCGTCGATCTGGAAGGGCAACGGCGCCGATGCGCTGAGCAGCGTGATCTCGGAGGCTACGACCTCGATCTCTCCGGTGGCCATCTCGGGGTTGACGGTGTCGGGTTCCCGTTGCCGCACCGTGCCGGAGACGGCGATGCAGTATTCATCGCGCAGCCGGTGCGCCACCTCTTCGAGCCCCGGCGCCTCGTCGGGCCGAACCACCACTTGCGCAACGCCGCTGGCGTCCCGAAGGTCCACGAAGACCACGCCTCCGTGGTCGCGGCGGGTGTTGACCCAGCCGGCGAGCCGGACGGTCTGCCCGACGTCGGCGGCCCGCAACCCTCCGGCCGCGTCGGTCCTCAGGGGCTCGTGACCCATGCCGCCACCTCCTCGATGGGGATCTGCTCGTCATCGCCGCCTGCCAAACGGCGGACGGTCACCCGGCCCTCGGTCACCTCCTCTCCGACCACCGCCACCGCTCTGGCCCGGCGACGATCGGCCGCCTTGAACTGGGCGCGCAACGACCGGCCTCCGAGGTCGAGGTCGGCCCGCACCCCGGCGGCCCGCAACGAGGCCACCAGATCCAGTGCCTCGGTGCGGCGTGCCTCGACGGCGACCGCCACGAAGACGTCGAGGTCCTCACCGCCGACCTCCGGCATGGCGGCGGTGATCCGATCGACACCCATCGCCAGGCCGACACCCGGCACCGCCTTGCCGCCGATGATCTCGGCGAGGGGGTCGTAGCGGCCTCCCCCTCCGAGGGAGTCCTGGGCGGCGTCGTAGGAGGCGGCCACGTACTCGAAGACCGTTCGGTTGTAGTAGTCGAGGCCCCGCACCAGCCGGGGGGCGATCTCAGAGGCGATGCCGCGCCGTTCCAGCCCGCTGCGTACCGCGGCGAAGTGGGCGGCGGCCGCCTCACCGAGATGATCGAGGGGGGCCGGGGCGTCGGCGACGACGTCGGCGTCGACCTTGCTGTCGAGGACTCTCAGTGGATTCGTCGCGACCCGACGCCGGGCGTCGTCGGAGAGTCGGCCGATGCGCTCCTGGAGAAACCCGGTGAGCCGATCCCGGTAGGCGGCTCGATCCGCCGGGTCGCCGATCGAGTTGAGGAGCACGGTCACCCCGGTGACGCCGACCCGTTCGAGGAGCCGGTACCCGAAGTCGATCACCTCGACGTCGGCATCGGGCGAGGGCTCGGCCAGGTATTCGATTCCCACCTGGAAGAACTGGCGCCGGCGGCCGGCCTGCGGCTGCTCGTAGCGGAACATCGGACCGGCGTAGGCAGCCTTGAAGACTCCCTGGCCCCCCGCCTGCAGGTAGGCCCGCACCACCGAGGCGGTGGCTTCGGGGCGCAAGGTGAGCGAACGGTCGCCCTTGTCGACGAAGCTGTACATCTGCTTCTCGACGACCTCGGTCTCTTCCCCGACGCCTCTGGCGAACAGCTCGGTGGTCTCGAAGATGGGGGTGAGCGTGAGTCCGTACCCCCATTGCTCGGTCATCTCGTCGAAGACGCGCAGCAGTTCCCGCCATCGCCGCGAGGCGGGAGGGAGGATGTCGTCGGTGCCTTTGGGGGCGCGGGGGATCATTGTCGGAACACCTGGAGGAAGGGATTGGCCGCCAGCTCCCGGGCGATGGTAGTGGCCGGTCCGTGGCCGGGAAAGACATCGCTGGAGGGGGGCAGCCCGACGATGCGGCGTTCCATCGAGCGCATCAGGGTCTCGAAGTCGCCGCCGGGGAGATCGGTGCGTCCGATCGACCCGGCGAACAGCTGATCGCCGCTGAACAGCACCCCTTCGGCCGGCACCCAGAAGCAGCAGTGGCCCGGGGTATGCCCCGGGGTGTGGAGCACCTCGATGTCGAGCCCGGCCAGCCCAAGGCGCTGCTCGTCGGCGAGCGCTTCGTACCGCTCCGGTGGGGAGTAGTCACCGGGCACCGCCATTCCGAACAGCATCCGCATCTGGCCCTCGGGGTCCATGGCCAGATAGTCGTCGTCGGGGTGGAGGTAGGCGCTGATGGCATAGCGGGCAACCACCGCCCCGGCACCGCCGACGTGGTCGATGTGGCCGTGGGTGGCCAGCAGCGCCACCGGCGTGACACCCGATTGACGGACGAGCTCGGCGACGGCCCCGGGATCGGGCGGCGCGTCGACGATGATCCCTTCGCCGCCCGGCTCGGCGGCGACGACGTAGGTGTTGGTGGCGGCCGCCCACAGGGCGGCCGAGCGGACCGTGATGCTCACGGGCGGAAGGGTAGAGGCCCTCCAGGAGCAGCTGGGCGAGTCGAGTGGGAGCGCCCAGCAGGGTGCCTGGATCTCCCGCCACCCGTGGTAACTCCAATCGTCTCTGACGAGCGGAAGAACGGGGCGGCTTGGTTCCGCACTGGGCCAGGCTGGGCCGCTCCGGCCCTACAGTTCCCGCCAGGCAACGACGACCGGTAGGTCGTCCGCGGCGTTGAACGGGGTGAGGATAGGCCCCGAGTTGTTGAAGGTGGCGTTGCCGCTCCAGGAGTTCTCGTGGATGTTGTCCTCGGTGCTGTCACAGGCATTCTCGACGACGAACGCCCCCTCCACGACCTGGGCGTTCCCGTTCATCTTCAGCTGCTCGTGGATCCCCATCACCCCGGAAACGTGGGGGTCGCCGGAGATTTCCATGTCGCGCCCCACCATGAACAAGAGATTGGAGGTTCCCGGATAGGGAGCCATGGTCGGCGCGCCGGCCACGTATAGATCCCCGCCGACGATGTTGCTACAGACGCCCTCCCCGGCTATCAGCAGAGTGGCCTGCCAGGGCGCTCCGGCTGCACCCTGGCTCGTCGGCACCTCCACCGTGCCGCGATGGAAGTAGTAGACCCCGTCGTAGGGGATGTCGTATTCGGAGATCCACCTGGAGCCCAGCTTTGAGTCGCAGCAGCTGCCGGTCCACTTCCAACCCCGGTAGGGCGTGTTTGCCGTATCCGTCGCCAGAGTGGCGCCGGTGCACGGCTCACTGACCGCCGTGCCGCCTTGCGTGGGGTGGGCCGGCCCGGCCCGTACCCTCCCGTCGGGGCACATGTCGTACTGACTCAGCGACCAGCGCGACCGGACATCGATGATCGGGACGGTCTCCCTTTCCTGGGTCCCCGGTACGGGGCACCCCGCGGCCTGGGTGTACGAGCCACTGACCGTCGCCCCATTAGNNAGAAGCTGGTGCCGCCGATGGTGATGTGACCGTTGGTGTGCACCCCGACGGCAGAGCCGTTGGTCACCGTCGGGTTGCCGCTGAAATCCAGGTCACCCCCGGCGAGCAGCGCATGGCGGGCGTTCCAGGTGGCCACCTCCCAGGCGAGCGTGATCTCGCCGCTCACCACCCGCACCCGGCGGCCCTCGGCCGACCGCGACGGGGAGTACCCCACCGAGTAGATGACCTCGGAGTTGGTGGGTTTGACCACCACGTACTCGCCGTTTGGGACATCGACGAGGTCGTCCGAGCCGTGGGCGTCGGCGGCGGCCACCACCCAGTCGCGTTCCGCCTCGTCGTCCTCAAAAGAAACGGGAGCGGTGTCGCCGCTGGTGTAGTTCTCGTCGGCCCTCACCCGGTCGAACCCCTCGTCCAATCCGGCCTCGGCCACGGCCAGCGTCTGTTCCCAAACGGCGTCCATGTGGACCATCCCCGACTGGACCATCGACCGGAAGGCGACCACAGACGTCAGCAGGATCAGCCCGAAACCGAGCAACAGCACGGTGGCGACGGCCAGACCGCGCTCGTCACGGAGTATCGAAGCGGCGGTCTTCACCCTGCTCCTCATGAGACGTTCCTCAGTGAGATTTCGAACTTGAGGGTCCGCTCGCCTCCCGTGTCGGTCTCGACCTCCGACGCCAGGGTGATCGTGGCGGAGCGGATCTGCTCGACCGTCGACGAGTCGTAGCTGAACTCGGAGAGATCGGTGTCGAGGCCTCTCAGGACGATGATCACCCCGCCGGTGTCATCCGACCGGATCAACGAGCCGTCCGTATCCATCACCCACGTGATGTTCTCCCCTGGGTCCTGGATGCCGTCCCAATCGGCGTCCTCCCAGAGTGTCATCGAAGCCGGCGCCGCGGTCACGAAGCCGCGTGCCTCGCGTATGTCGCGGGTGATCCGCTGACGGACCTCACGCAGCGTCATCAGCGCCTGATTGTCTGCGCTGTGGAGCACGTCGATCCGGGTGACGCCGACGAAGAAACTCGTCAGCATGACGCCGATCACCGCCAGGCCGGCCAGCGAAATGAGGATCTCCGGCAGGGTCATTCCCCTGTCGTCACGCAGAGATGGCCACCAACGCGGTCTGGCGCGCCGGCGACACGCCACCTGAGACAACGGAAGACCGAGGTTCATGAGCACAGCGACTCCTCCGGTGCGGGCTGCAAACCGGACAGGACCACCGACGAAGGGACGAGATTGGAGGGGTACTCGACGGTGGTCTCGCCGGTCATGGTCACTCTTCCGTTGCCGCCTGCCCCGCCGGCGATGAGGGCACCATGCCAAACGGCGCTTCCGGAGAGCTCGATCCCCCCGTAGGGGGCGTAGGCGATCCCCTGGACGGAGCCGACGGCGTCCCCGCTGAGCCTGAGCGCACTGTCGCTCGTGCTGAAGGAGACCACGCCACCCGAAGTCGACGAGCCATCGCCGATCCGGTAGACCGCCGAGCCGCTCATCTCGATCCAGTCGTCGGACACCAGGAAAGCGCCCTGGGAATTCAAGGTCACCCCGCCCGACAGCGAGATCCATCCGGTGGCGTAGATAGGGCCGGAACCCTCGATGGTCACCACTCCCGTGTCCCCTCCGATGAACTCAATGTCCCCGTCGACCCACATCGGTGCAGTGATCGTGGTGTCCTTCCAGCTCTGAAACCCGTAGAGAATCGTCCCGGCCTGCGCTTGGGCCCGCAGGTCGGCCCGCCAGGCTTCGACCTCCGAAGCATCCGGCAGGCTCACGGGTGTGCCGGCATTCTGCTCGATGAGCCCGTGCACCTTGGCGGGGTCGGCATCGGCCGTTCCCCCTACTGTCACGCTGCCGTCAACGCGGGCGTTGGAATCGCTGAAGTTGCCGTTGGCGAGGATGTCGGCCGAGTGGCTGCCGGCCGGCGCGCTGACCGTGTACCCCTCCGTGAGCGCCACATTCCCGGTGGCCACGATGGCAGCATCCGGGAAAGCCGACGAAGTCGTGACCGTCGCGGCGCCCGCCGACACCGTCGAGATGATCGTGCTCGTCCGGTACGACCGCATCCCACTTTCTCCGTTCCACTCGACGAGCACGTAGATGCGGCGCAGGGTGTCGGTCATCTGCGTCACATAGGTCCACGTGGTGAAGATGGTGTCCTGGAAGGCGTAGTCGACCTTGGGCTCGAGCGTGCCGGTGACGCAAGTCCGCAGTGTCTCGTCGGCAGCCAAGTCCACAGCGTCGCCGAGCAGGAGTTGCTGCTCGGCGTCGATCAAAGGGGCGGTGACGTCGATCTCGCTCATCGCCAGCTGCTCCCACCCCAGGCTGCGTGCCAGCTCGAGGCGCTCCAGAGCAATCCCGGTCGCCTCCTGGCGGAAGCGGTTCTCGCGGGACCCGGTGAGTGCCCCCCGCAGCGTGCCTGAGAACACCAGCATCAGCGAGACCGCCAGCAGCATGGCCACCGACAACTCGACCAGGCCGAACCCGCGGTCGCCGCGCAGTGCAGTGGATCGGATCGGTTTCGCCTTCACATCGGGGCTTTCTTCGAAACGGTCTAGAACACTCTTCGTAACCTGTCGGCCACTCTCCGTATACCCTTGACGGTTTCCGCTCGGCCGATCGTCGGCACGAAGGGAACTCCGGAACAACATCACAGCTCCCCCCAGGCCATCACCACCGGCACCGTGTTGGAGCCGGCGAAGGGTGAGGCGATCGGTCCGGTGTTGCTGATGGTGGCGTTCCCCGAGATGTCGGTGACGTCGACCCAATCGTCGGAAGAATCGCAAGCACCTTCGGCGAGCCAGGCGCTCTCCACCCCCTCAGGGTCCCCGCTGTTGACGATCTGCTCGTGGACCGCGATCAGCCCGGTCAGGCTGGGTCCGCCGCCGATGGTGAGGTCTCGGCCGGCGGCGATCAACAGGTTCTCGGCGTCGGGATCGGGCGACATGAAGGGGCTGCCGCTGATCTCGACATCGCCGCCGATGATCTCCGGGCAAGCCCCGATCCCCTCCGTGAGGATGGTCACCTCCCAGCGGTCGGTCGGCGAACCCGGGCTCGAAGCGATGTCCACCGATCCCTGATAGACGTAGTAAACCCCGTCGTAGGAGGCCTGGCTCACGTGGCGCCAATGGTCGGCCAGCTTGGCGTCGTACCCATCCCAGATCCAACCGCGATACGGCGTTGTGCCTGCATCGACCTCCAAGGTCGACCCGGTGCACGGGGCATTGCCCACGGTGTGCCCGTGAGTGGGGTGGGAGGGTCCCGCCTTGACCCGGCCCCCGGGACACAGGTCGTACTCGCTGCGCGGCCAGAATGAGCGCACGTCCACCACCGGGACCTCGACCGGGACTTGGATCCCGGGGGCACCGCATCCGGGATCCTGAGCCAGCGAGCCGGTCACGTTGGCGCCGTCGGAGGCGCTGAGACATCCGTCGACGAACACGCTGCCCCGCACGTCGAGGAACCCGTTGGAGTGCACCCCGACGGTGGCTCCGCTGACGATGGTGGGGTTCCCGCCCATCTCGAGACGGTCCCCGGTGAGGAGGGCATAGCGGGCCAGCCAGCTCCCGTTCACGGTGGCGTCGCCGATGCGGGCTCCCACCACTCGAACTCGGCGAGTTTCGGCGGCCCGGGTGGGGACGTAGCCGACGGCGAACACCATCGCGGTGTTGCTGGGCCGCACGATCACGTACTCCCCCAGCGGTGTCGCGCGCAGGTCGGTCGGACTCCGAGCGTCTGCCGCTGCCACCATCCAGGCCCGAGCCTCCTCGTTGCCGGGGAACAAGTCGGGCAGCACCTCACCGGTGGTGTAATCCTCATCCTCGGCGATCGCCACCAAGCCCTCGTCGAGTCCCGACTCGGCCACCTGAAGAGCTTGCTCCCACCCGGCGTCGGAAAGCGCGGTGTTCGACTGGCGCAGTGAGCGCACCACCACCACTGACGACAGCATCACGATCGCCAGACCGAGGATGAGGACAGCCGCCACCGCCAGCCCCTGGTCACCGCGCAACTGGTTTCGCAACCTCATGGCACGTTCCTCAGGGACACCTCGGTGTCGAGGGAACGGGTCCCCCCCACTTCGGCGGCATCGTCCACCCCGACCACGAGATGAACGTCGACCATGGTGGCGTGGTCGGCGAGAACGCTGTCGTAGGTGAATCTCGACTGATCGAGCAGCAGCCCCCGGGCCTCGATCCGGTCGGCGCCGTCGGTGGAGCGGAACAGAGCCCCATCGGTGTTGATCCCCCAGGTCACCAGCTCGCCCAGGTCGATCACGTTGTCCCACTGCTGGTCGATCCACACCGTGAATCCGTACTGACCGATCGAGGTGAAGCGACGCGCCTCGCGCACATCCCGGCTCATCCGCGCCCGGGCATCTCGGATCTGCTCGAGGGCCACATCGTCGGCCTTGTGGAGATTCTCGACGGAGGTGGCACCCACGAAGAAGGACATCATCGTCATCGAGATGATCCCCAGCCCGATCATGGCGATAGCCAACTCCACCACCGTTGCCCCGGCCTCGAACCCGAGACGCGCCTTCGACCGCCGGAACATCCGAATCAAGCGCATGGGCTCTCCGACACAACGGGGCGAAGCCCGTTGAACAACGTGGTGGTCGGCACGAGGTTGGCCGGGTATTCGACCCAAGCGCCGCCCTCCATGTCGACGTCGCCGCTGCCGTCCCCCATGGCGACCAGGGCACCGTGCCATGGCAGGGTGCCGGTGAGGCGAACCCCCCCGTTGGGAGCAAACGCCACCCCTTGCACGGTGGCCGGCGCCCCTCCCACCAGATTGATGGCGGTGCCGGACGAGCTGAATGAGACCACTCCCGCCGCCCCCGGTTCCCCTACGTGGAATTGACTTTCCGGCCTGAAGTCCACCACTCCCTCGGCGACCAGGAAGGCTGCCGCCGAGCTCACCGAAGCTCCCGATTCGAGCACGATCGACCCGGTTGCGTAGAGAGGGCCGGAACCTGTAACCGTCACCTCCCCGGCAAACGTCACGCTGCCGTTGACGTACACCGGGGCGGCGACGGTCGTGTTCGCAAATGTCTGGTTCCCGACCAACGAGACGCCGGCCTGGGCCTCGGCCACCAAGCCCGCCTGCCAGGCGTCCAGGATCGCGCCATCGGGCACGTGCACCGGTGACCCGGCGTTCTGTTCGATCTCGCCGTAGATGTTGAGTGTATTCACGGTCACCGTCCCCCCGGCCACGATGTCGCCGTCGACCACCGCATCGAGGTTTGAGAAGCTGGTGTTCAGCCAGATCGAGGCCGAGTGAGCTGTGGGCGGATTACTGGTGGTCGAGCCGGGGTGGAGCGATACGTTGCCGGTCGCCAGGATCGCCGCCTCGGGGAACATCGGCTGCTCGCTCACGCGAGCGCCTCGCGCCGAGATGACCGAGATCAGGGAATCGGATCGGTACCGGAAGGTGTTGCCCTCGATCTCCCAGTCGACAAGCACGTAGACCCGGCGCAGCGTCTCGCTCACGTCGGTCACGTAGGTCCGCGTCGTGAACGGGATCTGCCCCACCGTCTCGGTGGTGATGGGGGCCAGGACACCCGTCGGGCACTCGAGGATCGGTTCATCCTGATCGAGACCGCTGGCGGATGCGGGCAGCATCCCGTCGGTGATCCAGGGGTCTTGGGGGTCGACCCCCGCCATGGCCAGCTGCTCCCACTCGAGGCTGCGGGCGTGTTCGAACGTCGCCATGGCGACGGCGGTCGCTTCCTGGCGGAACCGGTTGCTACGCGACCCGCTCAGGGCACTCTGCAGCGAGCTGCTGGCTGCCACCATCACGATCACGGCGATCACCATCGCCACGCTCAGCTCGACGAGCGTGAAGCCCTCTTCACCCGACCGGCGGGTTGCAGCATCGGACACGGGCCCCCTTGGGGTCGACCCCAGTGGTATCGACCACTCTTTGTGTCTGCTTGAGCCACCCTTTGTGGTGTACCGGGGTCAGGGAGCGGCGAGGCGGTAGGCGTCGTAGACGCTCTCCACGGCCTGCACCTCAGAGATCGCCCGCTCCAACTGATCGCTATCGGAGAGCTCGATCTCGAAGCGAAGAATGGCAATGCGATCCCGACCGGTCGCCGAGGACGACGCCACGATGTTGATCCCCAGGTCACCGAGCACGTCGGTGATGTCTCGGAGCAGCCGGGGGCGATCCAGAGCTTCCAACTGCAGCCAGGTGGCGAAGACCGCCTGTCGATCTGTCCCCCAGGACACATCGATCATCCTCTCCCGGCGCTCCGCCAGGGCTCCCACATTGGTGCAGTCGGCGCGGTGGATCGACACTCCGTGACCCAGCGTCACGAAGCCGACGATCGGATCGCCCGGCACCGGCGCACAGCATCGGGCGATGCGGGTGGTGATGTCGTCGAAACCCTCCACCACGACGCCGCGCGACGGCGCGGCGGCACGCACCCGGGGCGGGGCCAGGAGGTCTTCGTCCTCCTCGCCGATCTCCGGAGGACGAACGATCCGCACCAGCCGGCCCACCACGGTCTGCGGCTGCACGTTGCCGGCTCCGACCGCCACGTAGAGCGAGTCCGCGTCCTGATACCCGAAGGATTCGGCGACCTCCGTGAGCGCCTCGTCGCGCTTGGACGCCGTCAAGCCCAGACCCTCCCGGCGCAGCAGCTTGGCCACCTGATCCCGGCCCTCGGTGAGGGCGTTCTCGCGACGTTCCCGGCTGAACCACTGGCGGATCTTCGAGGAAGCCCGCGAGGTCCGCACAAAGCCCAGCCAATCGCGACTCGGACCCGCCGATTCCGCCTTCGAGGTCAAGACCTCGATGATGTCCCCCGATTCGAGTGCGGTGTCGAGCGGCACCAAACGGCCGTTGACCTTGGCGCCCACACACCGGTGGCCGACCTCGGTGTGCACCGAATAGGCGAAATCCACGGGCGTCGCCCCTCGGGGGAGGGTCTTGACGTCGCCGGCCGGCGTGAGCACGAACACCTCGTTCTGATAGAGGTCGAGCTTGAGCCCTGCCAGAAAATCCTCGGGCCGGTCGTACTCCTCGGGGAGCCCAACGATCTCACGAACCCCTTCCACCTCCGGCGGACCGCCGCCCTCCTTGTACCGCCAGTGGGCGGCGATGCCCCGCTCGGCCCGCTCGTGCATCTCGGCGGTCCTGATCTGTACCTCCAGTGGCCTCCCGTCGGGGCCGAGCACCGTGGTATGCAGGCTCTGATACAGATTGAACTTGGGCATCGCGATGAAGTCCTTGAAGCGGCCCTGGACCGGGGGCCACCGGGTGTGGATCACCCCCAGCGCGGCGTAGCAGGCGGCAACGGCCCCGGTGATGATCCGGATTCCCAGCAAGTCGTGGATATCGGAAAAAGGACGGCCGGCGTCCACCATCTTGCGGTAGATCGAATAGGGGTGCTTGGGTCGGCCGCTGACCAGGGCCTTGATCTCATGGTCGGCGAGGAGACCCTCGACCTCGGCGATCACCTTCTCCAGATAGGCGTCGCGGGCCGGGGCCCGGGCCTGGACCAGTTCCTCGATCTCGGCGTACCGGCGGGGATGGAGGATCGCAAAACAGCCGTCCTCCATCTCGTGTTTGATCTCCTGAACCCCGAGTCGGTGCGCAAGCGGGGCATAGACCTCGATCGTCTCCCGAGCGATTCGCTCCTGCTTCTCCGGTGCCAAGGCATACAGCGTCCGAACGTTGTGGAGCCGATCGACCAGCTTGATGAGCAGCACCCGGACGTCTCTCGCCATGGCCACCACCATCTTGCGGATCGTGGCCGCCTGGGCCTCCTCGCGATTGCCGAACTTGACCCGGTCCAGCTTGGTGACCCCATCGATGAGGGCCGCCACCTCCTCACCGAACTCCTTCCTCACGTTCTCCAAGGTGAGGTCGGTGTCCTCGACGGTGTCGTGGAGCAGGGCCGCGGCCACGGTTGCGCCGTCGAGGCCGTAGCCGGCGAGGATGTGAGCAACCGCCAGAGGGTGGGTGATGTAGGGGTCACCGCTCTTGCGGACCTGGCCGGTATGGCGGTCGGCGGCGACTTCGTATGCGCGCCGGATCAACTCGACCGAGGCGTCCCCGTGATGACCGCGATAGGTGGCGAGGACCGGACCGAGCTCGGTGATGACCGCATCGTCGGGATGTACCGGGGTCATGGCGACACCTTGCCGGCGCCGCACGGGTCCTTCATCCCCCGATTGTAGGGCTCAGCGCCTCCGGCGCCGCTTCTTGGGAGCCCGGGCCACCGCACCGGTCACACCGGCCACATCGGCCTCCTCGGACGGCTCCCCGATGCCCCGGGCCGCGTATTCGCCCTCGGCTCCCTTGCGGAGAACCCGACGTCGCATGCGCTGCCAGTGCTCCTCCCGCTCCTTCCACGCCGCCAGCAATGGGGCGGCCAGGAACACCGAGGAGTAGGTCCCCACCGCGACGCCGATGAAGAGCGCCAGGGCGAACTCCCGCAGGGTGGTGGCCCCCAGCAGCAGTGACCCGACGAACAGCAGGCTTCCGATGGGCAGCAACGACGTCAACGAAGTGTTGATGGACCGCATCAGGACCTGGTTCATCGACATGTTCACCAGCGCAGCAAAGGTGTGCCGCTCGCCTCGCTCCTCGACGTTCTCGGTGACCTTGTCGAACACGACGACCGTGTCGTACAGCGAGTAGCCGAGGATCGTCAGGATGGCGATCACCGTCGCCGGGGTGACCTCGAAGCCGATCAGCGAGTAGATGCCGGCGGTGAACAGCAGGTCGTGGACCAGGGCCACGAGGGCGGCAATGGCCATCTTCCACTCCAGGCGCCACGAGATGTAGAGCGCCACCACGATCAGGAAGATCACCAGGGCCCGGATCGCCGACTCGGCGACCCGCGTTCCGAAGGTTGGACCGACCGACTTGAGGCTCACGTCGCCGATCTCGACACCGGTGACCTCCGCCAGGGTGGCGATCAACTCGTCCTCCTGGTCGAGTTCCAGTTCCCCGGTCTGCACCCGCATCCCGTCTCCGCCGTTGACGGCCTGCACCTTGGCACCCTCCAACCCGATGCCCTCGACGGCATCCCGGACCTCGGTGACGGTGGCCTGGGCGGGGTTCTCAACCACCTCGACCAGGGCGCCGCCCTCGAACTCGATCCCAAAGTTGAACCCGCGCAGCAGCATCGCCAGGATCGAGATGCCGATGATCACCGACGAGAACGTGAACCAGCGGCGCCGCAGACCGACGAAGTCGACGCGGATCTCGCCCCGATAGGCCCGCTGGAAGACGTTCNNTCGCCCCACGAATGCTCATCTTCCCCCCCTCGCCAAAGCGGCTTCGCGCCACCAGTGCCACCGCCGGTCGGGTGTAGAAGTAGGCCACCAGGACGTCGAGCACGGTGGCTATCCCGAGAGCCAGAGCGAAGCCCTTCACCGAACCGACGGCGAGGAGGAACAGGAGGATGGCCGCGGCGAACGAGACCGTGTCCGCGGTCAGGATGGTGCGAAACGATCGGGCGAAGGCATGATCGATCGCCGACCGCAGCGAGCGGCCTTTGTGCACCTCTTCCTTGATGCGCTCGAAGTAGACGATGTAGGAG
>JABAOE010004237.1_pt6 | contig 13046 bp, 10 predicted proteins | sample 7062141 | NCBI WGS metagenome assembly JABAOE01 (sample SAMN14538627, study PRJNA623070) | marine sediment metagenome | biome: marine biome [ENVO:00000428]; feature: marine pelagic biome [ENVO:01000023]; material: deep marine sediment [ENVO:00002113] | place: India: Gulf of Khambhat ... | reverse complement strand
TCATGTCGTCCGCCGTGAACGTGATCGTCCTGGGAATCGGCGGCCCGCCGGGTAGCTGCGTCGTCAGCGGGAACCCCTGCGCCCACGGGTGGGTGCCCGGCTCTCCCATGTAGCTGTCGGTCGCGTCGGCGAACTTGAACAGCGTCTCGTAGACGCCCATCGGCGGGAAGCTTTGCAGGATCACGTTACGCTCCGGAAACTCGTTTTGGGCGGCGCAGTATAGCCCGTCGCATCGTTGTCTGGTCCCTTCAGCGGGATCATGATTCGTAAATTTACAAACGTTACCTCAGAAGGTAACGTTTAGTGACAAGGATCAGGCGAGAAGAGAGGGCTCGTTATGAAGATCCGGAGCGTTGTCCAGAACAATCGAAAGAAAGCGTTCGAGGTCAAGACCTCGACCGGAGTGCTCCCCTACCCGTTCGCCAAACTCGAGAAACCGCCACGGAGACACGACAAGATCGAGCGAGTCTATGTGGACAAAGAGCTTGCCAAAGAGGCTTTCACCTACGTCCTCGAATCGGGCGTCGAAGATTCCGTCCACATCGAGCAAGTCCTGGAGTACAACCAGGATCCGACCTACCTGCGAGAGCTCCTTCTGTACAAGTTGACGCTCGAAGCTCAACGGCGCGTGGAGAAGAGCGACCTGAGCAAGCGAGAGATCATTCGGCGCCTGGGCACTTCGGCAGCGCAGTTCTATCGACTGCTCGACCAGACGAACTACCGCAAGTCGGTCGATAGGCTTCTGGAGTTGCTCCACGTTCTCGACTGTGACGTCGATCTGGTCGTGCGAGAAAAGAGCGCGTAGTCGCGTAGCTGGCACCGCGCCCAAGAATCGCCGTCGAGCACGAGAGTGCGAGACACCGGATCCGTCTGGACAGCGTAGCTGGCCGGACGGAGCCGAACTCGGCACGGCAGGTTTTGGAGACCCGCCTGGTCCCAGACCGCGCGATGGATGGAACTCCCGGCAAGAATCGAACTTGCACCTCCGGGGTCGTAACCCGGCGTGATCATTCCGTTTCACCACGGGAGCTTGTGGGGTGAACGGTCGGAATCGAACCGACGTAGACGGGGCCACGACCCGCCGCCTGAGCCACTCGGCTACGTTCACCATGATTCAGGGTTGTCTGGAGCTCCGGCCAGGAATTGCACCCGGCTCCGCTGATTACGAAACAGCCGCATCGCTCGCAATGCTTCCGGAGCTGATTGGAGAGCCAGGTGGGACTCGCACCCACGAAGCGGGTTCCCCCGCGGCAGATTAAGAATCTGCTCCCTTTGCCACTCGGGTCACTGGCCCATGTGGTACCGGGTGACGGAATCGCACCGCCGTCTCCAGCTTGTAAGACTGGGGCCTTCCTATTAGACGAACCCGGCTTGATATTTGGTCGAGACCCTCGGAGTCGAACCGAGACCCCCGTGCGTCCGAAGCACGTGCTCTCGCCGTTAAGCTAGATCTCGAGAATTGGTAGGGTGTGCCGGAATCGCCGTCGAGCGCGTATGCGCGAGACACCGGTTCCGAGCTGGACAGCACAGCTGGCCAGATCGGAACCGAACCGGCGCTTTCGGGGTGAGAACCCGGCTTCCTGCCACTAGAAGAACACCCCATGGTACCGAGGGTGAGAGTCGAACTCACTGCCTGTCGGTTATCAGCCGACGGCTCATCCAATGAGCTTCCCCGGCATTGGCTGCTCAGGTGGGAATCGCCGTCGAACACGAAGTGTGAGACACCGGCTCGCAGCTGGGCAGCTTGGCTGCCCAGGTGGGAGTCGAACCCACTGCCTTCCGGTTAACAGCCGGCTGCTCACCATTGAGCTTCTGAGCATCGAATCTTGGTACCGAGGATGGGAGTCGAACCCATGTATCGGGCTTATGAGACCCGCGCTGAAACCACCCCAGCTCCTCCTCGGAACATTGGCGGAGCCCGTTGGGATCGCACCAACTCCTCCGGCTTTTCAGACCGGCGCGCGGACTACCTACGCCAGAGCTCCATGGAGACCGCGGCGGGACTCGCACCCGCAGCACCGGGTTTGCAGCCCGGCGACGCCGCTCGGCTCGCGGTCAATGGTCACCCGGCGAGGATTCGCACCCCGATCTCGTGGTTCAGAGCCACGCGTCCTGCTCATTGAACGACCGGGCAACAAGACAAACTTCCGAATTGTCAAAGAACTGGAGCGGATGGCGAGAGTCAAACTCGCACCGTGGGTTTGGTAGACCCCCATGCTGTCGTTAACACCACATCCGCTTGTGGAGGAAGGTGAAGGACTCGAACCCTCATGCCCATCGACATGGCCCGGCTTTCGAAACCGGTTGCCGCCCAGTCGGCGCCACCTTCCGTGATTCTCGTTGTTCAGATCTTCTTCTCCTCATCCAATGGCAGAACCGACGGGAATCGAACCCGCATCACCGACGCGACAAGCCGGCATGTTGCCGTTACACCACGGCTCTGTGTGGTGGAGCGTCCTGGAATGGGACCAGGTGGGTCCTTAAGGACAACGGATCTACAATCCGTCCCCGCGCCGTACGGGTCTACAGCTCCGCTGGTGGAACCGCCGGGATTCGCACCCGGACCCCGTGGGTGCAAACCACGGACGCTCCTGTTACGCCACGGCCCCGACTCTCTCGAGAGTGAGCTCCGGCGCCAGGCATAAAAAAACCCGGCTCTGCCGGGTTTCCTAGTCCGTGGGGGAAAGAAAAAGACCCGACTACTGGAGCCACTCCGAGTTCATCACTTGATGTCGTTTCAGCATGTCTTTGTCACTCCCTCGGATTTCCATTTCGTCATCCAACGCGCGCGAGCTCGATCGCCGGCTCCCTACCCATTGGTCACGCGCAACAAGTAGTACGCCGGTGGGTAACAAAAGGTTTCCAAAAAAATTTCACAAAGTGTTGACGCGATGAAATCAAACGCTACAATCCTGCGTTACTCTTTGCACGAGGGAAGTGCGATGTACACGTTGAACGCAAGAAGCCATCGACCGTCAGGAGTCGATTGCCCCGCCCAGGAGGCCTGCGCCCCCTAGGAATAGCTTCATCGCGTCAACGCGAAAGCCTTCCGGGGTCGCACCTCGGAAGGCTTTTTTGTTTTCTGATTCACCCGGACCGGCGGTGCCTGCGCCTCACGCTGTGATCGGTGGCATGCATTCCGTGTACGGGATCGAACAGGGTGGATCGGCAGTAGCTCAGTTGGGTAGAGCAACGGGCTGATAACCCGTGGGTCGCGGGTTCGAATCCCGCCTAGTCGCCTTGGGAAGGCTACGTTTCTGCCGAACGGGGGAGACGTCGATGGAAAACCGGTCGTGATTCGCTCGCAAGGGCGAAGCAACGACAGCGGATGAAGGCGCCCTGAGGCGTACGGATATCGACCGGGCCGAAAGGCCGCGCCTGCCGAGCGCGCGTGACTCGCCACCGCGGGGCGAGTCGCCCGCGTGACGCCGGACGGCCGATCAGGCCCGGTCTCAAGTGCGCCCCGCGCCGACGTCCGTGGCGGACCGTCCTCGTCTCCCCCGGGAGGCTTTTTTCGATCATTGGATCGGAACAGGAGGTGATTCCAATGATGCGTTACGTGAAGATTCGTCAGTACGAGCGCGGTCTGATGTACCGCGACAAGGAGTTCGAGCAGGTGCTCCGTCCGGGTCGTCACTGGATGTTCGACCCGCTGTTCCGCGTGCGCGTCGAGGTCGTGTCGGTGCGCAACGTCTGGCTGCTGACGCAGGACCTGGACGTGATCGTGCGTTCGGGCCAGCTGGCCGGCGAGATCGAGGTCCTGGACCTGAAGGACCACCAGCGTGGCCTGGTGTGGGTGGACGGCCGCTTCGAGGGCGTCTACGACGCGGGTCTGTACGCCCTGTGGACGGTGTTCCACGAGGTGAAGGTCGAGATCCTGGACGCGCGCGAGGGTCGTCTCGCACGCGCCGACTTGCCGGTGATCCTGGCCCACAACACGGCGGAGCGTCTGCTGGACGAGGTGCAGGTCGAGCAGAACCAGGTCGCCCTGCTGAAGGTCGACGGCCGGCAGGCGGAGATCCTGCGTCCGGGTCGTTACGCCTACTGGCGTGGTCTGGCGCGCTTCGAGACGCGGACGGTCGACCTGCGCGAGCAGGTGCTCGACGTGTCGGGTCAGGAGCTGATGACGGCGGACAAGGTGACGCTGCGGCTGAACGCGGTCGTGGCGTTCCGTGTCGTCGACGCCGTTCAGGCCCTGACGCAGGTCGAGGACTACGCGCAGGCGCTGTACCGCGAGTCGCAGCTGGCGCTGCGTACGGTGATCGGTGCGGCCGAGCTCGACGCGTTCCTGTCGGACAAGGAGCGCGTGGCGGACGAGCTGGCCGGCCTGATCCGCCGGCGTGCGCAGGCGTTCGGTCTGGAGATCGTGTCGTTCGGTATCCGCGACGTGATCCTGCCGGGCGACATGAAGGCGATCCTCAACCGTGTGACGGAGGCCAAGAAGGCCGCCGAGGCCGACCTGATCACGCGCCGCGAGGAGACGGCGGCCATGCGTTCGCAGGCCAACACGGCTCGGATCTTCGAGTCGAACCCGGCGCTGATGCGGCTGCGTGAGCTGGAGGTCCTGGAGAAGGTGGCCGACAAGGCCAACCTGAACGTGGTCCTGGGCGAGAAGGGCCTGGCGGACCGCGTCATGAAGCTGCTGTGAGCTTCGCTAGGACACTCACCGGTAACGGTGAGTGTCCTTTTTTTTGTTCCACGGCTCGTGCGTATACTGGCCCCATGACGGGTAGGACATGGGCCGGGCTGATCCTCAGCGGTCTCGTCGCCGGCGTCGTCTACTTCCTGCTCACGATGCTCACGCTGACCTTCTTCGCGGGTGGGCTGCTCGAGACGCTCGAGGACCTTCCGGACTACCCCAAACGGAGCGGCGCCTGGTTCTTCGCAATCGACATCGGGATGGGCGTCTGGGTTCTTTGGCTCTACGTGGCGATCTCGAAACGCTACGGACGCGGTGCCCGGACGGCGGTAATCGCTGCGGCGGCCTGGTGGATCATGAAGAGCCTGCAGAGCGCCAACTGGATCGGGCTGGGGTTCGTGCCCTCCGACGTCACGCTGATACCGCTCGCGACCTCACTTGTTTCCACGCTGGGTGGCGTCCTGACCGGCGCGTTGCTCTTCGAGAAACTGGACCGCCGCTAGCGCCCGTCCTCCGCCAGGATCGCGTCCTTGAACACCGGCCGGCCGGCGGCGACCCGCTACTCTTTAGGCGTACAGATCACGCCCCAATAGAACCCCGTTTCAACCAGACTGGTCCCTTGGGGGTATTCAAAGGAACTGAGCGTGCCCATCCACCCCGTGGCGCCTTCGTAGTGACCCGTCCCTCCGGTAAAGACAACGAACTCGGCAAAGCTCCAAGGTTCATCGTAGTGGAAAATCAAGTTCTCTTCCCCGAACACCTCTCCCCTGTTGGTGTCGAAAACGACTAGGGCCGCCGTCGCTCCGAACATCCAACTGTGCCCCAGAGCGCCCGGCGGTACGGCGAGCGCGTACTCGGTCTCGGGGCCTCCGAAATAACGGTAGGTGCCGTTGAGGGTCCCGAACATCGGGAGCTCGACACACCACTCGTACTCGTGGCCCTGGTACATGCAGGGATCGAGAAAAACCTGCTCGCCGAATTGCCCTTTGACGTGGCTGCATTGGACATCCGACGCAGCCCTCTCGTGCTGCGCTCCAGCGCGGCGAGCCCACGGAGGAGCGTTGCCGCGAGTCTTGGAGTAATCCTCGAGATCGGCCAACCAACTGGCCCGGTACGTGTCGCGGTCGCCGGCGGGCGACGCGACTTCGACACCTTTCTGCGCACCGGCCGGGGAGACGGCAAGCAGCAGAGCTAAGAGCGCGGCAGAGAGAGCGATGCGATGGGGCCGCATGATTCCTCCTTTCGAAGACCGACGAAAACCGTGTATCGGCCATTAGACATGCGGGCAGCGTGACGCGGAATAATCCAAATGGATCAAATTTGCAGTTTCCGAAGAATTTCAGACTATTTCATGGTTCTTGCTCAAGCGGCGTTGGGTCACGGCGTGTTGATTTGAATCAGGCTCAAGCAAAGTGGTCTGGCCTGGGCCCGGTTCGGGGCAACATGGGCTTCGTTCGATCGTCCGGGTGAGGTGGTCGGTGTTGACTTATCGCCTAAACCCGGACGCCGGATCCTCGGAACCGTGTATAGTTTTTCCTGCCCGCGGTCGAGAGGTGTTTCGGGCACGAATCGCGGGCCAGTGTGGCCACGCTGCGACCTTTCGATTAACGGCCGAGTCGCCTCCCACATAGGAGTTGTTCCCATGACCATGAAGCATCCGTTTTGCATAGCGGTCTTTGCCGCCTTTTTCCTGCTGTCCTGCGGACAACCCGACACCGAAACGGCTCCGGCCGAGTCCGCGCCTGCCGCAGAGGAAACCGGGCCGGACCCGACCGTGGTCGATGCGGGCCACTACACCGCGGAGTTCGAGAACGACCGCGTGCGCGTCGTCCGTATCGCCTATGGACCGGGAGAGGAGTCCGTCATGCACTACCACCCGGCAGCGGTGGGCGTGTATTTGACCGACGCCAGCGTGGAAATGGGCCTTCCCGACGGGGAGACGATGCCCCTGCAGAGCGACGCCGGACAGCATCAGTTCTACGCGGCCGGTCGTCACCTCCCGAAGAACGTCGGCGAACAGCCGCTCGAGTTGGTGTTGGTCGAGCTGAAGGCCGGCGCGACCGGACAGGGTATTCCGGCCGATCAGGATGCGACGGCGTTGGATCCGGGGCACTACACCGCCGAGTTCGAGAACGAGCAGGTGCGCATTCTCCGGATCGCCTACGGAGCGGACGAAGAGTCGGTCATGCATTACCACCCGGACAGCGTGGCGGTCTTCCTGACCGACCACGCGGTGGAAATGACGATGGCCGACGGTTCGACGTCCGAAGTCAGGGCCACGGCGGGGGACGCCCTGTTCATACCGGCCGGCCCGCATCTTCCCAAGAACATCTCCGGTGGCCCGTGGGAGCTGGTCCTGGTGGAGCTGAAGTAGGACCGTCGGCCGTCTGCCCGCATCGCGGGCCTGTGACAACCTGCGATCAAAGCCCGTGTTCGCAACGCCCCTGGTTGCAGTGGAAGTAGCCGGGGTAGCCCTTCTGCGCGCAGCCTGCGTCGTCCTGGCATTCGAAGACGCATTCGCCATAACGACAGACCTTGCCCTCGAGGTTGCAGTTGTACGCCTCCGGCTCGGTGCAGAGGTAGTCCATACAGCGCGCCTCGCCGGTCGGGTAGTCGGCGTAGCACCAGGCGTTGTCGTCGTTGAGCAGGCGGCTGCAATCGGCGAGGCACGCCCACCCGGGCGGCGGCTCCTTGAAGCAGTAGCCGGTGCCGCCGTTGAAGGTGTCGTCGCCGTAGCAAGAGCCGACGTCGCAGGGGTGTCCGTTGTCGCACACGCAGCCGGGGCCGCGCACGTCGTCGCAGCGTTTGCAGATGCCCTCGGTCGTGGCGCCGAACTTCGTCGCGCGGCAGGTCATCTCGCCGTCGCCGTCCCAGCAGTAGAGGTCGGGGCTGTAGTCCCCATCGGGCACGAAGGGCTCGTTCGCCGGCCAGGTCTCCTCGGGTTCGCAGAGACAGTTCTCGTCGCCGACACACTGCGGCGGGTGCGGCGTCGGCTCCGCCGGGTGCGGCCACTGCGTCATCGACCCGTTGTAGACCAGCTCACCGGCCCACAGGATGAAGTAGGCGTAGGTGTCGTTGTTGCGCACGTTGCGCGAACGGTGGCCGCAGGACTTCCCGTAGCCGTTCAGGTAGGTCGCCAGGTGGCGGATCTTGCTCTCGCCGTAGGCCGCCGACGAGTCGGGCGAGCCGATGCAGGCGGAACCGTGTCCGTGGTAATGCTTGTCCTGGATCGCGACCCAGACGTCGCCCCAGTCGACCCACAGGTGGTGCAACAGCTCGTGCGCCATGATGCGCGCCTGGTCGTAGTACGGGCGATCGTCGAAGAAGGCGTCGCAGAGGTCGACGTTGCCGCGCACGATGTGGTGCGCGCCCGGCTTCTTGGTGAAGCAGACGTTCCCCGCGCCCATCACGTCGGGACAGCGCAGGTCGATGTTGTAGCTGCCGGACTTGGCGTGCTTGAAGACGTCCCACAGCTCGTCGAGGCCGTCCTTGACCGCCCAGAAGCGCTTGTTGTTGTAGGGACCGAACCAGTACTCTAAGCTCGACTTCTCGGTGATCGGGTTGCCCTGCGCGTTGATGCCGGGCCGGCTCCAGAGCCAGGCGCGTTTGTCCGAGTTCTCCTCGGCGGCGATGAAGTTGATCATCAACTGCGCGATCCAGGTGTAGTAGTGCGCGCGGATCCAGGCACGGTTCGCGGCGACGCATTCGGTCTTGTTGCCGCACTCGGTGTTGGGCCAGTTGACCGCGGGCATGTCGGGCAGGACGTAGCCGTAGAGCTGGAAGTGGTGCAGCGCCAGGTCCAGGCACGCCGTGCCGGGCTTGGGCGCGATGTTGCCCATGCCGCCCATCGTCTGCGCCTTGGCCGTGGTGGTCTGCGTCACGGCGATGTCCTGAACACCTTGGGCGCCGGGTGGGCCGGACGAGCTGGAGGCGGCCTGGATCGAGGAGAGCGAACTGCCCGCTCCTTCGCTGCGGAAGTCGATGCGCGTCTTGTCCGCGTTGAGCCGCTGCGGCCAGACGGCGATGCGCTGGAGCGGCCGCTGACCGCCGTCGGCACTGCGCAGGTCGGGCGTGTCGGGGATCTCCGGCTCGACGCACTCGAAGGTCTCGATCGCGATCGAGCCGACCGAGGGTTGGGGCGACGGGTCCGGTGGCGAAGGCGGCGTCGGTCGCGCCTGTCCCTGCGCGAAGGGCGACAACACGATCGCCCCCAACAGGACCGACAGGAATACGTACGTGCGCAACATGGCTCTCCATGGGTTAGGGTCGCCAGGCTGTGGTTTGCACGCCGGATTGTAGTCGAAGGCCTCTGGCGGGCTCGAAACGCCCGCTGTTGGGGAGAGTTCGGCCGAAGCTCCGCCGCACGTTTCGTCGGACCGCCGCTAGCGCCCGTCCTCCGCCAGGATCGCGTCCTTGAACACCGGCCGGCCGGCCAGCGCGGCGTAGAAGCCCCAGGCCGTGACTCCCGCGAAGAGCGCGAGCAGCAGCCAGGTCGGGCCGGCCCACCAAGACCCCAGCTTCAGTGTCAGCGGCAGCCTCCACAGCGCGAAGTTGAGCGAGAACCCCACGGCGATCGTGAGCAGGCCGAAGCGAAAGAAAAACACGACCCAGATCCCCATCGCGAGCAGCACGAACGGCAGGCTGCGGAGAAAGTCCCCGCTTTCCGCGCCGACGATGACGGTGATCGGGATGCCCAAGAAAACGATCGCGATCCACGTGCGCCGGACGACCAGCCGGATGATGAGCAGCATCATCAACACGATGAAGGTGTTCAGCAGGCTGACCGTCTCGACGCCGGCGAGAGCGGTGACGATCTGGCGGAACCCTCTCAGGCCCTCCAGGGACCAGTTCGAGGAGCTCAGGCTGAAGGTCGGAGCGTCGAGGAGATCGGCCGTCCAGTTGCCGATACGCTGCGCCAGCGTGAACAGGAGACCGAAGAGAACCCCGATCAGCAAGTCGCGTCCGACGAGCGGGTCGCGGAAGCGCCGATCGAACAGCCGGACCCACGAAGTCAGCATGTGCGGCCACAGCTTTCGCGCGTACGGCTCGAACGCGAGGTAGAAGACGAAGGCCAGCACGAAGCGCTGCGCCGACCAGGCCAGGTGCGACATGAGGATATCCACCTCCGCCTGATTAGAGACGTGATGCGCCCCCAGGAACCAGACGAAGCGCAGGACGGCGAGGACGACGGCGAAGCGAACCGCGGTCCGATGATCTCCCCGGCCGAGGCGGACGTTGCGCCAGGCCACGAACCCCGAGACCGACAGCACGATCAGGTAGATTCCCGTGTTGACCCACCCTCCGACGCGGGCCAGGAAGCCGCCCGGCGGCAGGGGCGCTTCGCGAGGCTGCGTCCAGGGTTCGACGATGCGGAACGAAACGGGTTTCCCGCCGTAAGACGCGGCCTCGAGACGAACCTCGACGTCCGGCGCGCCGGGATACACGCCCGTCCAGGCGCGGCGTCGATCGCTCCAGCGGGCCGGAAGCCACTCGGGTTCGACCTCGGTCAGCTCGGAGGCGTCGAAGCCCGCGGCGTCGAGCAACGCCGTCCAGTCGGGCTCGGCGTCCGCCTCCGTTTCGCCGGCGTGGTCCGGCGGCACGGCCTCGAATGCGTACAACCGGCCCTCGGGATCCAGGCGCAGTCGGAGCGCTCCGGGATTCACCGGCGGCGAGCGATTGACCCAGTCCCCGATCGAACCGGCGCTGTCGAACAGGATCGGCCCGGGATCCTGACGGTAACCGAACAGGATCATCGGCGGTTGCGCGTTGCGCACCGCGTCCCACCGGTTCTCGCGGTCGGAGGCCGTTCGCAGATGGCGGTAGTAGGGCTGGTTCACGCTGAAGTCGGCCAGGCTGTCCACCGGCGGCTCGTCGTAGCCGAGATCCTCGACGATCTCTCTCGCCCGGTCGGCAAGCACCGCGGGCGCTTTGGGTAAGTCGGCCCGCGAAGACAGCGTGAAGCGCTCCGCGGAGACGATCAGGAACGCCATCAGCACGACCGAAAGCGCCACGCAGGCCAGGGCGACTCCGGGTCGGAGACCCCCGGAGGCCCCGGCCTCCGCGACGAGCTGCGGGTCCGGCGTCTCCCCCGCGGCGAGCGCGTCGGCCAAAGGATCGCCGCCCGGCAGCGCCGCGGCAACCGCGATGGCCGAACCGGGTCGATCCGACGGCTCGCGTTCGAGGCAGCGCAGGATCACCCGCTCGGCGGCGGGGTCGAGCTCCTGCACGTGACTCGAGGGGCTCGTCGGGGCGGACGACCGGCTGCGCCGGATCTCGTCCGGGCTTGCGCCCTCGTAGGCCTGCCGACCGGTGTAGACCTCGTAGAGCACCAGGCCGAGCGCATAGATGTCGCTGCGGACGGAAACGTCTTTGCCGGCGAGCTGTTCCGGTGCCATGTAGAACGGCGTGCCCGCGCGAACTTCCTCGCCCTCGAATTCGCCTGCGAGACCGGCCAGGCCGAAGTCGGTGATCTTCGCCTGCCCGCGGCCGTCGATCATGACGTTGGCCGGCTTCAGGTCGCGGTGCAGGATGCCCTCCTCGTGGGCCGCCGCCAGACCGGCGCAGAGCTGCCGCGCGATCTCGGTCGCCTTGTCCGCGGGAAAACGGCCGATGCGACGCAGCAGGGTCCCGAGATCCTCGCCGTCGACGAACTCCATCGAGATGAAGTGGCGTCCGGCGACCTCGTTGATGTCGTGAACGCGGCACACGTTCGGGTGGCTCACCTTGAGCGCGGTGCGCACCTCGTTGAGGAAACGGCTGAGCCGCAACGGGTCGCGCTCGAGGTGGCCCGGGAGGAACTTCAGCGCGACCGGCTGGCCGAGCTTGAGGTCGTCGGCGCGGTAGACCTCGCCCATGCCGCCGCGGCCGAGCAGCCCGACGATGCGGTAGCGCTCGGCGATCATCGTCCCGGCGGAGAAGCGACCGGCGGACGACGTCGGAACCGGCGTCGACCCGGTCGAGTGTTCGGGAGTGCTGGTGGCCGTCGCGTCCAGCTCGCGCGTCGGCGCCGACGTCACGTCCGCCCCACAGCTGCCGCAGAATCGATGCTCGGCGGAAAGCGCTCCGCCACACGATGGGCACCGGATGTCGGGCATGGGGTGGAGTATACAGAAGCCGGAAGCGGCCGGAACCGCCGAGCGCGACGCGGTGTTGTCCTCGCTTACGCGGCCTGAGGGCTACTTCGAGAAAGAACGCACGTAGTTGACCAGATGCCACTTGGTCTCGTCCGGAAGGCGCTCCTTCTGACCCGGCATGTCCCCGTGACCGTTGTAGATGACGTAGAACAGCGCGCCGTCACTCCACTTGGCATGCCAATTCGCGTTGGTGAAATCGGGCATCTTGAGAGACAAGCGTTCGACGAGGTCGCCCGTTCCGCGTCCATCCTTGCCGTGGCACATCGTGCACTGGCTCGAAAAGATCAGCTTGCCGTTCTCGAGCGACTGGGCGTTGGCCGGGTGTGGGTTGGCCCGTTTGCGTGCGTCTTCGGGGATGTCGGCCGGGGTCAGTGACGTCTTGCGTATCTCCTCGTCGGTCGGGTCGGCCTGGGCGGCAACGACGACGACGGACAGCACGCCGATTCCCGCCAAGATCACCGCGAGCGTGATCGTTCTTTTCATGGCGGCACCTCCTGTCTCTCATGATAGGACCGCCGGGCAATTTGCCCACGCCGAACGGCGTAGGTGTTTCCCGAGACGGGCTTACGTGCGATGGTGTGGATGGGATAACCGAACCGTGAAAGGAAACGAGCCATGGTGTTATGTCGAGTCTTCCTCGTCAGTGCAATCGCTCTCGCGGGCAGCGGATTAGCCGGCGCTGAGCCTGTCGCCGTTGCGATGCGGTATCTCGACGCGATGGAAACAAGCGATCTGGGCGCAGCGGAAGAGCTGTTTCATCCGGAGTCTCTTGTCTTCGAGGGCGGCAAGCTCGAGGGCACCTGGAGGGACTATCGCGAGCATCACCTCGGTCCGGAAATCGACGCGGTCAAGGAGTTCGTCGTTACCAGGGGCGAGGCCGTTACCGGACAAAGTGACGACGGATCTTTCGCGTTCGTCGCGATTCCCATCGAGTACAGGATCGCGCTCGATACGGGGGACACGTTCGACAGCCGCGGGGCGGTGACGTTCGTTCTTTCAAGGGTTGGCGAGGCATACAAGATCCGTCATTTGCACTGGTCTTCACGCCGAAAACGTTAGCGGAATGCACCGAGCTCGTTCGGGTCCAGGGAGTCGTGAGCCTGTCCGTCGTCGGCGCAGCTCACCGGTCGTCTTCGATCGTGGGGCACGCACACGTAGACGACTCCCGTACAGCTCGTGCCTCGATCATCGGAAGCGACACGGTACGGACGGTATTGTTGATGGGACGGAGTCCGACCAGACGGGGCACGGTCCTGAACCTGGCCGTCCGGCAC
>JABAOE010015701.1_pt1 | contig 13047 bp, 11 predicted proteins | sample 7062141 | NCBI WGS metagenome assembly JABAOE01 (sample SAMN14538627, study PRJNA623070) | marine sediment metagenome | biome: marine biome [ENVO:00000428]; feature: marine pelagic biome [ENVO:01000023]; material: deep marine sediment [ENVO:00002113] | place: India: Gulf of Khambhat ... | reverse complement strand
GCGTTGGTGATCAGGTTCATCACCACCTGCCGGAGCTGCCCCACGTCCGCCTCGACCACGGGCAGGTCCGGGGCGAGCTCATATTCGAGCTTGGCCTTCTTGGAGATCGAGGCCCGCAGCAGCTCGGTCATCTCCCGGACCAGCGCGGAGAGGTCGACCTGCTCGGTGAGAAAGGTAGCCTTGCCCGAATAGGCCAGCAGCTGCCGCGTCAGCTCCGCGGCGCGCCGGGCCGTGCCGTCGATCTGCGCGAGACGGGTCCGCACCGGGGAGTCGGGGCTCAGCCGCTCCAGGGCCAGGCTGGCGTTGCCCAGGATGCCGGTCAGCAGGTTGTTGAAGTCGTGGGCGATGCCGCCGGCGAGGACGCCCAGGCTCTTGAGCTTCTCGGCGTGGAGCAACTGTGTCTGTAGCTCGCTGCGCTCCTCTTCCAAGCGCTTGCGCTCGGTGANNGTGATGTCCACATCGGTGGCCACGATGCGTTTGATCTTTCCCGAAGCACTGGGCACGCCGTTGCCCCGTGCCATGATCCAGCGGATCGACCCGTCCTTGTGGAACATCCTGCGCTCGCACACGAACTCGGCTCCCCCGCGATGGAGGCAGCTCGCGACGGCCCGCGACAGGCGCTCGCGGTCCTCGGGATGCACGTGCTCCGACCACGCCTCGATGTCGTTCGGGATCTCGTCGTCGCGGTATCCCAACAGCGCCTTGACGTTCGGATCGAGGTGGAAGTTCCCCGACTCGGCATCCCAGTCCCACACGCCGACCTTGCCCGCCGCCGTGGCCATCGCGTAGCGCAGCTCACTGCGGCGGATCCGCTCGACGTATCGCGCGTTCTGCAACGCCAAGGCAATCGAGTGTCCGATCGACATCAGCGTTTCGCGCTCCTGTTCGGTCGGCTCGAATCCCCGCTGCAGGACGAGGTTCAGCGAGCCCAGCTTCCTGTTCCCGTGGATCAAGGGGACGATCAACGCCTTACCGAAACCCTCGCGGTGCAACCGCTGCCTCATGTGCTCGATTCCACGTCGCTCGCGGGCCAGTTCCTCGGAGAGCAGGACCCGTCCCTCGCGCAGCGCGCCTCCCATCAGGCTGCCCTCGAGCGGAAGGCGACGTCCCTCGCGGACGATCTCTGCGCTGAAGCCGATGCTCGACACCAGCTCGAGCTGACCCTCGGCCTCGTCGACCGTGTAAATCGACGCGCAGCCGAAGGGCGCATAGGTCGAGATGGCGTCGACCGCGCAGTCGGCCAAGGTCTGGAAATCGAGCGACCGCAGCAGTGTTCGGGCGACCGTGCGGATCGCCTGGAGCGCTTCGAGGCCGCCGGACTGGCTTCCCGCCGGTCGGCGCGGCTGTGGTGCTTCGTCCCGTTGCATCGCTTTCCCGAGCCGGATTGGATCGCGACAGTATAGACGGAACAGCCCGAGACCGCAGCTTCGGAGGTCACACAGGAACGGGACCGCCGGGACGCCACGTCCGCAGTGCGTTCGGCATCACGGTGCCGTCCCGCGAAGCGACCCGCGGCATCGGGCCCCCACCGTTCAGGGTCCCCCGCACCGTGCGGCTGCTGCGCCGGCAGCCGAGACCGCTCGTGCTCATCACGATCTCGGAGGCCGAAACGCGTTCGATCAAAATGTCGACGTCACTGGTGCGCGTTGTGCTCGCGGAAGACGCTGTGGGCGATCGAATTCGCTCAGTTCGCCGTCAGCCGCGCCGGGAGATCGGCCATCACCCGTTTGATGGCGCCACCGAGGCGGTCCAGCGCCTCGTCGATCTCCTGCGGGCGGATGACCAGTGCCGGGCGGAACCGGACCGAGCTCGGTCCGCAGGGAAGCACGATCAGCCCGCCCTCGAGGCAGGCGCGGATCAGGCTCTTGCGGATCTCCCTGTCCGGCAAGTCGAACGCGCACATCAGACCGCGGCCGCGGACGTTGAACAGCAGTTCCGGATGGGCTGCGCCCAGGCGGTGGAGACCCTCCAGCAAGCGTTCGCCCATCCGTGCCGCATGATCGACGAGACCGTCGCGATCGATCACCTCGAGCATGCGCGTCGCGCGCAGCATGTCGACGATGTGCGCGCCCCACGTGCTGTTGATCCGCGAGGGCACGTGGAAGACGTTCTCGGGCTCCTCGTCGATCCGTGGGCCGGCCATGATGCCGCCGACCTGCATCTTCTTGGCGAAGGCGAGCAGATCGGGCTCGACATCGAAGTGCTCGAATGCCCAGAACTTGCCGGTCACGCCGACACCGGTCTGCACTTCGTCGAAGACGAGCAATGCCGCGTAGCAGTCGGCGAGCTCGCGCAGTCCGCGCAGGAAACTCGGTCGGAAGTGGCGGTCGCCGCCCTCGCCTTGGATCGGCTCGACGATGATCGCCGCCACGTCGCCCTGCAGGCGCTCCAGCTGCGCGCGAGCCTGTCCGAGAGCCTGCTGCTCGGCCTCGTCGAGGCGTCGTGCTTCGGCGGCGTCCATCGGGAACTCGATCGCCGGTGAAGCGATGCGTGGCCAGTCGAACTTCGGGAAGTACATCGTCTTGCGCGGGTCGGCGGTGTTGGTCAGGCTGAGGGTGTAGCCGCTGCGACCGTGGAACGCCCACTCGAGGTGCAGGACCTGATGTCCGAGCTCACGCTCGGCACCCGCGGCGAAGTTCCGGCGCACCTTCCAGTCGAACGCGGCCTTCAGCGCGTTCTCGACGGCCAGAGCGCCGCCGTCGACGAAAAAGAAGTAGCGCATCGGTTCCGGACGCGCGATGCGATCGAGCGCATCGACGAACTCGGCGTAAACCTGGCTGTAAAAGTCCGAGTTGGTGACCTTGTTGACGGCCACGCGCCCGAGCCGCTCGAGAAAGGCGGGCTCGAGCATCTGCGGGTGGTTCGTGCCCAGGGGACTCGACGCGAAGAAGGAGAAGCAGTCCAGGTACTCGGTGCCGTCCCGTGCATCGTAGATTCGGCTGCCCTGCGAGCGCTCGAGGTCCAGGACCACGTGAAACCCGTCGACCAGCATGCGCCGCTTGAGTGTCGGAATCACCTGGTCGGGCCCGATCCTATGCTGTTTCATGTTCGGTCTCCTGTTGCCTCGGCCCCTCCGCCATCTGCAAATGGGGCGTTTCCTTCGTCGTCGACAGCGCGACGACCGACTCCGTGCCTCGCACCCCCGGCAGAGCGTTGATCCGTTCCAGGATCACGCGCTGCAGGGCGCGACGACTAGCCGCCCGCACCTTGAGTAGGCAGGTCGCAGCACCGGTGACGTGGTGACACTCCTGAATCTGAGGCATGCGTCCGATCTCCTCCAGGAACTCCGCCTCGAATTTCGGATGCTCGATGAACACCTCGACGAAGGCCAGCAGTTCATAGCCCGCACGCTCGGGGTCCAGCAGCGCCGCGTAGCGGCGGATCACCCCGCTGCGCTCGAGCTTGCGGATCCGCTCGTGGACCGCCGCCGTGGACAGCCCGACCTCCCGCGCCACGTCGGCCCGCGACCGGCGACCGTCCTGTTGCAGGGCCTCGAGAATCGCCCGGTCGATCCGGTCCAGATCGAGCATCGACGGAGTCCTGTGCGCGCCCAGAATTCATTCGGAAAACTGGACTTTACACCGATGAATTTATTACAAAATAGGTATTTTGCAAGATGATTTTTGGGTGCCCGTGTTTCGACTACGGGTAGGCGACTCGTAGCTGCCCGGTGTCCGCATCTCCCACCGCCAGCCGCCGAACCCCGGTCCCCTGCGAACCGACCAGCACGACACCACTGCGGCCGGTCCAACCCAGCGGACGCCAGCCCTCCTCGAACTCGACAAGCCGACCGTCGCGCCCGACGACCGTGGACCGGGCCCGGCCACCCGCGACGGCGTATCGCCCCATCACGGCTCGATCGCCCGACGGAGACAGGACGAGGTTCCAGATCCGGCCTTCGAGCGTTGCCGAAGCGGCCGGCTCGGTCGCGCCCCGGTCGCGGAAGTGGATCCGGGTTTCGTAGCGTTGCGGGCTCGTCGTGTCGCAGACGCCGTAGACCACGCTGCGCCCGTCGCCCGAGACGTCGATCGCGCCCGAGCAGGAGCTCTGCGAGATCTGCTCGACCTCGCCACTGGCCACGTTCACGAGTAGCGTGGTGATGCGGTCGTCCGCCTCGAGCAGGGCGATCGGTATGAGGTCGCTGCCGGCCTCGAAGCCGCGCATCCGCGGAAGGAAGACTCGTCGCAGCTCGGATCGGAGCACCACGCGCAGCTCATCGGTGTCGGGATCGAAACCGAAGATCGTCGTGCCCGGTTCTTTCCCCCAGAATCGCGATGCGAGGATCAGCTCCGTGCCGTCTCCGCTCCAGCCGAGGATGCTCGAGTGAGCGAAGTCGGTATCCTGAAAATCGTCGACGCGCGAGACGCTTCCGTCGACCGCGGCAATGACCAGCCAACGGCCGTACTGCACGGCCGCTCGTCGGCTGTCGGGCGAGAACAGGATGCCCCCCACGGCGTGGAGGTAGTCGGGGCGACCGGGGAGGTCCGCCGTCACCAAACGGTCCGCGCTGCCGTCCGTCCGGACCGCGCGCAGGCTGACCGAGTCGGTCCGCAGTCCGAGGGCTCCGCGCTGGGAGAAGTACAAGATCCACCCGCCGTCGGGTGAGACGGCCGGCTTCAGGGCCAATCGTCCGGTGATCCGCTCGATGCCGCTTCCGTCGAGATAGATCAACCAGCTCTGCGCCGAGGCTCCGTCCTCACCGCTCGCGGTGGCCAGCACGGCGCTGCCGTCGGGCACGACGCGCACGTCGTGCAACAGCGCATTCTGCGGAACGAGCCGGGTGTGCGCGTAGAACAGCGGCGCGCTCACGACGGCCAGGCCGGCCAGAGCGAGCGCAGAGCCGAAAACGGCCGTGCGCAACACGCGCCGTCCCGACAGCAGCTCGCCCCGGGTGAACAGGTACAGCGAGGAGGTCATGACCAGCAGACCGGCCGCGCCCAGTTCGACGGCCATCAGCTCGGGCTCGAAACGCGGCATCAGATCGAGTCGCGACCAGATCAAGAAGACGGTCGAGATCACCGCCAGCGCGGCGGCGAGACCGGCGGCGGCGGCGGTCAGTGCGCGCGAGAGGAAGGTCGAAAAAAAGACGGCGAGCGCGAACAGCAGGAACAGGCTGCCCGCGATCGAGATGACGGTGAAGGCACCGACCACGCTGTTGTGGTCGAGGTAGCTCAACGAGCGGATCACGTCGTCCGAGCCCTGTCCACGGGCCAGTTGCTGGAACAGCGCGGCCACAGCCAGCGACCCGACGACGACGAGCAGCAGCGCGAGTCCGGCCACGGCCACCTTGACCAGCCAGATCTGCCCCCGCGACGCCGGCCGGGAGAGTAGGAAACCGATCGTGCCGTCGCCGATCTCGCCGGAGATCGTTCCGGCGCCGCACGCCGCGGTCAGGAACGGCCACAGCAGTCCCGCGAGGAACAGCGGCATCGCGTCGGCCAGCGTGGCCAAGTCGACGCTGCGCTGGAGCGTTGCGGCCCCCGCGATCAGAAACAGCGGCATCGCCGCGGCAAGCAGCAAACCGGCAATCACGAGCGGTCTTTGTTCTCGCCACTCCTTCCATACGAGAGCCTTGACCGGACTAGACATCGCAGGCTCCTCCCTTGACCGCGTCGACGAAGATCTCCTCGAGCGACAGGTCGATCACCTCGATCGACTCAGCTCCCGATCGTCGAAGCTCCTCGTGCAGCTTCGCTTCGTAGCCTTGCACCGTGAACAGAACCTGGTGCTCGTTGCGCACCGTGCGCAGCAGACCCGGCAGGTGGACCTTCTCGGGCAGCGCGTCGGGGTAGACCGCCCGCAGCTTCTTGGTCTGTTGCTTCAAGCGCTCGAGCGAGTCGCGGAGGATCAACTTGCCCCGGTGCAGAATCGCCACCTCGTCGGCCACGCGTTCCATCTCGTGCAGCAGGTGGGTGGAGAAGAAGACCGTGCCGCCCTCGGCCTGGACGTTGGCGATCATCGCCTCGAGAAACTCGTGGCGCACGATGGGGTCGAGCCCCGAGGTCGGATCGTCCAGGATCAGCACCTCGGGCCGGGATCCCAGCGCCATCACCAGACCGACCTTGGCCTGCATGCCGCGCGACAGCTCGCGCAGGCGGCGGTGGCGAGGAAGTTCGAGTCGCCGCATCAGCGAGCTCGCGAGCTCGTCGTCCCAGCTCGGATAGAAAGCGGNNCACGAGCTCCTCCACGCTCATCCAGGCGTAGTAGCTCGGTTCCTCGGGGAGATAGCCCACGCGGCGGCGCAGGCTGACCGACTCGGTCATCGTATCCAGACCCAGCACGCTCAGCTTTCCGGCACTCGGCTGGAGCAGGTTGAGCAGGGTCTTGATCGTCGTGGACTTGCCGGCTCCGTTCTGGCCCAGCAGACCGAAGACCGTGCCTCGCGGCACCTCGAGCGACAGATTCTCGACGGCGGTCTTGGCACCGAATCGTTTGGTGAAACCGTCGATCGTGATTGCCGAAGCGTCCATCATCCGCTCTCCCATCACCGCTCCTCGCTCGCGCCCCGTCGCGAGAGCGCGCGAATCCTGCGCTCGAGAATCTCCGGGACCTCGTCGAACGGGATCTCCAGGTGGTAGGCATCGACCAGAGCGCGGTCGAGGCTGCGATCCAGGCGCCGGTAGCGCTCGGAGCGCGACCAGCGGGGCACGCCCTCGGCGACGAAACATCCCTGCCCCACCCGGGTTTCGATGATCCCGTCGGCTTCGAGCGCCTGGTAGGCCTTGGCCGCTGTATTGCGGTTGACCCGTAACGACGAGGCCAGATCCCGCACGGACGGCAGCTGGTCGCCCGCGCGCAAGGCGCGACAGGCAACGAGAGCCTTGACCTGTTCGACGACCTGGGCGTAGATCGGGACGGCGCTGGACGGGTCGAGTTGCAGATCCAAAGCGTGGGACTCCACTGTCATACTGTTCTATGACAGTATGCACTCCGGTCGAGCAAGAGTCAATAGCCCACACTCGACGCTGGGGACGAGCCTGGTTCGCCTATGTCAATCGTGCGGATCCGCACCACGCCGCAACGCGCCGACTGCTGGAATCGAAGCCCGGAGACTTGGTCACGTCGAACTTCGTCTGCGACGAGACGGTGACGCTGTGCCTCCACCGCCTGGGACGCCACGCGGCCGTGCCTGTGGGTGACACGCTGATGTCGGGGCGGGTGGTCGAGATGATCCGCACGACGCGGAACGACGAGACGGCCGGCGGTCGACCGTTCGTCGCGGGCTCAGCCGATGAGGTACAGCAGCGGGAACAGGAAGATCCAGANNGTGCCAATACAGGCCGCCCAGATCGACCGGGGTGAAGTAGGCGGGGCTGAAGCGGTTCTTGAAGGCTCCCACCAGCAGCCAGGCGATGATGCCCATGCCGACCAGCACGTGCAGGCCGTGCAGCCCCGTCATCAGGAAGTAGATGCTGAAAAACACCTGCACGTAGGCGGGCTGCGGCTCGATCTCGGCTGCGATCGCATCGCCGACCAGGCGACCGGTCGGCCCGGCCGCCGCGGGCGGGATGACGGAGCGCTGGATGATGAACGGTTGCTGTTCCTCCGTGACCCGCGCTTCGGCCAGCTCGGCCGCGGCGTCGTCTTCGGCCTCGCCGATGGTGCCACCCGAGGCGAGGTAGTTCTGCTGCAGCACGCGGGTGTACGCCACGATGTGCGCCAGTTTGTCGTCCGTCAGTGTCGGGTTGCCCCCGCGCGGCGGCATCAGGATCTTCATCGTGCTGGCCGGGTCGAAGGGTTGGCGCCCGGCCTTGAGAAACTCGACCAGCTCCTCGTCGCTGTGATCGGCTACGAACTGGCTGTTGCGCAGCGGGGCGCCTTGCTTGGCGATTCCCTCGCCCTTGAGCCCGTGACAGCTGAAACAGGTGCCGAGGAACAACGCCTCGCCCTTGGCCGGATCGCCGTTGGCGAACCCGGCGCCGTCACCCGCGTGCTCCTCGTCGGCCAGGGCCGCGGCCAAGCCGAAGTGCTTCGCCACGTAGTGCTCGTCGGGATCGTAGTTCTTGCCCCACAGCAGGCCGTGCTTCCACTTCGAGGTGTACTCGACGTACTTGATGCCCATGAAGCCGAAGCCNNAGCGTCAGACTCAACAACAGGATCAGTCCCCTGCGCTGACCCAATTGGGAGCAGCGCACGGCCCAGGCCATGGTCAGACTGCTGGTGAGCAGGATCACCGTGTTGATCGCGCCGAGTCTGGTGTCGAGCAGGTGATGCGACCAGAGGAAGACCTCGGGGTGGTTGCCGCGGTAGACCGCGTAGGCGCAGAACAGGCCGCCGAACAGCAGGATCTCGGTGGCCAGGAACAGCCACATGCCGAGCTTGGCCGAGTCGAACTGCTGGACCGGCGTGTCGAAGTGGTGCTGCAGATGTTCGGGATGGCCCGCGTGGTCGTGATCGCTCATCTTTTCCCTTGGTGTCGACCCGTCCTGCCGTGGTCCGGATCCTTCAGGCTAGCAGAAATAGCCGTCTGGGCTAGTTCACCTCGCGACGCGGGTCCGGCAACTCGTGCGGCAACTCGTCGAAGCCGATCACGCTTCCGGAATATCTTTTGGCACCACTTTCGGCCTGCTTTCGATCGGCCCAGGCGGCCAGACCGGAGAGCATCGGGGTGCGCAACTCGGCGCCCCGCACGTAGAACGCGGTCTCGGCGGCGATCCAGGACAGGCTTTCGTGATCGTGTACGAACCGTGCCGCGATCCGGCCGTCGCGCGGAGAGCCAGCCGCGAGCATGCAGCCGATGTCGTCGTAGATTCGGATCTCGCGGGTCCGTTCCGAACGTTCCACGATCGTCGCCGTGGCAAAGCGCTCCTCGCTGACGATCATCCCGCAGTGCGCGCAGAGGTCCTCGCCGAAGTGGATCTTCGGTGGCTCGAGGGATGGGTCGCCGCCGCAGGCCACCACCAGCGCGGTGGCGACCGCGAGCACCCCGCCGCGGAAGCTCACGCGTGGGCCTTTCTGGTGAACCAGGCCAGGGCCAGGCCGACGGGCAGGACGACCCAAGCCACCAGCGACGCGGCGAAGATCAGGGCCAGCGAATTACCGTAGGTCTGATCGGCGTAGATCCCCACGGGGCCCAGCAGATCGAGCGTCGCGTGGATACCGTCGAGCACCGCCATCTTGAACACCTGGAGCGGGTTGACCAGTGAAAGCGTGAACAGTTGGCCCACCTCGAGCCGAAAGGCCAGCGTGCCGCCGATCATGCCCAGGTCACTGAGAAACACCAGGGCCAACCAGACGAAGATCGCCGCTCCCGCCGCGACGGAAGCCTTGCGTGCGACGGCCGAGATGCAGAAGCCCAGACCGAGCATGACCAGCGCGAGCACGAAGGTCAGAGCGACCAGCAAGACGAACGCCCCCGGATTCGCGGTTCCGGCCAGGCCGGCAATCACCGCGGCGCTGATGCCGAAGCCGAGCCCCAGCGCGGCGAGCATCGCCGCGGCCAACCCCGCGTACTTGCCCAGGAACACCTCGGCGCGGTTCACCGGCTGCGCCAGCAGGTATTCCAGCGTGCCCCGCTCGCGTTCTCCGGCCAGACTGAGCGCGCCCAGGGACAGACCCATCAACGGGACGACCAGCAGCACCAGATTGACCAGACCTGCCGTGGTGCGGCCGAAACCGGCGTAGCCGAACATCCCCGACCCGGACAGCGAGACGTAGGACAGAGCGAGAATCAGCACCACGAAGGCAACGGCGTAAAGTAGGAACCAGCGGTTGCGCAGCGAGTCGCCGACTTCCTTGCGTGCGAGGTGGTACACGTTGCGCAGATCCATCGCTCACTCCCCCTCGCCGTCACGGTCGGCCGTGTCCGGATCACCGGCCAGCTCGAAGTTCAGCACCCGTACGCGGTTGGTCAACAGCGCCTCGATCGGCGCGAGCTTGGCGTCGGGCGCCACCTCGACCCACACGCCGCTGCCGTTGCGCTGGGGCGCGTAGCCTTCGGCGCGCAGGATTTCGACCGCCCGCTCGGCAGTCTCCTCGTCGAAGAACAGCTTGAGGTTGGTGCGGAGCCGCAGCCGAACCGCCAGCTCCTCGGGGCGGCATTCCACGGCCAGGCGGCCCGCGTCCATCACCAGCACTCGGTCGGCCAGCTCCTCGACCTCCTCGAGGCGATGCGAGGTGTAGAGCACCGTCTTGCCGCGCTGCTTGAGTCGAGCCAGCAGGGACAGGAAGTTCGCGCGTGCTGCGGCGTCCAGGTTCGCGGTCATTTCGTCCAGGATCAACAGCGGCGGATCGGCGAGCAATGCCACGGCCAGGGCCAGTCGCTGTTTCATTCCCCCGGACAGTGCCGCGACCCGCTTGTCTCCGTGCTGTCGCAAGCCGACCTCGGCCAGCACGGAGTCGACGCGTTCGGCGGGGACTCGCTTGAGCCTGCCGTAGAACACCAGCGTCTCTCGCGCGCTCAGGTCTTCGTAGAACGCCAGCTCCTGCGGAACGTAGCCGACCAGGCGACGCACCCGTTTGCCGTCGCGGGTCAGATCGACCCCACTCACCCGGATCTCGCCCGCGAAGCGTAGCAGGCCGATCACGCTGCGCACCACCGTGGTCTTTCCAGCACCGTTGTCGCCCCACAGCGCGAGAGCTTCGCCTTGGCGAATGTCGAAACTGAATCGATCGACGGCGGTGAAGCGACCGTAGCGCTTGGTCAGGTTCTTGACGGTCAATATCGTCGACTCTTGTTGCACGGACGACTCCGAGTTTTTACCGCTTGCCGTGACGCGCGGACGGCGCGGGCCGATACGACTCGCGGCGAGCAGAACGAGCGAGCCGCCCAGCAAGCCCACGGCCAGCAGAAGCATGCTCCACGAGACCGCCGAGCGCTGCTCGGCGCGAGCGACGGCGGACGGCTCGATCAACGGGGCGCTATCGATGAATTTGGGCCTGGGGCGCATGGCCGGAAACGCGCGCGCCGCCAACTCGATCGCCTGCTGGGCCGGGCTGTACAGGAACATGCGCAGCTTGGGCTGCCGGTCGATCAGGTTTTCGAATAGGCTGACCGGCCGGTGCGGCAGATCACCGAGGCCGTCGTGGTCCAGGTCGAAGCCCTGGTAGTCGCTCCAGAAATTCCCGCGCCCGTCGACGGTGAACGCGTTGCCTTCCAGCTCGTTGGCATCGAGCACCGCCACCTGCTCGACATTCTCCAGGAACGTGTTGTCGGCGAAGCTGTTGCGACGCACGGAAGGCTGGAAAGCGACGCCGATATCGTTGTAAGCGAAAACGTTGCCGCGGTAGCAGTCGTGGACGTCGACCGAGCTGGGCGAATTGTCGAGATAGATCCCGACGCGGTTGCCGATGATCAGGTTGTCCTCGGCCTCGACGCGGTCCATGTCCTTCAGACCGATGCCGTAGCCGCTCGGGCCGCGATTGTAGGCCAGCGTGTTGCCGCGCAGGGTCAGCTGCTTGCTGTACATCAGGTAGGCACCGACCGAGTTGCGACTCAGCTCGTTGTGCTCGATCACGTTGGCGTTGCTGTACATGAAATGCAGGCCGTAGCGCCCCCCGCTGACCTGGTTGTGCGCCAGGTAGACGCTGCTGGAGAACCAGATCACGACGTCCCGGCCGTCGCGGACCACGTTGCGCTCGATGCGCACGCGATCGCTGTACCAGATGCGGATCGCGTCGCCGCGGCGTTGCACCTCGAGGTCCTTGCCGCTGATCTGGTTGTGGCGGATGACCGTGTCGGGCGATTGCTTGAGGTAGATGCCGAACAGCACGTCGCGGAGCACGTTGTTTTCGATCGTCGCGCGCGGGGCGAGCACGGTCACCCCCGCGTTCTCGCGATCGAGGCTGGTGCCGGTATTCTGGATCGTCAGGCCGCGCACGGTGACGTCGGGGGCGTCGATCGTCAGCGCGTCTCCGCGCCCCCCACCGTCGAGCATCGCGCCGGGCTCACCGATCAGGGTCAGCGGTTTGTCGATCGTGACGCCCGCCGCGTGCAGGCCGGGCGGGACGCGGACCGTATCGCCGGGAGCGGCGGCATCGATCGCCGCCGCGAGATCGAAGGCCCGGCCCGAGGCCACGAGCTGCGAAACGCTCGCGAACGCCAGCACGGTCACGGCGAGAATGGCTCGTCGGTCTGCTCGCATCCCGGCCCGTCCTTACGAGGAAACCTCTCGGGACGCGGCTTGTTGGGCATCGACCAGCGGCTTGTAGGCTCGGCGATGGTACCAGAGCCCGAGCAGAATCAGGATCGATGCCACGCTGGCCAGCGTGAGCCCGAGGTGCGGCAGTGCCACGGTCTTGAACTGACCCACATAGCCCGCACCCAGCACGGGTGGCGTGAACGGCTTGATCGTGCTCGACAGCGCGGCCCGCGGGTCCAAATTCTGGCCGAAGTTGTCCAGCCAGTACCACAGATCGGCCAGGAAACCGACGGGGTACAGCACGGCGGGCAGCACCAGCAGCGCGGCCCATCTGTTGTGGATGAAGATCGCACCCAGGATCAGCAGACCCAGCACGCAGACCATCATGATCGCCAGCGACCGCTCCAGCTGAGCGGCTTCGTTCAACGGACGCATGCCGATATAGTGGTTCAACCCATCGATCTCTCTTACGTCTCCCGTCAGATGGGTCAGGTAGGCGTAGACCTTCAGCCCTTTGGGGTACTGCGGCGCGTGAAGTGTCATCTGCCAGTACGGGGTGAAGATCGAGACGAGGAGCAGCAGGGCCGCGCAGGCGAGCAACACCGTGGGCAACACGTAACGGCCGCGATGGGACTGCAGCTCGTGCTTGGGGATGCGCGGGCCGATCAGCGATCGAAGTACTCGGGCCGTCATCGATGCGTTCCTTCGAGGCGGGCGCCGCGCAGTCATCGACGCCCGCCTCGGCAGTGGAGGAGCGATCAGGGCTGGACCAGCAGATATCCGGCCATCTCGAGGTGCAGCGCCGAGCAGAACTCGGAGCAGTAGAACGCGAACGTGCCGGAGCGATCGGCCGTGAACTCGAACGTCCCGGTCTCTCCGGGCTCCAGGCTGACGTTGACGTTGTAGACCGGCAGTGCGAAGCCGTGTGTTGCGTCCTGGGTCCGCTCGACGTTGGTGATATGCCAGG
>JABAOE010003644.1_pt1 | contig 13054 bp, 11 predicted proteins | sample 7062141 | NCBI WGS metagenome assembly JABAOE01 (sample SAMN14538627, study PRJNA623070) | marine sediment metagenome | biome: marine biome [ENVO:00000428]; feature: marine pelagic biome [ENVO:01000023]; material: deep marine sediment [ENVO:00002113] | place: India: Gulf of Khambhat ... | reverse complement strand
AGCTGGGCGATGGTGCCGACATCCTGGAAGTCGGCCGGCCGGGGATTGAAGGCCGTCCCGAAATGGCCCTTACCATCGAGGACATCGCCGTGACAGAAAATGCAGTTCTTGTAGTAGAGTTCGCCGCCTTCGGCGACCAGATCCCGGTATGCGTCGCTGCCCTTCGGCGCATCGCGCCGCAACGGATTCTCCAGCTTCAGGAGGTTGAGGCTCTTGTCGTAAACCCGGATGTTCGATGGCGGCGCCGGGTGCACGGTGCGCAGCTCGATAGGCGCTTCCAGGCTCGGCCGCGCCATCAAATAGGTGATCCCCCCGGCACCAAATACGATAAGGAGGAATGCCGCGAAGCGGAGCAATGCCAGCCGCGGATCTCCGAGCAGTGCGTGAATCGGCGCTATCGCCCGCCTCGCCGTTGCCTCGTCAAAGCTGACCACCATGAAGATGCCGATAAGGCAGATGATCATGAATTGGATCAGCAGCGATTTGGGCAGCGGCGGCTGTAGCGCGTAGGCGAACAGCACATAAAGCCCGGCCGCGACGGCCGCCGACAGCAAAAGAGGATGGGCAAGGAAGCGGCGCATTCTTCAGCCTTGCGCCTCCAGCTTCATCAGATAATCGACGATGAGCTCAAGCTCATTGACCCACATCTGCTCGCCATAGTCCGACGGCATGATGTCGGCCTCAAACCCCTCCGCGATGATGGCGTTGGGATTGAGGATCGCTTCGCGGATGCCGGCGCGGCCGAGTCTCGCCCCGATGCCGGCGAGCGCCGGGCCTGCCTCGCCGCCCGACTGCAACAGGTCGTGGCAGGCATTGCAGGTATATTTTTCGATTGCCGCTTCTGCTGTCTTGGCCGGCCCCTCCGCGTCAGCGTCTTCCTCTTCCGCTTCAGCAGGCACCGCTTCCGCAGTGGGAAGGGAGACCGTGACTTCGAAGCCGGCCCGGTCCTGCAGAAAGGCAATGACGGCGTCGATTTGCGGCTCGGAGAGCTGGATCGGCGGCTTATCCGCCGCCGGCATCGGGCTCTCCCTGTCCTCCGTTCCCTTCTTGCCGAATCCCGCGACTACATAGGCCGATGGATCGATGAATGATTCTCTTAGATAGGTCTCGATTGCCTGGGCGCCGGTCTGGCCCTTTGCAGCGCCGGCATAGCCGGGATCGGCGAGACGTTCGGCGAAGGTCGCGCGCAAATCCAGGGCCAGAAGATCCGGCGCACGACCGAGATCATTGTGGCAAAGCGTGCAGCTGCCCTTGCCCGCGAACAGTTTCTCTCCCCAGGCGACCATGCCGGCCAAGTCGAGCACGCCCTCTGCCACCGTCTCTTCTTCGGCGGGCGGGTTCGATTGCACCTGCGGCAGGATATTGGCGAACAGCGTGTAGGCGAATAGAACCACCAGGCTGAATCCGACGACCTTGAGAAACGTCATGGCCGCCCGCCTTCGGCCACGGGAGCCGGTTGCTCGGTCGCGCCAAGCTGGCTGAGCCAAAAAATGAAGACGATCAGGCCCATGAATACCAGGGTGATGATCGTGATCGTGTTGCCGGCTTCGCCGATGGTCGGGATATAGGCCTCCGGCGACTTGTCCGGCATGATCGTGTAGACGTGCCAGTGGGTGCGCAGGCTCGAGCGGATATAGCCCATCAACGCCATCAACCAGGTGAAGGCCACCGGAAGCACGAAAAGCGCATATTGCGCGCGCGCCGGCATTCTGCCCCAGTGGACCTTGGCCGATTTCGCCCCGCGCAGCATGAACATGTCTATGACCGCCGCGAACACGATGATCGACAGCGTCGTGGCGACCTGCGGCACGGAGGCGCCGACCTTGTAGACTGTCGGCGTGATATAGCCGTAAATGCCGGCGACGATAATGTTGAGGCAGCCAATGACGTAAAGGGCAACGATGACCGCGTTGCCGCGCGGCGCCCAGGAGACGGTCGGCGTCCGGCTGGAGCGGTAGAACAGCTGAAATGACAGGAAGGTGAACACCAGCATCAGGTTCACGGCGATGTTCTTGGCCGGCATGATCCCGAGAGGGCTGAGCAGCTTGTGGTGGGTGCCGCCCAACAGCTGCACCTCCCTTGCGGTCAAGATCAGCGAATGCGGTGTCATCCACACCAGGAACCCGCCGACAATGACAATGGCGATGTATTTGATGTAGGGCGTGAAACGGGCGCCCTCGTCGGTGCGACCAAGACCGCACCACAGATAATAGTTGGCGGCCNNGGTGATGCCCATCTGCTGGCTGTAGGCGTAGATCTCCGCCATCAGCCAGTAGCCGGCGAAGGGCAGCGGCAGGAAACCGGCAACCGCGATGAAGTTGGAGGTGTAGCCCATCCAATCGTAGTGAGCCCGCTCGCGGGCGCTGGAGACCGACAGGAACCGGTAGGCCGCGTAAGCGCCGACGATCGCCCCGCCATAGGCGATATTGGCCAGGAAGCGGTGCAGGTTGAGCGGATTCCACAATGGATTGCGGGTTGCTTCCCAGACCGTGCCGGTGATCGCCCCGGCGGCGTCGACGCCGGCCGGTGACATGGTGAAAGTGGCCCAAGCGTTGGCCACGAACATCAGTGTCAGCCCGACGGTGTTGAGCACCAGCCCGATGCTCATATGGAACCATTTGCGGTTGCCGCGGGCCATCGCGTTCCATGAATAGTAGTAGATATAGAGGAACGCCGACTCCAGCAGGAACAGGACGGCATAGATCAGGGTCTGGCCCTGAAACACCCGCATCAGGTAGCCCATCAAGGTCGGGTAGAAGAGAAACAGCGCCAGCGTAAGCCCGCCGCCGGTCAATGCGGTAAAGGAATAGGCGGCCATGGAGATCTTCATGAACTCGTGCGCCATCCGGTCATAGCGTTCATCGCCGGTGACGACCCCGGCATATTCGATCGACAGCACGAACAGCGGCACCGCCAGGACGAAGGCGGCAAGAAACAGGTGCATCTGGGCAAAGCCCCAGACCAGCGTGCGGTTGGAGATGTATTTCACCGTCGGATAGTCCGCCGCAGTGGGTTGCGGCGCCGGCGCACCGGTCGCCTGTTCGGCGGCGACCGCCAAATCGGGCACAAGGGCGGCGAGCGCCGCGGTCGCAGCCAGGCACAGGCAGAGGAGGATCCGGGCCGGCTTCATCGCGGAAACAAATCCCAACCGACCGGCAGGCCCTGTCCTTCCATCAGCGCCAAATTGATGACGTAGAAATAGACGAGCCATGCCGCGGCCGCCGCGAGGAAGACGATCCACGCGCCAAGCCTCGGGCCGCGGTGCGTGCCGGTTTTTTTGCTTTCGCTCGTCAATGCGCCACCCCGACACCGTGGTCATAGATCAGGAGCCACCAGAAGAAGACCAGCACGGCGACGAGCGTGAGATAGAAAATTGTCTGACCGAGCCGCGTATTTTCGTCTCGTTGCACAACTCCTCCTTCCTTGGCCCGCGCAAGGCAGACCCTGCCGCAAACCCGAGCAAGACCCGCGCCAACAAAATCGCATTCGCGAGCCCAAGAAAATATTGATTGAAATCAAATGGATCCGGCTTAGTCCGTGATTTGGCGGATTGACTGGCTGACGCGGATTGATCGTTTCGTTCACACGAAAATGTCGGGCTGAACGAAATGACGCGCTCGACAGCCGGCCGCTAGGCCGCCGGGCAGACAGCAGGTCTACAAGCCGGCTTTTGGCAAATCAGGCCTGTCGCTTGCCACGGACGCCGTATTCCTTCAGGCGGCGATCGAGGCGCGGCCGGCTGATGCCGAGGATCTCGCAGGCCTTGCCCTTGTGCCAACCCGTCTGGTCGAGCACGTGGAGAATGTGCCGGCGCTCGAGCTTCTTCAATGAGACGGGTTTGCCAGACTGCGCCGCCGCGCGCTGGTCGTCCGTGTCCGCCGGGGGCGGCGCGGAGACGGATGATACTTCCAAGAAATCGCCGGGCAGGTCGTCGGCGGTCAGCACATCGCTTTTCGCCATCACCACGGCCTGGGTCAGGACATTATTGAGCTGGCGCACATTGCCGGGCCAGTCGTAGGCGCTCAGTCTGTTCAGCGCCCCGACGGTGATGCGGCGTACCGACGTGCCGAGCTCCTCATTGATCCTTTTCAGCAAATGCACGCACAGGGCCGAGTTGTCCTCAGGCCGCTCGCGCAGCGGCCGGGCGTATATATTGACCACGTTGAGCCGGTAGAACAGGTCCTCGCGAAAGGTCCCCTCCTCCACACACTGTTTCAGGTCTGCATTGGTCGCTGCGATGAAGCGAGCCTTGCAGGTCTTCACGACGGAGCTTCCCACCGGCATGAAGTCGCGCGCTTCCAGCAGGCGCAGCAGCTTGCCCTGCATGCGCGGCGAGAGTTCCGCAACCTCGTCGAGGAACAAGACGCCGTCTGCGGCGGTCTCCGCCTTTCCCTTGCGCGCCGTAACGGCGCCGGTGAATGCACCGCGTTCATGCCCGAACAGCTCGCTTTCCAGCAGAGTCTCAACCAATGCGGAGCAATTGATGGCGACAAACGGGGACTTGGCGTTGGCGCTCGCCTTGTGGATGGCCCGGGCAATCAATTCCTTGCCCGTGCCCGATTCCNNTCGGTTTTGCGACACACGGCCGATCGCCTTGAAGACCTCCTGCATCGCCCGGCTTCGGCCAACCAGGGTCGCATCGGCGCGACGGCTGTCGAGCACCAAGTCCTCGCCGTCACGTTCGGCGCGGTTTCCCAATGCGCGCTCGACCGCTAGGTCAAGTTGATCGAGATCGATCGGTTTGCCGACATAGTCGGCGGCGCCTTTTTGCAGCGCCGCCACCGTACTTTCCAGATCCTGAAAGGCCGTCATCATGATCACCGGTATCTGCGGATGCGCTTCAGCTGCCTCTTCTAGAAACGAGAGGCCATCCCGGCCAGGCATGCGGATATCGGAGATGACAAGATCAATTGACTTGGATGACAGGCAATGGATCGCCGCATCCACCCTGTTGGCCGTCGACACGTCGTATCCGAGCGTGCCGAAATGCAGTTCCAGCGTCCGGCAGCAGGATTTGTCGTCGTCGATTACCAGAATATGCGCCATGGTTTCGTTGGTCAGCCGGCCGCTTGCGCTGTTGGAAGGAGAACGGTCACCGTTGTTCCCTCCNNGTCAATGGTCCCGCCGTGCAGATCGATCAGGCGCTTGACAATGGCCAGTCCAAGCCCGGTGCCGCGCGCGCGGGTCGTGAAGAACGGCTCGAATATGTTGGCCAGAACGTCTTGCGGCATGCCTTCCCCATTGTCCTTGATCTTCAGAACGACGCTCGGCTCGGACACTTCCAGGATAATGTTACAGTCCAAACTCAACTTGCCACCGTCGGGCATGGCCGTGATTGCGTTTTGTAGCAGATTGCGGAGAACCTGCCCGATTTTGACCCGGTCACAGTATACCTTCGGCAATCGCGGCTCGAAATGGTGGATGATTTCGATGCCGGATTCGCTGCATTGACCGGCGACACTTGCCACCGCCTCCTCCATCAGATTGGACATGTCGTGCCAGTCGGCCTTCAGCTCTCCCGGGCGGGCAAATGTCAGGATATCGCGCAGGATCTCTTCCATATAGTGGACCTGTTCCAGGCCCATGCGGCAGGGCTCGTTTTCCACGTCTTCGGGCGAACTATGCCGCCGCAGCAGGATCTGTAGGTTCATCTGGACGGTGGACAGAGCGTTTCTGAGGTCGTGGGCGATCATGCTGGCCATGCGGCCGAGCACGATCAGTCCCTCTGTCCGCCGGATCTCGCGGGTTCGCGCCTCCACCTCCCGTTCGAGCCGCTCCTGGTATTCGTGGACAGATGATACGTCGCGCTGAATGCCGATAAAGGCAATGCATCGTCCGGCATCGTCACGGATTGGGCTGATCGATATCTCGGTCGGATAGACCTCTCCCGATTTGCGCCGATTCCAGATCTCGCCGTGCCAGTATTCACCGTTGCGCACCGCCCGGCCTATGGCCGCTACCTCCTTCTTGGCGGTGCGGCCGGCGCGCAGCAAGGCGGGGTCCTTTCCCTTCAGTTCCCGTGCGCTATAGCCGGTGATTCTCTCAAACGCTGCATTGACATAGGTAATTGCGCCATTCGGCCCGGTCATGATGATCGCGTCTCCGGCGTCCGCCACGGCCTGGGCGAAGGCGCGAAGCTCGTTCTCCGAATCGCGCACGCGCGCGGCCATCTGGTTGAATTCATCCGCCAGTTCGCCGATTTCGTCATGCCGGGCGATCTCGACCATCCGATCGCGTTCGCCTTGGCCGAAGCGACGCACGTCCTCGCGCAGCCGGATCATTGGCGCGGCGATACGCCAAGCCATGACTGCGCCCCCGGCGCCGGCAACGATCACCCCAAGCAGGCCGGTCAGGGCGAAAAAGCCGAGCGAGCGGCGCAGCGATTCGTAGCTTTCCGCCGGTGATTGGGTCACCACCACGGCCCAGGGCCCAAGCGTGAAATTGGCGCGCATGGCGTTCACCGAATCGGTCGGCGCCACACAGATGAGCCGATGCCACAAGGGCCCGGCGGCATCGACCGCAGTGGAAATCCAATAGGGGCCGGTTGACCTGTCTCCGATGGCGTTGCCGGACCGGGGCGGATCCGCGAGCGCGCTGGCATAGGAAGCGCGTGTCCTGCCGCTCAGCGGAATGCCCGCCTTGTCAACGAGTTGCGCCTCGCCCGTCGCCCCGAAACGCACATTGTCGAACAGCTGCCGGACCGGTTCGAAATTGAAGCTGGCAAAAACATAACCGACGATATCGACCCCGGCCCAAACCGGAGTGGCCATTTTGAAATGCCCTGATGCCCTGTCGAAGTCGACATAGGTGAAATGGTCGGTCCGCTCCCCGATCGCATGAAACCAGTCCTCGCCGTCGGCGAGCCGCTGCCCCGGCGCTCGGCTTGCGCCCAGCAGGATCCCGTAAGGGTCATACAAAGCCAGAAAGTCTACCGACCGGTCGCGCAGGCCGGCCATTACGGACAGGCGATGGCTGAGCTGTTCGTTCAGCGCCTGCGCGCGTGCTGTGGCCGACGTCATCCCCCGCCACTCGTCCGCCAACCGGGCGCGACGTGCATCGATCCAGTCCGGCGAACGCGAACGCGTGAACTCGTATTGCTCAAGAGCCACTTCGGTCGTCAGGATATCCGTCGCAATATCGCCCAAAAAGCCGGAGCTCTGACGAATTCGATCGGAGAACTGGGTGGCGACACGACCGGCGATCTGACAATAGGTCTGCCCCAACGTGCCCTGGATCGAGGCCAGGCCAATGGAATAGACGACGCCGCCGCCGAAAACGACCGCGCCGATGGCGACGAGCACGAACCAAAGTGTTAGCCGGCCGCGAACGCCCAAGCGGACGGTTCTGGCAATGACCTTGGTCCGGCTCATCCGCAAGCCTCGTCGATACGCACGTCAAGTCGCGACAGATAAGCGGCAACCGGTTCATCAGGACGGCGCGGCACGAGGAACAGGAGGCGGGCGGCGACGATGGCGGACCGCCGCTCATCCGTCGCGAATCGGGTGTTCTCAGCAAGCAGCTTGCCGACCTCCTGCAGATGCCGGGCAGGATCGTCGCAATAGCGCGTCATAACCTCCGTTTCGGCGCGCCATTCCGCCGCCCGAAATACCAACAGGAGCATGAGGGCGGCAACCGCGAAGATAGTAGCGATGGCGACAAGCCGCGGTGCCGGTCTTGCCGGCCGGCCGACTCTTTCACTCATTGTTCCTGCCTCTGGCAGAACTTTGGCTTGCATGCAGGCAATACGCACCGAACCGGTGGCCCATATCGCGCCAGATCGATTGGCCATCAACCCTGCATCGCTCCGGCGCGTCATTGCCCGGGCGACTTATTGCCAGACACTAGCGCCGCCGATAACGGTTGACTAGCATTCCAACGGCGCCACTCGGTGCGCGCTGGTGGGCGCAACGCGCGGCTTGTCAGCGTCTTGCGCACGATTCGCAACAAGAGCAGAAAAGGATGTAAGCCATGACCGATCTTCCGAGCACCGGCGCAGGGGCTCTCGAATCCTCGTTTCCCAACGTATGGCAATGCTATCAGGCCCTCGGGCGGGCGTGCTCTGAAGCGGGACCACTGGATTCACGGACCCGCCGGTTGCTTAAGCTTGCACTGGCTCTCGGCGCCGCATCGGAAGGCGCGGTTCACTCGCACGTTCGCCAGGCCCTGGACGATGGAATATCGCCCCAGGAGATCCGGCACGTCGCCCTGCTGGCAATCACGACATTGGGTTTTCCGGCGGCTATGGCGGGTTTTTCGTGGGTCAATGATATTCTCGAGGACTGACGCATGGGTTGGTGAAGACGTTGAGGCGATAGCCTCGTCGACCTGAGCAACGGCCCAAAACCATCCAACCAGACGATCTCATCGAGAAACCTGTAATCCACGAAAATATTGAGTGCTTCCGGCAGCGCCCTGGAAACGCCGGTGATTGACAGGCTGTGTGGTGGGTCCGGCAGGATTCGAACCTGCAACCAGACGGTTATGAGCCGTCGGCTCTGACCAATTGAGCTACGGGCCCGATCGGCCCTGCGTTACGCCATAAGTGCGCATGCGACAAGATCACGGCGGCGCGATCGCGCTCGCAATCCAATCATAGCATGGCCGCCGCCGCGATGGCGATTGTCAGATCGGTGATGACAAGCCGGCTGCAGGCGGGCATCCTTGCCTCCTGTCGCGCCTTGCTGATTCCCGGAAGCCGTCCCGCATGTCAGCCTTCGATGCCCTTGCTTTCCGCCGCCCGTTGATCGACCAGCGCGAATCGGACCAGCCGAAAGTGCCCGACCAGCTGGCAGCGCCTGAGGATCTCGGCCTGCCGCTCGGCGGCATCGGCACCGGCGGCATAACCTTTGCCGCCAGCGGCGGCTTCACGCGCTGGACGCTGAAGGCCGGCGCCGTCAAGACTTTCCGCGAGCCGGCCTGCGGTTTTGCGTTGTGGCAGAAGCCGGCCGGCGGCAAACCGATGGCACGCGCCCTGCAGCCACCGCCCGGCAACGCCGCCACCGGCCAGCTTTCGGCATGGACGTGGGTCGGCACCGGCCAGAAGGGCGCCTGGAGCTTTCTCGGCGATCAGGCCGACGGCGCCTATGAAGCGCTGTTTCCAATCGGNNATCGGCCGCCACAGCTTTGAGTCCGGCGAGGGCGAGACGGTCCGTCTGAAGATCGACAGCTGGTCGCCGATAGTGCCGGGCCGACTCGACTGGGCCGGCCTGCCTGTTGCGATGTTTCAGTGCACCTTGCAGAACATCGCCGACACCGCGGCCGATGCCGCCGTGATGTTTCATTTCGCCAATATGGTCGGCTGGTTCTCCGGCTTTGACCGTTACCGCCCGCACCGCCGCAATGCCGGCAATGAGAATATGCGCTTTGCGACCGCTGAGGCTGAGGGCGTGGTGATGGGTTCCATGGCCGCCTATGGCGAGTCCCCGCCGGAAGGCTTCGGCACTATGGCGATCGTCGCCGAAAACATGCCGGGCCTGGAAATTGCCGTCTGTTCGACCTTTGACGGTCTGTCGGACGGCGCCCTGGTGTGGAACCAGTTCGCCGCCGCCGGCCATGTGCCGGAAAACCTGCCCGATTGGCGCGCCGCCGGCGGCTTTGCAGAAGCCGAAACCGGTCTGCCGACGGCCGCCATCGCCGCCAGGACCAGACTGGCGCCGGGCGAGAGCCGCAACGTCACGTTCGCGCTCGCCTGGGATTTTCCGGTGATGAGCTTCGGCGCCGGCCGCCGCTGGAAGCGCGCCTATACGGCGGAATGGGGCGGCAAGGGCGACCAGGCCGCCCGCATCGCCTGCCACGCCCTCCAGAGCCATCGCCTGTGGCGCGGCGAGATCAATTCCTGGCATACCCGCCATGCGGCGGAAAACGGCGACGATCCGCACCGCGCCGGCATGATGCTCAACGAACTCTATGCCCTGATCGACGCAAACACCGTGTGGACGGCGCGCGAGATCAAGGCGCCGAGCCATTTCGGCCTGATCGAATGCCCCGATCATGATGTTTACAACCCGCTCGACTTGTGGGCCTACGCCTCAGAAGCCGTTTTCCGGCACTGGTCGGAGCTGGCCGCCATGGTGATGGACGACTTTGCCGGCTTTGCCATTGCCGGCGACGCCACCCAGCGCCGCAACGTGACGAGCGGCGACACCTTCCCGCTGATGCAAAAGGCCGCCGTGCCGCACGATCTTGGCGGCCCGGCCGAAGACCCGTTCATTACGCCCAACACCTATAGCCGGCGCGATTCCGCCACCTGGAAGGACCTCAATTCGATCTTCGTCATCACCATGGTGCGCGACGCCCGGCGCGCCGGTCCGAAATGGCTGCAGCGCCATTTTCCGGCGATTAAGGCGGCGATGGATCGCCTTGCCGGCTTCGACCGCGACGGCGACGGCCTGATCGAAAACGACGGCATTCCCGACCAGAGCTTCGACGCCATCGCCATGAAGGGTCCGTCCGCCTCTTGCGGCGGCCTGTGGATCGCCGCGCTTCTGGCCGCCGTGGAGGCCGCGCGGGCGGTCGGCCAGGCAGCGCAGGCGCGCCAATGGCTGGCGCTGGCCGCCAGGGCCCGCGAGGCCTTCGATGAAAAGCTGTGGGCCGGCAGCCATTACCGCACCGACACGCACGGCCCCTATCGCGACTGCCTGTTCATCGCCCAGCTTTTCGGGCCGTTTCTCGCCCGTCGCTACCGCTTTGGCGAGATCGTGCCGGTGGACAAGGCACAAACGGCGCTCAAGACGCTTTTTGACACCAATTTCCGGATCGCCGGCCAGGGCCGCGGCGCCGTGACGATGGCCACGCGCGAGGGCAATATGGTCGCCGGCACCGCCAGCGATGTCGACCCGACCGTCCAGACGGCGGAAGTCATCGTCGCCTGCAATCTCAGCTTCGCCGCGCAACTGGAGAACTGGGGTCTGACCCAGCAAGCCGACATTGTGCGCCGGGCGCTCTACAAGGAGATTTACGAGGACCGCAATCTCGCCTTCCGCACGCCCGCGGCGGTCGATCTTGCCCGCCGCACGCACCGCGCGCCGATGAATATGGCAGCGCTCGCCGTCTGGTTCGCCGCGCCGTGGCGCGACCCGCAACCCGTCAATGACGCCTGAACGACGCCCGATTGCCGCCGCATTTGCCCGCCTGATGCAGGGCTAAGACCGACAACATGGACACACGCCCGGAGACTTCGCCATGACACGCACGATTCGCCCGGCCCCGCCAATCGCCAAAATACTGGCAGTTCTCGGCGCCCTCGCCTTGGCCGGCCTGTCGGCGAACGCCGCCGTTGCGCAGGAGGACGAGCCGAAGCCGCGCCTGATGAGCCTGACCGGCCAGGGCAAGATCACCGCGGCGCCGGACATGGCGGTCCTGTCGCTCGGCGTGGTCAGCCAGGACAAGACGGCGCGCCAGGCGCTGTTTGCCAACAGTCGCGCCATGGCGGCGCTGGTCGACGCCATGAAAAAGTCCGGCATTGAAGCGAAGGACCTGCAGACCTCAGGCTTCACCGTCAGCCCGGTCTATTCCCGCCCGCGTCGATCCCAGGGCGACCGGCCGCCGCCGCCGGAGATCGTCGGCTACAGCGTGCGCAACATGCTCTCAGTCCGCATCCGCAAGCTCGATACCGTAGGCGAAATTCTCGACACGGCCGTGTCGCTCGGCTCCAACACCATTTCCGGCCTGAGCTTCACTGTCGCCGAGCCGAAGCCGCTGCACGACGCGGCGCGCCAGGCGGCGATGGCCGATGCGCTGCAAAAAGCGACGCTCTACGCCGAGGCCGCCGGCGTCACGCTCGGTGCGATCCAGTCAATCAGCGAAGGCGGGGTCGTTCTGCCGCCACCGATCGTGCCGATGGCCCGCGCCCAGGCGGAAGTCGCCTTCGATGCCGCCGTGCCGGTCGAGGCCGGCGAACTGACCTTCCGCGCCCAGGTCTCGGTGGTCTGGGAGATCGGGGGATAGGCTAAACCAACAATTGTGCACAAGGATCACCCATGACCGGCAAGGTTCTTCTGATTACCGGCGCGTCGTCGGGCATCGGCGCGGCAACGGCGAAACTGGCGGCGGAAAACGGCTGGCGCGTTGCGCTGGCCGCCCGCTCTGCCGCCGATCTCGACGCCATGGTCGGCGCCATCGGCGCCGAAAACGCCCTGGCACTGCCCTGCGATGTCACCCGCATGGACGATCTTGAGGCCGCCCTTGACGCCACCTTGAAGAAGTTCGGTGAGCTTGACGCCGTCTTTGCCAATGCCGGGCTCGGCGCCACGGCGGTCGGCACGGCAGGCGGCGACCCGGCCAACTGGCGGCACATGATCGATGTCAATATCTGGGGGCTGCTTTTGACGGCGAAGATCTGCCTGCCGGCGCTGAAGGCGAGCAAGGGGCATTTTCTCATGACCGGCAGTCGCGCCGGCGTCATCGCCCTGAAGGGTTCCGTCTATGGCGCCACCAAATGGTTCGTGCGCGGCTATGCGGCGAACCTGCGCGAGGAGATGGCCGAATGGGGCGGCCGCTGCACGCTGATTGCGCCGGGCATGGTCGATACGCCGTTTTTCGACGAGCCGAAGCCGCAGGGGCTGAAGTCCGAAGACGTCGCCCGCGCCGTCCTCTACGCCCTGGAACAGCCCGATACGGTCAATGTCAACGAAGTGCTGGTGACGCCGAATGCCGGCTAGCCGGTGATCTGAGGCGGCGCGCGCCGCGAAATGATCGGGCCGGCCGATCGCCCTGCTCCGTTGCTCGATTTTTCACGAAAGCCGGCCGCTCCAGTGCACGTGTCGCCCGTTTCATCGCGACATGGCAAAAAGCCGCTCTTTGACGCTCCCGGTTGAGCGCCGCCCGCTTGTGCCCGGCCGCCGCCATCTCCAGGCCGCGTTACCGAACAGGATTTTTGATATTTTTCAATGCTTTGGGGATGACCTGGCGGGTCCGCGGCGGGCTGCGGCGATGCGCGGCTGCGCGTCGCTCTGCCTTGAAACGTGTGTTGCCGGCTCCCATATTTTTGAGAATGGGAGCGGTGTCGCTTCCCCGGCTTGCAAATATCCGGCCGGGAGCCTCCGCCCACGGGATA
>JABAOE010015527.1_pt1 | contig 13057 bp, 10 predicted proteins | sample 7062141 | NCBI WGS metagenome assembly JABAOE01 (sample SAMN14538627, study PRJNA623070) | marine sediment metagenome | biome: marine biome [ENVO:00000428]; feature: marine pelagic biome [ENVO:01000023]; material: deep marine sediment [ENVO:00002113] | place: India: Gulf of Khambhat ... | reverse complement strand
ACTCGAACGACGAATAGATCGTTCGACCGCCAGGCTTGATCAATCGCCAGTTTCGATCCTGGTCGTCTTGACCGGTCCCATCCCGATAATCTGTACAACGACGGGCTCGCCGTTGCAGGAGCCGTCGTAATGCACGGCGCCTTTCGGGTGCATCACGAACGCCCCCTCCTTCATCGGCACGGTCTTGTCGCAATCTCCTGATCCGTCGCGCCCAAATCCCCACTCACCTGAAATCACCGTAATGTACCGATCCTGGTCGTGATAGTGCGGCGGCGAGGTGACGTTGGGACCGAATTCGATCCGCATGACATAGATACCTTCTTCTTCAGGATTGCCGACGATTACTTTCGACCGCACATTGAAGTCGCCGGATCTTTTCTCCAGCTCGACCTCATCCTTTTGCAGGTATATGAACCCGGGGTCGTCATCCTGTGCAAGCGCGCCGACGGCGCTCAGCAAGACCACGACAGAAGCGGTCGTTCCGATTCGCATGCTCATCTGAGTCTCTCTTCGATTTATTGTCTTTCGGTCAGGCGAGACACAACTATAGCCCTGACACCGGTCCATGACCACGAGGGGCGGTCCGCTATCCCCAGACAGGGGCGGCGACCAGCATCATCAGAAAAACGCTCAGAATTACGAATCGGCGCAGTGACATGCCCGGGACTCCTGATTTTATTGCTTCAATGAACATTAGATGCGCGAGCAGGGCGTTTGGTTACTTGAAACCGGCACTCATTTCGAATTCGCAATATGGGCCTGCAATCGCCTAGACTGAAAACAACGGGACATCGGGGACACGGAATGAAAAGAATATTGCTTGCCACGCTGTTGCTCGTCTTATGCCCGATCAGCATAAGCGGAGCCAGTCCCGGGCCAGGTCAGGGCTTTATCCAGGTCCCAGGCGGCCCGGTCTGGTACAAGACCGTGGGCGACGGCCCGGGGCTGCCGCTCCTGGTGCTGCATGGCGGGCCGGGCGGGACCTCCTGCGGACTTTCGCTACTCGAACCGCTCGGCAGCGAACGCCCGGTCATCCGCTATGACCAGCTCGGCTCCGGCCGTTCCGGCCGCCCTGACGATCCGTCGCTGTGGAACGTGGAACGCTTCATCGAGGAACTGCACGCGGTAAGACAGGAACTCGGCCTCGAGCAGTTGCACCTGCTCGGCCATTCCTGGGGCAGCGCCCTCGCGGCGGCGTACGTGCTCGAGAAAGGCACCGAGGGCATCGCATCCGTCGTGTTTTCCTCGCCACTCCTGAGTACGCCCTTGTGGATCGAGGACGCCAACTACCTTCGGAGTCTTTTGCCCGCCGACATCCAGAAGACCCTGACGAAACACGAATTGGCCGGCACGACCGACTCGGAAGAATACCGGGAGGCATCGGATGTTTTTTACGAGCGGCACGTGCGGGGCGGCAAACGACTCGATGCACCTGCCGAATGCGACGGAGCGCCGTGGAGTCAATTCATTTACGAATACATGTGGGGCCCGACGGAGTTCCATGCGACAGGTACGCTGGTGGATTTCGATGTCACGGATCGATTGCATGAAATCGATGTGCCGGTCCTATTTGTAGCAGGTCAGCATGACGAAGCGCGACCCGAGAGAATAGCCGAATTCCAGAGACTCGTGCCCGGCTCAAAACTGACGATCATTCTCGATGCAGCTCACGGCACGCTGGGCCGTAAACCTGTCGAGTACAGGCAAATCATCGAAACTTTTTTCGATTCCATTGAGGCGAATAACCAATGACAATGAAATCACTATTACGAAACATTGCGTTTCTTTCCCTTCTCATTGCGATTGCCGGGAACGCGCAGGAATACAATGACGAACCATTGGACGACAACTGGGCACCGAGCGAATGGGGCGCCTACGACAAGGCTGGCGCCGTCAATCGAACGACGCCGGAGCTCGTACTCAAAGCCGTCGGTCTCGTGAAGCAGGGCAAGGTCGCGACGCTCGGCAAGGTCTATGCGAGCGACATGCCCGTGTATGGCACAAGAAGCTACAAACTGACAATTCCGGGCTTGTCCGTGGGCGATCCGGCGGGCCCGCAGCAGCTCGTCGGTAACGACGAGTTCGTGACCGCCGAAATCGGGCAGGTCGGGACCCAGTTCGACGGACCGGGCCACATTGGCGTTCGGACATCCAGTGGTGACTTTTTCTATAACGGGCGCTACCTCGCAGACCCGGACGTGACTGCGTACGGCCTGGGACCACTCGGTGTCGAGCACGTGGCGCAGAAAGGATTCGTATGCCGGGGCGTGTTACTCGATGCTGTGGCGCTGCGTGGCAGCACATTGCCTGTGCCGACGTTGATGGACCAGAACGATCCCGGCATCGTCAACGAAGAAGACATAAGAGCAATGATCAAAAGACAGGGTATAGATCCGATCGGCGAGGGCGACTGTGTTTTTCTTTACACGGGTCACGGCGACCTGTGGCACCCGCGTGACTGGGATACGTTTGACGTGGCAGAGAAAGCGCGGCGTCGTGACGCATTCAACGCCGGCGAGCCGGGATTCGGCCTGTCCGCTTGCGAATATCTCGCTTCCCGCAAGATCATCCTGACAGGCGCGGATAGCTGGGGCGTCGAAGCCGTCGGCCCGAAGCTCGCCGGCGAAGGTCCACAGCCGTTCGAGTGTCATATCAAGCTGCAAACCAAGCGCGGCATCTGGAATATCGAGAATCTCGACCTGTCGCAACTCGTTGAGGACGAGGCCTATGAATTCCTTTTCGTCTGGGCGCCGCTGAAACTGAAGGGCGCCACCGGATCACCGGGCAACCCGGTCGCACTTTACTGAGTAAGGTATCAGTCTATGGACACCCATAATGAAAAAGCCGCAACGGTCAAAGTCCCCCCACCCCTCTTGGCGATCGTTACAATAATCGGCGGATATGTTATCGGCCGTTTCCTGCCGCTCATACCCGGATTCGCCTTGCCAACGCCCGCGCGTTACTGGGTCGGCGGGCTAATCTGCGTAATCGCTGTAGTCCTATTCATCATCTTGCCCGCCCGGCAGTTCCAGGAGACTGGGCAGGACCCCAAGCCATGGACACCGACCCCGGAAATGCTCGTTTCAGGCTTATACCAATATACGCGTAACCCGATGTACGTCGGGATGCTCGTTTTTTGCCTGGGCTTCGCGGTCATCCTGTCCGAGGCCTGGATCCTGGTCCTGACACCCGTTTGCGGCTGGCTGATTTTTCTGACAGCGATCCGCCACGAGGAAACCTATCTCGAGGAAAAATTCGGTGAGTCCTATCGTGCCTACAAGGAGACGGTAAGGCGCTGGATATAAATCCTATTCGCTAGGGCCGCTAACGACTGCTGATTCAATCGGTCGTTGCAACACTTTGTCTTGCAGGCATTGCCCGGCGAAAAAGTCTTTGAATCAATGGAATAGCCAATGATTCAAAAGGCCAGCGAGTTTCTTTCGCTGGAACTCTGGCGACCTGGTTCCCCCGTATCCCGGATCGCCAGTTCAGGCAACGTTTTCCGGTGCGATCCGACTTCCCGAACTTCCCGCCCGTTCATCGCAATCAGTTGCCGCGCCAGCGCTTCGAACAGCCTTGTACAACTCTCTGACCCGACACCCGACTGGCGCGGTTTTGGTCGGGTGTTGCGTCGACCGGTTGAGCCTGCAACCCAAAGCGGACACTCCATTTTTGATCTGAATCGTCGATATTTGACGAATGCCGGCAATCTAATTCGCTAGCCTGTTTCTCTCATTACGCGTCCGAAATTGGCCAGTTTACAGAGACCCGGCAATTTAGAATTGGCTATCAAATTCTTCTTGGGGTGGATCGATGAACTTTCAGATTAGCGGTCTAGATGAGGGACATTTCCAACACCTGTTTGGCCAAGCTTCGGAAGTACTGGCCAAAGCCGGGGTCGAGCGCATGACCGTGGAGAGTCAACCCGGGTATCCCTGTCGAGTGTCGCTCGAGGACGTCGATATTGGTGAAACCGTCCTGCTCATGAACTATGAGCATTTGCCCGGCTTATCGCCTTACCGTTCTAGCCACGCGATATTCGTAAAGGAAGGTGCGAGTGGGGCGACTGTTGGCAAGAACCAGATTCCCGAGATGCTACGGATTCGGCTCCTTTCGGTCCGAGCATTTGATGCTAACGGAATGATGATCGATGCGGATGTTGTCGACGGGCATGACCTCGAGCCAACGATCAAACGCATGCTATCGATCGAGTCGGTGGATTTCCTCCATATACACAATGCGAAGCGCGGATGTTTCATCGCGCGGGCTGATACGGCATAACTTCTACGTCTGCTCCGGGGCCGAAAGCGGACATACGCGTTTGGAAACAAGCGATCCCGGATTTGGAATTACTCTCCGTATCCTTCCGGTAATCGCATATCGAGATTCTGGACGAGGAAGGCCCAGCGGTCGGCATAGTCCGCGATGACCTTATCCGTCGGCACCCCGGCACCATGCCCGGCTCGTGTCTCAATGCGGATCAACACCGGTGTGCTTCCGCCCTGGGCCTTTTGCATCGCCGCCGCGTACTTGAAACTGTGACCCGGCACGACCCGGTCGTCGAAATCAGCCGTCGTCACGAGCACGGCCGGATATTCGGAGCCCTCACTGATGTTGTGATAGGGCGAATAGGCTCGCAGTGCCGCGAACTCGTCCGGGTTGTCGGACGAGCCGTAGTCGTCGGTCCAGAACCTGCCCGCGGTAAAGTGTTGAAAACGCAGCATGTCCATGACACCGACCGCCGATATCGCGGCGCCGAAGAGTTCGGGACGCTGGTTGGTCACGGCGCCGACAAGCAAGCCTCCGTTGCTGCCGCCGAAGATCGCGAGTTTCTTCGGATTCGTATAGTTATTTTCGATCAGGTATTCAGCGGCTGCGATGAAGTCGTCGAAGACGTTTTGCTTGTTGAGCTTGGTGCCGGCCTGGTGCCACTCCTCGCCGTACTCGCCGCCGCCGCGCAGGTTGGCCTCCGCGTACACGCCGCCCATTTCCATCCACGCCAGGCGCGTCGTTCGAAATGCCGGCTGCAGGGAAATGCTGAAGCCACCATAGCCGTAAAGTAAGGTGGGCGTATTGCCGTTCGGCACGACGTCCTTGTGATGACTGATGAACATCGGCACGCGCGTGCCGTCTTTCGAATGATAGAAAACCTGCTCAACCTGGTAGTCGTCGGGGTCGAAAGCGACCTGCGGGTTCTTGAAAACCTCGACTGCGCCGGTAACGACATCAAGGCGATTGATGGTGCCCGGCGTGTTGTAGCTCTGGTAGCCGAAGAAGGTTTCCGGGTCATCGGGCCGTCCGCCGAAGCCATAGGCCCTGCCGATCCCAGGCAGATCCACGAGTCCTGCTTGCTTGCCGTCAAGGTCATAGATCTTCACGACTGACCAGGCGTCCTGCATGTACTCGGCAATAATCCTGCCGCCGACCAGGGTGACGTTGTCGAGCACGTCCTCGGCTTGGGGAATCACTTCGCGCCAGTTCTCCGGCTCAGGATTGAACGGGTCGATCGTAATCAGGCGGTTTTTCGCCGCGCCGTTGTTGGTGCGGAAATACAGTTCGTTGCCGACGCTGCCGATCAGCGTGTAATCGAAATCGAAGCCTTCGATGATCATGACCGGTTCGGCATCGGGGTTTGTGAGATCCTGATGCGCGATCGAATAGCGTTCGTCGGTACCGACGGAAATCGTGATGACCAGGTGTCTGCCATCCTTGGTTACCTTGCCGTCGGGACCCCAATCGGGGTGTTCGGGAATCTCGTAGGCGATTAGGTCTTCGTCCTGGCTGGTGCCGATGCGGTGGTAATAGACTTTGCGATCCAGGTTGAGTGACTGGAACTTGTCAGCGGATGACGTGGTTGGGTATCGGCCGTAATAAAACCCCTCACCGCCGGCGGTCCAGGACAGACCGGTGAACTTGAGCCATTCGAGATGATCATCCAGCACCTTGCCCGTTTCCACGTCGAGCACTCGCGCTTCGCGCCAGTCCGAGCCACCGTCCTGGATCGTGTAAGCGACGTACTTGCCATCATTGCTCGGGTAGTACCAGGCAAGCGCGATAGTTCCGTCGTCGGACCAGGTGTTCGGATCGATCAGCAGTTCGGGCTCGGCGTCCAGTCCTTCCTGCATAAGAACGACATCCTGATTCTGCAGGCCGGTGTTGTAACCATAGAAATACCGGTCACCCGCTTTCCTCGGCAGCCAGAACGACTCGTAATCCCAGAGCTCTCGCATCCTTTTCGCGATACGTTCGCGCTCGGGAATGTTTGCGAGATAGGCGAATGTCACCTCGTTCTGCGCATCGACCCAGGCCTTGACTGCTTCACTTTCGCGGATGTCGTCCTCGAGCCAGCGGTATGGGTCTGCGACCTCATGGCCATGATAGGTATCGACGTGATCGACCGTTGCGGTCTCGGGATAATCGACTCCCGCAGGCTGGTCGCCTTGTGAGCACGCCGCAACCAGAGCGCTGCCGGTCAGCAGGAATAATGCGAATGCGTATTTTCTATCCACGATCGGCTACCCCGGGGAATTCCGTTATTTCGACAGCATCCGGGAACCTAAATTCCAATGCAAATCACTAAAGTCCTAGGTCGCTCCCGGTCGGGCAGTCCCGTATCGCGATACGAGACTTGATGGCAAACGGGGTCGAGGCGTGATAATTGACTATGATGCGGTTTCGATGAAAACGAGAATCGATGATGTCAAGAAAGGTGTGACCGAAAGGGGTTACCATAGCCCCCTGACGGTCGGTGGCGGACAGGACGATCCACAGGATCGATGAGGCCGACGAACAAAAATACAGAACACGTAATCCTGGCAAAGGGGACAAACTCATGGGAAATTTGACGAGGCGCCAAGTCTTACTCGGCGGCAGTGCAATAGTCGGCGCCGGACTTGTGCCGGTCATTCCGGCGACGACGGCTTCACCGGCTTTGCAACTGGTCAGTACAGCGCTGGGGGCGACGAATCCGACGCCCGACAATCCGCTTCGTCTTAGTGCCAACGAGAACCCTTACGGTCCGTCGCGTGTCGCCCTCAAGGCGATAGCGAAAAACCTGCACCTGACGAACCGTTACGCGGATGCCGAATTCGCAGCTGAACTGATCGACATCGTCGCAGCAATCAATAACATTCCGACGGATCACATGATGGTCACGACCGGTTCCACCGAAGTGCTTAATGTAGCAGGCATGCTCGCCGGACTGAGAAGCGGTTCTGTCGTGTGCGTTGATCCCACCTTTCAGGGGCTCCTGACCTATGCGGCTAATGCCGGTGTCGAGATCATTCGGGTTCGGGTCAACGAAAACCTGAACGCCGACCTCCCGGCCATGCGCCGTGCAGTTCGCTCGGATACGGCCATGGTTTATATCGTCAATCCGAACAACCCGATCCCGACTGTCATCGAAAAAAACGCAATGAAGGAATTCGTGCTCGAGATGGCGGAAAGGCGGCTGGTATTCGTCGACGAGGCATATCACGAATTTGTCGAGAACCCCGATTATGAATCCATGCTCGGGCTAATCGCCGAGGGGCACAAAAACATCATCGTTTCACGAACCGCATCTAAGATACACGGACTTGCAGGGATGCGTGTCGGCTTCGGTTTCGCCCATCCAGACCTGATCAATGAAATGAAGATGCGCCGGACCGGGGACAACAATGTCCTCGGTTTGGCGGCGGCGGTTGCCAGTTACCAGGACCAGGAATTCCAGGATTACACGCGCCGCAAGAACAAGGAATCACTCGCGATTGTCGAAAAGATGTGTGAGGAGCTCGGCATTCGCTACGCGAAATCCAATACCAATTTCACGTTTATCGAAACCGGCATCGAGAATCACATCGTGCAGGAACGGATGCTCGAACACGGCATACTGACCGGGCGGCTGTTTCCGCCGTTCACGACCTGGTCGCGCATCAGTATGTCTACGCCGGAACACATGGAATACTTCGTTCCGGCCTTCAAGCAGTTATTTGCGTAAGAAAGGGAGTGCCGACGGGCCGAAACTACAATACCCGCCGGCACCCGCCTTTGCGATGCCCGATATGTCGGATCAGCTGTTGTGAATCTGGGTCACCAGATCGTTATCAATCTCGGCCACAGCTTCCGACAGCGTGTCGCGATAGCACTGACGGTCCTCTGTGAAGCGACTCAGTGATCCTTTCTCGCGCAGACTCCGAATGTCGCATGCTTGCTTTGATGCTTGTTGCAGGCGCCGGTACAAAGCTTTTGCGCCGTCGTACTTTTCCAGGTTCAAATCCGAGTACGACACTTTTACCGACTTTCCTATGAGCTTGGAGCTTGCGTCAGCAGTTACATATGCGGGCGAGCCCAACGCGACAATAACAATTGCAGCCAAAAGACCCTTAAACAGTTTCGACTCCTTCATGGCTCCCTCTCTTTTCTAGACGCCAGGTTTTACGACTTACACCGGTAGCCAACCAATTAACGCAGGTAGTTAAACCGCGTATTACCGTTGTACCTGGTCTATAGATGCATGTTGGCGGAAATTCGTTGCGAACTTTTTGATATGTGCATCCAAGAATTTGTTATATGCATGAACTTTCGAAAATTACTGGAGTCTGTGCGCGACGTTAGTAGGCCGTGAGCGTCTTTCCGACCGCTGGACTTATGCCGCTTGAGTCCGGTCCTTCGAAAACAACCGGTACAGATTCGATGCGCATTCCGACATTCACCAGAACGGCAAAATGCAGGTGTGGACCGCTCGAAAAACCCGTGTTTCCCGAGTCGGCTATGTATTGACCACGCTCGACCACGTCACCCGGTTTGACCCTGATCGAATTCCAGTTGAGGTGCGCATAGACCGCGTGCGTGCCGTCATCATGCAATATGCGGACGATATTTGCGGATGCCGCATCACGATTCGGATCTGTGCCGCCGCGAAAGTTTGTGCTTGCCACCTCGAACACGATGCCGCCCCGCGCCGCGTGAATGTCCGTGCCGACCGGCATCGCGATGTCGACGGCGTAGCGACTGTCCGCGGTATCGTGCGTTATACCGTACGGAAACGCCTGGGTGACTTTGTAGCTGCCCGCAACGGAAAAAGGCGCACGGTACGCTCGTGGCGGATCGTGGCGACTCCTTGGATCGCCATGTAGGGAGATGTAGCGATATTTTGCCACCGGTTCGGGGTCGTTGCCGGTCGTCGGCAAGCCGATCAGCTTCATCTCGCTTTGGGGATCGACGACCCATCGCATGACCTGGTCTGAGGACGGACGACCGATATTCGTCAGCTCGTCCAGGGCCAGTACGACTTCTACCGGCGCGAAATAGTCGTTGTGTGCCAAGAACTGGTATTCACCGTCGGCAAGCCGCGTCGTAACCTCGACGGAGGGTGGCTTACTGCCTGTCGGCAGGTCCCTGACCTCGGCCGCCTGCTCATCTTCGGGCGGCCTGTCCGTATAGATCCACTCGCCGTTCTCGTCCTTGTACTTGTACAACGACTGCGCCACGGCGTTGCCACTGACAGACAGCAGGATGAGAACGAGGAGAGATGCGCTGAGACGGCGCATGTCGGGGTGCAGGCTCAGCCTATTTCGGACCGCTGCCAGCCCTGGTCTGTTCTTCGTATTTCGTAGGCGGGCCAGTACTGTGTGTCCAGTTTCAGTGTGATGACTTCAACAGCACCGTTCCAGGTTACCGTCTTCAGGCGCACAGCCGTTTGATCACTTTTGCCAGATACTACGTCGACGAATGACTGGAGGTCCGGTGTGTCGGTATCGTCGACGGAAACGATGCGTCGTCCGGCCCAGAGGCCATATCGTGTCGCCGGCGAACCGTAGCTGAAGAATGCGACGTAAACGCCGCTGGTATCGATGCCACGCTGCGCGGCCATTGCACGGTGCGGATCCTGGAGCAGTGCTCCAGCCCACGATACCGCCCACTGGATACCGACACCGTCCAGCGCAATGGTTTCAATTTCCAGGTCCAGCTCCTCGTCGCCGCGCCACACGGTGACATTCACCTTCGGTTTTTGCACCGCACGTTCGAGCTCGCGGAAGGTCGTTACGACCTGGTCGTCGATGGCCAGGATCACATCGCCGTTTTTTAACTGGTCTTCAGCGGGAGCACCTGCAACGAGCCGCGTAATCCCCAGTGCACGACGTTTGTCCGGGTTATGCTTTTCGAGTTTCTCCAGCCACGACTCGTTCACACCGAGTTTGCGTGCCGCGAACAGGGGCGTGTAGCCGAGTTCGACCTCGAGCGAATAAACGGCTTGCCTGGAACGCACTAAGTCGACGAATTCGGCAACCAGTTCGCTTGAAATACCGCGGTTGAACTGCCCGGACTCACCACCGGTCTGGTAGGCAAAGCTCGCCCACTTGGCCACGACGTCACCTTTCCCGTTGACAAGTACACCGTCAATTTCGCCCGGCGCATTGACCAGGGCAATCGTCTCCAGGTTCGAATCACGGAAACGCATCGTGCGCGACAATGGCAGGTTGATCGCCTCGACGGATGCCACCGTGCTGGCCTGATGGACGAGCTGGTGGTCGCCCATCAGTCCCACTACCAGTACATCTTGTCCGGCTTCGAGTTCGTCGGTCGACAGCGTGGCGGCCCTGGCCGGTGTATCCCCGATCAGTTTCGGGTCGTAGCTGACCATTGCAAGATTGTGCAGCGGGTGAATGTACTCAACCTTGCCGTTCACCTGCAGCGAACCGGCAAATGTAATTGTCACGTCGCCCATGGCAATGGGAACAGTGTTGCGGTCGACAACCACGTACCCGCGTTCGGCGTCGACAATGAGGCCAGTGCCATAGTAGTGACGGTCGGCAACGCCGGACACCGTATACGGCAGGTCGAATGTGACCATGACGAGCGACGGTGCGATTGCGTTGACACGCCGATCACCATTGCGGGTGAACTGGGTGCTGCCCGACTCGGGTGGCGACGGTTCGGGGCCGGCGCTCAGGTCCTCACACGGCCAGACGCCGGACTCGTCGTCGCGCACGCAATAGCGAACCGGGAACCAGGTGCGATCCATTTCAACCGAACGCACGATGCTGTTTCGCGGGTCCTCGATCGTATAGAAGCGGACATTCGTACGGTCACCGTCGGCCAACCCTGCGAGTTCTCCTCTCAATTCCGCGATGTTGTTGACAGTCTTGCCACCGACTTCGGTGATGACTGCACCGCGGGGAATTGCCGAGCGAGACAGGATGTAACCGGGATTTGCAACATAGACGCCGCGTACCGGGTGGTTGTAATGCCGCGCCTGTTGATAAGAAAGATCGTTGACGATCGCATCACCGAATTCGAGAAATTCGTCGGGCGTAATGTCGTGAAGATCATTGACGAATAAATCGTGCTCGATGTTTCGTCCACCGCGTTCGATCTCTATGGCGACTTTCTCGCCAACCATGCCATCGAGTGTCGCAGCTAGTGGCACGAATTCGGTAACGAGTTCCCCATTGACGCGCACCAGGATATCCCCCGGTTCCAGCTTTCCTGCTGCCGGGGATTCCGGAATAATCTGCGTTACCGTCAGCATGCCGGTCTGGTCGGGGAATTTCGACCGGACCAGGGCCTCGGTCTCCGCCGTCAATCCGAGGCGACGCAACTCGTCATAGGTACTGCGTTCAAAAACAGTCTGCAGCGTGCCCCGCGTGACTTCGTCGCCGTCCTGGATCAGCCGCAACACCCTTTCGATGCGATCCAGCGGCAGAAAAAAGCTACTTGCGGCGTTGTTGTTACCACCGGCATTCAACGCGACGACCTCGCCTTCGATGTTGATCACCGGGGAACCGGAGGAGCCACCGGAAGTACCCGACGCTGCCTGGAAATAGAATGTGTTGAAATCGTTGTACTTGCCGCGACCGTAATCCGGTGCCTTGCGATCGAGGCGGGCGATCGTGCCGGCCAGGATCGACAGTTTCTCTCCGGCATCGTTGCCGACTACGCGAATCTCGCGACCGATCCCCGCGGCACCCGGCGCGAGTGGCAATTCGGCCGGTTCGATATAGACGAGATCGTCGGGGTCGTAACGGAAGAAGCCGAAGTCGTGTACCGGGTCGCGGTAGATAGGCGTCAACCTGACCTCCTCGTTATTCAGGAAAACTGCCTCCGCGACCACCGGGCCCGGTGTCACGACGTGGCGATTGGTCAGAATAAGTCCGCGCTTCGCGTCAACGACAAATCCGGTTGCCTGGCTCGAGGAATTCCACCCGGTATCGAACGCCCGCGTGCTATCGACGCGAATCGATACTACGCCCGTGGAAATTCTTTCCAGCGTGCCGACCCATTCCGGCTCCTCCGCTTGCACATTCGATGCAAATGTGAGGACGAGAATCGACGCTACACCAGCTAGTCTATTCAGCAAAGTATTCTTCCGTTCAGTTTCCGGGCTATGAGCGTATTGCCCGTTCCGGGATTTCCGACTCGCTCAATCTGCTGCGGTTCCATGCAACAGCGATCATTATGCCGAAATTACAGCCGCATAAGGTTGCGGCAGGCCTCAATTTTCAGCCTCGGAAGGTGGTTTCCACCTGAGATCCAGTTGCCGCGCGGCCTTCACGTCGTCGAGCCGTCGCACCGGCGTCGTGTAAGGGGCACCGGCCACGCGCTCCGCGTCCTCTTTCGCTTCGCGGGCGATGGCGATCATCGCGGCCGCAAATGCATCCAGCGTCTCGCGGCTTTCTGTCTCGGTGGGCTCGACGAGCAGACACTCCGGGACCAGCAGCGGGAAATACGTCGTGGGCGCATGGAAACCCTTGTCGAGCAAGGCCTTGGCAAAATCCATCGCGTTGACATGCAAGGTCTTGGCTTCCTCTTTCAGCGTCAGGATGAATTCGTGGCTGGCGCGTCGCGCGGGAAATGCCGCCTCGAAGCCCGCGTCCTTGAGGCGCGCCATCAGGTAATTGGCGTTCAGGGTGGCGTATTCGGCGATGCGTTTCATGCCGTCCCTGCCAACCATGCGCATGTACACGTATGCGCGCAGCAGCACGCCGGCATTCCCCATGAAGCCGGACAGGCGCCCGATGCTTTGCGGCCGCTCGTCCTCGGTCAACCAGTCGTAATGCGCGGCACCGTCTTTTTC
>JABAOE010003990.1_pt3 | contig 13064 bp, 11 predicted proteins | sample 7062141 | NCBI WGS metagenome assembly JABAOE01 (sample SAMN14538627, study PRJNA623070) | marine sediment metagenome | biome: marine biome [ENVO:00000428]; feature: marine pelagic biome [ENVO:01000023]; material: deep marine sediment [ENVO:00002113] | place: India: Gulf of Khambhat ... | reverse complement strand
AGGGGTATGCCGACGCGCAGTATAACCTCGGATTGATGTACAGCTCCGGCAAGGGTGTACCGCAAGACTATGTACAGGCGCACATGTGGTGGAACCTCGCCGCCGCCCAAGGCCTCGAGAAAGCCCGCACTGGGCGAGACTTGGTCGCCGAACGCATGACCAAGCAGCAACTATCCGAGGCGCAGCGCCTGGCACGAGCACGGCGTTTGAGTGAAGCACGAAGGTCGGTATCTCCAACGTCGCGGCCTGCGCCCGCCGGGCGTGAGCTCGTGTGGACTATCCAGTCTTTACTTGCCGCACTCGGCTACGACCCCGGCGACATCGACGGTGTGTCGGGTCCTCGGACAAAGGCGGCGATTCGCAAGTTTCAATCGGAGTCTGGGTTTCCTGTGACGGGTGATGCTTCGGCCGAATTGTTTCTTCTTCTACAACTTCGTTATGCGGCGCGAGGCAACTAGACTCGCAGCAATTCTACAAGCCGATCTTCCGCACCGCCGTGTGGGGTCGCAGGTGCGATCCTAAGGCGAATCTCCGGGGACGGCCTAGCCAGGTTAACGTCAAACGGCCTACCCCCCCTCTCACGGCTCAATGCGGCCTATTCCGCCGCAGATACTCCTCAATCGAGATTCCCGCCTCGAAGGCCGCCAGCCTGTCCTCCGCGGTTACGGTCTGCTGCCGATCGGCCTGCCAGGCGCCGATCATCTTGCCGAGGAGTTCGAGGGCCCGGCGGGCGGCTCGAAACGCTCGTTATTTGTCGTAGAGCGAAACACTTGCACCCAGGGTTGAAGGTGTGACGGCACACCGGTCTTGGGCCATTTCGACGGTGCGGCATCACGACGAGACGTCACGAACTTCGTGCGCTGTATGCCGTGTCCGAGCCGGGAAACCCCCGGGCCGACGGTCCACCTGTCGGCGCCCTGACGCCTTTCGGGCGCGGCGGCGCTTCCCGCCGCACGGGGCTTTGCTAGGGTCGCGATCGTATCCATAGCGACAGGACGGGACGGGCATGGCGATTCTGAACTACAGTGCGGCGGCGCGGGCGGCGGGGGTCGCGCGGTCCACGATCCAGCGACACCTCAAATCCGGAAAGCTCTCGGCGACGATCCGTGCCGACGGCGGTCGCGGCATCGACACGGCGGAGTTGCTGCGCGTGTTCGGGCAGTTGCACGGCTCGGGCGAACCGCCGACCCGACGCCGAGTCTCCGACGTCAAGCAGCACTTCGTCTGGACACCGGTTGGGGTCCGGGCCGTCAATCGCGGATCCGCGAGCGGCTCGTCATCGGCGTCCGGCCGGTCCGCGGTATCCTGTGCGGTCGCTCCCCGAGAGCGGGCCGACGTCGATTTCGGGTCTCGGGCAGCCGTGTCTCCGCCGGGCGGCGAGCCGACCTTCGACCGGGAGCGGCCGCCGTCGTCGGCGCTGCAGATCGAGCTGGACGCCGCGCGGCGCGAGCTCGCCCTGCTGCGGGAGCTTGTCGAAGCGGAGAGGGCCGAGAAGCAGCGGCTGCTGAATGTCCTCGAGCAGCGTCTGCTGCCTGCGCCCGGTCTGCTCGAACGCATGGCGTCCGCCTGGCGCAAAGCCACAGGCGGCTGATTCGACCGGCGGTCGGTCCGACTCCGCGCCGGACCCCGCCCTTTGGTGGAACACGCCGGCCACGGCCGCGCCGGCGCCCCGTGCCACGAAATGCGGAGTGAGTTCTGCCGCGGGAAAGCGGCTCTCCATCCACAGACCCACGGACACCGCGACATTGAGATGGCCACCCGCGATGTGGCCGATGGCGTCGGCCTCGGTCAGGCCCGTCGGATCGAAGGTCAGCTGAACGCCGACGAAGCCGATGCGGGTCTCCGGGAACGTTGCCGCGAGCACCGCGGTGCCGCAGCCGCCCGGGACGAGCCGAAAGGTGCCGATGAACTCGGCGCCGAGCTCGGGGGTTGATGGCACGGCCGCACTCGTTACTCGGCTACGCCGAAGCGCCGCGACCGCCCCGTGCGGCCAGCTCCTTCAACGTTGCCGCGAGCAGCACCAGCGAGGCGCCGGTTGACAGCAGGTCGATGCCCACGAGCACACCCACCGCGACGACGCCCGACACCGGCCATTGGTTCCAGATCAGCAGCCCCAGCAGCAATGAGAGCCCGCCGCCGGCCAGCATCCACACCCAGCCCGATGCCCGGCGATACTGGAACGAGGCGATGATCTTCCACACGCCCTCGGTGACGAAGAAGAACAGCAGCAGCAGCGTGAGAAAACCGAGGCCGAGCAGCGGGTGGCCCAGCACGCCGATGCCCGCGATGCCGGTGACGATTCCAAGAATCAGCGGCAGCGCTTTATGGCGCCAGGACTCGGCGCGCAGAGCCTGAACGATCTGGGCGATCCCTGCCACGAGCAGGGTGAGGCCGACGACAATCACCACCGCCCCGGCGGCGACCGCGGGGGCGAATAGGGCGATGACGCCCAGGGCGATCAGCACGATGCCCATGATCTTAAAGCGCCTGCCATCGGGCACTGCTCGGTTGTTCACGAGGCCTCCCCTTGGATGGAGTGGTGGCGCGGAGCACTGTCCGCCCGCGTTGCCGGTGATGCGGGGCGCGAAGCAGAGCCTGGCCTGGAATCTCGCTTGATCGACCTTCGCCCAAGCCGGACCCGAGCGGGGCGTGAAAGCGGAGCAACGGGGTCGAGCTCTGCGTCCGTGAGCGCCGGCCCGTCTGCTCGTCTCGCTGGGCCAGTATATTAATCGACTGCCGCACCGCAAGGGCTTGGCCGTCTATCCGCAGGACGGGCACAATACGGGCGAGCGCCGCGCCCGCTATCGCCCTCGTGACGGATTCCCGGCGGTTGCACGCAACCCCTTCTTCGTTGCAACCGAAATTGCCACGCAGGCAGGAACTGCATCGTGCGAACAATCGCCAAATTGGCCGCAATCGTCATCGCGTCTCTCGTCGGGCTGGTGAGCGTCGGGCTCGTCGTGCTGAGCCTGACCAGTGACGAGTGGTACCGAGACACGCTCGCGGCCGGCATCAAGTCGGCCACCGGCCGGCATCTCAGCATCGACGGCGAATTCCGTGTCCACCTGTTTCCCGCTCTGGCCGTTTCGGCCACGGAGGTCCGGTTCGCCAACGCCGGCTGGGGCAGCCGGCCCGACATGCTCTCGGTGCAGCGACTGGAGGCGAAGCTCGCACTGCGACCGCTGCTGCAGGGCGTCGCCCGGATCGCAGTCTACGCGGACGCCCCGGAGATATTCCTGGAGACGAGCGCGAGCGGAGAGGGCAACTGGCAGATGGGCACGCCGCGAGCTTCGGCGCCGGCAGAGCGAGGAGAGCCGGGTATCGGAGGTCTGCCGGTGCGCCTGGTGCCGGATGTGCGCCTGGCGGCGCTCCGGTTCCAAATCCGCGACGGCGCATCCGCGAACCAGACCTTTGGCGAGGTCGGCAGCTTGGTGCTCACGGAGCGCGACGGGGAGCTTGTCGTCGAACTCGACGGGCGTCTCGACGGTAATCCTTTCATCGTGACCGGCAGTCTCGGTCGTTTGGACGACTATTTCGCCAATCGAGCCACGTCGCTGGCGCTCGAGGGAGAGCTGGACAAGGCGCGGTTGTCGCTGTCGGGTCCGCTGGGGCCGCTGCGTCCGTCGCCGCGCGCGCAGATCGACCTCCGGCTCCAGGCGGCCTCGATCGCGTCGCTCGCGCGCTACGGCGGTGCGCAGATTCCGGAGCTGGGTGCTCTCGGGGTTTCGGGCCGGATCGAGGCCGCGGACAGGCATTGGGCGTTGAGAGACCTGCGCGCCGATCTCGCCGGCGACCACGCCTCCCTCTCGGCGACCGGCACGGTGGCGGATCTGTTGCGGCGCGATGGGATCGAGCTGAGCCTGCAGGCGGAGACGCAGGCACCGGGGGAGTTGTTGTCGGCGTTGGGAGTGTTGTTGCCGGGGGAGTCGCCTTCGAGTGAGTCTGCAGCGTTTGGGTGTTGCGGATCTGCGGGCGACGGTTGTGGGGGAGGGTCTCGAGGCGGTGCTGACGGGGGCGGTGGAGGACGTGTTGTCGCAGCGGGGGTTGTCGGCGCAGGTGGACGTTGAGGTGGCGTCGTTGGCAGGGATGTCGCGTTATGCCGGTGCGTCGCTGCCGGAGCTGGGTGCGTTGTCGTTGACGGGCCGGTTCTCGGCGGCGGGGCTGGACGGTGAAGCGAGCGTGTCGGCGCAGCTTGCGGGTGATGGCTTCGTTGCCGAGGCGAAAGGCTCGCTGGCGGAACCGTGGCGCGGCCAGGGCATCGACGTCGAGGCCGACGTCGAGGTTGCGTCACTGGCCGTGTTGTCGTCGCTTGCCGGCACCGACCTGCCGGATGTCGGACCGCTCAGGGTCCGGGCGGGCGTGTTGGCCGCGGACGGCATCGAAGGGCCCGCCGACGTCAATGTCGGAATCGAGGCGGAGGGAGTCAGCGCGCTCGCGGAGGTTTCGATTGACGATGTCCGCACGGCCGCCCGGATCGACGGGCGGCTGTCGCTGAAGTCGCCGTCGCTGGCCCGGCTGGGAGCGCTCGTGGGCCGCGAGCTGCCCGAGCGAGGCCCCGTTGGGCTGGGCGCAAACGTGCACGCGCGGCCGCACGAGTACCGGCTGGACGATTTGTTGTTGAACATTGCCGACGACGAGGTGCGTGGCGTTGCCGCTTTCCTTCCGGCCGCCGCGGAAGGCGGGCAGCGCCCACGTCTCACTGCCCGGCTTGATATCGCCAGCCTCGATCTCGGCGCGTTCCTGCCGGAGCTGGAGGCGGCGGCGGAGGCCGTGGAGGCCGAGGCGAAGGTGCAGGTCGCGAAAGATCGGCCCGAGAAGAAGGGCGACGCGCCGTCGGCGGCCGCGCCGCAGACGGCCGAGAAGCAGGCTCGGCCGCAGCCGGTTCCCGGCGGCCTGGCGACGATGAAGGCCGAGGGGGTCGAGGGATCGAAGAAGCAGAAAAAGAGAGTGTTCCCGACCGACCCGTTGCCGTTCGAAGTGCTGCGGGGTTACGACGCCGATATCGCCGTCGCCGCAAAACGGCTGGAGCTGTTCGGCAAGTACGGTCTCACGGACATGGATGCGACACTGCTTCTGGAGGACGGCAATCTCAGGTTCGGGCCTGTGAACGCGCGGGGCTCCCACGGCGGGACCATAGAGGGAACGGTGAATCTCGACGCCGGCACGGACATTGCCCGGCTCAGCATGGACGTGGACTTCGGCAAGATCATCGTGCCGTTCCTCGACGGCGTGTTCGATCTCGAGGCTCAGGGCGAGGGCCGGGGGGGCTCGGTGGCAGAGCTGCTCGGCGGTCTGAACGGCCGCATCGTCCTGCTTGCCCGGGAGGGGCACATCACGCGCTCGTTTCTGACCGGCTTCGGCACCGATCTGCTCGACAGCTTGCTGCCGCATGCGGAAAGACAGCAGACGCGGCTCGACTGTCTCGTCGTGCGCCTGGATGTCGAGGGCGGCAAGATCGCGCTGCAGGACCGGGTAGCCATGCAGACCACCGAGGTGACCTGGTTCTTCGCCGGCGACATCGATCTCGCGACCGAGGAGATCAAGATCGGCGCCAGCCCCAAGCCGCGTTCCGGCGTCGGTATCAGCGCGGGTTCCCTGGCGACGCTCGTCTTCGTGGACGGCACCCTGGGGGAGCCGCGGATACGCCTGAACCCGACGGACGTGGCCAAGAAATACGCGGGCTACCTCGTAGCGTTGCAGACCGGAGGCCTGTCGATTCTCGCCCAGGGCTTGCTGGACAAGCGCAAGGCCAACGTCGACGTGTGCGCCAAGTATCTCGAAGGCACGCAGTTCGACTGAACCCGGCGCGGGTCAGCGTGGCCCCATGAGGTCATGATCGGCGGGGTCAGCGCTCGGACCGAAGCGGCGGCCGTCTTCACCAGGCCGGGAGAGAAGCGGAGCGCGCAGGGCGTGTCTCGGCGCCCGGCACGACCCGTGCGAGTGACAGATCGAGTTCGTGCGTTGCGCGCACCAGGATCCCGGCTTCGAGCATCGCACATCGCTGTCCCGCCCGGCGAGGCCGGAGCTGGCGTGTGGCGCTGGCCGGCGCATGCGCGAGCACCGGGCGCGCCGGAAGCAAATTCGTCGAAGGCCTCAGCGAGGAGAGAATTCTCGGACGGTATCTTTCCGGGCGCGCATCCCGGATGCCCCGTTGGCCGGCCGGCGGTCGCCGGGAAAGCCGTGAAGAGCATCGACGATTCACCGGGTCGAGGCGTGAGCGACGGCGCGGCTTTGCGTCATCTCCGGCTCGCCCCTGCGCGTTTTGGCTGACACCACAACCCCGCCGCAGGCCGTCCCTCCGACGAACACTGCCCTCCGTCGAGATCGGTTTGCCTTGCCCCCGGGGTTCTCCTAGATTTTAAGCATTCTAAGAGAAAAGTTGAGATATGAAATATAACATACTGAAAAACTTGCGAATAATTCTTTCTCTTCTGGTGTTGGCATCACTGGCAGGCTGCGACCACGACGGCTCCACGAGCACCGGCAGCGGCGGCGTCGCGCTGGGAACGTCAGAAGTCGGGCCGAGCGACTATTCGCACGTTGCCGGGACCTATCGCGGCAATGCCACCGCCACGGCGAAGGCCTCGAGCACCGGGGTGTCGATTCAGCGCACGCGCACCGAGGCACTGGAGATCATCATCGACGCGGCCGGTCACGTGGTGCTGAACGCCTCCGGCAGGACGTTCTCGGGGCAGCTCGTTAACGACTCTCTCTCGGTGCAGGAGCAACCCGTGGTCATCCAGCAGGAGGACGGGGACCGTTGCGAAGGCCTCGTCGGCTACACCGCCGTGGTTGGAGACGACGCGATCAACGGTTCGATGAACGGCTCCGGCACCTGCACCTACAACGGCGCAGAGTACGACGTGAGCATCGAAGGGCGCCTGAGCGCCAGCCGCATTTGAGACCGACCGGTGCCGTATCGAGGCCCGGCAGGAGGCAGCTCCCCATGCGCAAGGCCACTTGGCTCACGATATCGTCCCTGGCAATCCTGACGGTCGCAGGCGGCGGTCAGGCCCAGGAACTCAACCCCACGCTGACCGACCGGGTGCAGCTGTTCGGTGGCGCGTGGTTCACAAACAAGGACGAGAGCGTGACCGTGACGGACGATGACGGCACCCGCGTCAAGCTCGACTTCCAGGGGCTCGGTTTCGACGACTCCGAGACCGTGCCCGCGTTCGGGGGCATCCTGCGTCTGAACCGACGCTGGCGCCTGGACGTCTTTGCCTCGGGGGTGGAAAACTCGACCCGGATCACGTTGCCCGACGGACTCCCACCCGTGGGCGGCGACCGCATCGACCCGGGTGAGAGCGTCGATGCGGAGTTCAACGTGGATTTCGTCGCGGCGCGCGTCGGTTTTGCGTTCGTCGCCAACGACACCGCGGAGCTGGGCGTCGCCCTCGGCGCGGCCTTCATCGACGCCGAGGCGTCCGCGTCCACCTCACGGGAACGCTTTGCCGTGTCGGAGTCCGGCGCCGTGCCGACCCTCGGCTTGTTCGGCACTCTGGCGCTGTCACCCCGGTGGGCGCTGAGAGGGCACGTCTCGGCGTTCAGCATCGAGCAGTTCGGCAGCATTGACGAGGGCAAGCTATTCGACGTGTCCGGGGCCATCACCTACCGGCCGTTTCGAAACGTCGGCTTTGGCCTCGCCTACCACTATATCGACGGCGACGTCGAGGCGGACCGGCGCAACGGCGAGATCGAGGTCGACTGGACCACCCAAGGGCCGATGGCGTTTGTGGAGCTCGGCTTCGGTTCCACGCGCTAGGGCAGGGGCGGGAGGAGGCCCCGAGGCGAGGGCTTCGCCCGGGCGGTGTGCGCACCGGGAGCGATGCGCCAAATTTTAGAGTCAATTCGAGAAATATCCAATAACCCTCTGTTTTAAATATCTTAATATCATCAATATTTTCCTGTTTGTAATATCTGGCCGGGTCTCGACACGACCCTTGCCCGGCTCTCGCGGCCGCATCGTTGCGCCGATCCCACGGTCGAGCCGGGCCCCGCAGCGTTGCTCACGGCCGGCTTGCTCGCGACCGGGTCCCGCACGGGCCCGTCATGTGCCGCTTCAAGGGGCCGGTCATACGTTCTGAGGCGGTTTTGATGCCGTTGCCGCATCGTTGCCTCAACATCACGTTGTCCCGCTGCACAGATTTTTATGCTGACAGACGAGGTGGTTTACAGCCGCGCTCCACGTGACGCGGTCCGCCATGTGCCCGCGTGGCGCAGACGGGCGCTTGCGCCTTGCTCTGCGCGGCCGCCCTGAGCTAACCTCGCTCGCCGGAAGCGCCGGGCCCGGGCCGGCACAGGTGGGCGATCGGAGGAGGAGGCAAGCGTTCCGATGGATACCCGTAAAGCGACCGTGGTCGAGGAACCGACCCTGATCCAGGGCGACATTCGCGCCGAGAACGACATCGTCGTCCACGGGCGCATCGAAGGTACCCTGCGCCTTCCCCAGCACACGGCGACAGTGGGGCCGAACGGCTTGGTCGAGGGCGACATCTACGCCCGCCGCATCCGCGTGGAGGGCTCTCTCAAGGGCAAGCTCTTCGGGCAGGAGGGGGTCGTCATCGCGCAGACGGCGCGTGTCGAGGGCACGATCCTGTCGCCGCGTGTGTCGCTTGCCGAAGGGGGCCGGGTGATGGGCAAGGTCGACACCAACGTCTCACTCGAGTCGACCGAAAAGGCGTCGAGCGGCTGATCGCTGGGCCGATCGGCGCCCGTGATCGGCATCTTGTCAGGCGATCGCCACTATTTTGCCCTTTTTCGGGCGTAGGGTATCGCGTGTCGGTCGCCCGGACGGTGGCCGGCGTGTCACAGTCCCAAACCATCATGGGCTTCAGCCCGTCGTCGTCAAGCGCCGACGGGCTTTTTGTTTTGCACTACGGAAGGCGTCTCGCGGCCGTTCGCTCGCAATACATTGCCTGATGTGCCGCTCCCGCTTTCGTTACGGGGTCAGTAGCTGATCCACGGCGGTCCTCAGCGTCGCCAACGGCACCGCCCCGGAAATCAGGCGCACCTCGCCGGTGCGGTTGTTGAGCAGCACGTTGCCGGGTGTCCCAGTGATGCCGATGCTCGAGCCCTCTGTGAGATCCTCGCGCACGCGGGCGGCGTACCGCTCGCTGTCCAGGCACTCACGGAAGGCCGCCGCGTCGAGACCCTGCTCTTCGGCCAGCGGCACGAGGGCGTCGATGGGGAAGCCGCGCCCGTTCGACGTAGTGCGCTCGTAGATCGTGTCTGTGTAGCGCCAGAAGGCGTCGTTGCCGCCGAACTCGGCGGCGCACTCCGAGGCCTCCGCCTGCTTCTGAGCCCCGGGGTTGTGGAAGTTGAGCGGGAAGTGCCGGTACACCCAGTTGACCCGCCCTTCGTACACCTCGAGCAGCTTCTTGGCGGTAACGTGAAACCGCTTGCAGAATGGGCACTCGAAGTCGGAGTACTCGATCAGCGACACTGTCGCTTCGGGGTTTCCGAGGACGTGGTCGCGCGTGGCGCTCACGCGTCGCACGTTCTTGGCCTGCGCCTGGGCGCGTTGCTGCTGCGCCGCCTGCGCCGCGGACTGGGCCTCGCGCTGCTTGCGCACGTAGACCTCGATACCGCGCTCGATCTGCTGCTGGAACAGCTCGCTCTCGCCCAGCTCCTTCAGGAGCTCTTCCTTGATTCTCTTGACGAGCCTTTCCTCGTCCGCCGAGAGCGTCTCGGCGGCAGCGCCCTCCTGGGCGCGGACACCGGTGATCGCCATGGCAAAACACAGGCCGGCGAGTATGCTCAACTTCACTAGTTTTACCATCATCGAATGTCTCTTCTCCGGATGTCTGGGAACTGAAGGTCTCGCTGCGGGCAGGCCGCAGCCAGATCGATGCTTGAGCTCGCGGAACTTTCGAGGCTTAGTGTATCAGTCGCTGCGTTTGGTTCCCCGCGGCAGCACGGTGAATTCGTGGCGACCGTGCTTGTGCCACTTGTCGCTGTCCTTGTCCCTGACGATGACAACTGCCTTGATCATCGACCCGCGCCCGCCGATCAGTGGCTCGCCCTGAGTATAGCGGAGATCTAATCCAGCTCTCGCACGGCGGGCGCGGCGGCTCCCAGCATCCAGCCCCCTCGTGCCCGGCGCCACAGGAGCCAGACGGCGGAGACGACGACGACGATGCCGACGGTCGGACGCACGACGCCGCCCATCATGAACAGCGGCCCCGACAGAGCGAGTGCCATCAGCGGGGTGTAAACGAGTGTCCAGCGTCGGCGTCCCCGGTGGCGCTGAAAAAGCGGAAAAAAAGTGGAGAATGCGGCGAGCGTGAGGAAGAACAGCGACCACGGGCGCGCGACGAAGGGGGTGAGGTCGTGGGTGATGGCCACGGCCCGCGACAGGTTGAGCTCGGCGATGTCGCCCAGCACGACGCCGAGGATCATCGGCGCCAGGGGAAAGCCCAGGGTCTTCATGACGAAGCCGATGATGCCGAAGATGAAAAGGGTCCACAGGTCGAAGGTGACGTTGTTGAGCGTGAAGATGCCCACGGCGCAGTAGGCGAGAATAATCGCCGCGAGAGTGTACATGCGCAGCCGCGTCACCAGCACGAACGCTTTCAGGCAGACAGCCTGCAGCCCCAGCATGATGAAGTTGGCAAGAAAGAAGGCGAGAAATATCGAGTACGCCAGCACCGGCTGGTCGCCGATGAACGAGGGACTCGGCACGACGTCGTGTATGAGCAGAGCGCCGAGCATGATGGCCGTGACCACGTCGCCCGGAATACCGAGCGCCATCATCGTCATCAGCGAGCCGCCCTCGGTCGCATTGTTCGACGACTCGGGCGCGACGATGCCGTCGGCGATGCCGGTGCCGAACTTCTCCGGGTACGGGGACGCTTTCTTGGCCTGATCGTAGGCGAGGATGTTGGACACGGAGCTGCCCGCGCCCGGCAGCAGTCCCGTGAACACGCCGATCAAGGACGAGCGGGCGACGATGGTCCAGCGGGCCAGCACCTCACGCACAGCGCGCCGGTGCTCGATGCGCACCACCACGTTGCCGGTCTCGGCAACCGACTTGACCGCCTTGGCGCGATCGCGGACGTCGCTCAGCAGCTGGCTGAAGGCGAACAGCCCGACCAGCACCGGGAGAAACGTGAAACCCTGCTTGAGGGCGTCGATGCCGAAGTCGAAACGGGCGACGCCGTTGATCTCGTCCTCGCCGATCGTGGCGACCAGCACGCCCAAGGCGCCCGCGATGAGTCCTTTCAACAGATTGTTTCCGGCGAGGCTCGCGGTGATCGTCAGGGCGAACAGGACCAGTGCGAAGTAATCCCACGGTCCGAACTCCAGACCGATGCGGGCGAGCTGCGGGGCGAGCGTCATCAGCAGGACGGCGCTGATGGTGCCGCCGCAGAACGAGGACCATACGCCCAGGCCGAGGGCGAGCCCGGGGCGGCCGCTGCGCGCCATGGGAAAGCCGTCGAAAGTGGTGGCCACCGACGACGGCGTGCCCGGGATGCCGGTGAGGATGCCCGCCATGAGCCCCCCGGAGAGACCGCCGACGAAGACGCTGATCATCATCGCCAGCCCGCGCGCCGGCTCCATGCCGAACGTGAACGGCAGGGTCAGCACGATCGCCATGGCGATGGTGAAGCCGGGGATGGCGCCGGCGAGCAGGCCCGCGCCCACGCCGAGGATCATCAGGGCGAGGGTGTAGGGCTCGAAGACGGTGGCAAAAGCGAGGCCGACGTTCTCGAGCAGCATGGCGGGCGCTAAAGCAGTCGCAGCAGCCTGCCCTCGGGCAGGATCACGTTGAGTCCGAACGTGAACACCGCCCACATGGCGCCCACCGCCAGCACGGCGATGAGCGCATGCACGACGAGGTTACGCGTCGTGAGCGGCGCGAGCAGGGTGAGCGTGAGGAAGACGAACGCAATACCCCCGATCAGCATGCCCAGGTACGGCAAGGTGAGCAGAAAGGCGCCGAACAGCGCGAAGCACACGATGACGTTGCGGTAGTGCTCGAGCCAGCCGACGAATCCGGGGGAGCGCTCCGGCGCCGCCGCGGGCGCGCGCGTCAGCGACCGCAACAGGTAAATTACGCTCAGCGCCGTCAGCAGGGCCAGGATGATGCGCGGCCACACTTCCGCTCCGAGGGTCTCGAAGCCCATGTCGCGGATACGGCTCGACGCCCAGAAGAAGGCACCGCAGGCGACCAGCAGCACGAGGGCGCTGGCGGTATCGCGGTTGGGCCGACGCATCAAAGTTTCCGGCGCACGACGGGGGCACGGCCGGCCCGGCGCCGGTCATGCCCCCGGCGGGGGGGGGCGTCAGTCGCCGCGCTTGTAGATCCCGACCTTGCGTGCCACCGCCTCCCACTTCGACTGTGTGTCCTGGAAGTAGGCGGTGTAGGCGGCCGGATCCTTGTAGATCACGGCGGTGCCCTTGCTCGCCATCGCCTGCGTGACTTCCGAGCTCTCCATCGCGCTCTTGAGGATGGCCGCGTAGTGGTCGACGATCTCCTTGGGCGTGCCTTTGGGTGCGACGATGCCGCGATCGGTACCGCCAACCAGCTCGATGCCCTGCTCGCGCAGCGTCGGCACGTCGGGGATGTCGCGGTGACGCTCGGGCGTGAGGATGCCGAGCGCTTTCAGCTCGCCGGTCTGGATGTACTTCTTGGCGGCCGCCAGATTGATCTCGCCGGTGTGGATGTTACTGGCGAGCAGCGCCGTCATGCGTTCGCGCGTGCCGTCGTAGGGAATGTACTTGAGGTCGATGCCGGCGGCGTCCGCCAGCAGCAGGTACCAGAAGTGGCTGGTCGAGCCGAGGGTGGCGCCGGCCAGAACGGTCCCCGGATTGGCCTTGGCGTACTGCACCAGCTCGCTGACGTTGTCGAAGGGGGCTTCGGGGTGCGCGCCGTAGATCGGCGGCGTACGGGTCAGCAGGGACACGGGCTCGAAGGCGTCCCAGGTGAAGTCGACGCGGCCCGTGAAGTAGCTGGTTATGGCGCTCTGGTGGATGGCGAACAGGGTGCAGCCGTCGGGCGCGGCGGCCTGCGCTTCCTTGGCGCCCTTGTTGCCGCCCTGGCCGCCGATGTTCACGACCTG
>JABAOE010002649.1_pt5 | contig 13065 bp, 11 predicted proteins | sample 7062141 | NCBI WGS metagenome assembly JABAOE01 (sample SAMN14538627, study PRJNA623070) | marine sediment metagenome | biome: marine biome [ENVO:00000428]; feature: marine pelagic biome [ENVO:01000023]; material: deep marine sediment [ENVO:00002113] | place: India: Gulf of Khambhat ... | reverse complement strand
GCAGGCGAGAGTATACGTTGCGGCCTCATCGGGCAGCGGTCTGTGGGAAGGGGCGATGCGCAGCCTGGTCCGTGAACGGATGCTGCTATGCGTGTGCGGGGCGTTCGGCCAGCGCTGGGCGGACGTCGCCGATAGCAACGGCGTCGACTATCTGCAGCTAGACGTAGAGTGGGGCGAAGCTAATTTACCCGAACACGTAGTTGTCGCATTGAAGGGGGGCAGCTTTGACACGCTCGCTGTGGTGCACAACGAAACTTCAACCGGAATAGAAAATCCGGTGGGTGAGATCGTTCGGGCCGCGCGCAGCGTTCAACCAGAACTGATCGTGATGGTCGACACGGTATCCTCGGCGGCTGGAGTGCGCATTCCGACCGATGAGTGGGGGCTGGATGCAGTGATCACCTCCTCCCAAAAGTGTTTTGCGCTCCCACCCGGTCTGGCTTTTGCGGCGGTGAGCGACCGAGCGCTCCAACGCGCAGCTTCGGTACCCAACCGCGGCTGGTATTTCGATCTGCTGTTGCTTGAGAAATATCATCAGCGCAACTTCACGCCAGCGACGCCTGCAATCTCATTGCTGCATGCGCTGGAGATCCAGCTGAAACGAATCCTGGAGGAAGGTATGCCGGCACGGGAAGCGCGGCATGAGAGGATGGCAGGGATTGTCCATGCGTGGGCCGAGGAGCGTTTCGACCTCTTCGCAGCGGAAGGCTACCGATCAAGAACGGTTACAGCCATCCGCAATACGCGGGAGGTGGATATCCCAGCTCTCAACGCTTATCTGGCAGAACACGATATGATCCTGGCAAATGGATATGGCCCGCTGAAGAACCAAACCTTCCGAATTGGCCATATGGGGGAAACCCAGCCATCAGATATTGAGCAGCTCTTGACTCATATCGACGAGTTCATCGCAGCGTAGCACGCAAAACCGAATCCCCCTACAATTCAGGCATGGACACCAGCCCGATCCTTATCGTCGAGGATATCCCTTATCTGCGTGAGCTGATGGAAGTTACGCTCAAGTACAAGGGATATCCAGTGATTACGGCGCGCGATGGCGATGAAGCGCTGAGCATGATCGCAATGGAAAAACCAGCCCTCGTCCTTACGGATGTGCTGATGCCCAAGCTGGACGGATTTGCGTTTGCCCATAAGATCCGCAGCGACGAAAAAACACAAGACATTCCAATTATTTTTGTATCAGCCACTTACATTTCCGCGGATGACAAGGCGTTTGCACTGAGCCTGGGTGCGGTCAGGTTTTTAGAGAAACCGGTCGAAGCCGAGGAATTGCTGCTTACAGTCGCCGAGGTGCTGACACAGGATCCTTCGTCGCTTCCACCTCCCATTTCGAATGCGGACTTCTACAAGGGTTACGAGGCCCGGCTTGAAGCCAAACTTGCGGACAAGAGTGAACAGATCAGCCGCGCCAAGCGCCTGGTGGATACCGTCCCGGACGAACAGCGGCCGATGTTTGAAGCCCTGCTGGTGCAGACTGAAGTCCAGCGCGGCCAACTGGAGGCAGAGCTGGAAACGGTGCGCGCGCGCATGAAGGTATCTGAGACCTAAATGCAAGATCGATTTCAGTTGGCGATCGAATTAGCCCGCCGAGCAGGCGGGCTCCTTCTTGAAGGGCAAACGACGGACCTGCGCGTCTCCAAAAAGGGTGTCACAGATCTGGTAACCGACTACGACTTGAAATCGGAGCAGATGTTGGTGAAGGGGATCCTTGAAGCCTATCCGCAGGACGGCATTCTGGCCGAAGAGGGGACAAACTCAGATGAATTACAGCGGAAGTCTGAATATCTCTGGCTGATCGATCCGCTGGATGGCACCACCAACTATGCCCACGGCATTCCCTTCTATTCGGTCTCGATCGGGCTGATGTCTGGTGATCGTGTGTTATTTGGGGTGGTCTACGACCCTACCAGGGATGAAATGTTCCATGCCACCGAAGGCGGTGGAGCCTGGCTGGGCGAACAGCCGCTGCAGGTATCCCAGACCCGCGCCCTGGATGACAGCTTGCTTGTCACTGGGTTTCCCTACGATATCCGCACCAATCCAGACAACAACCTGGACCACTTCGCCGAATTCTGCCTGCTCTCGCGTGCGGTACGCCGCCTGGGTTCCGCAGCCCTGGATCTGGCCTATGTGGCCGCCGGCCGCTTCGATGCATATTGGGAGCTGCGCTTAAATCCCTGGGATTGGGCAGCCGGTATGCTGATGGTGCGCGAAGCCGGCGGCGCAGTCACGACCTTCTCAGGGGATGTCAAGGTTCTGGAGGGGGAGGAGACGATGCTGGCCAGCAACGGATTCCTGCACGAGGCGATGCAGAGGGTGCTGCTTCCGAAATAACAGAAAGCGCCCGCTGGAAATCGAAGGCGCGTTTAACGTGCAATATGCGACCCGCTACTCAAGTGGCTCTTGAAGCTCGGCCAGCGCTTCCTCGACGACCTCGGAAAGGTTCAGCTTGGCTCCGCTCTTAAGCGCAGCTTCAACTTTTTGGTCTGAAAGTTCGCCGCGCGATTCCACCACCAGGCGACCGAAGTAATTGCGGCCGAATGGGCCTGCCTGCGGATTGATCTGCGCCAGTCCGATATATTGCAGACCCCTTTCTGGGTCTCCCTCGAGTGCCACGATACGTCCAAACTCCGCCATTGAAAAGGCTATTCCACCTTCATTCTCAAGCGCTACTTCGAGCGACAATCGCTCAAGAAGTGGTTTGCGGGCTCCAACAAGATCCCCTTTTCGAACCAGAGCATTGCTTACAGCGGCAAGTCCTCCTGTCATTTGTGGCTCGCTCCCCACCTCTCGAGCGAGCTTCAGACTCCTCTGACCATAACCCAAAGCTTCCTCATAATTTCCGATTTCATTATGGGTATGAGAGGTATTGCCACTGACCATTGCCATTTGCGTGCGGTCACCACGTTTCTCAGCCAGTTCGAGCGCTTCGAGGAACCACTCGAGAGCTTGCTCAAAATCATCCAGCGCCCAAGCGACCAAGCCCATACTGTTGAGTGCGTTGGCAATGGACTCGTTATCCTTCAGATCACGAGCGACCTCAAGGCTCTGTTTGAGGTAGCCCAGCGACTCTTCGAAGTCACCTTTTCCAAATCCGAAATTTCCGAGTTGACGCAGCAGGAACATCTGGTTGGGCTTGTCATCGAGCTCGATTGCAATCTCCATCGCTTCATCCAGATATTTCTGACCAGCTTCGTAGTCGCCCTGCCAAGTACCTTTGACTCTTCCAAGCTCTCCGAGCAATTGGGTTTCCGCTGATCGATCTCCAAGCATCCTTGCGGTTGCCAGTGCTGATTCAAACTGTGCCGCTGCTGCGTCGAAGTTACCTTTGAAACCATATTGCTGGCCGAGCTGCAATTCCAACTGCATTCGCTGCCCTGGAGCATCCACCCCTTCAAGCATTTCCAGCGCTCTTACGGCTACGCTGATCGACTCCTCCAAGGTTCCGCGGTCACCAGCCACGCGCGCCGCCCGAGCGGTGTATTCCGCGGCCAGCGCCTTTTCTTCTGCTCGTTCGTAGTGTTCCGCAATCAAGAGGTTGTATTCATCCAGACGGTCCCGTCCAGCATCAATAAGCCATTCCGCCACCTGCTTGTGATATTCACGACGTTGACCTGGCACGATCGTGTCGTAGACCACATCACGCAGGATGGCATGTCGGAATCCATACTCTGCAGAACCCTCAAATGCGGACTCTTCTCGCTTAAAGACCATCTCGCGCTTGCGCAGGTCGTTCAGCATACTCTTGACCGCGCCCGGCGTGGTTCCTTCTTTATCGCTCAGGTAAGCGACGGCGCTCTCCCAAAAGATGCGCCCAATCACTGAAGCGCGCTGCATCAGCGTGCGCTGTCCGGGCGGGAAGCTATCCAGCCTGGATTGGAGCACGCCAACCAGGGATCCAGGAACGCGATCAGGGTTCAAACGCTCCATCTCGATGCCCCACTGGTCGTCGCCTTTGATAATCACACCGTCATCGATGAGCGTCTTGATCAGCTCTTCCATATAAAATGGATTGCCTTCCGCCCGGTCGATGATCAGGTCTCGCAGTTCATTGGGAACCTTGTCGACCCGCTTCAACATCTCACGCACCAGCCGGCGGCTGTCGAGCCGCGAGAGCGGGTGCAGCGCCAGCCGAGCGTGAAATTCCTGGCCCTCGCCCCAAGAAGGTCGACGGTCATACAAGGCTGGACGTGCCATATAAATAATGAAGAGCGGAATCTCGGTATTTTCCCGGGCCAGGGAGTTGAGCAGGTCGAGCGAACGCTCATCGGCCCAGTGGATGTCTTCCACCTGAATCAAAACTGGATTAGTTTTGGTGGCGGTGAGGAAGAATTCGCCCAGATAGCCAAGCGCCTCGCGGTGGAAACCTTCCGGATCCTCCAACTTCGGCTGCACGATCGGATGGTCCGAAAAATCGAATCCAACCAGCTGGCCGATCATGGGTGCGACCTTCTCGGCTCGCCCATCCATAAATCCCGCAATCCCACTGTTGAATTTCTCGTGAACGACGGACAAAGGATCGTTGTCCAAGATCTCAAATCGGAACGAAAAGAGATCGCGCGTGAGTGAGTAAGGTTGAAGCATCGAAGGCTGTGTGGCTCTGGCCTCAAAGAACCAAACCGTTGCGTCCATGATCTGTACCCAGGAGAAGAACTCGTACAGCAGACGCGACTTTCCTACTCCGGCATCGCCCACTGCCGTCACAACCTGGGTCTCCCCATCTTCCATTGTCAGCGTGAGCGCATCTTGCAGGATCTTGAGCTCCGGCTCGCGGCCGATCATCTTGGTTTCGACGCCCTCGATGCCGCGGGTTTGCTGCCGGAAAGCGCGTGGCTTGGCGCTGACGACCTGATAGACCTCGAGCGGCTCCGAGCGCCCGCGCATGCGGACTGGAGGCAGCTGTCCGAGGGTGAACACGCCCCGTACGTGGGTGTAGGTATCGTGCGCGATCATGATTTCGCCCGGAGGCGCTGATTCCTTGAGTCGATTAGCCAGAGTGATGGTGGCGCCACTGGCGGTGGTATCACCCGTTTTTTCACGGGTAAGCAGCACCGGTCCGGTCGTAATGGCAGCCTTAAACGGTGCTTCTTCTTCAGACTCTCCCCACCGAGTCCCCGCTTGAGTAACGACGTTTTCTTTCATTGCGAGCGCAGCCCGGATCGCCTGCTCGGGGTCGCTTTCGTGGGTCTCTCCCCGCCCCCAGATCAGCAGACCCGCCTCGCCGGTACGGCTCTCGAGCTCTCCACCGTGCGCCTGAGCAATGCCCTCAAACGCATGCCACATGCGATCGATTTCGCGCTGCACCGCATCGGTTTCTTCGCTTTCGTAAAGCAGCTCGGCGAAGTCGCTTACGTCCATATAGAGCGCAGTCATCTGACGCTGCACATCGGTGGGCGTTTTGACCTCCTTCGATCCGGCGTCCATAGCTGCGATCTGTTCTGCCGCGAATGTCTGGGTCAAGCTTCTCAGTTGAGAAGGAGAACCAGCTGCTTGTTTATGGAGAGCATTGGAGAGTGCATCGATAAACTCTCCGTTAGTTGCATATCGCTCGTCGCGATCCTTGGCCAGTGCTTTCTGGACCACCTGGTTCACTTCGGGGTCAAGGTTAGCGTTGAACTCGGTAATGTCGGGGACGGGTTCCTGAAGGTGGGCCATGAGTTCCTCGACCGCGCTCTCGTGATCGAACGGTCCTCGGCCGGCAAGCAATTCATAAGCGATCACGCCCATGGAATACACGTCCGCCCGACTATCGACTCCCCCCTTGCCCTTGGCCTGCTCGGGCGCCATATAGCCAGGTGTTCCGATCGCGTTCCCGGTTCCAGTCAAGTCTTTTGCGGCGTCGGTAACGTGCGCGATCCCAAAATCGGCCACGAAGGCATTCCCCTCCAGGTCGATCATGATGTTGGAAGGCTTCAAGTCACGATGCACCACTTCCTGACGGTGGGCGTAATCAAGCGCGTTGGCGACCTGTCGAAGCATATAGAGCATTTCTTCTGGAGGGAGCGGATCTGCATCCATCACCTGCTTCAGCGTGCCGCCTTCCAGGAAGCGCATGACAATGTATGGCGGATCATGGGCTCCATCGAAGTCGTACACCGGCAGCAGGTGCGGATGTTCCAGCTTGGCGATCAATTTCGCTTCACGGGTGAAGCGATCACGTCCGACCGAATCGCCAAGCATACTGGCGCGGATGACTTTGACCGCCACATGGCGGTCCATGCTTGGCTGGTAGCCCCGGTATACCGTGGCCATGCCACCCTTGCCGATTTCCTCAGTAATTTCGTATGGACCCAGTTTCGTTCCAATCACAGACAACTCCAACGCGTAGGATTAGGGGCTTAGCAACTCAGTTTTAGGATGTTAATTAGTGGGAAGCGCTGCCACCGCGGGCTAGATTATACGCTTTAGTTTGGTTTTCTGAGCTGGGACTCTAGTTTATCGAAGTCCACCCGCGCGGTCATGTCCAGGCTGATCGGGGTGACAGATACTTCGCGTGCGACTCGTAATGCATAGACATCCGAGTCGGGTTCCAACTTCTCTTCGTCGTAGCGTATCTCGAAATCGACCCGCGCTCGCTGGCTCATGCGCTTTCGATCGGGTGCTTGGGGCACATAGTATTGGCAGCGCGAAAGCCGGGTCAGCCGCCAGGGCGTTTGAGGGGTTGCATCCGAGGGAACATCTACCTTGAGCACATCAACGTCTGGAAAGGTCTCGCGCTGTAACAGCACTCGGGCAAAGTGCGCAGTAAATTGAGCTGCGGTCGAAAAGTCCACCTCATGACTCCCCCACTGCAGGTCCTTGGGCATCTCCAGCGACACCGCCATCGAAGGAACACCAAATGCGGCTCCCTCCAGCGCGGCGCCAACGGTTCCCGAGATGGTGATGCTCACTGTCAGGTTTTCACCGCGGTTGATTCCCGCCACGACAAGATCCGGTGGATCTTGCATCAGCTCCAGGATGCCATGCTGGACGGTCTGTGCAGGCGACCCCCCGACGGCATACACCTTCCACTTCTTGCCGTGAATGGTGACTTCCTTTTCCTTGAGCTTGCCGTCAGACCGGAATGGCATGCTGCGCCCGGCTCCGGAATGTTGCTCGCGCGGTGCAGCGACGGTGACGAACCCGACCTCCGACAGCGCCTCCGCTGCGGCCCATAGGCCATCGGAGCGGATGCCGTCGTCGTTCGTAAGTAGAATCTGGGGCTTTTTAGCCTTTGCCATCGGGCTATCTTATCATTGTGATGCCAGAAGGCACTGACCTGCGCTATCTGGCCAGCCAACTGACCCCGGGCTTGGCGATATCGCCGGATGACAGACGGTGCAATCTCTGGTCAGCCTTCAGCAGATTTTATATACGCACCCAAAATGGAGACGCTTCAATGGAGCACACACGGATCCAATTCCCCGAACCAAGCTTGGACGACGGAATTGCTCTGAATACAAGTTTGTACAAACGGAGAACTGTTCGTGAGTTTTCCGATGATCCTTTGACCAAGGATGAGCTATCGCAGCTCTTCTGGTCGGCTCAGGGGATCACGAATGCCGAAGGTTGCAGGACCGCCCCTTCCGCAGGGGCAACCTTTCCGCTCGAGTTGTATCTCGTTGCCGGAGATGGGGTTTTCCAATACCTTCCTGCAGAACACAGCTTGAGATCTGTTCACGATGGGGACCTGCGCAAGGACCTGTTTCGAGCCTCGCTCGAGCAGGAATTCATTCGTGACGCTCCAGCGACGCTGCTCTTCACAGCCGTGTTTGCGAGAACCGAGCAGCGCTACGGATCGGCTCGAACGCCGCGCTACGTCTACATGGAAGTCGGACATGCAGCACAAAACGTGCTGCTGCAGGCGGTCGCNNCGGTTCCCATCGGGGCTTATGAGGATGAGAAGGTCAGCAGGGTTCTTGATCTTCCCTCCGACCACATACCGCTCTACATGGTTTCAATCGGCCACCCGCGCTGAGTCAACACACGCTTCTCGCTTAACTAAAAAGGGACGGTCGATCGACCGTCCCGTCCTTGTTTGCGGGTTATTCGTTCTACGTCTCGGCGATGCCCACCCGCGAGCGAGCAAAGCCTGGCCAGCGAGAAGCAAGCCGATAGACTTTGCCGATATCACCTGCGGTGATCAATCCCAGGAATACGCCGTTTTCAACTACGGGAAGCACTTCGCTTTCAGCTTCCATCATCAACTTCTGAACGACATAAAGCCTTTCATCTGGGGACACCGGCTTAAGGTCACGCCGCATCACTTCGCTGACCGACTGATCATCGCTGGACTTCTTTAAAGCCTCCTCAAGTCGGCCCCTCGTGAGCAATCCCACCAGCTCCTCGCCCTCCAGAATCGGGAAATCAGACTGGTAGGAGCTCATCGTGAGTGCGATTGCCTGGCGAAGGGTCGCCGACGGCTGCATTGTGTAAACCTGTCTGGAATACGCCTGCTGAACCGTGACGTCGCCCAGCACACTGCGCATGCGCGCCATCCGCCCTTCCTGGCCCGCGGCGCTAAAAATGAAGAACGCAACCAGAACCAGGAAAAAGCTCCCGCTTGCAAAGCCCCACAGCCCCATCAGGAGGGCCATACCCTGTCCAATCACCACGGCAATTGACGTGGCCTTAGCGTAATCCAGGCGCATTGCCAGCAGCGACCGCAAGACGCGACCGCCGTCCATCGGAAAAGCTGGGAGCAGGTTAAACAATGCCAAGAACAGGTTGGCAGCGAATATGTAGCTGAACACTGCGCCAGCGCTGACTCCAGCTGGCAGGCCAAACGCGAATGGCAGCCCGAGCTGCAGACCCGCAGAGAGACCAACGACTGCGAGGGCAGCTGCCAGGGCGAAGTTCACCAGCGGACCTGCGATGGAAATCACAAACTCCTGACTTGGTTTTTCCGGGATACGGGCCAACTGAGCCACACCGCCAATCGGCAGCAGCACGATCTGCTTGACATCAACCCCATAATATTGGGCTGCAAAGCTGTGACCCAGCTCATGCAGCACGACAATCGCAAAGAGGATCGAAGTCACGATGACTCCGAAAGCCGCGCCACCAAGACCTCTGCCGCTCAGCAACCCGAATTGGAGCGCAGCCCAGACCAGGATCAGCGGAAACGTATAGTGCATCTTGATCTGGATGCCCCTTATCTTGAAAAGTGGGATACCTCTGTCCATTGTCCTTTACCTCACCGCGCTATGCGCCTTCCACCGGCGCTGATACACCAATACGTGATTCTTTGACCACCTTAAGTATCCCGCTCTTACGTTATAGATATGTTAGAGAGAAATGAAGGTCGAAATTGATTTGAGGTTGTCGCTAACCGTTTCCGCGAGCCTCCGCAGCCAGCTGTTCAAAGAAGCTGACAAGCACTTGCTCTCGATGTGTTGCGATGCGGCGCGCGGGATCCGTGTGCAGGCGCTGTTTTACGTTCCGAAGCTTGAAGAGGTATTCGTGATACGCACTGTGAGGTTCATCAGGCAATGCCTTGCCGGTGTCCATGAACTGGTTGGAAGGCTCTGCAAACATGGGCTCATCGGCCTGCATTGCGTAGCCGAGGGTCCGAGCCACCCCAAAGGCTCCGATGACATCCAGTTTGTCGGCATCGAAAAGGATCTGCGCCTCCAATGTCTCGGGACTGTCCTGACCCCGGTATCGATGGCTCACAATGCAATGTACGACAGCCTCGATCCGGTTTTCAGGCCAACCCTCCTCACTCAGGATTCCCCGCGCAAATTCTGCTGATGCGTTCTGGTGTTCGGCCCGGTCTTCTCGAGGATCGGCCCCCGAGGCATCATGCAACAATGCCGCTGCGCGCAGAATCTCAAGATCTGCCCCCAACTGTTCACCTATATCCTCAGCCGAGTGCATCACTCGCAGCACATGATCGAATCCGTGGACCGGGTCATTGTGGGGGTACCAGCTCTGAGCTTGTTCAACAGTAGGCATGTTTATTATCCAACTCGGTTTTGGTTTGCAGATTGAAATTTGATGTATTGTGTCGGGCCGACCGCTGACGCCCCGGCCAGGCGATAGTTTACTCTGCAGAAAGTACCAGGGGGTTGCCGTCCACCGGATTCGGTACAACATGGATTCGAATCCCGTAGACGGTTTCCAGCAGATCCGGCTCGAGCACTTCCTCGGGCGACCCCAGTTTGCGCACCGAGCTTTCCGACAGAAGCGCAACCCGATCGGCAAACTTCGAGACCAGGTTGAGGTCATGCAGAGCCAGAAGTACTGCCAGGCCCTCATCTTTGGCCAGCCCGCGCACCAATCCAAGCACACGATCTTGATGACGCAAATCCAGGTGCGCAGTTGGTTCATCGAGCAGCATGATCGGCGCAGCTTGAGCCAACGCGCGCGCAATCAATAAGCGCTGTTGCTCTCCGCCTGACAGCTCACCGATGGGCCGATCCTCGAGCTCCAGCGTATCAGTGCGTTGCATGGCCTCCCTGGTTGCCCCGTGATCCGCATCGTTCTCGGTTTCGAACCAGCCGAGGTACGGTGTGCGGCCCATCAGAACCACTTCCTGGCTGAGGAAATTGGGGGGCAGGTTGGTAGCTTGTGGAACCACCGAGACCATGCGCGCTCGTTCAGCAGGCGCCAGCTGCTCCAGGCGAGACCCATTGATTCCAACCCGGCCTGCAAGGGGTGGTAGTAACCCGCTCGCAACGCGCACCAGGGTAGATTTGCCCACGCCGTTTGGTCCGATGATCGCTACGACTTCTCCGGGCCGTACTTCAAGGTTCACGTCCCGAAGGACAGTCAGGCGTGGGTATCCCATCTCGACGCGCTCCAGCGAAAGGGTCGGATTTACCATGCCCGGAGTCTCCGCTTGGAGCGCGCCAGCAGGTAAATGAAAAATGGCGCGCCAACGATTGCCGTCACGACTCCGAGAGGGATGACGCGCGGCGAAATTACCGAACGCGCAACGATATCTGCGGTCAGCAAGAAGCTAGCCCCAAGGAGCGTTGCAAGAGGCAGCAGGCGCCGATAGCTTGTGCCCCAGAGCAACCGTGCAATGTGCGGCACTACCAACCCTACAAAAGCAATGATTCCAAGAAACGCGACTGCGGTGGCGGCTGCAAGCGAAGCGGCCACCACGATGACCAACTTCACCCGATCGACGTTCAATCCGAGTTGGCTGGCTTGATCATCGCCAAATTGCAGGACGTCCAGCGGCCGTCCCATAGGCAGCAATACAGCCAGCGCCAGCGCCACGTAGGGTATGGCCGCGGAGACCGGTCCCCAACCGCCCAATGCGAAACCTCCGACCATCCACGTCACTGCTCGATGCAGTTCGGTCGTTGATAGCAACATGGTCATGCTTGTAATTGCAGTAGCAAAAGAACTCACAGCGACCCCTGCCAGGATCAGTGTGGTCACCGGGGTTGATTTACCCACTCGGGCCAGCGCGTACACCAGTGCCACGGTCAGCAGGGCTCCAGCGAACGCTGCGGCTGGGATCGCGGCCATCCCGAGCAGATCCGTAGGCCAGCGGGCGGCCATCGCCAGCACTGCCGCTAACCCAGCTCCGGCCGCGATCCCAATAACGTAGGGATCGGCCAGTGGATTTCGGAACAGCCCCTGGAAGGAAGCGCCGCTGGCCCCAAGCGCCATCCCGGCCAGGGCGATCAAGACCAGATTGGGCAAGCGTATCTCGTACAGAATGGTTACGTGAGCGGCCGGGATGTCGGCTTCGATCTCAAGCAGGGGAGAGACCAGGATTCGGGCGATGGATTGCAGTGGAATCGGGACCGAGCCAATTGCTGCGCTACCCAGGGCTGCAAAGATCAGGGCTCCACTGACCCACAGCCAGGGCGAGAGCTTCCGCCTGGCTGGAGTACTCGAAGGGTTCATGATTTGAACTGAAGTCCTGGACTCGCTAGTCATGCTTGGCTACTCACGCAAGTATCCCGATCAAGCCTGCGCGATCACTCAAACAGCTCGGGATGCAGCGCCCTCGCCATGGCTTCAAGAGCATCAACCAGTCTTGGCCCCGGGCGATCAACCCAGTTGGTATCGATGGGAATCACTCGATCCATCTGAACCGCGGATATGCCTCCCCATCCGGGACGCGCTCCCAACGTTTCCGCTGTGGTTGCGATAAAGGGACCTTCCCCAAAGAGAATGACCTCCGGGTCGCTGGTTACCAGCGTCTCGAGGTCAAATTGACCCCATCCTTGAAGATCACGGGCAACGTTGTCTCCCCCAGCCAAGGTGAGCAGCAGATCCTGGAAGGTCCCAACTCCAGTCGTCCACGGTGCGCTGGGATCGCTTCCATCCACTTCATAGAACACCGTGACCGGATCTTGTCCGGACAGAGCGGAGGTCACTCCCTCCACCCGCTGCCGCAGGTCGTCAGCCAAGCGATCGGCTCCCTCCGAATGGCCCGTCAATTGCCCAACGGTGATCAGGTTGCTGTACAGCCCATCGAAATCCATCGGGTTGGCGATCACGAAAGTCTTCAACCCAAGCGTTTCGAGAGTCTGCAATTGCTCCGGCGCGGTGATGTCGGCCGCAAGCACCAGATCCGGTTCCAGCGCTAAGATTGCTTCGGTATTGAGCTCTCCGAAGGTGCTGCCGATGCTCGTTACTTCGCCGGCCTGTGCGGGAAAGTCGGATATCTCATCGCGGCCGACTACTTGAGAACCTGCTCCCACTGCGAACAGGATCTCGGTATTGGAGGGAGCCAACGAGACGATGCGCTGTGCTGGGCCCTCCAGTGAAATCTCACGACCCAGGCCATCCATCAGTTGCATCGGTTCCCCAGATTTCTCGACAGCGGTCGAGCAGGCAGCCAGGGCCAGCGTTGAAATCAGTGTGGCGATCAGCAGCCACCCGATCGGCTTGGAGCTTCGGTAATCCGGGGCCAGGGGTCGTACGCAAAGCATTTCAACCTTCCTCCATCAAGCAACTGCTGACAAGAGACCTGTGCGGGAAACAAATAACCTCCCGTCACTTCTGGGAGGCGTCGTACGAAGAGGGACCTCCTTTCCGCGAAGGCAAATCCGATTCAGGGCTGAGGTGGGTATTCAGGCTCGTGCTTGTCTTTGC
>JABAOE010028011.1_pt1 | contig 13067 bp, 12 predicted proteins | sample 7062141 | NCBI WGS metagenome assembly JABAOE01 (sample SAMN14538627, study PRJNA623070) | marine sediment metagenome | biome: marine biome [ENVO:00000428]; feature: marine pelagic biome [ENVO:01000023]; material: deep marine sediment [ENVO:00002113] | place: India: Gulf of Khambhat ... | reverse complement strand
GCCGCCGGCGAACATGACCACGGGGAGCGGGCCGCTCGGCGAGTTGACCATTCCGACGCGAGGATTCGAGAACGTGTAGCCGAGTTCGGAAAAATCGCCGGACTTGTCAATCGTCCACATCAGGTCCGGACGCTCCGGGTTGGTGATATCGAATGCGTAATAGGTCTTGCCGCCGCGCCGCATGCCGACGTACAGGTACACCTTGTCGCCGTCACTCGCGACAATCGATCCGTCGAAGTTCTTGTCCTGGATGTAGGCAACCGGCGCACCGTCGATCGTGTACGGGTGCTTCATGCCGGTGCCGTTGGCACGCAGCACCTTCTGCGCCGCGAGTGCGGCACGTGGTGTAAACGCCCAGGCCTCCTCGCCGCTTTGCGCACCGCTGGGGCGCGTGTTGCGGATCATCCGCAACATGCCGTCGTTGGTCGCAACGGCGAGGTAGATGGCCGGGTTCCCCGGGCTGGTGTATGAACCGTGAGCGCCGTAGTTGATCGGCAGCGGACGTGAATGCAGCGCGTCGCCGAAGATCCAGTCGCGCGGCTCGTTACGTTCGCCGTCGCCGTCGAGATCGTCGATGTCGAGACCGCGCGCGAAGGCGATCAACTGGGCGGCTTCTGTCGCCGTCGCCACCTCGAAATCCGCCTGCAGGGCCGACGCCGTGGTCGCGTCGACGTTGAATGGCGCGAGTGAGGTAGGCGTGCGGTCGTAGTAGATCCTGCGGCCGCCGAGACCATTGGCTTCCTGCGGGCTGCCCGCCAGGAAGCCCGAGACGCGCTGGCCTGCGCCGCCACGAGCGACAGAGCGTCCGTCGCGACCATCGATCTCTCCTGCATCGACATCCGCAGGAGGCAGGGCTAGCGGTACGGTCCAGTCCGTCAACGCGTCGAACCGGATACGGCCATCTGCCGCGATGGCGGGGGTCCCCGTTGCGTCCACGAGGACACCGTCCGCGGACGCATCGTTGGCGCCGGCAAGACGCAGCTTCTTCACGTTGCCGACCCAGTACGGCCGCGCCTTTTCGTCAACCTGGAACAACGCGATATAGACGTTGTCCGTGATCTCGGCACGGTTGAATACGTTGACCGGCACGGAAGCCGCAACGAAGGTGGTGCTGACGCTCAGGATCTGGCGGAACACTTCATTAAGCGTGGCAACGAGTTCCTCGGGGTTGCCCGACAACGGCAGCGGCACACCCGTGCCACCGGCCCGGGCGTAGCTGGTGGTGATCGTGTTGATGAAACGCTTGTCGATCAGGAAGTAGGAGACGACGTTTTGCTTGTCCTCGAGATCCGGCGCCGACCCGTACCTGCCGCTGGCGAGGTCCGCGTCGTACAGGTATTGAATGACATCGGGAAAGAATTCCTGCGGTGAGCCAAACCCGCCGTATTCGACCAGGTTGTCGATCGCGGTGTCGGAGTCGTCCTCCTGGTTCGACACCTGGAACATCATGTTGACCGTATAGATCTTCGAGCAGGCACCGGCCGGATCGATCGGGGAGACGTACTGGGGCCGGGTTCTGGGGCCGGTCTCGATCGACGGATCCCAGGCGATCGCCGGATGATCGACGTCCACGTTGTCGGTATTGGACGTGAAATAATCGGTATAACCGTTGTGCGCGTTATAGACGCCCTGGCCCGTCAGGTAGCGGAAGAATTCGAAGAACAGTTCCTTGCCCTGGTAGGAGTGGCTCTGGTCACCCAGGGGCGTCGGCATCGACGCGAGGATCTTGTGGAAGCGGGCCTTGGCGCCGTTGGCGTCACCCTGCTCGAACATCTCGAAGCCCATCGCGATGTAGCCGCCGTTACTGCAATTGGTGCGGCCGAAACCGGCACAGCCCTGGTTGTGATCGTGGTTCAACATGAGCCCGACCCTGACACCCTCGAGAGGATCGAAGACCTTTCGCAGTGCTCCGCGCAACACGTCGAAGAATGTATAAGGCCCGACAGGGCTCATATAGCCCTCGGCGATCAGCGAGTCGCACTCGCCGCTGTTGCAGGCTGTCGCACCGAGGTTCGGCCGGTAATCGAGCGAGAACATCACCATCGGCTCGCTGCCGTCCGGCAGGCCGGAGCCCGGGTTCATGTACACGTCGGTATCGTCGGCTCGAGCCGAGCCGATGGTCAGTACCAGCGCGGCCAGCGCTACCGAAATGAAAGTCTTGATCAGTCTGGTATCCATACCCTTATCCCCACCTTGCGTCACTGCGTCGGCACCAGAACGAGCACACCTTCGGTGATCTGCTCGCGGCCCAGGCCCTCGTCGACGCGGTCGTACGTCGTCGTGACGCGGAATGAAGCGCTCGAAAACTTGTCAATGCTGGTCTCAACGACACGGGGAGGCGGACGGAAGACCGATCCGGTGCGCTCCACGCGCGCGTTGATGTAGTTGTTGGCAATGGCGTTCGACAGCACCGGGTCGGTCACCGGCAGGTCGTTGCGGTTGCAGCCGGACTCATTGGCCGTGCAGAACGTGAACCCGGAGGTTCCGACCACGGGCGTCGACGCCGGGCTGGCGACGATTGCGTCGGCCAGCGCCTGGGCGGCCTGCGCGGCGGCGACCCGTGATTCCTCGTTCTGTGCCATGAACAGGCCGATATTGCTCGAACGCATCGACGAGATCGTGAACAGCGTGATAGCCACGAGGAACATCAGTGCGACGACGAGGATTGCGCCCCGCTGCCGTTGTTGCGGTGAGTAACGTCCGTGTTTCATGTCAGAATCCCATCATGTTGATTGTGCGAATGTTCTGGATCGATACGCTGGTCGAGAACACGCGCCGGTGAAATGTGTCATTCGGCACCAGGTCCGGTGCGTTGCTGATCGAGTAGGTCTTGGTGTTCGTGTAGCGGGTGTCGATCTCGGTCGTGCGGCCAATGATGAAAATTCTTGCGGCCACGACACCCTGCATCTGGGTCAGTGTCGGGTTGGTCAGGTACGTGTTCGGCTGGCCGTTGCCGGTCGTGTCGATGCCGTACTCGATCTGCAGGTTTTCGATGCCCGTAGCAATACACTCGGTCGTCATGCTCGGGCCGGCGCCGCTCAGCGCCTTGCGGCACAGCGTCGGGATACCGTCGCCCGGCGCATTGGCAAACTGGCGGATGTAATAGATGCTCGGCCGGAATGCCCAGTCTGCGCGAGGGGCTGCCACCGCAACCGGCGGATTTGTCGGCACCGCGCCGCTGAACATGACGCCCACGGTGCCGTTGGTGCGCAGGTAAGCGCCGTTTGCCGACAACACGTTGGCTTCCGCGCCGGCAACCCGCTTGATTGCGACAACGTCGGTTCCCTCGAGCAACTCGCCCGCGGTGAAGCAGGAATGTGCTGCCGCAACGTCAGCGTTGGTGGCGTTGTCGATGGCCATGACCGACAGGCTGTTACCGGTGCCCGCCTCGGTCGTCTGGTACATCCAGTTGACGTCGCCGGCCGGGCCGCAGTCAGTGCCGATGGCGAGGTCCCCGTCGTACGCGACCGCCCCCGGGATATGCAGGTCCGCGTAGTGGCCCGCCATGCTCAGGTCGAAGGCGAGCTCGCGCAGCGCGTGGCGGGCGTCATCCTGCATGCGGCCGACATTTTCGTCCTGGTTGAAGCTGTAGCTGTTGTTGACGAACACGGCAATGATGGCGCCGGCCAGTGTCATCGACAGCAGCATCGCGATCATCAGTTCGACGATGGAGAAACCGGATTGTCGTTTCCTTGAGTTCATATGCTCGGGTCGATGTAGGTCGGGATCTGCATGATGCGGCGGAATTCGTTGTCCGCGCCGTAGTTGCCCCCGGCCGTGCCGCAGGCGTTGCCGTTCATGTTGGTAATGGATGCCGTGCCGCGCCACGCGACCGTGACGACGTAGATGCCGGCGCCGCCGCCAGCCGGGCCGTTGATACACATCGTCGGCAGCACGAGGCCGCCGCCGCCCGCGTCACCCGCCATCTCCAGGTTGCCGTCGAGGACCTGCTCCCAGAACCAGAGGTCGTGCGAGGCCTTCTGTTCCCCGTTGCAGACAGTGCCCGCGGAGCAGTTCGGGGCCGGTTCGCCGCCGCGGGTGCCCACGCCCATCTCGCCGGCAGCCAGATAGGTGCCGATGGCATCGCCGTTGACGCGCATGTCCTCGAGCAGCCCGTACGCGATCTGCGATGCGGCGGTGCGCTGCAGGGCCTCGAAATTCGCCTGCTTCGACATCGTCTGCATGCCGGCGATCGCCAGCAGGCCGACGCTGAAGACGACGAGCGCGACCAGCATTTCGATCAGCGAGAAACCAGGTTGCAGGCGACGGGTCATCGTTGCAGCTCCTAGATGCACGACGGCGCGCTGCCGTCGGCCATGGTCTTGCTGAGGCGAGGACGACCGGACAGGTCGATGATCATCACCTTGGCATGCTCGGCGCCGCGATCGTCGCAGACCGTGATGGCGCCGGAGCTGCCGTCGAGCGAGGCGTTCATGACACGACCATTCGGGCGGTACATCAGGAACGTGGCGAACTCGCCCGACTGCAGCGTCAGTCCGTCGAGGGCGCCGCTTGCGGCGATCACGGTCTCGTCTATGTCGACATTGCGGTCGCTGTCGGGATCAGCGAACACGATCCAGCCGTTGTTCCAGCCGACGGCTTCACAGTTGGTGCCGTTGGAACTCGGACAGATCGTTACCCGCTGGTTGGTGGTGACGGCGACGCTGCGCGCCTGGTGGATCGACGACACAAAATCGTTGATGGCGCCGGTCTGGCGGGCATTGGACACGAAGATGTCGAGCGCGGGCACGGCCATCGACAGCAACAGCCCCGTAAGGCCGATTGCGATCATGAGTTCGATGAGTGTGAAGCCGTGCTGTCGCCGCATTACATAATTCCTGTCCCGTGCTGTCATGGTCGTGAAAATCCCGGGTATCACGATTCCACAACAGTCACGACGAAATCGTATTGGTTATGCGGTTTTCAGGTTGAGACACAGGTCAGATTTGCACAATTTTCGTGCGGGTTGGCACGCGTTTTTGTGAACTGTGCACGGCCTTATGTCGGCTCCGCACGGAAAACGTTAAAGCGCGCGCATATGGGGCGTGTGGCCCGGATTTGTGACGTCAGTCGCGGGAAAAACCGTGCGTTCGGACCATACTGCGGCCCTGACAGGAGTGGTTTATGAAGAACTTGCTTGCAATCCTGGTGTTGACTCTCGGTTTCGGCGTGGCTGCGAAAGCGGACGTTTGGAAATGGGTCGACGCCGACGGCAAGACGCACTTCGTTGACACGAACACGCCGATCTACACCTGGGTCGACGAATCCGGTCGCGCCCACTACGCCGATACGCCCGGTCACGCGGACGCCGTCTCGGTTGAGCTCGTCTGGGTCTCGAGCGGGGCCCTGACCGACGTTCAGGATGACGAATCCGGTTCCGGCTTTGCGTACCCGGGCGAAACTCCCGAGCAGCGCGCCGCACGCGAGAAAGCCGAAGAGTACTACTGCCAGCGCGCGACGGAGATCTACGAGTCTTACGTCAACGCGCCGCGGCTCTACAAGACCAACGAGAACGGTGAGCGCGAGTACCTGAGCAAGGAAGAGGCCGCGAAGACGATCGCGGAAACGCGCGAACAGAAAGACGAGTTCTGCAGCTAGGAAGAAACACGAGGCCAGATCGATGTATTTACCGGAATCTCTTTACGAACGCGCACCACACTACTGGGTGTTTGTCGGGTTGCTGCTCGTCGTGCTCGGTGTTTACCTCGGCCTCCAGATGAGCATGGCCTTCCTGTATCTCGGCGTCGGCCTCGGCCTCCTGTCCTGCGCCTGGGGTGTGCGGATCCTGCTGCGTCGTATGCGCAAGCCCGGCGAGGCGAACGTCGCCGCTCCCGGCTCCACGTACGAATAATCCTCGCCGGCGTCGTCCGGTTTCGTTCTTCCCAAAGCTTAAGCTGCAATTAGCAGTAACCTTCAGAGCGCCTGGGTTATACTTCCGCACACGTTCCAGCAGGGGGGTGTGTTGGGCCAATTCTTCGAAGAACTGAGGCGCCGCAACGTTTTCCGCGTCGCCGTAGCCTTTGTGGTTGCCAGCTGGCTGGTGCTGCAGGTCGCGGATATCGTGCTGCAGGGCATCGAGGCGCCTGCGTGGGTCATGAAGGTGTTCATGCTCGTGCTCGCGCTCGGCTTTCCATTCGTGCTGCTGTTCTCCTGGGCTTACGAGCTCACGCCGGAAGGCCTGAAAAAAGAAAAGGACGTCGATCGTTCCGCGTCGATCACACCGGAGACCGGCCGCAAGCTCAACATCATCACGATCGGCATGGTCGTAGCGGTCCTGGCTGTCGTTGTCATCGAGCGCACGGTCATGCACGACGAAGCAGTAGCACCGGCCAGCGCTCCTGTTGCAGACGTCGCCGACAAATCCATCGCGGTACTCGCGTTCGAGGATCTCTCGCCGGAGGGTGACCAGGAGTACTTTGCGGATGGACTTTCCGAGGAGCTGTTGAATGTTCTTGCGAAGGTGTCCGAGCTCAAGGTTGCCGGACGCACGTCGTCGTTCGCGTTCAGGGGTACGGCCACGGACCTGCGGGAGATCGGCGAGATTCTCAATGTCGCGCACGTCCTCGAGGGCTCGGTTCGCAAAGCAGGCAATCGTATCCGGGTAACGGCGCAGCTGATCAAGGCCGACGACGGGTTCCACCTGTTCTCCGAGACCTACGATCGTGACCTCGAGGACATTTTTGCGGTGCAGGACGAGATAGCGGCAGAGATCAGCAATGCGCTGCTGACCGAAATCGTCGGCACGGAAGCAATTGTCAAGACGCAGACCGATACCGAGGCGTTCGAACTGTTCCTGATGGCGCGTCAACGAATCCACAGTCGCGATATCCTGAACCTGCGCGAAGCGGACGTCATGCTCGATCGCGTTCTCGAAATCGATCCGGAGTACGCGCCGGCGCACGCACAGAAGGCACTCGTCACGCACCTGATGTCCGACTCCCTGGGTTCCTATGGCGACATCCCTGTCGCCCAGACGAGGCCCATCTCCCAGCACCATGTCGACAGGGCGCTGGAGCTCGATGACCAGCTGGCCGAGGCCTACGCGGTGCAGGGCCTGGTTCTCGATGACATGGACCGGATCGACGAAGCCATCGCCGTGCTGGAGAAAGCGCGTGAACTGAACCCGACGCTAAGCGATGCTGCTAACTGGCTGTCGACATCGCTCGGTGGTGTCGGCCGCTGGGACGACGGGCGCCGCGTGCTCGAGGAAGTCGTGAAACGCGATCCGACCTATGGGCCGGCGTTCAACAACCTGGTTGCCGAATACACGCGCACCAGCCAGATCGACCAGGCTGAGGCGCTGACGACACGTGTGGCGCGCATTGTTGGCGAGAACGATGACGTCCGCTTCGCGCGGGGCATCACGACGTTCATGAAGGGCGACATCGCCGCTGCGACGCGCTATTTCAAGCGTTCGCTGGAGCTGAATCCGAGTTCGACCGTACTCAGGATGTGGCACGGCATTGCCCTCCTTGGCCTCGCCGATTTCGAGCAGCTGGCTGTTGTTGGCCTTGATGAGCAACGCATTCTCGCTTTCGGTGAACAGAACTATCCCGAGGAAGCGCTGAAGATCCTGGCCGAGTTTGATCTGGACGCGGCTTTCGTGCCCCGGGCCTTGGGCGAAATCGGGCTCGGCCTGGTTCTACTGGGCGAGGCCGAGGCGTATCTCGAGTTCGTTGAGGAGCACTACGGATCCGTCGCCGGCCTGCTGGACGCGCAACCGATCAGGCAGGCATGGAACTCCGGATACGCCGGGCTAATGGCGTGGCTGTGTCGCGAGCGTGGCGACGCGGAGTCTGCGAGCCTTCTCCTGGCGGCGATGAAGGAGAAGATCGAGAGCCAGCCCGCGATGGCGGGCAACATGTTTCACAACTACAGCGTCGCCGAGTACGCGGCCCTGACAGGCGACAGGGACGCAGCGCTACGGGCACTGCGCGACGCGTTCGACAACGGCTTGCTGTACATCACGGGATTCGCATCGCCGGTATTTGCCGACATAGCCGATGATCCGGCGTTCATTGCGGTGCAGGAGAAGACGCTCGCACGCGTCGACGAGCAGCGCGCCATCCTTGGCATGCCTCCCTATCGTCCGGTGCAGCCGACCGAGGACCGGCCGACGTTCGTCAACTAGATCGCGGAGTTCTTCGCGGTGCCGGTGAGCTTACCGTCGTTCATGTCATAGACGGCACACACGACTTCACGATCGTTATGCATGCTCCAGCTCTGGCTGCTCGGGTAGAGCGCCGTGATGTCCAGCGTAGAGCTCTGGTACTCGGTACCGACGAAGTCTTCGAAGCGCGCCAGGCAGGCCTCGAAAGCGTGTTCGCTCATGAGCTCGTCCCCCGGAAAGGAAGGGTAGTCGACGTCGAATACGGCATAGACTTCGTTGTCATGCGGCTCTGAACAGGGAACGCCGGGCAGGCTTGCAACCTCGCCCTCTTCGTCGTTGGCCAGCGCACTCGTGTCGTCGAAACAGTCACCGAGGCGAATCGTGAAGGCGTCGACGCTACCGCCACCGATGATGGCGCCCGATGAGTCACGGTCGGCCTCGGTCGCCACGTTGTACGCGATGACCCCGAGCCCGATGAGGGCGTAAACCAGGAAATTTTTCATAATGCCTCCCTGCGGCGCTACCGGCATTCCCTGCCGCAGCCTTCAGTGTGGCGGAAAGGCTTTATTTCACAAGGACCTGGGTCTCGTTTCAGTCATCCGTGCCGTTGCCGGCGTCGTGTTTCAGGCGCATGACCTGGCCACGACTGACGTGCAGCAGGTCGCTGATCTTCAGAACCAGCGCATCTTCGTACTTGTCGAGTCGCCCGTCGGCATAGGCGATCTGCCAGAGCAGGCCGACGATGCGGGCTTTCTCGTCCTCGTCGAGACTGTTGTGCAGCAACTGCGTGAAGTCGTGCAGCGAAACCAGGTTGTCGACCTCCTCGTCGGCCGCGTTGACGAGTGCGGCTGCCTCATCCGGTGAAAGATGGAAATGCGATTCGACGAGACGCAGGACGCTGTCGAATTCGTCGTCATCGAACACGTAGTCGGCGCGTGCAACGTCGACCATGAGCACGGCAGTCGCCGAGCGAATCGCGGCTTCCCGGCGCTCGGCGTCGCCCGGCGAGTCAGCGGGCGCGGACAGAGCGCCGCTGATCTGATGTAACAATCGTCTGATCATGAAAAGCATTCTGCCCGAACCGGGTAGACTCGGGCAAAGTGTTGCAGCGCAAAAAAACATGACAATAAGAATCTCCCTGGCCCTCGGATGCCCGGCACTCGCGACTTCCGCACACGCCACCCCGGGGACACGATCAACTTCTCGAACTCTTTGCCGACTGGCGCGCGTTTGAATCGCCGCCGCTGCTGGATAGCGCGCCCGACTACACGGCGGAGGGATTCGCGGCCCGGCAGGTCGAGAAGCGCGATGCGGAGCACAACCGAAGGGAATTCTTTGACAGGCTCAACGCAATCGATAGTATTCCCATCTCGCTCGCGCGCTGGGAGCTGATCCGGGCTGGACGACCTCGTACCGGGCACGGCAGATTAGAATGAACAATGATCAAGAAGATCCTGGAACTTCGCGAGCGCGCGATGGATGAGCTCAGAGAAGCGTTCGATCTGCGTGACTTTCACGACGTCGTGCTGAAGAACGGTGCGGTACCCCTCGACATCCTGGAGCGCATCGTCGATGAGTACATCGAAGAGACGCTGGGGACGGCGGCCTGACAAACTGGCCAATGTCGGTGTCGCAGGAAGACGGCATCGAGTATCCGGCAAAGGTATACTGAGGGATTGTGAGCGTTCCCGAGGGGGGTCGGGTTGGGCCAGCTGTTTGAAGAGCTAAAGCGACGAAACGTAATCCGGGTTGCGGTCGCTTACCTGGTGTCCGGGTGGCTGGTGCTGCAGGTCGCAGAACTGGTGCTGGACAGCACGGGAGCGCCCGACTGGGTCATGAAGGTCCTGTTGCTGCTCGGCCTGCTCGGGTTCCCCATCGTCCTCGTATTTTCGTGGGTATATGAACTGACGCCGGAAGGCGTAAAGCGCGAGAAGGACGTCGATCGCAGCGTCTCAATCACGCACGATACCGGCCGCAAGCTGAACATCGCGACAATAGGCATGCTCGTTGCGGTGCTCGTCGTTTTCGCTGTGGACAGGCTGTATGTTCGCGAAGGGAATGACGGCGGACCACAGTCGGCTGCGCCGATAGACAAGTCCATTGCCGTGCTGGCGTTTGAGGACCTGTCGCCAGATGGCGATCACGCGTATTTTGCCGAGGGCCTGTCAGAGGAGTTGCTCAACGTGCTCGCGCAGGTTGACGATCTCCAGGTGGCGGGCCGCACCTCGTCTTTTGCGTTCAAGGGGCAAAACAAGGATCTCCGGGAAATCGGCGAGCTGCTAAACGTCGCCCATGTTCTGGAGGGGTCGGTGCGCCGGGCCGGCAACCGGATCCGGGTGACGGCACAGCTCATCAAGGCGAGCGACGGGTTCCACCTGTTTTCGCAAACTTATGACCGTGAACTGGACGATGTTTTTGCGGTCCAGGACGAGATCGCCGAGGAGATCACTAACGCACTGCTGTCGGAAATTGTCGGCACGGAGTCGATCGTTGCGACGCGGACCGATACCGAGGCCTATGAGCTTTACCTCCTGGCACGGCAACGCATCCATACGCGCGACATCTATCGGATGCGCGAGGCCGACAACATGCTGGAGCGGGTACTCGAAATCGACCCGCTGTACGCCCCGGCGCTGGCGCAGAAAGCGCTGGTCAACTACCTGATGTCGGACAATATGGGTGCCTACGGCGATATCCCGTCCGCCGAGGCGCTGCCCGTCTCGATGCGCATGGTAGAGCAGGCGCTGGCGCTCGATGACACCCTGGCCGAAGCGTATGCGATCAAGGGTTTGCTGACAGATAGCGGCGGCCGGCCCGAGGACGCGCTGCAGCCGCTACAGAAAGCCATCGAAATGAACCCGACGATGACTAACGCCGGCAATTGGCTGGGGCTGGCCTACGTCACCCTGGGCCGGAGGTCCGAGGCGCGAGCCATTCTCGAGGAGGTGGTCAACCGCGATCCGACCTATGGACCTGCCTTTACCAACCTGGTGTTTGATTATATCTGGAGGCGGGAGTTTGATAAGGCGGATGCGCTCATCGAGCGGGTGACGCGCATCGTCGGGGAAAACGTCGAAGTCCTCCAGGCGCGCGGCAATGAAGCGACAGTACGCGGCGAGCCAGCTGAGGCGATCAGGCTGTTTCGGAAAGCGATCGCGGAGAATCCCAATTCCAGCGTCATCCAGCTGATGTATGGCAACGCGCTCCAGGATATTGCCGATTACGAGACGCTGGTTGCTGTCGGTATTCCCGAGCATCGCATGTATGGGCATGCGATGCTCGACGCGACGGAGGAAGCGCTGCAGGAAATGGAAGCGATAGACCTGGCAGGGAGCTTCAGGCCGCGTGCTCTTCGTTACGTTGGCAAGGTTTTGAATCGCGACGGTCGGCACCAGGCGTATATTGACTATATTCTGCAGCACTATGGATCACTCGACGGCCTGTTGCAGGAAGTCGATCTTGCTGAGGCCTGGGACACGGGTTACCTGCCGGAGCTCGCCTGGGCCTACCGGGCGACCGGCGATGAGGAGACTTGCCAGCGATTACTCCCGCTGATGCGCGAGGCACTCGATGTGGATCGCGCGAACGGTGGGGACAATCGCCTGCAGGATTTCGATGAGGCGCTGTACTTTGCATTGAGCGGCGATGAAGAAGCGACGATGGCGGCAGTAGAAACGGCGCTGGATGCCGGATACGGAGCGGCTACCGCCCTCGACTCCTACATCTTCGAGGCCTTCCGTGGCAATGCACGGTTCGAAGCGCTGAGGAAACGGCTTGCCGACAAGGTCGATGCCGAGCGTGCCAAACTCGGCATGCCACCGTACCGCCCGATATCGATCGATCGCAAAGAGCGGCCCCTTTCCGCACCAAGGTAACCACCATCATGCAATACAAAGCGGTCACGCTGGTAAAGCGTCCTGAACTAACGATTACTCCGGAGCTATTCGAAACGGTCACGCTCGAGACGCCGGACCTGGAAGACGGCCAGTTCCTGCTCAAGCAGACACATATGTCACTCGACCCGGCGATGAGGGGCTGGATGACCGATGACCGGAATAGCTACATTCCGCCCGTGGAACTCGGCGAGATCATGCGTTCCAGCGGCGTCGCCGAGGTCGTTGAATCGAAGCACGAGGGATTTGCCGTCGGTGACCGTGTCGTTGGCATGATCGGGTGGACCGAGTACGCAGTGAGTGAAGGCCAGGGCCTGAACAAGCTTCCTCCCGGCGTTTCGGCCGAGGCTGTCCTGTGTGTCCTGGCGCTTCCCGGGCTCACCGCTTACCAGGGCCTTATGGAGATCGGCAAGCCGAAGGCCGGCGAAACGCTCGTGGTATCGGGCGCCGCGGGTTCGGTAGGCAGCATGGTGGGACAGCTCGCCAAGGCCGAGGGCCTGACCGTCATTGGAACGGCCGGCAGCGACGAAAAATGTCGCTGGCTCGAGGACGAGCTCGGTTTCGACAAGGCGATCAATTACAAGTCAGATGATCTGGCGAGGCAGCTTCAGGAAGCGACGCCACAGGGCGTCGACCTGTACTTCGAAAACACGGGTGGCCCGGTTCAGCATATTGTTTTCAACCAGATGAACGCACATGGCAGGATCATCGTGTGCGGCATGATTGCGGACTACAACACGGACCAGCCTGCACCAGGTCCGAACTGGCTCAACATCATCAGGCGCCGCCTGACGATCACGGGCTTCACGATGCCGGATCACTGGGATGACGTCCCGCGCATGATGCAAGAGCTCGCGGGATACCTCGCCGAGGGTAAGCTCAAGTATCGTGCCCACAAGCTGGACGGCCTCGAAAGCGCGATCGAAGGGATCAACCTGCTGTTCACCGGGGGCAACACCGGCAAGCTGATGGTGGTGCTCTGATTTACACCGTTCTATCGAATCCTGGCGGCTTCACGGGTTAGAATAGCCGCCCCCACGCGCCCGTAGCTCAGCTGGATAGAG
>JABAOE010012032.1_pt3 | contig 13067 bp, 6 predicted proteins | sample 7062141 | NCBI WGS metagenome assembly JABAOE01 (sample SAMN14538627, study PRJNA623070) | marine sediment metagenome | biome: marine biome [ENVO:00000428]; feature: marine pelagic biome [ENVO:01000023]; material: deep marine sediment [ENVO:00002113] | place: India: Gulf of Khambhat ... | reverse complement strand
ATTCGCAGGCATGGTCACCGACGCCTTCAACGCATGACAGGGCTCCGGAATTACGGACTGCAAAACGTTCTCCAGCCATCCCGGCCGCAAAGAGCTTACCGCCGGTTGCTCCGTAGAGACAGGTGTTGCCGACGACCGCGGTGCCTTGCTGGTAAATGCGCGGCGTGACGATGATGCGACCGGCGTGCATCCCCTTGCCGACATAGTCATTGGCGACACCATTGAGGAAAATACTTACTCCGTGCGTAAGAAAGGCGCCAAGAGACTGGCCGGCGACGCCGGTCAATTTCAGCGTGATGGCATCCTTGGGCAGCCCGGCATCGCCGTAGTGCTTGGCAATTTCGCCGCTGATCATGGCACCGACCGAGCGATTGAGGTTGGTGATGTCGCGTTCGACGACGATCTCGTTTTCGGGATCCTTGATCGCGGCTGCGACCTCATCGAGCAATTGCTTTTCGTAGAGGTTCCGATCAAAGGGGTCGTTGGGCCTGAGTTTGCAATTGGGCCCCTCGATGTAATGCAGCACGGTTGAAAAGTCAAATTTTGTCGCCTTGTGTTCATCGATCAGTCGTAGCAGGTCTGTGCGGCCGATGACTTCGTCGAGACTTTTGCAGCCGAGTTCGGCGAGGATTTCACGCACATCTTCAGCGACGTTGCGCAGGAAACTGACAACCTTGTCGACCGTGCCGACATAATGGGCGCGCAGGTTCTTGTCCTGGGTGGCGACCCCGACCGTACAGCGGTTGAGATGGCAGACCCGCAGCAGCTTGCAGCCCAGCATGACCAGCAGCGAGGTGCCGAAACCATAGTACTCAGCGCCGAGCATGGCAGCCTTGACAACGTCTCGCCCGGTTTTGATGCCGCCGTCGGTCTGCAACTGGACCAGGTCGCGCAGGTTGTTGCCTTTCAGGCTCTGGTTGGCTTCGGCGAGGCCGATCTCCCATGGATTACCGGCATGCTTGATCGATGTCTGGGGCGCTGCTCCGGTCCCGCCCTCGGATCCGGAGATGATGATGCGGTCGGCATAGGCCTTGGCCACGCCTGCGGCGATGGTGCCTACCCCGGCACTTGAGACCAGCTTCACTGAAATCCGTGCGTCGGGGTTGACCTGCTTGAGATCAAAAATCAGCTGGGCCAGGTCTTCGATAGAGTAAATGTCGTGATGCGGGGGCGGTGAAATCAGCGTGACACCGGCGATGGTATGACGCAGGGTTGCAATTAGCGGCGTGACTTTTTCACCGGGCAGCTGGCCCCCTTCGCCCGGCTTGGCGCCCTGGGCGACCTTGATCTGGATCTCTTCGGCGCTGCGCAGGTAGGCCGGGGTGACGCCGAAACGGCCCGATGCGATCTGCTTGATCTTGCTGTTGCGAATCGTCTTCAGGCGTTCAGGGTCTTCGCCTCCCTCGCCGCTGTTCGAGGCGCCACCCAGGATATGCATCGCTTCGGCGAGAGCCTCGTGGGCTTCCGGGGAGATCGAACCGAGCGACATTGCCGCCGAATCGAAGCGTCGGGTAATCGCCTCTACCGGTTCGACGTCGTCTATCGGGATCGGCGCATGGGGGCTGTTCCAGGTAAAAAAGTCGCGGACGAACTTCTGCCCCCGTTCGTAAATCAGGGCGCGGAACTTGAGATAATCTTCACGCGTCCTGGTTTCTGCAAACCGGTGGATCGTGACGATCGCCCTGGAGTTGAAATCATGATATTCGCCGCCCGGGTTGTCGCGGCTGACGCTGCCCACGGCGAGGGGATAAACAGGCAGCATGTAGCTCTTGTGAAAGACCTGCTGGTGTGTCCTGTTGATCCGTTCCTCGATATCGTCGAAACCAAGCCCCGGAATTAAAGCGGTTGCCGCCGGGAAGCAGGAATCGACGATTTCATTCGACAGGCCAAGGATGTCAAACAGGGCGGCGTTGCGATAACTGGATACCGTGCTGATCCCCATTTTAGACATGACCTTGAGAATCCCCTTGGTCAAGGCTTCGTAAATGTTCTTCAGGGCCAGGCGCGTTTCACGCGCAGTCTTTTCCTCTTTTTGACACATCTCCAGGCCGCTGGCATAAAGCAGCCACGGATAGATGGCGACAGCGCCAAAGCCAATCAGCACGCACGCCTGGTGCGGGTTGATGACTTCGCCGGTGACCGCGACCAAAGTGGCCTGGTGGCGTATGCGCTCATTGAGCAGGCGTTGGTTGAGATAACCGACCACCATTGCCATTGGCATCACGCGGGTCTTGGTATTGAGGACCCGGTCATCGAGGATGACGATGCGCACGCCCCTGTCCCTGACGGCATTGACAACCTCTTCGGCGAGGTCCTGCAGGCTCTTTTGGAGGTTTTCTTCAAAGCCGGTGGTAAAGAACCGGTGCCGGTAGCAGGCGGCAAAATGGCTGCTGTCCGGATCGCCGAAGGCCAGTAAGGCCTCGAATATCTCGTGCGAGAGGATGGGCGAAATATTTTTAAGACGATGTCCGCGATCGGGGGTTTCGATCAGGGGGTTGCCTATTTCACCGATCCCGATCGTGGTCGACATCACGACCTTCTCGCGGTAAGGGTCAATCGGCGGGTTGGTCACCTGGGCGAACTTCTGGCGGAAGAAGTCGGCAAAATCGCGTTGCACCTCTGAGAAGGCCGCCGGTGGGGTGTCGTCGCCCATCGATCCGGTAGGCTCCCTGCCTTCGCGCAGCATCGGTTTGATAACGTATTCTGCCGTTTCGTGGGTGACATTATGGTAGCGCTGCAGGCGATGCAGGTCTTCGTAGTAGAAATCACTTAAATCTTCGAACTGGTGTTCGATGAACTCCATGAGATAGTAGGTGCGGTCGGTGAGCCAGTCGCTGTATGTCTGTGAATCCATCAGGTAGCGATCGATGTCTCCCGATTTGAAAACCTGCCCGGTTTGCAGGTCAGCCGCGATCATCTCGCCGCTTTGCAGGCGCCCACGTTCGCGAACTTTTTCCGGTGGCGTGCCCAGGACACCGAACTCGCTGGTAATCAGCAAGCGGTTGTCGGTGGTGATGACATACTTGGCCGGTCGCAAGCCGTTGCGATCGAGCATGCAGCCGACATAACGGCCATTGGTCATGCTGACGGCCGCGGGGCCGTCCCAGGGCTCCCATGCCGCCGATGTGTACTCGTAGAAGGAACGCAGCTTGGCCGGCATATGAGCCACGTTGTGGCGTGCCGGCGGGACGAGCATGCGTGCGGCCTTGAAATAGTCGATGCCGTTGATCAGCAGGAATTCGAACATGTTGTCGAGGTTGGCGCTGTCACTGCCGCCGTCCTGCAGGATCGGCATGAGCCGTGCGAACTCTGCGTCGGAAAAGACCTGGCTGCTCATGGCCGCGGTTTTGGCCATGGTGTTGAAACGGTTGCCCTGGATCGAGTTGATCTCGCCGTTGTGGCAGAGGTTGCGAAACGGTTGGGCCAGCCGCCACTGGGGCAGGGTATTGGTGGAAAAGCGCTGGTGGAAAAGCACCAGGTGCGTCGCGAACTCGACGCTGTTAAGATCGGGGAACAGCTTCTGCAGGTAATTCGGCATCACCAGCCCCTTGTAGGAAATCAGGGTCCGGGAGAAAGAGGCGATATAAAAGCCAGGGTCGTCGCTGAAGGCGGCTTCGACTTCCTTGCGCGTCAGGTAGACCAGGGCATCAAAGCGCAGGGTCGCCGTGAGTTCCTTGGGGACGACAAACGCCTGCACGATCCTTGGCATGCACGCCAGTGCGTATTCGCCGAGCGCCTCAATGTCAACTGGGACCTCACGGAAGAGCACGACTTCGAGATCATTGATGGCGCAATGTCTGCGGAACAGTTCCTGCTGTTGATCAGGGTCCGTGAGGAACATGCTGGCAACAGCAAAATCCTCGGGGAGGGAAACGCCTTCGCTTTTGGCGACCAGACGCATGAAACCATCCGGCATGGCACAGAGAATCCCGCAACCGTCACCGGTTTTGCCATCTGCGGCGATGGCACCGCGGTGCATCATGCGTGACAGGGCATGGATAGAATCTTCAAGCAGCAAGTGACTGGGCTGGGCCTGCAGGTGGGCCAGTATCCCCATGCCGCAGGCGTCATGAAATTGTTCAGCAAAGTTCATGCAATGATCCTTGAGATACGGTTACTCGTCGGCAGCCGGTTTCGTGGGTTTGAGTATCCCCTGAAGATTAGACTCGATGCTGCGCAAATGCAAGTCCCGCTGTGGGAAAGGTATGGTGATCCCTTCCTCGCGGAAATAGCGATCGACGGCCTGACCCAGCTCGCTTTTGACCTTGAGGCGTTTACCGATGTCAGAAATCCATGCACGCAGTTCAAAGTCGATGGAACTGTCGCCGAAGCCGGTAAAGATCGCCGAGCTTTCCGGGTCTTCGAGGATATCCGGATGTTCTTTGGCGACTTGCTGCAATATCTCCAGCACCTTGTCCAGCGGACTGCCATAGGCGACGCCGACGGTCAGCACAACGCGGGAGATGTTGGTGGTGAAGGTCCAGTTGACAACTTTTTGCGAGATCAGATCCGAGTTGGGCACAATAATTTCCGCCCGGTCCAGGGTCTCAAAGACCGTCGAGCGCAAACCGATCTTGGTGATCGTGCCCCACTGTTCATCAATATTGATGGTGTCGCCCACCTTGACCGGGCGTTCGAAGAGCAGGATCAGGCCGCTGACAAAGTTGTTGACGATATTCTGCAGGCCGAAGCCGATGCCGACACTTAGCGCACCGGCAATGATGGTCAGTTTCTGCAATTCGAGGCCCGCCATGCTGACGGCGACGAAAAACCCGACGGTGAAGATGGCGTAATGAAGCAGTCGTTTCATCGCGGTCTTGACGCCGATATCCATCTTCCTGGGCGACATGTAATGCGCGTCAGCCAGGCCTTGCAGCAGCCATGAAAGCAGGTTGGCCAGGTAAAGCACCAGGCACAGCATGGCAACCATGAACACCGATATGCTGAACTCACCGATCGTGTACTCAATGTTCAGGATACTGGTGATTGCTTCGTCGACATTGTTATAGACACCCCACATCACGAGCAGGAAGAGACCGGCGTTGACCAGGATGACGATGTGGGCCAAGTTCTTCAGCCGACCGGCGGTGCTGATGCCAAGGCGCAAGGTCAGTTGACGGTTTCTCACCCAGTTGAGCCTGAGAAACTCAGCGATGCCACCATCGGCCAGATGCATCGCAATCCTGACCATGAAGGCGATTATGATTGTGCCGAGGACGGCATCGACCAGGTGTGTTGACAGGTTGACGAAGCCAAGCAGGGCCGTCACAAGGCCGATGACTGCGAAGAGGCTGATCAGGTAAAGAGACGCAGAATAAATGCCGAAGTGGCCGGGGTTTTGGCGTTGTCGATGGCGTGCCAGCAACAGGCATGCGGGAGCGGCGACGGCACACAGGATGACGACGTAAAACTGGTAGGCCGGCGTTGGCAAGCCGCTCATTTTGAGGGTTTCTGAAACCAGGAACACCATGGCCAGGGCCCTGACGAGTCTTTTGCGCCGCTCGTTCTCTGCCATCGAACCGACCAGGATCGCCCCGGAGATGGTTGCAACAGCCAGCACCAACCAGCCCCAGAATGGCGGGATGTTGTCATAAAAGCTGCCGGTAGTGGCCAGGGCTATGAACAGCGCTCCGGCAATCGGGTGTTTGAACAGGAACCGCCAGTCCCGGGATGTTGGCTTCGTTTGTCTGCTACGATGCATCAGCAGTACCGCAAGAGCGGCGATGCAGACCAGTTGCAGAATGGCCACCCAGCCATGCCGCTGCCAGAACCCGTCCGGGAGTTGCAACGTCGAGGAGAGGTTCTCACGGTATCGAGCGAACAACTCAGGTGTTAATTGCCTGTAGAAGTCCTTGCTGAAGAGGGAATAAGTGTTCCTGCGGAACGTGGACTGGCGCAGTTCGTCCAGGGTCTTGTTGATCAACGTAAGGCGGCTGGTCAGAAGTTCCTGGGCTCCGGCGTATTCTTCCTGTTTATTGACGATCTCTGTCGATGCCTTGGCGACCCTTTGCAAGAGGTCGTCAATCCCCTGTCGGGTTTTTTGAAATGTTTCTTCGGGGATCTTTATGTCACTGCTTTGCAGCGCTTTTTTCCAGTCCTGCCAGTATTCTTTTTCTGCAGTCCATGTTTTTCTGAGCTCTTCCATCATGCTCAGGCGGTCGGACAAGGTGCCCAGGATCTTTTCCTGCTGCTGGTTGATTCCCTTGTACCTGGCATCGGCGCTCATCAAGCGATTCAACGGCCAGTTGGTGGTGTCCTCCCAGTCGGCAAACTGCTCCTCCAGTTCCTGCAGTTGCTGTTCCTGCATGGCCAGGCTGTCGTAGGCTTCTGTCAATGCGTCGGTTTTACTGAGCAGTGCATTGGCCTCGGTAATCCTGGCTGCTACCGCCGTTGATTTCGGGATGACTTCGGTAAGCCCTGTAGCGGGAAATTCTGTTTTATCTGTGGCGGTCTCGGCCCAGGCGACATTCAGGGTCAACAGCCAGATCAGGAACAACAGGCAAACGTTGATGCCGGCTCTCAGCGGGGAATGTTGGAAGAAGGTCAGCTTCATAACCACTTTTTCCTTTTGAAATAAAAAAACATTCCCGCTACGGTGGCAAGCATGACCCCCCAGACCCCGAAATAACCCCAACGCAGCTTGAGTTCGGGGATGTATTCGAAGTTCATACCGTAAATCCCGGCGATGAAGGTCAGCGGTATAAAGATCGATGCCATGATCGTCAGCACCTTCATTATTTCATTCATACGGTTGCCGACGGCCGACATGTAAAGATCCTGTAAGCCAGATACGGTGTCACGGAAGATTTCCACAGTATCGAGGACCTGGATGGTGTGATCATAGAGGTCACGCAGAAAGACCTGGGTGTCCTCTCTGATCAGTGGCGATTCCTCTTTGTAAAGTTCGCTGATCACTTCGCGCAGCGGCCATACGGATTTGCGCAGCAGCATCAGCTGGCGTTTGTAGTGGTGGACCCTGCCAAGGGCCGACTGGTCCGGATTGTTGAGCAGATCCTCTTCCAGTTGCGCGAGCTGGTCGCCGACTTTTTCCAAAATGTGAAAATAACTGTCGACGATTGAATCGATGAGGGCGTAGGCGAGGTAGTCTGCACCACGCTGTCTTATGCGGCCGTTGCTGCGTTGTAATCGCTCGCGGACGCCGTCGAAGACATCGCCTTCGCGCTCCTGGAAGGTCAACACATAGTTCTGTCCGAGGATCAGGCTGATCTGTTCCGAGTCGATGGTCTGGTTTTTCTCGTCAAAGAACAGCATCTTCAGGATGATCAGACTGAAGTCATCCATTTCCTCAACTTTTGGCCGGTGCTGGGTATTGAGGATGTCCTCCAGAGCCAGGTTGTGAATGCCGAAATGTTGACCGAACAGCTCAAGCAGGCTGGTGTCGTGGATACCGCTGAGGTTGATCCAGCTGACTGTTTCGGTCTCTTTGAGTGAAGAGGCCTCTTCAATGGTGATGTCGGTGCGCGTGTCGAAATAGTCCTGGTAATAATCGACCAGGCTGATCACCGGCTTCTCGATTTTCTGCTTGCCGACATGCACCAGTGTGCCCGGTGGCAGGCCTACCTTCTTGGCCTTGACGCCGAACATCTCAGCACTGATCGGAGTTTTGAGAAAATCAAGATTCAGAATTTTTTTCGGGTTCATTGCATCATCCTCCCAGGGGCCAGATCGCTGTATTTGTAGAGGGATTAACGTTCCAGACCAAAATCCTCCTCGGTCAGTGTGGAGGCATAATCATCCAGGACAACTTCCGCTTCACCCGGGTCAGCGACTTTGGCCAGATTGACCAGGGCGTCTCCTTCGTGGACCAGGGGTAACGTCAGTTGACCGATAATGACACCGGTAAATGGTGCCTGAATCTGTTCACTCTCGTCGCCGAGCGGGTCGTTGATGACCCCGAGCACGTCGCCCTTGCGAATCAGGTTGCCGAGTGCTCCCTGTTTGTAGAAGACTCCGCTTCTCGGGGCGCGAACCCAGCTGGTCCGGTCAGAGATAATCGGCACCTGACAGCACTTCTTGCGGCTTTTTGGCAGCATGCCAATGGATCGCATGACGTTGAGGATACCCTGAACCCCGGAACGGATTGCAGCGTCGTTGAAGTAGAGGGCCTCGCCGGCTTCGTATAAGAGAACGGGAATCCCGTGTTCGCTGACCGCCTCGCGGAGGGAGCCGTCGCGGATTCCGGAATGGATGATCATTGGCGCGCCGAACGCCTTGGCCAGGCGCAGGTTCTCCTCGTCATCCGTATCGGTTCGTACCTGCGGCAGGTTGCTGCGGTAGTTCGAGCCGGTGTGAATGTCGATACCGTGGGTGCAGCGACAGACGATTTCCTGCATGAAGAGATGGGCGATGCGACTGGCCAGGGACCCCTTGGCTGAGCCGGGGAAGGAGCGGTTCAGGTCGCGGCGGTCCGGGAGATAACGTGACCGCTGGATAAACCCAAAGGGGTTGACCACCGGCACGGCGAGCAATGTGCCCTTGATGCGATTAATCGACCGGTTGCGGAGCAGGCGGCGGATGATTTCGACACCATTGATTTCGTCGCCATGGATGGCCGCGCTTACAAACAGGGTCGGTCCGGCCTGCCTGCCATGCACTACGTGGACCGGAAGGCTCATTTTTGAATGGGTGTAGAGCCGGGCCATCGGCAGGTCAATGGTTGTCCTCTCTCCGGCCGTGACCTTGCTGTCGCCCAAGACGAACGGCGCCTGTTTTTTCATCCCTGCCCCCGGGTCCTCGTCTTTCCTGGTTTGGCCTCTTTTTCGATGAAATTGATGATCATGCCGGCGACATTTTTTTCCGTCGCTTTCTCGATCCCTTCGAGCCCCGGAGAGGAGTTGACCTCCATGATAACCGGGCCGTGATTGGAACGCAGCAGGTCGACGCCGGCGACATTCAGGCCCATGATTTTCGCAGCACGCACTGCGGTCAGACGCTCTTGCGGGGTCAGCCGGGCGATGGATGCATTGCCGCCGCGGTGCAGGTTGGAACGGAATTCGCCTTCGCCGCCCTGGCGTTTCATGGCCGCAACGACCTTGTCGCCAATCACAAAGCAGCGGATATCGGCGCCGCCCGCTTCCTTGATGAACTCCTGGACCAGGATGTTCTGCTTCAAACCTCTGAATGCCTCGATAACACTTTCCGAAGCCTTGTCCGTTTCAGCCAGAACCACGCCTATGCCCTGGGTCCCTTCGAGCAATTTGATCACCAGTGGCGCACCGCCGGCCAACTCTATCAGGTCCTTGGTGTACTTGGTCGAATGAGCAAAGCCGGTGACCGGCAGTCCTATCCCTTTTCGGGCCAGCAGCTGCAGGCTGCGTAATTTGTCACGCGATCGGCTGATGGCTACTGACTCATTCACGCTGTAGACATTCATCATCTCGAACTGGCGTACGACCGCCGTGCCGTAAAAGGTGATCGAGGCGCCGATGCGCGGGATGATCGCGTCAAACCCGGTTAATTCTTCACCTTTGTAATGTATTGTCGGTCGCTGGCTGGCGATTGTCATGTAGCAGCGCAAAGGGTCGATGACACGGACTTCGTGGTCCGCGGCCTTTGCTTCTTCAACCAGACGACTGGTCGAGTAGAGTTCGGGGTTCCTGGATATAATAGCAATTTTCATGGGTTTGCCTTTCGCGAATATTTGTGGCTTTTGCGTCCAATCAAATAGGATTTGTCCGGCGCCACCTGCATGCCGGCCAGCGCGGTTCTGCCGAGCAGCATGCGGAATTTCATGTTGTCGCGATTCGTCAGGGTCATCTCTATGGTCCGGCTGAGTGTCCCCAGCTGCATGGTTGTTTCAATGACATAGCGCATCTCTTTGTGACCGCCTGAATCGCTGACCGAGCGATAATCTTTGACCGGCGCCTCGCAAATGATTTCCAGGTCCAGTCGTTTCTGCAGGGGGTGAACGCCAAAGCGCACCATCTGCACGCCATCTCTAGCAAATGGCTCGACGAAGTATGCGTGCAATGCCGAGGTGCGTGCGCCGGTGTCGACCTTCGCCTTGATCGCCGGGATCAGCAGTTCCGGTAGAGCCAACCATTCGCGCCAGCCTATGATCGTATCAGTCATCGTTTGTCCGTAAGTTTAATTGTTTAATTATAACGCATTATACCTGCAATACATCTTATCAAGGCAGTATTTTCAACAGCTTATCAGGCATGGCAAAAAAGTGCGACATCATAGTTGATATTGCTGCGTTCGCAAAGACAAATCATGGCCTTCTGGCAGACAAAGCAGTTGTTCTGAGCATGCCGCTCATGAAGGTTTCCTCGGCTGTTTATCTCCGGGCTCCGCTGTTGTCCGATGGCTCGATATTCAGGGAGTCCTGAAGATATTCCATTAGAAAGCGCTATAATTTCAGCAAAAGCTGCCCCGGGGGAGGACCCATGATCATCCTGGCCCATGATGGCTCCGTTTATTGCGACTGGGTTGCACGCTACGCTCTGCGTTTCGCCTCTGAAGAGGCCGACCGCAAGCTGCTCGCCCTGCATGTTCTCGACGGCAAGGTTAACGCTGAGCTGATCGAGGCAAAGTTTGGCCAGTACGAACGGGAGTGCGTTGACTGCGGGGTCGAATTTATCTCCAACTTGTTGCCGCTTGGCAAATCTGTTCACCGTACCCTTCGTCAGGCCATTCCCCATGACCCTGCAGCGCTTCTGGTTTGCGGCACTCGGGTCAAACCGAACCGGCAGGCCTTTCTCGCCGGATCGGTTGCGGAAAAGCTTCTCCGTATGCACGAATGTCCGGTGCTTGCCCTGCGGGTCGTGCAGCCCGGCTTACTCGGCAATCCCCATGATCTGCTGCTGGCGTTGGCAGGGCACGGCTCTGGATTCGACCGGGTCCGGCCAGTCTTCCAAAGATTGGCGCCACGTTTGCGTGCCGTCCACCTGTTCCGGGCTCTGCCCGTTCACCGGCTCCGGATCGCTCAGCTGACTCCGGAGCGCGAACATGCCCTGCGAAGCATCGGCCATGATCACCTCGACAAGATTTGTGCAGGTCTGGACGATTGCCTGGCTGAGCGCAGGTTCCGCCTGGACCGGCGTGTGCTGATAACCAGTGACTGGCCAGACGAATTGCTGGTTCTGGCCAGCCGGCTCAAGGTGCAGATGGTTTTGCTCGGCGTCAGTGAGCGCAGCCTTGCTCATCGTGTCTTTCATGGCAAGGGGCTGGAGCGGGTCTTGCGTAAGACGACCTGTGATGTGGGGGTCTATCGAGGGCCATGAGTACACGGATGCAGATTCAGAATCTGCCTGCCGATCAGGTGTGCCACGCATTGGGCAGCTCGACTCAGGGGCTTACAGCCCAAGAAGCAGCCGAGCGCCTGGTTGAGGTCGGCCGGAACAGTATCGAGGTCCGAGACCCATGGCGGATTGCCCGCAGCCTGTTGCGCCAGTTCAGTAATTTCTTCACGCTTCTGCTCTTTGCGTCGGCAGCGATCTGCTTTATTGCCGAGCGGCTTCAGCCGGGCCAGAACATGGCTTTGCTGGGCTGGGCTCTCGGCGGTGTGGCCTTGCTCAACGCCCTGTTCAGTTTTATCCAGGAATACCGGGCCGAGAAGGCAATGGAAGCCCTGCGCGACTTTTTGCCACAGAAAGTCGAGGTGATTCGCGACGGCCAGACGGTCAGCCTGCTGGCGGAGGAGCTGGCGCCCGGCGACCTGCTCCTTGTCAAGGAAGGAGACCGGGTCCCCGCCGATGCACGTCTCATTTCGGTAGAGGGCCTGCTCGTCAACAATGCACCCCTGACCGGTGAATCACAACCTGTCGTGCTGACCGCCGATCCTGTCGACCAATACCTGATAGAAAGCAGCAACATCATTTTTGCCGGGTGTCTCGTTCTGCGCGGCACGGCTCAAGCCGTGGTCTTTGCAACAGGTCTGCGCACCGAGTTCGGTAAACTGGCCCACCTCTCACAGGCGATCAGCCGGGCACCATCTCCCCTGGAACGTCAGACCGCGCACATGGTCAGGGTTTTGACCATTATTGCCGTCAGCCTTGGCGTCTCGTTCTTCCTCTACGGAGTATTCAGCGGGCGTTCGCTCTGGGTGAACCTGGTCTTCATGATGGGCATTATCGTCGCGAATGTCCCGGAAGGGCTGTTGCCTACTTTTACCCTGGCGCTGGCCATGGGAAGTCTGCGCATGGCACGCAAAAATGTGCTCGTCACCAGTCTGAATGCAGTGGAGGCTCTCGGGGCCGCCCAGGTGATCTGCACCGACAAAACCGGCACCCTGACCCTCAACCAGCTCTCGGTGACATGCCTTGCGCCGGCCTTGGATGAAGATGATTTCGATGACGACCGGTTACGCAGACAATTGTTGGAGTTGGCCCTCTGTGCATCAGAGGTCCACCCGACTGACAATGGCTACGGTGGTGACCCGCTGGATGTCGCCATTGCAGACCGTTTGCAAAAAGAGGGCGGTGATGTCCCTTTGATTGAAGCGCAGCGCCGAGAATATTTTGCCTTTGACGTGGAAAAGAAACGTGCCGCCGGTATCGCCCGAATCGATGGCCAGGCACATTTTGCAGCCAAGGGTGCCTGGGAAGTTTTGCGGCCAATGCTGACTCAGGTCACTACGGCGACAGGGGAGCTGATAACCGCCGGCGAGAAGGAATGCGACATAGCGGAGGAAAAGATGTCGCAACTGGCTGCCAGGGGGTTTCGGGTTGTTGCCGTTGCCTATCGGCAGATCGATGATGCCGACGAACCGTATGCACAGGAGCAATATGAAAAGCAGCTGGTCCTTGCCGGATTTCTCGGTATTGAGGACCCGCTGCGCGCCGAAGTGCCGGCGGCTCTTGAGCAATGCCATACTGCCGGTATCGAGGTGATCCTGATTACGGGAGATCATCCCGACACGGCCCTCAATGTTGCCCTAAGATCCGGTATCGTCGATAGGGAGACATCGACAGAAACAGTCATGACCGGCGACCTGCTCGAAAATGCGAGCGAGCACGAAGTCGTGGCGGCACTGCAACGTGGCGTGCGCATCTTCGCCCGCACCACGCCTGCCCAGAAGATGAAAATCGTCATGGCCTTGAAAA